>Ga0187780_10004664_pt1 | contig 10253 bp, 7 predicted proteins | sample 1015_Q2_SP10_20__FD_132429 | JGI IMG/M metagenome (GOLD analysis project Ga0187780, IMG submission 132429) | Tropical peat soil microbial communities from peatlands in Department of Meta, Colombia - 1015_Q2_SP10_20_MG | ecosystem: Environmental > Terrestrial > Soil > Wetlands > Peat | place...
TGTCTGCGCGCCGAGGACTAGCCGATGCACGCGTTTGCTCCGCACGCCGCGCGAGAAGGCCGGGACCACGATAGGCTTCCCAAGCTTGGGCTAAATAGGAAGAAGGCGCACCACGCCGGGGCAGCGTGAGCACGCAAGCGTGCGGTTGGATTTTGGTTTTGGCTGCCAACGCAGCGCCGCATAGCATCCTGAAACCCAATCTCATCAAATGCTTCGTTCAGCTTAAACACGAAGTCCCAATGTGTACGCACGGGCAGGTCTCGATTTTGCGGTGTCGCTTGAGCGAGACGATCCGCTAGCTCGATTGGTAACGCGGTAAGGGAGGTGATTCCGGGTCCGGTGGGCGTTTGCTAACCAGAGAGGCACGGATTCGGGATTACGACATGGGCGCGCGCGATATATCGCGGCAGCGCAAGCCTGCCGCCACGCGGTTTAAGGCAGTTGGATGGCGTACCCTAGCTCCACGCATTTCGCGGCGTGGGTCCCCCGGCTGCGAGATAATGGCCGCAGGACAGGTGAGTTGACATGAGCCCCATGGACCGATACCCGCACAACGAACTGATCAACCAGTATCTGATCGCAGCGCAGCCCTACTACCGTCAGACCGGGCGCGAGATTGAGCTATACCAAGCGGCTTACGCCGTGCGCATGCCTATGATGCTCAAGGGGCCAACGGGTTGCGGTAAGACGCGTTTCGTCGAGTACATGGCGTGGCGCCTGAGCAAGCCGCTCATTACGATTGCCTGCCACGAGGACATGACAGCCTCGGATCTGGTTGGCCGCCATCTGCTCGACGTCGACGGCACGCGCTGGCACGATGGGCCGCTCACGCTCGCGGTACGCCATGGCGCGATCTGTTATTTGGACGAAATCGTCGAGGCGCGCCAGGACACAACGGTGGTAATCCACCCCCTTACCGACGCACGTCGCGTGCTGCCTCTGGAGAAAAAAGGCGAGCTGGTTCACGCACATCCTGATTTCCAGCTCGTGGTGTCCTATAACCCGGGCTACCAGAACATCATGAAAGACCTCAAGCAATCGACCAAGCAGCGGTTCGGAGCCCTAGATTTTGGTTGGCCCTCGCGCGAAGTCGAGGTCGAAATCGTAGCGCACGAGTCGGGCGTGCCACCGGATCTCGCGGGTCGCTTGGTGTCAATCGGTGAGCGCTCGCGCAATCTCAAAGGTCATGGCCTGGACGAAGGGCTCTCGACGCGCATGCTGATCTACGCCGGCTCGCTCATCGCGCAAGGTGTAGAACCGGTGGCTGCTTGCAGCGTGGCCCTGATAAGACCCATTACCGATGATCCCGACATGCGCGATGCGCTCGACGCGACGGTAAAGACTTTTTTCTGAACGAGCTGGCGCGACTTTGCACCGAGACCCGCACCGCGCGTGCTGCGCAGCGCGGGCTAGGTGGCTTAAAGGGGCGCCCCCCGAGGCAACGCCCGCGCGTGAGTCGACCAGTTGGAGCATGTGCGTTGCAAATTGGGTGCTCGTGGCCACTTGTGCAACCTTGCTTCGCGTAGCGACGCTGGCCAGCGCCGGAAGCGGCGGCTTCTTGACGCGTACTTTTGCTGACCAGGCGTGGATCTGATGCAGGCCCAGCCCCATCGCTCACACGCATCTTGATTCGCGCGCGATTGTGTTTTTGCCCACGCGAACCCACCCGGCCCACTTGGTCGGTTGACCTGCTGGGGCCGCAAGGCATCGACTCGGCCCAGGGTCGGACACCAGCGGGCGTGGTTTAGAATAACGGCCGCGCCGACGCGGCGCGCTACCCCTGACTCCAATAGCGATGTCTCTACTTAGCATCGTGGCGGCGTTGTTTCTGGACCAGCTCCGCCCACTATCGCGCCCCACGCAGTTCGATCTCTCGTTCGAGCGCTACGGCGATTGGCTATCGCGTCAATTCAACGCTGGTTTACCGATCAACGGCGTGGTCGGCTGGCTGATGGCAGTGCTGCCTTGGGTGATACTTGCCCTGGTCCTCCACGACGCCCTGAGCGTACTCAACCCGCTCCTCGGATGGGCTTTTGCCGTCGCCGTGCTCTACGCCAGCATCAACTTCAAAGCGGCGATTCAGGATTACACTGCAATCGGCGATGCTGTGCGCGCTGGCGAATTGGACCAGGCGCGAGAGCTTCTCGCTCGCTGGCGTGGAGAGCCTGTTGCGCCTTGGAGCGAGGCTGAAATCTCACGCAGTGCTATCGAGACGATGTTGCTGCGCGCGCACCGTGATCTGCTTGGAGTAATCGCCTGGTTCGTGATCTTACCTGCACCGATGGGTGCGGTGCTCTACAAACTGTGTGCGATCCTGGCGGACAGGTGGGGTCGGCGCACGGATGAGGAGTTTGGCGCTTTTGGATATTTCGCCTCGCGGGTGTTCTGGCTTTTGGACTGGGTGCCGCTGCGCTTGACGGCGATCGGCTTCGCCGTTGCCGGGGATTTGGAGGACGCCTTGCAGTGCTGGCGCACACAGGCGAACGCGTGGTCTGATCCGGAATCCGGTGTGGTGCTGGCAAGCGGAGCGGGAGCATTGGGGGTGAGACTCGGCGGGCCGCTGGCAAGCGAAAGTGGAGTCAACTACCGGATTGAACTGGGCACCGGCGATGACCCCGACATCAACTACATGCAGAGCACCATTGGACTCATTTGGCGAACGCTGGTCATCTGGCTCATTGTGCTGCTGTTGGTCACACTGGCTCGCTGGGTCGGGGCCTGACAGGTTTTAGCGGCTCGAGATCAGCGAGTATTCGCCAAAAAGCAGCCAGGCGCCGAGAATCGATCTTTCCTTGCAACGTTGCCGCTTGCACCGCGCAATTGCCGGCAGTGGTTGAGCTTTCACCCGACCGAGTAGCGATGAAACTCTCGAAATGACTCGACGAGGTCGCGCCGCGACAGATGTCGCAGACCGAACTCCTGTATCGCGGGTAGTCGATCAGGCTGTTATTTCCATCCAGCCAGTACAGACTAGCATGCGTGGTGGTACGACCGTGGTTTCTTTGGGCTTGGCTGCGGGCCCTCGTGGCGCGGCTTAGTGCGCGCTCTTTCTGAGCATGCCCACCAATCCGCTCATTGCGCGGTCCAATAGCGGGACGGTTTCGAGCAACACCGCGCTCCCGGTGCGAAACTCGCGCGCGAGCTGGTACAAGGAGTACTCGCCGACTTTCGTGCCCTGGCGATTGACGAACAGGTATGTTCCCTTGAGCGGGCTGATGTAGGACAACCTGGCCTGGGTGCGCCGCTCATCGGCATCACGGAACTCGAGCCAGTCGCCTTCCTTGAGATTGGTCACCGAGCGGCTCTGCTGGTCCACGGGTTCGGCTTGGCTCGCGTCAGGTCGCAACGCGCCGGACAGCTCGGGGATCCCAGGCAGATCGGACAGGCTGATCTCCTCGATCTCAATCTCGCCGTCCCCGAACGGGTTCTTGATCGTGACGTTCGAAAACCGTGGTGCTTCTGTTGCTGGCTCGGCGTCATGGTCGATTTCGCTTGCCCCTGTTTCACCCTCGATTGCGTGCGCGCCCATTGGCGGAATCGCGGGCGCCACTATGTGATGATCGGGCGCCGTGCCGTGCACGGAATCGGCCTGAGATGCTCCAACGCTCGATCGATCGGCGGCCGATTTTGAAAGCGCTGCGGGCTGCGCGCCAGGCGGGCGGGTGCGCAGGGAATCCTCGCCGGGCAAGGGCGACAAAACTCGAGTGGGCGCACTCGGCGTGTCAGGTGCAGGGGACACGACGTCGGTGAGCGTGGGCGCGCCGATCGGTCGAGCGGCCGCCTTGACGGCGGCGTTGCCGCTAATGACTTTGGTGTGCAGCCGCATGAGCCTGGCGAAGAACAGCCTGCGCCGCTCGGGGTCGGCTCCCGCGCCTTTCAGACCAGCTTGCAGACGCTTGAGCAGTCCGGGCAGCATCGCGGCCAATTTGCGGCGTTCGTCGACTGACGGCTTATGATTGACGCTCCAAATCAGCAAGTCCATGGTCTCGAGGCCACTTTTCCAGGCCTCGCTGTCGTTGCCGTGGCGTGCGTAGGCGAGCAGCAGCAGCTTGACCCATTCGCTCGCGAGAAAGGACAGCACCAGCTGCGAGATTCGCGTGGCTTCGGCGCGCTTTTTGATCTCAAATTGCGCCAGCGCTTTGCCCACCTCTAGACGTTCCATGTACGCAATCTTGCGTGCGGCCTCCTTGGCGGCGTCTTCGGCTCGCTGATTCTCATCGCGGACCAGGGCGAGCAGATCTTCATTGAGGTTCTCAAAGACTTCGACGTCGTCGTCGAACGCGTCGAGAAGACGCTGCACGATATCTCCGAGTTTCTTGTAGACAGCCGAGTTTTGATCGAAGCTCTCGTCGAGCCCGAGGGCAAACTCGCCGAGCGTGTCCAGCAAGCGCCGCGCAGGATGCGATTTCTTGGAAAAGAATTTCTTGTCCAGGACCGCGACCTTGACCACCGGGATCTGCAATCGGCCGATCAAGACCTTGAGCGCGTAGGGTACGCGCTTGTCGCTAAAGATCTGATCAAACAACATGGCCACGATGTCCATCGTCGTGGCGTCGGCTTGATCGAGGCTGTTGCCGATGCGCGTAGATTTGAGTTCGCGCACGACGTTAGTGGTCCCCGCATTCAGCGCGGAGGCATCCAATGCGACTGGAGCACCGGCGATCGCGCCGAAGTCGCCTTGCTGCAGACGCGTGAGCGAGCCGATCAACTCGGCGCCCTGCAGGCGCGGGTGGATACCCGCAGGCGCGCTGTGTCCGCCCGGAACCGGCGGCAAACCGGATGCCTGAAGCGGGCCACCGGCCGCCCCTATGCCCGTCCCGCCTCCGAGAAGGCTGCCCGCAGGCATGCCAGATCCCGATGGGCTGGGGGCAGCGAATTGCCCGGCATGGGCGCTCATCGCGACTAACCCTTGCAGCACGGCATAGAAGTCCTGCTCGCCAGCAGTGCCTGGGGCCTCGGTGCCGTAGCCAGGCTCGGGGACGGCGTCCATGGGTAACCCCATTACGGGGATCGCAGTCCCAGGCATTGCCGGCGAGGGCATGGCGGGCCGCACGCCCAGGCGGCCCGCTTGCCGGCGTATTCCGTAGCGGATCTTGGGCAAAATCGAGCGCTGGATCAGCAGCGCGTTGAGATCCTTGTAGATCGAGCGGACGTCGTCTAGCACATGGTCGTCGAATAGCTTATGAAAGATCATCCGCACCTTGAGATTGGGCTCGATCTGCCGACAGGTTTGCTTGTAAGCGGTGCAGATGGCCTGCGGGCTGAACGGATTCCCCTCGCCCTGAAGGTTGGCGTCACCGATCAGCACGCCGACGCGTTGGTCCAGCGCGTTTAGCTCCTCCTCGCAGTAGCGGCGCAGCTTGGCCGCCATTTCGTTGACCTTGATCGTTTCTTCCAGATCCTCATCGTTCACCAGTCCCAGCTCGAGCGCCGACAGGTCGAAGTGGCTGAAGTCGTCGCGTTGCTTGCGCTCGGGGCGCACGCGTCTGGCAAACTCATCGAGGTAATTGTTGCGAAACTTCTCCTCGATTGACCTGCGCTGCTCGAGAGCCTTGTCCTTGGCCTTGATATACAGGTCACGCAGTTCACGCTCGGCGGTTTGATCGGCAAGGCCCCACAGCGTTTCTTCGACCTTGTCCAGCATGGAGGAGAGGGACTTCGACAGGCGCTCCGCACCCAGTCCCTGGCATTCCTTAAGCAGCCGCTCGAACTGCGCCTCTTGTGTGGTGGACACTGGAGGCTCGAGCTCTCGCATCGGAATCACGTTCGACACGCCACCATTGGTCATTTCCGACTCCGCGGCGAGCAGTGCTTGGAAAGACTCCCACCGTCTCGTACGCAGGTCGGGACAGAGGGCGCCGGGCTCAAGCGCAGAGCAGTGGAAAAAGCCTGGGCGTGCGAACGATCACATCGCGTCCGGATGAGCTCGCGCGCCGCGCTTTCGTGGCCGAGTGTAACTGGCGGTCCCGCTGTCATGGAGCCTCTCGCTCGTTAGACCGGTGACTTTGCGCCCCTACCTTTCGGTGGGTTTGCCCTTTGACAGTTGCTGGACGGACTCGCCGGACACGCGCTATGCCCTTAGGCAGCCGCGCCCGCGGCGCGTAGGAGCAAAGCGGGTAGAAGGACGAGGGTCGCCCTCAATCCTTTATCAGCACGGAAAAGCGCAAACTTTAGCCTTGAGGGCTTGCCACAGCGAGTGCGCAGTGGCAGGCGAGAGGTTCCTGCCGATTTCACCATCGCGGCGGGTGAGATATGGCGCGATTGGCGACCCCAGTGTCAGCCTGCCGTCAGGACTCCGATGGGCCAGCCGGGCGCCAAAGCGCTGGTGACATGCGCAGCTGTTGCCTGCGTTTAGCGATGATGAAATAAGGATCGCCGCCTAGCCATTTGGCGTTTTCTACCTCGCGAACGTGTTCGAGCTGCTCGTCGAGTTGCACTTCGTCGAGGACGTACCCATGCGCGGTCATGCACTCGGAGTAGGCGTCGGCTTGGCGCCTGAGCAGCGCCATGCCGGTGTCAAACTTGGATTCTTTGATCTCAGAGGCCGCCTGACGGCATTCGGGAACCTCGGCGACTCCCTCGGGCGCTTTACTCGCGCAGCCCTGGAACAGGCCAAACGCGCAGCAGCACAGCGCAAGCGTGGTAAGCCTTGGAAAGCACTGCTCATCTTGAGTGAACGGCGCACCATCAGCCTCGAGTAGCTCGGGCCCGCAAGGAAGACAGTCAGGATGCACCGAGACTCTGCAGCCTGGCAATGCGCGCGCTCGCGGGAGGATGCGAATCGTAGAACGCAGAGTGCACTGGATCGGGAGTGAGTGTGCTGGCATTGTCTTTGTAGAGTTTGACCAGTGCCCGGACCAGCTCGCCGGCAGAGCTGTAACGAGCGGCATAGGCGTCCGCCTCGAACTCGTGCTTACGCGAATACATCGCCACGAGCGGGTGCAGCAGGAATGTGAAGACCGGTACGATCAACGCGAACAGAAGCAGCGCCATCGCGTTGGATGCGGGATATGCCACACCCAAACCTTCGTAGAACCAGGCCTTGTCTTTCAGATACCCGAGCAAGGCGAGCAAGATTAAGCTCACACTGAAGGTCCAGAGCATGCGCCGCATCACGTGGCGCAGCTTGAAGTGGCCCAGCTCGTGAGCGAGTACTGCCTCGATCTCAGCTTCGGTGAGGCGCGAGATGAGCGTGTCGAAGAAAACGATGCGCTTGGTCTTACCAAAACCGGTGAAATACGCATTGCCGTGGCTGCTGCGCTTGGAGCCGTCCATGACAAAAAGACCGCTCGCGCGAAACCCGCACTTGCCAAGCAGGTTCTCGACGCGGGTTTTGAGCGAGCTATCGGGCATTGGCGCGAACTTGTTGAACAGCGGCGCGATGTAGGCCGGGTAGACAGCGAGCATGAAAACGCTGAACCCAACCCAGACCAGCCACACGTACAGCCACCACCATTGCCCCATCTTGCTCATCAACCAGAGCACGGCCAGAACAAGTGGCAGTCCGAGGGCGGCGCTCAGCGCGGCCGTCTTCACGAGGTCCGAAAGCCACATGCGTGGCGTCATCCGATTGAAGCCAAACCGCGCTTCGATGTTGAAGGTCCGGTACCAGCTGAAAGGCAAATCGATGGCAGAGGCGAGCACAGCGAACAGGGTGATGAGTGCCGCGCCACGCAGAATCTCGGATGCAAACCAGGCTGCTGTCCAGTGGCTGAGCAGCTGCAAAAGTCCGCCCACGGTCAGCAGCAACAGCACCGCGCTGTCCACCACGCCGTGCAATATGGCGAAGCGCGCCTTCACGCCGCTGTAGTCGGCTGCTTTCTGGTGAGCGTCCAGCGAAATGTCGTTCACGAACGCTGCGGGAACCGAGGCTCGGTGCGCCTCGATGTACCGGATGTGGCGGCGGGCGAGCCAAATCCGCGCACCGGTGGCAAGCGCCAGGGCGCATAGAAAAGCGATGCCAAAAAAGTTCATGTGATCGTTTGCAAAACGCCTTAGAAGCGAGTGCACGCGCAAGTGCCGCGTGTGACACAATTGGGGAGCCGATAAAAGCGAGATTCAGTTAGAAAATTATGGCACAGGACGCGAACCGGCTCATCTGGATCGACATGGAGATGACCGGGCTAAAGCCGGACGCCGACCGCATCATCGAAGTGGCACTGGTTGTCACTGACCAGGAACTCAACGTGGTGGCCGAAGCCCCGGTTCAGGTCGTACACCAACGCGATGAGGTGCTCGATGCAATGGATAGCTGGAACAAGGCCACGCATGGACGCTCGGGTCTGATCGACAAAGTGAAGAGTGCAACTGCCTCGGAGGGTCAAGTTGAAGACGAACTGGTTCGGTTCGTGAGCGCCCACGTGCCGCCAAACACCTCGCCCATGTGCGGCAATTCAGTTTGTCAGGATCGCCGCTTTCTCGCTCGCTATATGCCCAGGCTCGAAGCCCATTTCCACTACCGCAACCTCGACGTGAGTACGCTCAAGGAATTGGCCCGGCGCTGGAAGCCGGAGCTCGTCGCGGGCTTCTCGAAGCAGAGCAAACACCAAGCGCTGGCCGACATCTACGAATCGATCGACGAGTTACGCTATTACCGCACCCATCTGCTGAGGATCTAGCCCGCCGGGCGATGCGGCCTGGTACGAAAAAAAACAAAACCCCCGTGTGCACGGGGGCCCGCGACAAGTGGCTGATCGAGCCCTGGCTACGCAGCTTTTTTGGTGCGCGCGGCGCCAGCAGCGGTGCTGATGGAAGCCTCGGTCATATCGGCGACCTGTCTGCCCGCCTTGGTCAGAGCATCGTAGGCCTGGTTGGCGGTGGTGATAGCAGATTTCACGGCTGCGAATGCAAACTCCGAACCGGAGGGCGCCGATTTGGCGGCTTTGTCCAGCGCGGCCGCAACGCTCTTGTTGATCTCTGCCATCTGGGCCTCGACCAGCTTGCCGAGTTCACCCTGTGCTTCGGCGCTCCAGCCGTAGACCGCTCGACCGTAGCCCAGCAGCTTTTCTGTATTGGCTTGCGCGAACGAGGTCTGCAGTGAGCTAAGTTCATGCACGTCCTTGGCGGCGGTAAGCGCTTTAATCTGCTTCATGGCGTCGGCGCTTGCCGCTTTGGCCGTCTTGAGGTTTAGATCGAACAGTTCTTCCGCTGCATCGGCGGTGGTTTCAGCGAATTTCAAGGCCTGTTCCAAGTTGTTCTTGGCCTGAGCGCTGAAATCTTCGGGCACGGCAAAAATCATGGCTCTGGTCTCCTGAGGATGACGAATTCGAGAACGAAAATGTTGCACTGCAAAAGCCTGGCCATTGTATTGATTTGGCGAGGTCTGTCAACTTATTTCCGCGTCCTCGCAGCCTTGATTCTGGTGATGCACAACGGGAACCCCTAGGGGGAATGACCGGACCAAGAGTAAGGGCTAACAACGGCTCTCGCGAGACGGACCCCGAGGCGCTCAGCGGCACGCCAACTGAACCTCTTGCCGGAGCGCTCCGGCACCTTTTCGTGACGGCCTGCGCACCGTGGGCAAAGGCCGCAGCTCTGGCGATTTGTTGGCTACACGCGCTCGAACACGGCAGCAATGCCCTGGCCGCCGCCGATGCACATCGTCACAAGCCCATAGCGACCGCCCGTGCGCTGCAGCTCGTGGATCGCCTTGACTGTGAGAATGGCGCCGGTAGCGCCGATTGGGTGACCAAGGGCAATGGCGCCGCCGTTGGGGTTGACCTTTTTGAGGTCAAAGCCGAGATCCTTCGCCACCGCGCAGGCCTGAGCGGCGAACGCCTCATTCGATTCGATCACGTCCATGTCCGAGACCTTGAGCCCGGCGCGCTCCATCAGCTTCTTTACCGCCGGAACCGGCCCGATGCCCATGTACTTGGGATCCACCCCGGCGTGAGCGTAGGCCACCAGTCGCGCGATTGGCTTGAGCCCCTTTTTGCGAGCCGCCTTGCCCTCCATTAGGACGCACGCAGCAGCCCCATCGTTGATGCCAGAGGCGTTGCCCGCGGTGACCGAACCATCGGGCTTGAACACCGCCTTCAACTTGGCAAACCCTTCCATGCTCGCGTCAGCCCGCGGATGCTCATCGGTATCCACAATGACCGCGCCTTTGCGAGTCTTGATCTCGATCGGCAGCACTTGTTCCTTGAAATAACCCTTCTGGATCGCATTCACGGCGCGCCGGTTGCTTTCGAGCGCCATCTCGTCTTGTTGCTGACGCGTAATACCCCATTTGGCGGAGATGTTCTCGGCCGTAA
>Ga0187780_10004666_pt1 | contig 10248 bp, 14 predicted proteins | sample 1015_Q2_SP10_20__FD_132429 | JGI IMG/M metagenome (GOLD analysis project Ga0187780, IMG submission 132429) | Tropical peat soil microbial communities from peatlands in Department of Meta, Colombia - 1015_Q2_SP10_20_MG | ecosystem: Environmental > Terrestrial > Soil > Wetlands > Peat | place...
TGCCTTCTTGACCGCCCCCCCAGTCCCGAGGGGTTCGTCCTCTACTGAATAGTCGATAGAGACCCCTTTGAAACTCGAGCCGAAGTGCTCCTGCAGCTTCTCCCACTTGTAGCCGCAGGCGAAAGTCACCTCGTCTATTCCTCCTCTCTTCGTCAACCAATCTATTTGGTACTCGGCAATGGGGCGCCCTTTGATCTGTATCAGCGCCTTGGGTCTATCATCGGTGAGGGGACGGAGCCTCATGCCGAGGCCTCCGGAAAGGACTATCGCTCTCAATGGTAACGCCGGGGACGATGTCTGGACCCGAAATGTCGTGATAAATACATTCCCCTGAGAGTTTTGCGAATTTTTCAGACAGGTGATTGGGGTGCAAGTTCGGCCCTATCTGACCTTTAGACTGATGTTACTCCTACTCGTCTCGGCATTAGTTAAAAACCCCCTTCAAAGCAGCGATGTTTCTTGTCTGAACTGAAGCTCGTCGAGCCGACTGCGGAGAAGCCCCCGCTTCCCAAGCAGCCAGAGGTCAACATAGGCACAGCCGGCCATGTCGATCACGGCAAGACGACCCTAACCCAAGCCATTACTGGGATCTGGGCGAGCGCACACAGCGAGGAGCTGAAACGAGGCATTACCATCAAGGTGGGATACGCCGACGCTGCGTTCTACAAGTGCACCCAAGATCACGGCGTGGGGTCCTATTCGACCAGCGAGAGGTGCCCCATCTGCGGCAGGAAGACGACATTCCTCAGGGCCGTGAGCTTCGTCGATTGCCCGGGCCACGAGAGCCTCATGACCAACATGCTCGCCGGCGCATTCCTTATGGACGGCGCTCTCTTGGTCATAGCAGCCAACGAGCCCGTGCCCAAACCTCAGACCAGGGAACACCTTCAGGCCCTGCAAATGCTCGGCATGAAGCGAATCGTGATAGCCCAGAACAAGGTCGACTTGGTCACAGACTCCGAGGCGGAGAAAAACGAGTCTCAAATAACGAAGTTTGTCCAGGGTACAGTCGCCGAATCTGCTCCCATCATCCCAATCTCCGCTCAGCAGAGGCTCAACATCGACGCCCTTATCGAGGCCCTTGAGGATGTGATCCCGACGCCAAAGAGGGATGCAGCTGCAAACCCTCTGATGTACGTCGTGAGGAGCTTCGACGTAAACAGGCCGGGGGCTGAAATCTCAGCTCTGGCCGGGGGAGTTCTGGGGGGGAGCCTCACAAGAGGTGAACTGAGAGTTGGGGAGGAAGTGGAACTGAAGCCAGGAATGATTGACGATAGGAGCGGGAAATATGTCCCGATAATTACTAGGGTCTCGAGTCTGCAAACAGGAGCTGGGACTGCGGCCAGGGTCGGGCCGGGGGGGCTGGTGGCGGTGGGGACCCACCTAGACCCCACCTATACAAAGGGAGACCAGATGGTTGGGAGCGTAATAGGCAAGCCCGGGACGCTGCCAGACACTCTGGAACATGTCACCCTCGACGTGAGTCTGCTTGAGACAGCCGTGGGAGCCACGGAACTGGTCAGGGTTGAGAAGGTGAAGCTCTCGGAGACGCTGAGGTTGAACCTGGGGACAGCGTCGACGCTGGCCGTGGCTACCTCGGTCAGGGGGGATGTGGTCGAAGCGGACTTGAAGAAGCCTGTCGCGGTCGAAATCGGGATGCGGGCGGCCATAAGCCGGAGAATTGCAGAGCGATGGAGGCTCATTGGCTCCGGCATACTGAAGTAGCACTTGACCCGAGTGATATTCGACAGCAGTTTCTTGATGGCAGTTGCGGACACACCCACCACCTGGCTTGAAGACATCTCGGCGCGAGTTGGCAGGTTCGAGCCCGTCTTGCTTGAGTGCGTGGGGGAGGAACTTCAGAGACTCGCTTCAGGCAGAGGTGGAAAGTCGAAAATCGCCCGAGTCGCTCTGGATCTGTCTTCACAATTCAATAGGCCAGGCTGTGGGGGCGCTAGAGTGGACGACGAAATAATCTCGGCAGCGTCAACTGAGGGCGCACTGGTCGCCACGATGGACGCAGAATTGGCGCGTGCAGCCAGAGCCGCACACCTCAGCGTTATCTCCCTCAGGAAAGGGAGGGTCACGCTGCAGTGACTGCGGGAGCATGATCACAAGTACGGGAATTGATAAAAGCGGACACCCGCCAGTTCCACAGAGAGCGAGGGTGCGCCAGCAGATTCGGGCCAGTAGGGAGGCAGACAGGATTACGGCCTTCATTGGCAAGATCGTAGATGGAGCCAGAGCAAGTGGTGTCGTTCTCGGACTAAGCGGGGGAATCGACAGCGCCGTCGTGGGGGCCCTCTGCGTAAACGCGCTCGGAAAGGAAAGGGTACTTGTTCTTCTGATGCCCTCTGGCCACACGCCTCTCAGGGATTTGGAAGATGCGCGGATGCTCACAGACGCTTGGGGGGTGAGGAGAGAAGAGGTACAGATCTCTGGGATTGTCGACGCCATCACCAGTTCGTCCAAGGCGGAAGGCACAAGATTGGCGAAGGCAAACGTGCAAGCGAGGGTGAGGATGGCGCTCCTTTACTATCGCGCCAACTCGCTCGGCTACCTGGTTGCAGGAACCGGCGACAAGAGCGAAGAACTTCTCGGCTACTTTACCAAGTGGGGGGACGGTGGAGTCGATTTTCTCCCAATAGGCCACCTCTACAAGACACAGGTCAGAGAGCTCGGGGCGTACCTCGGACTCCCGAAGGGGATAGTAGAGAAGCCGGCATCGCCCCAGCTCTGGCCCAGGCAAAAGGCAACGGACGAGATACCTGCAAACTATGATACTTTGGACGTTGTGTTGCACTACCTGTACGACATCAAAGTGAAGCCCTCTGAGGCCGCGGCCAAGGCCAGAGTCCCCCTCGGAGTCGTGAAGAGAGTGCTCGAGATGCACGAAAAGACAGAGCACAAGAGGAAGCTCCCTCCTTCACTTGCGTGAGCCTCAAAAATTCGTCTAAATGCTCGCTAAAGATTAAAATCGCTGACCCAAAGGGGTGGCCTCGTTCCTGAATAATTCATGTTTCAGCTAGTTAACCTCGAAGACGTCGTTCGCGTCCCCCCCGATCGGTTTGGTTCCCCCCTCGAGAAGGTGGCAATGGACCTCCTGAAACTGAAGTATGAGAGCACAATCAACCCTGACCACGGGTACCTAGTTCTTGTAACTAAGGTGGACGTGGACAAGGTGGGGAAGATCATCGCTGGAGACGGCGCGACCTACCACCGGGTCAACTTCGAAGTGCTGTCATTCTTTCCCCTCAAGCAGGAGATTGTGGAAGGGGAGATCGTAGAGGTCACCGATTTCGGGGCCTTCGTGAGGATTGGTCCTGCGGACGCGCTGCTGCACCTCAGCCAGATAATGGACGACTACCTGACCAGCGATGTGAAGTCTGGGATAATCACCGCCTCCCAGAGCAAGAGGACGTTGAGGGTCGGGAGCAAAGTGAGGGTAAGAATCACCGCGGTGAGCCTTGGCCACGGCATATCCATGGGCAAGATAGGCGTCACCTGCAGGCAGCCCTTCCTCGGGGCACTGGAGTGGATAGACGACGAAGTGAACAAGGCGGCAAAGGCGCGCAAGGCGGAAGAAAGATCGGAGAAGTAGGACAATGAAGGAACTAGCGTGCAGGAAATGCAGGGCACTTACGACCGAGAAGGTGTGTCCCAACGACGGGTCGACCGAACTGAGCAACGAGTGGTCTGGCCTGATCATAATAATCGACCCGGAGAAGTCTCAGGTCGCCAAGACTCTGAACATCACGAAACCGGGAAGATATGCCCTCAAGGTAAGCTAAACCCTTGCGCAGGACGTACAGGCTTCCAGATGAACTCAGGACCAAGCTGGCCGCCCCACTGGGGACAGTCTATCCAACGGAGGAAGTGAGGGGGGAAGAATTTGAGAGACTTGTGAGGAGCGCACCAATGACCGTTACAGTAGGCGACAGGGTGACGGACACCCTGGGAACGATGGGGAGAACACCAGACGTTCAGGTGGTTGACGGGGTGGAGAGGAGGATCAAGAGATCCGTCCCTACCGTCCCCTATGCAAGGCTGTTGAGGGTCAAGAACCCCGCGGGAACGCTCACAGAAGAGGCGATTGCAGGGATGAAGAAGGCATTCCTTGGTAAGAAACCAGTCAGGGTCCAAGTCGTAGGAGAGGAAGACCTCATGGCAATGCTTGCCATCGCCATGGCACCAGTTTCTGCAATAGTCTTCTATGGGCAGCCCGGAGTGGGCGTTGTCGCCGTGAAGGCGAACGCGATTGCGAAATCACGGAACAGGGCGATTCTCGGACAGATGGGGATCAAGGGCATCCATTGAGGCCTCAAGTTAATATCCCCGATGAATTCGGGTGGCCCATCTTGCCCGTAGAGAAGAAGTCGGAGTCCAAGGTCCTGGATCGGTCCTACGTCGAACTCTCGATTGAGGAGAAGGCGGGGAAGATCTCGCGAAAGGAGGCTATCGAGATGGTAGCCCAGGAGCTCGGAGTACCAGCCGAAAACGTTGGAATCATCAGTGTAGATGGCCAATCAGGGACGAGGAAGGTTCTTGGGAGATTCTACGTCTACGGATCTGCGGAGTCAAAGATGAGGGTCCATCCGAGATATCTGCAGGAGAGGACGCTCACGAAAGAGGAACGGGAGAAACTAAAACAGGAAAGGAAGAAGGCCAAGACCCCAGCGGCTGCAGCGGCCCCTGCATCTGAGGCAAAGTAGGCATGTCGAAGGCACCCCCCGCACCTGCCGCGCCAACTCCCGCCCCAATCGAAGCGCCGCCTGAGGAGAAGAAGCCAGAGAAGAAGGAGAAGCCGAAGGCGCCCAAGAGGAGGATCCAGGTCTACAAGCTATACAAGATCGACGGGGACTCGCTTTCGAGACTAAGGAAGGAATGCCCCAGATGCGGAAAGGGGTACTTCATGGCCCAGCATGGAAACAGGCTTACCTGTGGCCACTGCGGGTTCACGACATATACACAGAAACCATAAGCGATTGATACGCAACTACCGCGGTTACCGACTAGTCTTCCCATCCTGAAGGATTGGACTCGACCCAATCGACCAGGTATTTCTGGAGCGTCCCCAATTGAGTCTCGTCTTGCCCTTCCATCGACTCCTCGCTTGAGAGGTCCAGATCCCCTTGAGCTTCGAGGAATGGCCCGACTGCTGCATTCATAGCTGCCGTCCAACCCTTTCCAGCGCCTTCCTTCCAGGTTCTGCCCGTCGACACGAGCACGGAGGGACTTGACCGAACCAGTCCTTTCTCTCCTTCTAGCTTGTCGACTAGAGTTTTGTCAAACGAATATTCTCCCCTTATCGTCTTCGGGACTCCCACGAGCCTTGAGCTTCTCCTACTAAGCAGACACTCCTTGGCAAAGGAGCGAATCGCCTCCATGCTCCTCTTCGAGCTTGGATAAAGTGGCTGAGTCTTTGACCGACTTGCGGAGCGCTTCACTGGGAGGAACGGCACTCCCTGAAGGAATCCATCCAGCTGGGAGTCGAGAGCAGCATCACCCGTGACGCCGAGCGGCTGGATTCCCATGTCGAGCGCCACCCCATGCGTCTCGGTCACCAGAGCGCCGTTCAGAGCCACTCGAAGGTAAGGCACGCTCGTATGGCTGATGAAGCCGTTGGGAGTGCCGCAACGAGAGTGGGCCCCGACGTTGAACCAGTAGTCGAAGTCTTCAATGCTCTCCTTCTTCCTGAGAAGTCTTGTCTTGCGAGGCAACCGGTCTGGGAGCACGTTCTTCCATTGCAGTCCATGACCATCAAGAACGATCACTTCGGAAGCCCCACCATCCAGTAGGCCCAAAGCGGCTGCTGAAACATCAGCCGTGAATTTTGCTCTGCCAGTCCTCCAGTACTGAGGAAACGCAGGCCAGCACTCCCGGTGGTCTGTTATCTGAGAGATTCCTTCCCCATCTGCGACCACTAAGACTCGCACACCGGGATCTTACTCTCCGAGATGGATAATTCTTACGCAAGGAATCGGCCGAGTCGGAGTGCATCGGTCTGCACGCCGCCTAGCCTTTGAACATGAAATGTCGTTTCTCGATATCTGAGCGTTTCGATTCGTGGATTTGCCCGGTAAACCATGTCCATCTGGCCGACCTCATCCCCCTTTGATACACGCTCGCATGCAGCTCAATAACTGCGGCTACACGACGTACACGAAGCCTCAAGCATAGGCCAAGAGCTTATCACGCAACATCTTGGCCATTCCCGGAGTGAGGAAGGGGCTGAAGGGACCAAAATACCTCTGACCGCGCGCCTTCGCTATTCGAGACCTTTCCCCGGACTTGGCATAGGACTCGAGAAAGGCCTCTGCCACCTTCCTCATGGCGTCTTCTCGGATGGAGAGTTTGGCCGTATAGTAGAGAAACTCGGCTATGTCCCATGACTGGTCTCCGCCTGGGTAGGCTTGTTCTAGGTCTGTCAAGTACAGACCTTCGGCGGCGACGACCACGTTGCTCGGCTTCGAATCTCCGAGGGCGATTCCTGCCTTGTGAAGCCTTGCGATGATCTCGCCATACGTGGAGACGCTACCTAGTCCCACCGATCCACCCTTCAGGAACGAATTGATCATGCTCGCAAGTGTCGGGCCGGTGACGTACTCCTTCACAAGGATTCGTTCTGCTGGGGCAACCGCCAGGACTCGGGGTACAAGGACTCCCATCGAGTGCAATCGCAACGTCATCCCGTATTCCCGGTCTAGGCGGGAGTTGGCAGAGGCGCTGAACTTCTTCGCCGTCGAAGCCCAGATGCCAAGGAGGGCCCACTTGAGAGCCCTCACGTCTGCATAATTCTTCACGACGACAGATTCCGCGCGTGTATTCTCCGAGAAGGTGAGAACTCTCGTGGTCGAGTAGGGTTCCCCAATGTCCTTCTCCTTCGTAGAATAGGTTCTGAACCCAAGGATTCTCGCCAGCTCCTCGACAAGAAGGGAAGAGTCAGGAATCACCTCCCCCTGCTCCAGCCTGAGGAGCGACCTGGGCTTCTCAAGAGGCGTTAGGGGAGGAGGGCTCTCTCTCATCCTTCTCAGCTTAGAAAGCGCCTCCCTGCTAAACACGGACGGCCCGACCCTGCCAGCGTACCCGTGGACAGCGTACTGCGTGACCCCCCGCGCTGTCTGCGAGAACATCGACTCAAAGCGCGAAAAGGCGTCGGCCTTCAACCTCTCTGGAACTATCCTTACTCCCTCGGGGGTTGCCGTGAGGAAGCCCCTTGGCTGTAGCGACTTCGCCGCCTCCACAAACGCCTCAACGGCGAGCTCCTTGTTCTCCTCCCCCATCGGGCACGTGTATGTGTGCACGTAGCTGTAGAGCGCAGGAGGATAGATTGCAGCCCGCTTGTGCAGTTTGTCGAAAAGAAAGTACTCATAGGGAACAAGCAGATGGGTGGCGAACTCGCCATAATCGGAAGACAATTCGATCAGCGCTTCCGTAAGCACGCGTTTCTTGTACTCCAGCTCCACTGACCTGAAGAGTCCGCCGTTGATTATAGGCTCGTACACATTCAACAGGCGCCCTACCACGAACTCCCCTAGGAAGGAAGAGGTCGCATCCTGGTGCAGCATGTGCTCGTCGATTACAAGAGCCGAAACTTCTGTCGGAGAGTCTACGTACTTGTACCTCACCCCCCCGCTGAACCGCCTCGAGACAACGAGCAGATCGTAATCGGAGTCGGGGCGGGAATAACCGGCTACCTTCGAGCCGTATGCGGCGATGGCGGATATCTTGGAAGGTTCCACCAGCGTTGACGCGATCTCCCTGACGCTATCGCGCTCGCGATCGGTTAGCCTCAATTGGGCGCCTTCTGCATCTCCTCAAGCTTGGCAAGCACTGCTGGGTCAAAACGGGTGGCAGCGATCATCGCCATTGGTACTTTGAGCCTGTTCTCCTCAGGGCTGACCCAGTGGATGGGGAGGTCCTTTGCGACCCATTGGTCCTCGGCCTTTCTGCTCAACGAGGCGTCCACCAGGTCGGCCTTGAACTTCCTGCTGATCAGAGAAACGAGGGCTTTTTCGGAGAAGAGCTGCTTCGGTGGGACCGTGTGCTCAGCGTCTTTGAACGATGCCTCGAAGAGAGTGGTAACCACCTCATCACTGGCGATGTTCTTGGTGCTCAGCTTCCTAACCAAGTCGACGTAGTGGGTGAACTCGTGGGCTGCGACCGCTTCGATGGTCGCCTTCGTCCCGTATGCAATTAGTGCTGCTGAGAACTGCACGAGGATCACGACGCGTCCGGTGACGGTCGTTGGTATAACCCGGGCGAACAGTACGCCCATCTGACCGTACTCCGCCCCCGTCTTGGAGCAGGGGAGCGAAGGCTCCACATAGTAGGGCGGGTACTTGAGGCCGCTCGCCTTCTCCACCCGCTGAACCGCCCCCACCACTGTATTCATCTTCCTCCTGACCTTGGTGGCAATGGCTCGAGGAACCTTCTCCTGTGCCACCGCCTGATCGAGGAGAACTAGCGGGTCCACGTGTTTCGCAACCTCCGTGGGGTCTTAATGAGTCTTATACTGGTCATGCCACCTTCACGTCGATTCGCTCTTGGCGGAAGACCGCCAAGACAAGGTGACAACTCAAAACGGTGTGGTCGGCCGGATTTGAAGAGCCAGTCTTGGTGCGGTTGGACGAGTCAGTGACTTTCTAGATTCGGCATTATGCATTGTTACCAATAATTACCCAGAGCGCGGAAGCGAAAAAGAATGCGGGCCAAACAAGTGAGATTATCCTATTCGCTTGAGGCCCCTTCAACGCCCACCAGACGATAGGCAAGTCAATGAGAACCATCACGGCTGACAGTCCTACCAGGGAAGAAATCGTCTGGTAAGGCCCATAGCCCTGTTCAGCGATCCTGACGAGCCAGAGATTACGTTGCAGGAAGAGCAACCCGATTGCTCCAGCAAGCAACGAAGCATGTGCTCCGAGATAGCCAAGATTCCCTCGAAGACCAAAATGAGCGGTCGTCAACTAGGAAAACGAGGTGCGGCGCGCCCTATACGCGTTGCGTCACCATTTCGTAGACGTCCTGGAACGGCGGCCGATTTCGTTGGGGTTTTGGTGTGGTGGGCACTAGTTGTGCTAGAGGCTGGATAGAGACCAGCGACTCGGCGCAGGACAGCGTCCTTCCATTCTTCCTCATCGATCCCGAGGTCCCAGTTGATTTGTGGGTCGGGATAGTGATTTGACTTTTATGACGAGTCCTAGGAAACTTATTCGACCAGACGGAAGTTCACGGGAGGGTTTCTCCTCGAGACCTCCATGAATATCTCTGTCTGAATAACACCCGGAATCTTTCCTATGACGTCGTAAACGGCCCGGTGAAGCTCGTCAAGTGATTGGCCCTTCAGGTTGACTATAATGTCGAAGCGCCCGGTCACTTCACGAATGAGTCGGACCCCCTCCACCTTTTCCACTTCCTTGAGCACCGACTCCCTCTGCTTGGGGTCGATGTTGAGGCCTGCGATGGCCCCGGCGCGCATCCCGAGCGCCTCTTCGTTGACTTGAACGGTGAACTTTTCGATCACCCCCCGTTTCTGCAGGCGTTTTATCCGGCTGTACATGACTGATAGGTTCACGCCCAGTTGTTTGCTCAGTTTCGGCACTGACACGGAGGCATCGGAGTAAAGGGATGAGAGAATCTTCATGTCAAGGTCGTCGAGTCTCGCCAAAGTCTGGGCCAGGGTCTTCTACGTTCTGCGAGATATTTCTACTTTTCAGTCAGATAGTCTCGGATGATTTGTAGCAAAGTTGATGATATTTGGATAGTTTAGCTGCTCTTCGACGATTCCTCGACCTTCTTGGCGTTTACCTGGTATGTCTCTTCTGTAATTGTGTTCCCCCGGACCAGCTTTCTCTTCTTGGCTCCTTCCTCTTTGGACCTAAAACCAACACCTTCGGTCATGAGCACATAGTTCTTCCCCCCACCCAGGGTATCGGCTCTCATGGGAAATCCGGCCCTGTCGCTGCCGCCAGTAATCATTATTCTTCCGCTGAGCCCTATTGCCGAGCCTTCAATCACTTCTCCTACTTTTCGTCCGATTAGAGGCTGTGCCTGGGCATCCTTGATCTCAGAGGCTTCCGACTTTCCTGTCTTTGGGTCAGAAAGCACGAGCTTGAAAGACACCATTCAGGCGGCTCCGATTTCAGCGGGTAAATAAGCTTGGAGACGTCAGCAGGGATTCCCGAGAGCCGAATGACGAGGTTGGAGGCCAGGAGCTGAGGGAACACCGACAGGGATTTCCAACAA
>Ga0187780_10004669_pt1 | contig 10244 bp, 7 predicted proteins | sample 1015_Q2_SP10_20__FD_132429 | JGI IMG/M metagenome (GOLD analysis project Ga0187780, IMG submission 132429) | Tropical peat soil microbial communities from peatlands in Department of Meta, Colombia - 1015_Q2_SP10_20_MG | ecosystem: Environmental > Terrestrial > Soil > Wetlands > Peat | place...
CCAGCCGAGAGCGAGCACGCCGGCGTCATCTTCATCCAGATATCCGGATCTGAGAAATATATCTACAAGGGTAAGCGCCTTCCAGTGACCGAACTTCGTAGTCAAGAGTTTTTCAACTTCAGTTCGTGGAGCTTTGCCCTGCTTAGAGACAAGATATGCTATGGCGGCTCCAAGCCCGGCTAAATTGTCAATTCTCCAACCAATCAGCTTCGCTTCTTTTAATCCGAGAGTGCCTTTCAGTGTTACGAGATAACGGGTCTCTTCAGCTGGGTGACTATCATTTGTCATCGATTCGCCTGGCGTTGGGTCACTCACTTTCTTAATCTCTAAGTCAAGTTCGGCGAGGAGTTGATTCAATTGTTCTAGTACCTGCTCGAAATTCTTTCCAATCTTTTCCTTAAGCTCCCATTCCCTTGTTCCTGGAAGTTTTCCTCTTTTGAAGATCAATAGATGCATTGCACGCTTGAGTTTGTCGGAGTAGAACGTCTGCGCAGATTGTGATTTGTCAGATTCCATTCGCTATTCACTCGTGATCGGGATTGGAAAACTTATGCCTGCCGTTGCTTTGCCCGTAGGTTCGCTGATTGGCACCAGCGTTAATTTCTCTGTGTCTGATTGCAGTTTTGCGTAACCGTAGGTTATTAGAAAGCTGACGCGGTAGGCTCTTTGAACGGTTTCTTGATAGCTCGTTTTTCTGATAAATGTCCAGTAATCGACTGGTCGTTGAGCCGTCTGGAACGATTTGTGCAATTCGTTCCAGAGGTTGACGAGTTGCTTGTTAAACTGCTCGCCCGTGATTCCGAGAGAATCCAGAGTGGATGAATCTGCTGATTGCGGGTTCACCTTTTCAGGCGGTGCCTTCCGTAACCATCTCTCATTGATCGGTAATAGAGCGCTCCAGTAGGTCAGAGAATCATTGAGTGCTTCCTTGGTTAACTGTTCAAGTTCTGCAAGAGGATGCCAGGATTGAAGGAATACTTCGGCGAGGCGCTTCTCGCTCATTCGTTCTAACTTTTGTGTTAGGAACTTCGGATCTGAATACAACGCGCTTGCTTGGAATTTCAATTGAATATTTTGGAGCCTGACGACTTCCGAAAGCCGGTTCAATGTGTGTGCATCTAGGCAATGATCGTCAAAAGTTTCCCATTTCTGGTAGTACTTTCTTAGGGTCTCTACGCCCAATTCAACGTCGAGGAAGAATGGGTTGAATCGTCGTTCCGAGATCGCGTTACAAGTTTCAATAATTTCCTTTAACTCGCGTCTTCCACTCGTGACTGTAGTTCGTTCCACTAACCCTTTTTTGGTCACGAGGTTTTCAGCTCGCTGATTGTTGAGGCTCCTCCGACGCTTTGTACTACTACGACGTGGGTGTTATCGTCGACGTTAATCTGGCCTGGAGTTATTGCCAAATACTGGCCCTCAGTATTTGTCGAGCTGGCGACTATAAGCTGGGTTACTAGGGCGCGATTTTTAGGATCCATGTGGACGTCGAACTCATCTATCGCCCGGAATGGCGATGTGATGTGCTGTTGTAGTGCCAAAAGGAACGCCATCATTGCTATGCTGCGTTCACCACCACTTTGAGTGAACGCGTCCAAGGGCGTTGGTTTGTTGCCCTTGAATCCCACTAGAATCTCCAATCCGCATTTCTCAATTTCTCGCGATGTAACTAACCGTATTGCCCCTACGGCTCCTACTGCAGCTAATGCTGAATTGTACTTACCTGTCACATCATCTAGGAACGCTGAGAGCACTTCCCTCCATCTCGCAAGTCGCTTATCAAGTTCAGTTATCACTTCTTCACGGTTCTTCGCTACGCGAAGCGTTTTCTCGCGCAGCTCTTCGTAGACTTTTGTATATGACGAGTACATTTTCTCTACGTCTTCGGAGATTGAACTGAGGGGTTTCATTTGTTCCTCGACAGCGCCTATCTCGAGCATTACTTCAATCGTCTTTCGCGGGGTTTCGATAGCTGGGCCCGCTTTTATTGCAGATTCTACCATGGGATCGAGTTCTTCGTGCGCGAGCCGCACCTGTGCCTGAAGGTCGGCCACTTCCTCAGTCAATAGCTTTCGTTTAAAACCGGAGACCTCGTATTCGACGTTCGTGTCAATCAATCGTGTTAGTGCATCTTCGAGTCTGCCGCTTGCGTCAGTGATTTTTTCGGTCAGCATGCTCATTTTTTCTTTGGCTTTAGCTAAACTTCGCTGCGATTCGTCAGCTTTCTCCAACCATGATGTCTTTAGTTTGTCTAGGGCTTGCAGTTGCGGGATTTGATTTGGTTCTTGATCGCCGGATAACGATTGAAGATTGCGTAGTAAACTGGTCGACCATTCGAGGTTGAGCTCGTATGTTGTGGTCTCCTTTACGAGTTCGATCCGTTTATCTTCAAGTGTTAGTCGACTCAGGTTCAGCTCGTCAAATTTTGCTTGCCGTTGTTTCTTGGATTCAGCCAGCTCCTGTATTTTATTTTCGATCGTGTCAAGCATTCGCGTTTTTGAATCTATTCGGGTTTGCAAGTGGGTTAGTGCGTCTTTGCGTTTTTGAATTCTGGTCCAGAGAAGTTCTCTCTTGAGGATGTCTAGCTTTGATTCTAGCTGTTTTTTTTGTTGAAATCGATCGTACTCTCGTTTCCAGTAGTCATGGGTCTCTTTCGTTGATTCTAAGACATGTGCGAGTGATTGTTCTTCGCTCGTGATGCTATCCAGTCTAAGCCGCGCCTCCAGTACGTCCTCGCGGTAGGTTTGGAACCCAACTGCTTCTTCAAGCATCTTCAGTTTCTCCTGTGCGGATACAGCCGCGAATCGTCCTACCATGAATTGATGCATTATTACGAGAATGTTGTCGGGGTTCAGTCCGAGCGTTTTGAATACGTCGGTAGCCGCAGACTTAGTCGCTGGTTTGTTTTGGAGGAGATAGTAATACGTGCCGTTGTGTCTGAGGACTCGGGTAACTGTAACTTGGTCGGAGTGAAGTTGGGGGAACGGCCGCTTTTGTCCCGAATTGTCTATAATTAAAGTAACTCTTGCTTCCTCTGATCCCCACTTGATCAGGTCGCTAAGCTTCTTCGATCGCTCAGTGTATGCTTGGCCTAGCACAACTGATATCGCCAATAGTATGGATGATTTTCCGGCTCCGTTTGGTCCGCAAATTAAATTCAGCCCGGGAGCTAAGGGAACATATGCGTTCTCGTAGGACATGAAGTTGGTTAGCACTACGCCCTTTATCATCTGAGCCGAACTGCCGTGGGAACGATTGGGTGGATTGTAAAAAACGTTCAGGGAGAAACGGACGTGAAAGTTTCAAACAATGCGATAATGAAATCTTGTCGAGTAAGACGAAATTAGGAGATCTAAGTTTATATAAGGAATTAACGTTTCGGGGATACCTCACGGCGGGAGTGAAGAAGCGAGTTTGCAAAGGCTCGGCAAAATTCTCCATTTTTCAACAAGCCGAAGCCTCATAGTAAAATGCGAACAATCACGCTCTGCTAAAACGGGTACAAAGGTCTGCGACAGTAAACTGAAGGAGATTGGTAGAGTACAAGAGCTATTCGGTCCCGTAGCCTCACCTTACTTGGCTCTCAAACCAACCGTCTCTTCGCCCGCAAAATATGTAGGACGAATCGTATACTCACTAAATTAAAACAACAAGGATGAGAATGTGGCCGAAGAATCAGACATCGAATTAGGCGAAGCGCTGCAGTCACAAAGTAAAATTCGCGTTTGCCCAGAGTGTGGAGGGCCCAAGCTAATGCGCGACTATGAGGCTGCCGAGGTGGTTTGCATGGCTTGTGGATTCGTAATCGATGAAAAGCTCGCTGACTCGAGACCAGAGTGGCGAGCTTTTGATGACGAACAGAAGTCAAAGAGGACTCGAGTAGGTGCTCCGTTGACTTACACGATCCACGACAAGGGTCTGTCTACAATGATCGACTGGCGCGATAGACGGGCTTTAGGAAAGCGGGCAACCGCCGCGCAGAGGCTCGACCTCTACAAGCTGAGAAAGTGGCAGAGCAGAGTACGGGTTTCAGATGCCACCGAAAGAAACCTTGCCGTTGCATTGGCTGAGCTGAGCAAGCTTGCGTCGGCACTCAATCTCCCGAAGAATATTCTTGAAACTGCTTCAGTCATATATCGTCGAGCAATAAAGAAGCGACTAATTCGAGGGCGATCAATCCACAATGTGACTGCTGCTGCGATCTACATGGGATGTAGGCAGTGTGGCGTACCTCGAACACTTGACGAGATTGCTGCGTCGTCGAACTTGAACAAGAAAGACATAGGGCGAAGCTACAGATTCATGGTTCGTGAATTGGAAGCTTTTGTCCCGCCTTCAACAAGCAGGAACTATGCCGCACGGTTTAGCAACAAGCTGGTCATATCAGGCAAGGCTGAGGCAATAGCGATCAGGATCCTTGAGATTGCAAAAGACATGAAACTGACCAGTGGTAGAGGACCAACGGGGATTGCGGCGGCCGCGACTTATATAGCGACTGTATTGACCAACGAAAGAAAGACTCAGCGCGAGATCGCTGAGATCGCAAATGTGACCGAAGTAACTATCAGAAACAGGTACAAGGAGCTCCTAGAGCGCCTATTTATCGAAGTACCTCTCTAGGATGATTTTCTGCGAGTTTCATTTCTTTTTGGCACCGGCAGTTCACGTAGGATAAATTCGTATTTCTCTTTGTTTATCTCCCAGGCTTTTGAGAAGCCATCTTGAGAGCCGGTTTTTTCTGTTGAAATAGTTAGTCGTTTAGCTCTTACTTCGTGGGCTAAGTAACGTTGTTGGGTTCTCAGTAACTTCCGGATCTTGTGAGGAACTATCAGTTTCGCTTCGATGTATGCGTCGACTTTTAGGTCCATCTCCTTCCGCATTTGCTGTATTCTTCTGACGATGTCTCGCGCCAATCCTTCCGCGACATCTCGTCGAGTGAGCTTCAGATCCAAGTAAACTGTCCCGTCGGGGAAATTCGATTTGGCAAACTGCGCCGAACTTTCCGGTTGTTCATATTTGGTTTTCTTCTCAACGGAGATGCCTGAAAGCGAGCGGGTATTCATCTGCTCTAACAATAGGTCGGAGTATGTCTTCAGTCCGCTACGAGCTGTTTTAGAGTTTGATGCCACGATTATGCGTCTCACTGGTTGCCGTTGTTTCAGGGCTTTCTCTCCACGTACGACGGCGACGGCTGAAGCGATTGTTTTAGCAGCGTCCATTTCTGCTTCGAGCTCATCTGAAATCATTTTGTCTTCGTAGGTCGGCCATTCAAGTAGATGGGCTGTCTCAGGGTTCTTCGGCTCAGCATTCCGGAACATGTCTTGGTAAATCGCTTCTGTCAGAAAAGGGAGGATCGGGGTTAGCATTACCAAAGCCGACTTAAGTGCGAAGTAGAGAGTCGCGTAGGCTGATTGTTTATCAGCAGTCTCTTTTTCAATCCAGGTGCGACGGCGTATGTAGCGCACGTACGTATGACTCAAGTCTTCGATTAGAAAGTTCTTGAGCTTGCGAACGGCCTCATGAATTCTATAGTCCTCCATGGCTGCGGTCACTTCCTTGATTGTACGATGGGTTCTGCTGAGTAACCATTTATCCTCGGGACGAAGGCTTTGTGCTAGTTTCTTCAGTGACCATTTTTGCGGTTGGAATTTGTCGAGGGTCATGTACGTGCTCGCAAAAACGTAAGTGTTCCAGAAGGTGCTGAGGTCCCCGCTGTATTGCTTGATTGCGTCCCATGAGAATCGGAGGTCTTCCCATATTGTCGTCTGGAGGACGTAGTAACGGAAGATGTCACGACCAAATTTCTCGATGACCTCTTGGGAGGTCACAAAATTCCCGAGTGACTTATGCATCTCTCGTCCTTTATCGTCTAGTACAAACCCATGCATGAGCACGGTTTTGTATGGCGAAGTGCCCATAGTTACGACTCCTGCTTTCAGTAGGGAAAAGAACCAACCTGAAATCTGGTCGCGACCTTCCACTATGAAATCTGCTGGCCACCAATACTTGGTGAGTTCAGGGTTTTTTGGATGGCCGAGGGAAGCGTAAGAGGCAGCGCCCGAATCGTACCATCCTACCATTACGTCAGGAATCCTTGTCATTTCTCCTCCACATTTGCATCTCAACTTTACTTTGTCGACCCACGGTACGTGGAGGTTGAGTAGGTCAATTGTGGGGGTGCTCGATCGCTTTAGTAGTTCTTCTTTCGACCCTATTACTTGAACTTCCACGCAGGCGCTGCACGTCCAAACTGGAAGAGGAGTGCCCCAAAATCTTTGTCTTGATACGACCCAGTCCTTAAGGTTGGCTAACCAATTTTTGAATTGGCTTGCACCAGCCCAATCAGGGACCCATCGCGTCGCCTCGACTTCCTTGATGAATGTATCCTTGAGGTGGGCAACACGCACGATCCATTGGTCGGTGGCCCGAATTATTAGCGGCGTCTTACAGCGCCAACATACTGGGCTCCGGTGCTCTATTTCTTCCGCGTACAGTAAACTTCCATTAGTTTTGAGATCTTCAATAATTTCTGCATTGGCTTCCCTTGCAAATTTTCCTGAATACTTCCCGGCGTCTTCCAGGAATCTTCCTTGGTCGTTGACAAGCATTAGGATTGGGAGGTTGTATTGTAGGCCTACTTGGTAATCTTCTTCCCCATGTCCGGGAGCAGAGTGGACACAGCCCGTGCCTTCTTCCAGGGTTACGTATTCCTTACTTAGGACTATACGGCGTGCATCTATCAACTTCTTTTGAGCAGTTACAAGGTTTTCCAGCGGAGAGCGGTATCTTAATCCTTCGAGTCTAGTTCCTGGAAAGGTTTCTATGATTTCCATTTGCGATTGGCTTTTGTCTTCAACTGATTTTATGCGGGCTTTTGCGAGTATGAGCACCGCGTTTCCTAATCGGGCTTTGACATATTCTGCTTCAGGATTAACCATGATCGCTACGTTCGAAGGTAATGTCCAGGGCGTCGTGGTCCAGATGAGTACAAATTCGTTCTCTTTGCCTTCAACTTGGAACTTCACATAGATGGATGGATCTCTCAACATTTTGTATTCTAGAACAACTTCGTAATCTGAGAGTACGGTTTCGTCACGTGGACACCAGTGAACGACTCGGAGTCCATGCTCGAAAAGTCCTTTTTTCCAAGCCTCCTTCAGGCTCCACCAGTCGCTCTCAATATATTCGTCATCATGGGTCATGTATGGAGCTGCCCAATCCATCCAAACTCCTAGCTCCTGAAAGGTTCGAGTCATCGATTTGGAATTGTTCACCGCAAATTCTCTACAGTCTGTGACAAATTCCTCCAGTCCGATATGTTCTATGTCTTTTTTAGTTTTGATTCCGAATTTCTGTTCGATTGCGAGTTCTATTGGTAGGCCGTGACAGTCGTAGCCTGGTTGATCGCGAACGTTGTATCCTTTCGACCGATGATATCGAATTACGCTGTCTTTCAGCACCTTGTTCCAACACGTGCCGATGTGGGGCGTATCGGAACTAGGGAAGGGTGGGCCATCGAGAAAGTAGAATTTGGGACACTGTGACTTTCGTTCCTTAACTAACTGGTAGATATCTTCTTGATTCCAGAACTTCTTTGTGTTTTCCTCTATTCGTTTCGCGTCGTATAGTTTAGGTAGCTCTCCAACATGGTTTTTCATCTGCGGATTCATCTCTCTTCTAAGTAAGCAGGATTTTGAACGTGGATGGATTATGGATCATCAATCGATTCAACCACTTGTGAATACTCGGACATAATTACACCGTCTGTTGCGTGAGCTGCCATAGATCCCTATATGAGCTTAGCTGAGTATGTTGAGCATTCTCGCTTTTCCTACTCCATCGCAACTGAGTTTCTTTGTTAACGAGAACCATTTTGATCGCAATCATTGATGCGGGTGCTAATGAGAACTAAATGGTTTTCAGCATCGCCAGCCAAGAGATAGCCAGATGGAATTGTCTTGTCTCGGCATTGAATCTACGGCGCATACATTTGGCATAAGTATCGTCTCCGAGAATGGGGAAATACTTTCGGATGTACGCGATGTCTATCACTCAACTCCAGGAAAGGGCATTCATCCACGAGAAGCCGCCGATCATCATAGCGAGGTTGCGGCCAAAGTTCTGCTTGCCGCATTCAATAATGCTCGAACGGCTCCGGATGAGTTGCGCGGTGTTTCCATAGCTCTGGGCCCAGGATTGGGACCCTGTCTTAGAGTTGGAGCGACCGTGGCACGCGCGATGTCAAGTTATCTGAATGTTCCGTTAGTTCCAGTGAATCATGCAATCGGCCATATTGAGATCGGAGCGTTGATGACTGGAGCAAAAGATCCGCTCGTAGTCTTGGTGTCTGGCGGCCATACTGCCATCGCCGCCTTCTCGGGAGGTCGTTGGCGTATTTTCGGAGAAACTGAAGACATTACGATTGGTAACCTATTCGACATGTTCGCACGCGAGATTGATTTACCGTCGCCGGCCGGCCCGGAAATTGAGAAGCTGGCTCAAAAAGCTTCGAAGTTCATCTCACTTCCATATGTCGTGAAGGGAAACGACGTTTCATATTCCGGATTGTTGACCGCATCGTTGGCGAAGCTGAAGTCCGGGGGATGTTTGGAAGACGTTTGTTACTCCATGCAGGAAGTATCTTGTTCAATGCTGGCGGAAGTAGTCGAAAGAAGCCTGGCGTACACCGGCAAAAGGGAGCTCCTATTGACAGGAGGAGTCGCCGCAAACAAGGTACTGCAGTCCAAACTTGAAGATGTCGCGCAATTGCACGACGCAACAGCGTATACCGTTAAGCCGCCCTTCACAGGCGATAACGGGGCTCAAATCGCATGGACAGGTGTCCTGGCGCTTCGTGCGGGCGTGGTCGTCCAAGTCGCAAAATCTAATGTGAAACCAAAATGGAGGCTCGAAGATGTCGACATTCCGTGGAGAAGCGGTTCAACCAAAACTAATATACAAAGGTGCTGAAGCAGAAATCTACCTGCAAGATTGGTTCAATGAGCCTGCAATCAGGAAGACGCGTATTGCTAAGCCCTACCGAGTGGAACAACTTGATGAAGTAATTCGCCGAACCCGAACCTCGCACGAAGCCTTGATGATGCACGAAGTAAAGCGGCTCGGAGTACCGGTCCCGGCCATATTCCACATCAACCCATCAACCGCCACGATTGTAATGGAATATGTAAAAGCGCCAACGCTGAAGGAAGAGCTCAATTTACTGCCTAAGTCCACGAAACTCGCAAAATGCGAAAACTTGGGTATAAAATTAGGACAGATGCATGCAGGCGGCATCGTTCACGGGGACATAACTCTCTCGAACGTCCTATGTGACAGCGACTCGCTGTGTATAATTGATTTCGGGCTCTCAACCTACTCAGAAGAGGACGAGGACAAAGGAGTCGATCTCCTTCTCTTCAACAGGGTTTTGAAGAGCAGCTACTACGACGCTTACGAATCGCTCTTCAAAGCGTTTATGACAGGATATTCATCATCATCGGGAAAATCAAGTAAGGTAATGTTGAAAAAGATGCACCAAATCGAGCGGCGTGGAAGATATTTTGACAGAGCATGAGCCGATAGTCCACTTTGCAACAACAAACGAAGGCAAATTCAAAGAAGCATACAGGATTGCTGCACAATACGGCATCCGGCTAAGACGACTAGACCTTCAGAAACATGAAATCCAAACCGAAAGCCTAACAACCATCGTAACCGCCGCGGCGCGAGAATTCATAAAAAACAAAGTGGCTCACGCCATCGTCACTGACGATTCCGGATTCTTCATTGACTCGTTGAAAGGATTCCCCGGTCCGTATTCCTCATTCGTCTTCCAAACAATTGGCATCAAAGGCATTTTGAAGCTATTGGAGAATCTCACGAATAGGAAAGCGTCATTCCGAACCTCAGTAGCATACTGTGAAAGCAGGCAGGAACCGGTTTCTTTCGCTGGCACAGTAGAAGGAACAGTCGCACCGAAATCTAGAGGGCACTTTGGATTCGGATACGACCCAATTTTTATTCCGAAGCTCGGAGACGGACGAACGTTCGGCGAGATGACTATGGACCAGAAGAATTGCTTTTCCCATCGGGCCACGGCTTTCAGTAGCTTCTGCAGATGGTACGTCACACGAAAATCCTCTAAACGAAGCTAACTTAAATAACCGAATCTTAAGACCCGGAGAATACCGAATAGATGATCAGCTATGGCGAGACTCTACACAAGCAAAAGAGGAAGATCCGGA
>Ga0187780_10004671_pt1 | contig 10243 bp, 11 predicted proteins | sample 1015_Q2_SP10_20__FD_132429 | JGI IMG/M metagenome (GOLD analysis project Ga0187780, IMG submission 132429) | Tropical peat soil microbial communities from peatlands in Department of Meta, Colombia - 1015_Q2_SP10_20_MG | ecosystem: Environmental > Terrestrial > Soil > Wetlands > Peat | place...
AAGGAGCGCGCTGTCTATTCCCATTTGCTGCGCCATTCTCTCGTCGTCGGCAAGCTCCGCCTGCAGTTTGCGGTTTTGGCCCTAGCTCGCACTTTGAGTATTTCGGTCGGACCGGTGCGCCAAGCAGTACGCCGGCTCGATGAGTTGGGGGCTTTGCGCGTGCTCAAACGCAGCAACAAAACCGGCCACCTCGTCGAGATGCGCCTGCCCGAGAGGATCCGCGCGCTCCGCCGGGACAAAAAAGGCGCGTCCTTGGTTATGGGGGCCACAGGGAAGCCTCCTGCAGCGACCGTTGAAACCGCGGATTTCTGGAAAAGCTGGGCGCTTCGCAAAGCCATTCACGAACGCGAACGCGGCACCTGCTTTTACTGCCTCCGCCACACTCCCGCTCACATGCGGTGCCTCGACCACGTCGTGCCACGGGTGCGCTTCGGACGCAACTCCTACCGCAACCTGGTTTCCTGCTGCATGGAATGCAACACGCGTAAGGGCGACCGCCCGGCCCGGGATTTTCTACGCATTCTGTACCGCAAGGGGCGCCTGACGCCCGCGGAGCTCGACGGACGCCTGCGCGCCTTGAAAAACCTCGCCGCCGGCAAGCTCCGCCCGGTGCTCCCCTCCGTGTAGGGGCACGGCATGCCGTGCCCTCGCTTCTGCTCCCACGCGTAGTCTCGCACTACGGAACAATTCCGACTTCCACGAATTGACCAGGTTGGATCGTCCGCAATGCCCTTAGTGCCTGTGGGACGTGTAGCCGTATATCTTCCAGATCGCTGGAGACGGCCCGGATAATCAGGACTGCGATCTTGCGCCCTGTTAGGCTTTGTTGGTGGCGAATGTTCTTGTCGATCGTGAGGAGGACATCAAACTTCTTATCCGCGGCTGCCAGAAGCTCTCCGTTTTCTTTCCCGCTGAATCCTGCTTCTCGTACCGTTTGACATTCGTGCCCAGCCTCGGCGAACAAAAACTTCACCCTCTGCGGAAGGCACTCATCAATCAGCAGCCTCATTTCAGGGCCGCTGTCAGGCTGATCCTCGCCTCTTCAAGCGCCGCAATCGCGTCTTCACGCGTCACGCTCGGAAAATCTTCCAAAAACTCGCTCAGGCTCCGTTCGTGCTCCAGGTAGTCGGTCAGCGCCTTGAACGGCACCCGCGTTCCGCGAAATACCGGCTCGCCGCTGAGAATCGCCGGGTTCCGCACGATGATCTTAGAAGCCATTCGATGTCTCCTCACGGGAAGTGTAGCAAATTGACCATCCGATGAGGATGGCCATCCTGAGCGAGCGCTTGCCCGAGCGCAGTCGAGGGACAGGGAGTAGAAGGACCTCTCTTGCGAACCTTCCAACTCTTTTCTCGCCGCTCGTCACTTCCGTGAAGAACAGTCAACTGCCGCATCCTTTGCCGCCTGCCGCAAATAGGAAAAACCAAACCCCAAAGGGTGCGCTACCTGCGTCGTGCCGCGTGCGCACAAGGCCCGCGTCGCGGAACCGCCCGGGTTATTTGGCGAATTCGGCGAGTTTGCGCAGGCGGAGGTTAGGGTTGCTCGAGAAATCGTGCTGCAGCCAGCCGAGGTGTCCGGCGCCAAAGATGACCAGGATGCGCTCGTTCGGTGAGTCCGCGAGCGGCATGACATTGCTATAGATGCGCATGTTGCGCCGGAACCAATCGGAGACCAGGTCGGCACCTGCCCAATCGCCAGGTTCGCCGAGCTGTGCCTGGCGGTAGTAAGAGCCCACGTCCTGCGAAACTTTTTCGTCGGCGTTCATGTACAGGAGTGTTTCGAGGATGGTGTGCGAGGCCAGAAAGGTATCTTGAGCTTTCACCATGTCGCCGATTTCAGCCATGATGGCGTCGAGTTCCTTGGAGCGGCCGCTTCCCTTGGCGTAGTTGACAAGACGCGGGAACGGAAAATCGCCATCCGCATCCACGGGATACACGGCCTTGTGTCCGAGTTCCTTGGCAAGGCGGAAGCCGAGTTGCTCAACCTCATTGCGCGAGAGTTCATGCTTGCCGGCCAGGTACTCGGAGTAGCGCTGAGAAATGCGCTCGTCGCCTGCATCGGCTTCCACGGCGATCTTCGTGGGATGGAATTTCGCGAGGGCCGCTACGACTTCGGCAATTTCCGCTTGGCGCTTTGGCGAGAGCACGTCGTCGGCCTTCATGTTGAAGATGTCACGCCCGGGGTTGGACATGTGATAGACGCCGAGGACAAGCACCTCGGCGCGGGCGCGCGCGGGAGGTTTTTCCGCCGCCGGTTGCTGAGCGACGGCAACGAAAGCTGCGCTAAGTGTTACTGCCAATCCACAAATCATCTTCTTCATGAACTTTCCCTTCGGGCCACAAGAGGGCGGCTGAGATTCCAAAACAGCGCTAATGGCAAGAGCCGAATGCGCTTCCGACCCACCAGGGCAGGACACAACTACCGAGCACTGACTCGGAATGCAGGTACGACACTGCGATTCGAAATGTTCCGTAGTTTTCACCGGACACGGATCACTGGTCACGCGTCGTGGTGCGGAGATTCTTGGCTATTCCACCAGTCACGAGTGCTGTGAGCTGTCGGCTGCTAACCTTTTGCCGCGGCGGGTTGACGGATCGAGCGGAAGCGGCGGAGGCGGGAGAAGAATTGGTTGGCGCGGCCGATGTCGCGGGCAATTTGGGAACGGAGTTCTTCGGGGCCGCTGAATTTTCTTTCGTCGCGCAGCCGTCTCCAGAACTGAACTTCCAAACGCATGGGCGCGGACTCAAGATGAGTTTCGAGGAGATGCGTCTCAACGCTGAGCGCGGAGCCGTCAAAGGTGGGACGCATGCCGATGTTGGTGACGGCCCGGCGGCTGCGCTTCTCTCCATCCAAACAAACGCGAGTGATGTAAACGCCGCGGCCGGGGAGCATCCCTTGGTCGGCGGCAAGATTGAGAGTGGGGAAGGTGAAGCGGCGGCCGGTTCCCGTGCCGGTGATGACTTCGCCGGTGAGCGCAAACGGGCGGCCGAGGAGGCGCGCGGCGTGGGAGACATCGCCTTCGGCGACCTCGCGACGAATGATGGTGCTGGAGACAACTTCGCCGCGGTAGATCACCGGAGGGAGCACGACTACCTCAAAACCGTGGACGGCGCCTAGTTCCCGGAGACGCTGCACGTCGCCGGCCTGTTTGTGGCCGAAGCGGAAATTCTCTCCGACAAAGACGGCTTTGATGCGCAAATCGCGGACGAGGATTTGCAAGACGAATTCCTCGGGAGTTTGCCGCGAAAGCTCAAGCGTGAACGGCAGAACGACGCCGGCTTCGAGACCCATGGCGCTGAACCAAGCGAGGCGCTGGGAGATCGTGGAGAGCTGAAGTGGGGCGGTTTCCGGGCGAAGAACTTTTCGCGGGGAAGGGTCGAAGGTCAAGGCGGTCGGCACGGCGTGCAGCGCGCGGGCGCGTTCGGCAGTGGCGCGCAAAACGGCCTGATGGCCAAGATGGATGCCGTCGAAGCTACCGATGGCCAGCACACTGTTGTGGCCCAACTTGCCAAAACGTGAAGCCCACGCCTCGGAAGAAGAGAATGTGGAGAACCGGGGCCTTTGCGTCCCGCCAACCTCGATTCTTGTGGTTGGAGAATCCCCATGCTGGACGGAACGATCTTCGGTGGCGTCGACCCGCACTTCGAATTGCAAGCCGTCGTACGCAAGTTGCACGTGGGGATAGCCGAGCTTTGCAAGTCGCTCGTTGGTTTCGGCGTGAGGAAGATCATGCGCGATATGGGTGAACCAGGCGCGGCGCGGCTTGAGTTTGTCGATGAGAGCGAGGGCTTGGTCAACGGTCTGGTGCATGGGATGAGGGATGTCGCGCAAGGCGTCCAGGATGAGTTCGTCGAGGCCTTGGAGAAGGGCCATCGAAGAATCGGTGAGATGGCTGAAGTCGGTCAGATAAGCGGCTCGGCCGAACCGGAAGCCCAAAACGTTCATTTCGCCATGGAGCATGGGAATGGGGACAACGCGAAGACCGAGCAGGTCGAAAGCGCCGTCGATGACGTTCAGAGTCACGCTGGGAACGGTGCTCAGCGTTGGCTTGGTGTCGAAGACGTACGCAAAGACGCGGCGGATGATTTGAAACGTGTCTTCGTTGCTGTAAACGGGGAGCGCCGCGCGCTGGCGAATGTTGTACGGCCTAATATCATCGAACCCGAGAATGTGATCGGCATGGCCGTGGGTGAGGAGAATGGCGTCGAGGCGGTCGAGGCCGGCGCGGAGAGCTTGCTGACGAAAGTCCGGGGTAGTGTCGATGACGACGTTTTGGCCGTTGCGGGAGAGGAGGATCGAGGGGCGCAGACGCTTGTCGTTCGGATCGGTTGAGCTGCAGACACGGCAAGGACAGCCGAGCGTGGGAACGCCCATGGAAGTGCCGGAGCCGAGGACGGTGATCTTTAGCGGGGTGCGAGGCATGGTGGAAAATGAAAGCGCCAGAGCATAAGCGCGTGTTTTCTCAACACAGAGGGCACAGAGGGCACAGAGGAGAAAAAGCAGATTCTCCTCGCAAAATACGCTCGGAGAGGAAGCGGTCTCCGGTTCGCTCGGGATGACACTTTTTTGAGGTGTTTCAACACCGTCTTATGAGCGAGACTTGGCCTTGGCTTGCGTGGCCGCCTGGGCGGCGACGGCTTGGTTAATCTCCACATACGTTAGCTTCAGTTTGCCCAACAAATCGAGGAGGAGATTTTCTTCTTCCGGAGCGAGATTGCCCTTGGTCTTTTGTTGCAAGGCGTCGAGCATGTCGATCAATTCGCGGGCAGCGTCGGGATCAATCATGGGCTGGCCAGTACGCGGGTCTGCATAAGCGCCGAGGACCATCGCGGCGTTCTGACCGAGCATGCGCACCAGATTTTCGAAGGCGGAGAGCCGCTGCGGTGGATCGGAAGCAGGGGCCGCGGCGGGGGCTTTCTGGGATTCTTGCGCGGTCGGCGGGGACTTTTTCGCTTCCTGGCGGGCTTCGCGTTCTTGCTCTTCGACAACTTCTTTGCGCAATTCCCCTTCGGAAGTGAATGGGCGGCGGTCAATTACGCGAAAGGAATCTTCGTGTTTTTGCTCGGACAAAGGGCAATCCTCAATGGTTTTATCATTTTTAGTGTAGCACGGGTGGCAACCCGCGTCGCTGCAGAGCGCGGTTGCGGGAGGTGTATAATTCGGCGGTCGCATCCAAGGAGGGTTGGTGTGAGGAAACGGCGTGTCCTTTGTAGCACAACCATTGCCTTAGTGGCGCTTTGTACGATGGCTGGCAAACCAAAGGCGGCGCGGGCGCAGGCCGCGCCACCGAGTGTGCGTCCTTTATCGCCCAGTTGCGAGCTTCCTTTCGATCTGCAGGCAATGGATCCCACTACAACAAAACTGCTGGCCGCACCGATTTCTCCGCTCAATCGCACGGTATTTGCGGAGAGCAGTATCAAGCAACTACAGGAATGGGACTTGCCTTTGAGAGTGACTGCCTGGAAGGACCGCCCGAGCCCGCAAGACCTGGCGCGGCAATGGGACGAGTTAGACCGAAAATACAGCACGGGGTCACAGAATAAGGACAAATCGAAAAGCAACACATTGCGGGGGCAGGCTGCACCTTATACGGCGACCCCTTTGCCAGCTAAAGAACTGAGGGAGCTTGAGAAGTGGCTAGAAAAGAATGTTGGCAAGAAGCTTTCTGGCGCTTGCCTGGATTCTGGCAATGCCGCCTATATTCTCGCGGTCGGGATGATCGGTGGAGGGGCGGGAGTAGCTCCCAGCGATCCGAATCATGCCTATGCCTACAACGACTATGCAACAAAAGCTCAGCCAAGCAGCCTGGGGCCCAACGCCGGCACGGTTCCTCCCCGCCAGACGCCTCACAATGAATTGGAAGTGGCAGGAATGGCCAATGGGGCTGCTGGATATACCTGCGCCTACCTGTATCGCGGCAACGGGAAGGGAATGGGGCAAGGTGGCGCACAGAAGGGATTCCCTGAATATTATTATTGTCATCTCGGAACGGGAATTTCGGAGTCAACAGTGGCGACGATGCTGAAATTCCTGGACAAAAACGGCCTGGCTGAGCCAAAACAGCCATAATCCTGCACGCAGGCGTTTGAGAGTGTTTTTGTCTCGAGCATGGGCCTGATGCGGCACACCACTTTCCGCTGGGCGGATCGCCTTGTCAAAGTTTCTTTTGCGCCGTAGAGTGTAACGTTTGATTCACCGAGAGAATTCCAAATAAACGGATGGCCATTCGCAAAGAATCGAAAAAGAAGCCAAGCCGCAAGCGCCGTAACAAAAGGGCGACTGCGAATCAAAAACAAGGGAACGCCGGCCAATGGTTCGAAAAGCTGGTTGCCGTGCAGGCGCGGCTCCGCGCGCCGAACGGCTGCCCGTGGGACCGAGAACAGACGCATCAAACGTTGCGCACCTATTTGATTGAGGAAGCGTACGAGGTGCTGGAAGCGCTGGAAAGCGGGAACGACGCCAAATTTGCGGAGGAAATGGGGGACCTGCTGCTGCAGGTCGTTTTCCATTCGCAAATCGCCAGGGAAGAAGGCCGCTTCACCGTCGTGGATGTGATTCGTGAAATTCACGACAAGCTGATTCGCCGGCATCCCCACGTTTTTGGGGAGACTCGCGCGAAGAATGCGGCCGAAGTGTTGCGAAACTGGGAGCAGATCAAAGCCGAAGAACGCCGCGCGGCGAAAGAGAAGAAATCGGAAACCCACGAAGCTGTCGGCGCTAAACCGTCGTTACTGGATGGTGTTTCGCGAGCTTTACCCGCGACGCTCGAAGGGTTCCAACTGACGCGCAAGGCGGCGCGAATCGGATTTGACTGGGAGAGTGCGGATGGCGTCGCCGCGAAGTTGCGGGAAGAAACGGAAGAAGTTCAGAAAGCATTGAGAGCAGGGAGTGAAGCGAAAACCGAGGAGGAAATTGGCGATTTGCTGTTCGCCGCGGTGAATCTCGCGCGATTCGTGAACGTCGATCCGGAAATCGCACTAAAAAAAGCCAATGCGAAGTTTTCGCGCAGGTTCAAGGCTATGGAGGCGCAGGCGCTTGCCAGGGGGAGGGAATTCAAGGATCTTCCGCGGGAAGAGATGGAAGCTCTTTGGGATGCAATGAAAGAAGCAGAAAGCGGACAGCGGGTGCCGGAACAAAACAAAGTACAGGTCAAGAGATGAGCCAGGACATTGTTGTTCGAAAGTGCGAGGCACTCGAAGAGTTCCATAGTTGCGTGGATCTTCAGCGCGAAATTTGGGGCGAAAAGGATCTCGAAGTCGAGCCGGCGACCATGTTCGTGGTTGCGGCGCACAGCGGCGGCCAGGTGCTTGGTGCGTTTGATGGCGACCGCCTGATCGGCTACACGCTTGCGATCGTCGGCCTCCGCGAGAGCACCCCTTATCTGCACTCGCACATGACGGGCGTCCACGGCGACTATCGTGACAAGGGTGTCGGCCGGATGCTCAAACTGTTTCAGCGCGAGGAAGCGCTGAGCCGCGGAATCCGGCTGGTTCAGTGGACATTCGATCCGCTCGAACTGCGCAACGCGCACTTCAATTTGAATCGTCTGGGTGCGATTTGCCGCAAATACCAGCCCAATTTGTATGGCATTACGACCAGTCCGCTGCACCGCGGGCTTGCGACCGACCGGCTGTTAGTGGAATGGCATCTGGACTCCCCGCGCGCCGTCGCGGCGATCAAAAATCTGGTTAAAGATCCCGTCGAAGCGCCTGCGGCGATTGAATTGCCAGCCGAATTGGAGCGCTGGCTTCAAGAAGATTCGGCGGAAGTCGCAAAGGTTCAAGCGCACCTTCGCGAGGAGTTCACGCGGTGGTTTGCCAAAGGTTACGGTGCCGTGGCCTTGCGAACCGGCGCCGACAATCGCGCGTATCTGCTGGCGCCGTGGAGCGACTTCTAGGGAAGGGATCCCCGAAACATGCTCATTCGCGAAATCACACTGCGCGAAGTCTCGATGAAGCTGGTGGCGCCGTTCGAAACCAGCATGGATCGGACCGATGTTCGCCGCATCATTCTGGTGGAGGTGGACGTCGACGGCGTCATTGGGTGGGGAGAATGCGTGGCGGGCGAGGCGCCATTTTATAGCCCGGAATATACCGACACGGCGTGGCCAGTTCTGCGGGATTTCCTGTGGCCGCTGGTAAAAGGGAAGCGATTTAATGGTGCTGCAGAAATTTGGGACATGCTCGGCGCTGTGCGAGGCCACAACATGGCAAAAGCAACGCTGGAGGCGGCGGTCTGGGACGGGGAAGCCAAGCAGAAAGGCATCCCGCTCGCGAAACTTCTTGGTGGCGCGCGCCAGGAAATTGCCAGCGGGGTCTCCATTGGAATCAAGGATTCGCTCGACGAACTGGCCGCCTCGGTAAGCAAAGAGCTTGCGTCGGGCTATCAGCGCATCAAAATCAAAATCAAGCCGGGGAAAGACTTAGAGCCGGTGCTGCGTCTCCGCCAGGATTTCCCCCGCATCAAGCTGATGGTGGATGCAAACTCAGCGTACACGATGGAGGATTTGCCGCTCCTGAAGCAACTCGAAGGTTTTTATCTCATGATGATCGAGCAGCCACTCGGCTGGGACGATCTCTATGGCCACGTGGCGCTTCAGAAGCAGCTTGAGACGCCGATTTGTCTTGATGAATGAATTCACACGGAAGAACAGGCGCGGGCTGCCATTGAGCTGGGGGCGTGCAAAATCATCAACATCAAGATGGGGCGCGTTGGCGGCCACACCATGGCGCGCCGGATTCACGATCTCTGTCAGAAGAACAACATCCCCGTGTGGTGCGGCGGGATGCTGGAATCCGGGATCGGGCGGGCGCACAACATCGCGCTCTCGTCCCTGCCGAATTTTATCCTTCCCGGGGACGTGAGCGCCAGCAAGCGTTACTGGGTGGAAGATATCATCGATCCCGAAGTCACCGTTTCGCCGCAGGGAACGATTCGCGTTCCCACCGGGCCCGGGATCGGATTCGAACCGCGGCGCGACCTAATCGAAAAATGGACCGTTCGCAAGGAACGGCTGGCATAGCGCGGTGCTGGTCGAGGCTGCAAGAGGGCGAGTTCCCAGCAGGACGGCGATTGCCGCGTCCATCGGTTTCCTCGTCGCAGCCTGGGCGGGTAACTTCATTGCCGCAAAGATTGGGTTGCGTTCTCTGCCTGCGTTCGCGATGGCTTCCTTCCGCGTGGTGCTGGCAGGGCTTGCCATGGTTCCGATTTACCTCGTTTGCTCGCCATGGCCGGTTTTCGCCGAAGCGGCGGCGTTTCGCAGGCAGGGTTTCACCGCGCGTGACCTGTGGGTGTTTTTCTACCTCGGATTTTTCGGTGTGGCCGTCAACCAAACGTGCTTCACCATTGGATTGCATTTCACCAGCGTGAGCCATGCGGCGGTGATTGTGGGGCTGGGGCCGATCTATATCCTGGTGCTAGCTGTGTTGTTTCGCATGGAACGAGCAACAGGACATAAGGTTGTGGGCATGCTCATCGCGCTGGCCGGCGTTGCCGTGCTGGCGTCTGAAAATGGCATTTCCCTGCATTCCAGTTCGCTCGCCGGCGATGCCATTACGATGACGGGCTCTGTTGGATTTGCGATGTATGTCGTGCTTGGCAAGCGCGTGGCAGGGAAGTACGACACACTGACGATGACGGCCTTCAATCACTTTGCAGGCGCGTTGATCGTGCTTCCGGTGGCGATCTACGAGGGCGCTCACTTCTCAGCGGCAAATCTTCGCAGCGTGCCGTGGCAAGCTTGGGCCGCTGTGATCTACATGGCGGTGATTAGCTCGGCGATGGCGTACGTGTTCTATTTCTGGCTGCTGCGCTATCTCGAGGCATCGCAGTTGAGCGCGTTCACGTATCTTCTCCCGGTCCTCGCCACGATTTTGGGGATTCTCTGGCTGGGCGAAAAAGGATCGTGGGGGCAAGTGCTCGGGGGAGTTCTGGCTCTGGGTGGGGTCTATTGGATCGAGTCGGGCCGCAACCAGAGCGTAAGAGACAATACCGCCTCGTAAACTCCGTCTCGCAACCTCGTTGACGTTGGCGCTCGCGAGCGCTTACCATCGCTTCAAGCTGGTTTGCCCTGAGGCATATATCCCGAATTTCGCTCCACTAAATTCGACCGTATCATCACGATTCGCTGTGTGTCACGTAATGTGCGGCTGGAAAGGGTCTTTAGATTGAAGACCAAGGTTGTTATCGTTGGAATAGCCATTCTCCTGCTAGTTGCGGGCGCATTCTGGTATTTTCACGGCAC
>Ga0187780_10004672_pt1 | contig 10242 bp, 9 predicted proteins | sample 1015_Q2_SP10_20__FD_132429 | JGI IMG/M metagenome (GOLD analysis project Ga0187780, IMG submission 132429) | Tropical peat soil microbial communities from peatlands in Department of Meta, Colombia - 1015_Q2_SP10_20_MG | ecosystem: Environmental > Terrestrial > Soil > Wetlands > Peat | place...
GCGCGCAGCGACGGCTCGCCGAGCACCGCCCAGGGCGGCATGTAGGTGTGGAAGACGCCGACGTTGATCGTCCGGAGCAGGTCCTCGTTGACGGGGAGCGTGCCGCTCGGGGTGGAGCGGCACTTGAACACGCCGCTGGTGAAGTCGCGCGGGCGGGGCTCGAGCCACTGGGCGGAGTAGCCGCGGCCGTCGCCGAGCTCCCCGTGGCAGGAGACGCAGAACCGTGCGTAGACGGCCTGGCCCTTGTTGGCCAGGGGCATGTCGATGGGGACGGGCTTGGGCGTGGTGTCGGCGGCGCCGGTGAGCATGACCAGGGCGGAGGCGCCGAGGAGAACCGCGAACAGGGGTCGGTGCGGTGTCATCGGGGTTCCCTCTCTAGTAGGCGAAGTCGACGGCGAGGAGGAGGGTGGTGCCCTGGGGGGGGCCGACCCCGGGCGGCAGCCCGGCGGTGGTGGTCGACGCTTGGCTGAACTCACCATGGAACGCCACCCCGGCCCGGCTGGAGAGCTCGACGTAGTAGCGGACGAGGAGGGACCAGGCGGTGAAGTCGCCCTCGGCATGAGAGAAGTCGGTGGACCCCTGCTGGAGGGTGGCGATCCGCTGGTACATGAAGCCGAAGGTCCAGTTGATGGACGGCGTCCAGGTCAGCTCGGCGAAGCCACCCATCCAGTTGGCACGCTGGGTCGGCGTCCCGTCGGCGTTGACGCCTCCGTTGATCAGACCGCCGCCGTCGCTGCCGAACATGACGACGCCGTCCAGGGTGAGCGGGTTGACCGCGCTCAGGAACTGGAAGTGGAGCTCGCCGCCGATGCGGTAGTAGTTCTGCATCGAGTACCCCGTCCCGCTGACCTGTGTGGTCCCGGTGGGGTCGTTGAGGAACTTGGCCGGCTGCCACCCGGTGGCGCCGAACACGCCGGGGGAGAACGAGGCCAGGATGTCGCCGCCGGTGAGCATGAAGTACTGGAGGTGCGCCCACACCACCGGGTCGCTGATCACGTTCGCCGAGAAGAGCGACTGGCCACCCTCGTTGGCGATCTGCACCTGGTAGCGGAGATTGCTCAGCTCGTCGTGGCCGTAGATCTCGACCCCGGCCTGGTTGTCGCCGGGGTTGTACGTGACCGCCGTGCCCTGCGCCTGGAAGAAGTAGATCTGGTGGGCCACCGTCAGCCAGTAGCTCCGGTGCTCGTCGACGGGGAGGTCGGGCGACGACTTGCCCACCCGGACGTTGAGGAAGGGTGTGCCGAAGAGACGGGTGAACCCCACCCAGGCCGACTCGAGGTCACTGCCGTCCAGGGACGGCGCGGTCATGAATCCGGAGCTGGCCAGCCCGGGCGTGTAGACGACGAGGAAGTTGATCTGCTCCCCGAGCGTCCCGGCGGTGAGGATGTCCAGCCCGGTGAAGCCGAACGTTCCGGTCTGGGTGGTGGCCAGCCCGTTCGGGTTGCTCGGCGTCACCTGGACCGGGACGTCGGTGTTGGCCAGGTACTGGTAGCCCACGGTGGTGCGGAAGGCGAGCGGCCAGTAGGTGCCGGGCTGGGTGACCGGGTTGTCCCGCTCCCGGTTCATCCGGTAGCCGTTGTCCCGGAAGTTGACGCCGAACTGGTTCAGCCTCGGCCAGTTGGTGTGGCAGGTGGAGCAGGCCACGCCGTACTTGCGCGCAAAGGCCGGAATCGCTCTCGCCGACGTCGGCAGCAGCACACCGCCCACTGCCACCAAGACCGCGACGAGTAACCCTCCGCGTCTCATGCAGCCCCTCCGGTGCGAGAAAGCCGGGAGGAGACACGCTCCGATCCGCCCTTTCAACTCTTAATTTTTGCATTACGCGCCCTACTGCTCGAAAGGAATTGCTTGCGCAGCGCGCCGTCGCCCTTCCCCTGCGAGAAAATCAGCGGACGTTGAGAAGCAAAGTCATTTGCGCCATGAGCCGGTCGGCGCCCTCGCGCGTCTCGATGGCCTCCACCGCGCGGACGCGCCCGGCGCCATCGACCAGCACCACCGCCCCGGCCGCGTCGAGCATCGCCGCCCGAGCCGGCACGGCCGAGCGCACCGCCGCCAGGAGCCCCGCGGCTCCGGGCCCCAGGGCGACCCGCCACTGGCGCGGGTTGGCATGATGGCGGGCGGCCTCGAGGGCCAGGTCGACCGCCGGCGAAGCTCCCCCCACCCCGACTGCGAGCAGGCCGGCAGTCGGCCCGACGTTCCGCAGGCGGTACTGGAGCCGCTCCAGCGCGCCGGTCAGGCGCTCGGCGCAGGCCACGCACCCGAGGTCGACGAATCCCACCACCCAGGCGCGTCCGGCGAGCGCCTCCCGGTCGATGGGCTCGCCGCTCGGCGCGCTGAGCGTGAAGGGAGGGAGCGTCGCCAGGACCGGCGGTGGCGGGGGTGGGCGGCGGAGGAGCCCGGAGACGAGCGGGACACCGGCCAGGAGGCCCATCGCCACCACCCAGAAGAGCGGCCGGCCAACCAGGGATGCCAGGCGCTCCTGAACCCAGCCCAGCCTGCCTGCTCTTCCCGGGGCGGCGCTCGTCGCGGCGCGCAGGGCGTCTCCTCCCCGGCTACTTGATCTTCGCGTTGAAGGTCACCTTGTCGCCCCCCTTGACGGTGACCGATCCGCTCTTCGGCCCTCCCACCTCGTGGAAGGTGGCGATCTGGTAGGTGCCCGGGGGAACGTCCTTGATCTCGTACGTCCCGTCCTTGCCAGTCACCACCGCGTAAGGGTTGTCGGCGCTGAAGATGGCGCCGCGCATGAAGTTGTGCACGTCGCACTTCAAGGTGATGCCGCCGGCCTTGGCCACCTTCTTGGGCGTGACCGACCCCTGCTTGGGCTGGGCGAAGTTGAAGACCGTCGAGGTGCCCAGGTACGAGTGAACGTTGTGGAGGATGGGGTCACTGTTCTTCACCTGGAGCTCCGACCCCTTGGCGATGACCTGCGTGTGGGGCAGGTAATGGCAGCCCTTCTGGTCGAGGACGGGCTGGGCGGGGAGATCGTTCTTCTTCCCTGAGCTGATGTCCACCAGGTAGACGACGACGTTCTCCACGCCGCCGTCGACGGCGATGGCCCACGCATCCTCGACCCGGCTCGTGCCGCACGTCGCCGGATCCTGGGTGATGGTCACCGTCTGCGGCTTGGGCGGACTTCCGTCGTAGGTCACCTTGCCGACGATGGTGCCCCCGTTGGTCACCGGAGCCTCCGTGTAGTCGGCGGCCGCCAGGGTGGAACACAGCGTGGAACAGAGGATCAGGCCCTGCGCGCTCCAGAACCGCATCGTGCGCTCCTCGCGTTGTCGAAGGGCGCGGAGCGTCTGGGGTTTCGACTTTGACTGTCAAGTGCGATCGCACGCTCCAAGACGACCGATGAGGGGAAATGATGTCTATTTTTGCGATTGATTCTCAGCCGCAGCCGACTCCGCCCGCCTCTCGAGCCGTTGCAGCTCAGCCTCGAGCGCCGGGGTGAGCTCCCCCGGCGGCGCCTGCGCGCGAAAGCGCCGCATGGCGCGCAGCGCCCCGGCTTCGTCGCCGGCGCGGAGGGCAAACCCGGCGGCGAAGAGCGACGCTTCCCACCCGGCCGGTCCGCTGGAGAGCCTCTCCAGCCCGGCGCGGGCCTCGGGCAGCTCCCCGGCCACGCCCTGGAGCACGGCCTCGTGGATGGCCGCCTCGGCGTCCCCCGGCGCGGCGGCGAGCGCCCGTTCCACGAGCGGCTCGGCCTCCTCGAACAGCTCGCGAACCAGGAGCCCGTGCGCGGCCGCGTCGAGGACGCCGATGCCGGCATCGGGCGCCCGGGCGCGTTCCACCAGATGCACGAGAGCGGGGTCGAGGGCCGGCTCGCCCTCCCCGGGCGCATCCCCATCCGGCTCCGGGGCGAACGGGGCCGACGCGCGGGCCTCGGCGGCGGCTCGCTCGGCGCTGCGCTCGCGCGCCAGGAGGGCGACCACCAGGACGAGGCCCGCGGCACCGACGATGGCCAGGCCGGGAAGCCACGGCGAGGAGGCCCCTCCTCCGCCCGCCCGGCCGGGGCCGCGCCTCATCGCCGCCTCCGCGGGCGCCCTGCGCGATGCCGGCGAGGTGTGCCCTGACGCTCGCGGCGACCCTCCCCCGCATCGCGCCCGGGGCGCGAGGGCGCCGGCCGCGCGGGCCGGGAGCCTGCCTGCGGAGCGGCGGGCTCGCCTGGGCCCCAGGCCGCGAGCGAGAACTCGAGCTGCCGGCGCACCAGGTTGACGCCCTCCAGCCGGACGATGGCCGGCTGTCCGACGCGGACCCGCCTCCCGTCCCCGAGCACCACCGCATGCAGGCGGGCATCGAAGCGCACCCGGCGCCCCAGGGCCTCGGCGCGCACCAGTCCCTCGACGTGCTCGGTATCGAGCTCGACGAAGGCACCGAAGTCTGCCACCCCGGAGACGGTGGCCCGGAAGCGTTCACCCACCCTCGGCTCCATGAGCAGCGCCGCGTAGAAGGTGGTCACGTCTCGCTCCACCTGCATCGCGGCCCGTTCACGCTCCGAGGAACGCGTTGCCATGGCTCGGAGCGCCTCCTGCTCGCGCTCGAGCTCGGCCATGCGGCGCGGGCGCCCGGATCGACGCCAGTGGGCGCGCAGGAGGCGGTGGACGAGGAGGTCGGGGTACCGCCGGATGGGCGAGGTGAAGTGCAGGTACTCGTCGGCCGCCAGTCCGTAGTGGCCGACCTCGTCGGGCGAGTAGACGGCCTGCATCATCGAGCGCAGGAGCACCTGGTTGAGCGCCCGCTGTTCCGGCTTGCCCTCGAGCCGCTGGATGAAGCGATTCAGCTCGAGCGAGCTCGGCCTCCGGCCGCCGGGCACGTGCAGCCCGTGGGCCCGGGCCAGCTCGGCGAAGGTCTCGAGCTTCGCCGCATCGGGCTGGCCGTGGAAGCGGTACACCGCCGGAACGCCCTCGGACTGGAAGAAGGCGGCCACCGCCTCGTTGGCGGCGAGCATGCACTCCTCCACCAGGCGGTGGCTCTCCGTTCGCTCCCTCCGCTCCATCCTGAGCGGGCGCCCGCCGCCGTCGAGGACCACCCGGGTCTCCGGCAGGTCGAAGTCCAGGGCGCCGCGGGCCTCGCGCATGCGCCGGAGGCTCCTGGCCAGCGCCGCCAGGCGCAGGAAGAGACCGCGGAACCGGTCCCGCCCGGGTACCGACCGCCCGTCGAGCACCGCCTGGACCTCGTCGTAGGTGCAGCGCGCCTTGCTCCGCATCACCGCTGGATAGAGGGAGGTCCGGCGGCGGCGAGCGCGGTCATCGAACTCCATGTCCGCCACCAGGCAGAGGCGATCCTCGTCGGGCCGGAGGGAGCAGATGCCGTTGGAGAGGCGCTCCGGCAGCATGGGGAGCACCCGGTCCGGGAGGTACACGCTCGTTCCCCGGTGGAGCGCCTCTGCATCCAGGCTGGACCCGGGGCGGACGTAATGGCTCACGTCGGCGATGGCCACCACCAGGCGCGTCCCCCCGGCGGCGGGCCCCGCCCAGACGGCATCGTCGAAATCGCGGGCGTCGACCCCGTCGATGGTGACCAGGTCCAGCGCCCGGAGGTCCCGCCGCTCCTCGGCCCGCGCCTCCTCGTCGGACACGGCCGGGGGGATGCGCGCCGCCTCGTCCATCAGCGCCGCGGGGAAATGGTCGGCGAACCCGCGCGCCAGGACCAGCGCCAGCACGGCCTGCGACGGATCGCCGGGCCGACCGAGCGTCCCGGAGACCTCGCCCCGGAGCGCGGGCGACCCGGGCGAGGGCGGTGCGAGCCGGACGCGCACCACATCCCCATCGGCGGCGAGCTGCGTCCGGGGAACGCGCACCGGGCCGGGAACGGCGGCGTCGTGGGCCCGGACCACGGCCGACTCGCCGTCGAGCAGGTAGGTCCCGACGAGCTCCTGGCGCCGGCGCTCGAGCACTTCCACCAGCTCCGCCTCGGTCCGCCCTCCCTGCCGGTGCACCCGGACCCGCACCAAGTCCCCGTCCAGCGCCCGCGCCGTCTCCCCGGGCGGCAGGAACACGTCCTCGTCCTCACCCACGTCGACGAAGCCGAAGCCGCGCTCGTTGGTCTGAAGACGCCCCTGCAGAAGCCGACCGGCGCGCGGACCGCTGCGGGCCGAAACCGGCCCGGGATGCGGCTTCGAGCCTGGACGGCCCCTTCCCTTCTTCCTGTGCGTTCGGGACATGCGGTCGCCCGGGAGGCGGCGCGTTCTCAGGCCTTCACCGAGACGGTGAGCCGCACCGTCTTGTGGACCTGGGCCGGGGCGAAGGCCTTGGCGAGGAAGAAGTCGACATCGAACACCCCGGGATTGCGTGGGGTGAAGAAGAACTCCCGGCGCCCGGGCCCGGAGGCGGCCGGATGGAAGGCAGCCTCCCGCAGCCCGACCCGCTTGGCCACCGTCGGCTCGATGGCCCAGATGTGACCGCTTCGCTCGGGCAGGGTGACGCTCAGCCCGTGGTTCATCCGGACCTCGAGCGGGCCCTCGACGTCCATCCCGTCCACCCGGAGAATTTCGATGTTGTCCCGGGAGATGCTGCGCAGCTCGTGGGGACGCAGCTCCACCGCCTCCACCGCGATCCGCCCTCCCCAGCCCGACGTCTTCTCCAGCACACCGGAGACCTGCACCTGGTGCCCGATCGACTTGCGGAGGGCCTTGCCTACCTTCCCCTCGAGGAGAAAGGAGACCTGCTGGCGCGTCCCGGCATTGGAGACGACCAGCACGTAGCTGTCCCCGGTCATCTCCAGGGCCCCGCGCAGGGTGGCGAAGCCCCTCATTCCGGCGCCCATCCCGGGATTGGAGGCCTGCTCCAGCTCCCCGGGCGACAGGAAGCTCAGCTTCTGCGGCGCCGGCGGCGGCTCGGTGCCCTCGGCCTCGGGCTTCTTGGCCGCGTACTTCCGGACGTCGACCGTGCCGCCGTAGTTGTGCGTCTTCTTGATCAGGCCGGTGACGCTGACCTTGTGCTCGGCGTAGGCCGGAAGGACCTCCTGGTCGGGTCCCTGGAGGAGAAAGACCAGCTCCCGCTTGTCCCGTCCGACCACGTGCAACGTCGGCAGCCCATCCTTCACCAACAGGCGACCCTTGAGGCTGCCCTCGCCGGTCACCCCTCGGCCCGCGGCGGCGGTGAGGATCTGCTCCATCTCCCGGCGGGTGAGCGCCTCGCCCACCGGCGGAAGCCGGGTGGCGCGCGGGCGCTGACGCTCGACGGCGCGCACCGGCTGGGGCGGCGCCGGAGGCCTCGCTCCGCGCAGGCGCGCCACCGCCTTCGCCACCCTCCGCGAAGCGCTCTTGAGCAGTCCCACCTTCCTGGAGGGCTTCCTCGCCGGAGCTCTCGCGGGGCGCTTTTTCGCCCTGGCTCCGGTCCTACCCTTCGACGTCACGCCGCTGGGCTCTAACGTGGTGCCCCCGCCCTGTCAATCTAAGTCCCTCAAAGTCCTGAAGATTCATGGCAGACTGGACCTGTCGAGCATGATGGAAGGCGAGCTCACAAGCTGCGAGGAGGCGCAGGCGCGGATCCTCGACGCCTGTCGCCCGCTGGCCCCGGAGTGGGCGGGGCTGGAGGACGCGCTCGGGCGCGCTCTGGCGGAACCGGTCGTCGCTCACGTCTCCCAGCCGCCGTGGAACAACTCGGCCATGGACGGGTACGCGCTGCGCAGCGAGGACGTGGCGCGTCCGCCGTCACGGCTCCGGGTGATCGAGGCCATCTTCGCCGGCCAGCTCCCCACGCGCCCGGTGGGCCGGGGCGAGGCCGCGCGCATCATGACCGGGGCTCCGCTTCCCGAGGGCGCCTCGGCGGTGGTGATGCAGGAGCGGACCCGGGCGCTGGAAGGCCCGGGGCTGGGCGAGGTGGAGGTCCTCGACGCAGTTCCGCCCGGCAGCAACGTCCGGGAGGCGGGCGAGGACGCACGCGCGGGCGAGACGCTTCTGCCCGAGGGAACCGCGCTCGGGATCCCGGAGCTGGCCCTGCTCTCCGGCCAGGGCCTCACCCGGGTGTCCGTGCCGCGGCGCCCCCGGGTGGCCATCCTCGCCACCGGGGACGAGCTGTGCGCGCCGGACGCGCTCTCCCCGGGGAAGATCGTGGACACCAACACGCTCGCCCTGGCCCTGGCCGTGCAGCGGGCGGGAGGCATCCCCCGGCGGCTCGGCATCGCCCGGGACAGCCTCGAGGACGTGGAGCGCCTGCTCCGTCCGGCCCTGGACGCGGACGCCGTGCTCACCAGCGCCGGCATGTCCGTGGGTGAGCGGGATTTCGTCCGGACCGCCTTCGACCGGCTGGGAGTGAGGAGCGAGTTCTTCGGGGTGGCCATCAAGCCGGGGAAGCCCTTCGCCTTCGCCCGGCGCGGCTCGACGCTGGTCTTCGGCCTCCCCGGGAACCCCACGTCCTCGATGGTGGTCTTCGAGCTCTTCGTCCGCCCTGCCCTGCGGCGGCTCCTCGGCCTGAGCGAGGTGCTCCCCACCCCGGTGTCGGCGCGGAGCGCGGTGGAGCTGCGAAAGAAGCCGGGCCTGGCACACTTCGTCCGCGTCCGGGCGTCCTACCAGGACGGCGAGCTGTGGGCCGAGCCGCTCGCCAGCCAGACCTCCGGGGCGGTGCGCTCGGCCGCCAGCGCCACCCATCTCCTGCACTTTCCCCGGGAGGCCATTAGCTTGCCGCGAGGAGCCCAGGTCCGGCTGTACCCGGTTTCCTGGAGTCCGTAGCCACCTTTGGGGCATCTTGTGCATCCAAGCGCCTGGCCATGATCGACCGCTCGCCCCATCCGCTGCCGCGCCGCACCCAGCGCCTCGAGCTCTACAGTGAGGCGCCCCTGCCGACCGCGCGTGGCACGTTCCGCATCGTCGTCTTCCGGGAGAAGGGGTCGGGGCGAGAGCACGTGGCGATGGTCATGGGCGAGGTGTTCGGCCAGGAGGGAGTGCCGGTGCGCGTCCACTCCGAGTGCCTGACCAGCGAGGTGCTGGGGAGCCTGAAGTGCGACTGCCGGCAGCAGCTCGACCGGGCGCTCGACTTCGTCGCGGCGCGGGGACGGGGCGTGGTGCTCTACCTGCGCCAGGAAGGCCGCGGCATCGGGCTGGGGAACAAGGTGAAGGCCTACGCGCTCCAGGCCAAGGGGCTGGACACCTACGAGGCCAACCGGCGGCTGGGCTTCCCGGACGACCTCCGCACCTACGACGTGGCCGCGGACATGCTCCGCCTGCTCGGAGTCCGCAGCGTCGACCTGATCACCAACAACCCCCTGAAGATCGCCGGCCTCGTCGAGGAGGGGGTCCCGGTGCGCAGCCGCATCCCTTCCCCGGCGTCGCACAATCCGCATAACGTGGACTACCTGCGGACCAAGCGCGAGCGCACGGGGCACCTGATTGAGCTCTTCGGGGAGGACGACCAGGCGGCGAGGGCGAGCTAGCACCGCGCGGCGCCGGCCGGTCAGCGACTTCCGGGTCACCTTCTGGGGCGTGCGCGGATCGATCCCCGCTCCCGGGCCCGGCACCCGCATCTACGGCGGCAACACCTCCTGCGTCGAGCTTCGCTGCGGCGACCGCCTGCTCATCTTCGACCTCGGCTCGGGTGCGCGCGCGCTCGGGGACTCGCTGCGGGACGGGGGCGCGCTGGAGGCGGAGATCTTCCTCTCCCATTACCACTACGACCACCTCCAGGGGCTCCCCTTCTTCGTGCCCATGTTCGACCCCAGGAACCGGTTCGTCGTCCACGGACCGACGCGGGGCGGGCGTGACGTGCGGGCCATCCTCGCCGGGCAGATGGCGCCGCCCTACTTCCCGGTCACCGCCGAGGAGGTCTTCCTGGCCCGCGTCGACTACCGGCCGATGGCCGAGGCCGACGTCATCGACCTGGGCGACGTGCAGGTGCGCGCGCTCGAGCTCCACCATCCCGGCGGAGCGCTCGGCTACCGGGTCGACTTCCGGGGGCGCTCGGTGGTCTACGCCACCGACATCGAGCACGGCAGCGCGGCCGACGGGCGGCTGGCCGGATTCGCGCGCGGCACGGACCTGCTCATCTACGACGCCATGTACACGCCGGAGGAGTACGACGGCCCGCCCGGCAAGGCCGGGTGGGGACACAGTACCTGGGAGGCCGGCGCGGCGGCGGCCCGGGCGGCCGATGCCGGGAGGCTGGTCCTCTTCCACCACGACCCGGCGCGCGACGATGCCGCGCTGTCCGCCCTGGAGCGCAGGGCCCGGAGGAGCTGGCCGCGGACGGTGGCCGCCCGGGAGGGATTGACGCTGGGCATCGACGCCGCGCGCCGGGGCTAGCTCAGCGC
>Ga0187780_10004674_pt1 | contig 10242 bp, 7 predicted proteins | sample 1015_Q2_SP10_20__FD_132429 | JGI IMG/M metagenome (GOLD analysis project Ga0187780, IMG submission 132429) | Tropical peat soil microbial communities from peatlands in Department of Meta, Colombia - 1015_Q2_SP10_20_MG | ecosystem: Environmental > Terrestrial > Soil > Wetlands > Peat | place...
ATCTGGCATGCAGGCTTTGGTTTCAAATACGATATCGTGCCTGCGACAGAACTGGGGTACACAACTGTGTGGGTCAATCGACAGGGCGAACCTCGGCCAGTTGATGTGAAGGAGACATTTATGGTAGGGGATATGAGGACACTGGTGTATCTGGTTAAGGGGATTGCAGCTTCTGGTTGAGATTTTTCATCTCTCGCGCACAAACAGTATGCTCACAGACGCTACTACAAGAATGAGCGTGGCTACTGTGAAGACGAGGCGGTAACCCAGCGCTGTCTGTCCGTAGCTGGCGGCTATAAAAATGATGAAGCTGCCTATCAATGGAGCAAAGACATCAGGCAGAATTCCAGAGGCGTTCCACAAACCGAGATCTTTGGCAGCATCTTTGAGCGAGGGCAAGACATCGATTGACAAGGCCCAGTCTACGCTTGTGAATGCTCCATACCCCAGACCAAATAGTACACCCAGAGGCCATAGCCAGTTGGCAAGGTAACTAGGGAAGAGCACGAAGGCCAGTGATGTCAGGCTCATGCTGAGTGTAGAAATGCAGACAATTGGCACACGCCGGCGCAGTCGATCCGAGAGCACTCCAAACACGAGACCACTTACCACTCCCCCGCCCAATGCTAGCATTGCAACTATCGCCGTCGCCTGCACAAAGTTCTGGACGTGTTGCACCCTGGCAAAATAGTACTCAATAAATGTCATGAATAGAGCTAGCCCTGTCATGATCAATGTTCGTGTGAGGAAGACAAGGGTGAAGTTACGTGAGCGCCAGGGCCTTATCCAGGTATGCATAAACCACTGGGCGAATCCAGGTTTGATAATCTCTCCTGACTCATTGGCTGGGCGTTTGGCAGCTATAAAGGGGATTTCCCGCACACCGATCACGGTAATCAGAACCCCAATCAGCATTATTATTCCTGTAACAATATAGAAGATACCAGCGCCGTAGCGTATCATGCTTTTGCTGTAAGTGTCCTGGTTAACTCCCCCAAGAAACATAGCCGCCAGAGCTAAGCTCACGACGCTACCAAGAATTGTTAATCCTCCTACATAACCTGAGGTAGTTCCACGTTGCTCCTTTGACACATTATCCGGTAACAGACCCTGGTAAGCAGGTGTCAGGATATTCCTGCCTACGAGTAAAAGAGCTAACCCTGCTAGAAATATGAGTATATTCGCGGATGTGACGAGAAATGGTGTTCCGAGGACAATCAGCAATCCACCGGTGAGAATGTAGGGACGACGGCGTCCCAGAGCCCCAGGTGTATGATCAGATAAGGATCCAAACAATGGAGGGAGTACTAGAGAGATGATGGATGCGCATGTAATAATCCAACCTAGAAAAGTTGCTTGTTCCGTATTCCCAACAGGTCCGCGAGCTACAAACAATAATATCTGTGTTGGGATGATAATAGCCAGCAAAGCAGCGGATTGGGCATTTAAAGAGAACCACAAGATGTTGAGAACCAGTTGTCCGCGAATTGAGATGCGAGCGCGTTTCACTACTCAGACCATTCTAAATACCTACTTTTCTCCAACCTAAAGTCAACAATATACATTTTTAGATACGCTATCAGCATAACACAAACCGTGCTATACTTGATTACATATTTCATAAGACTCTTCAAACTTTCTGGGAAAATTCTCTTTCCGTAGGGGCGAGAGTGGTGAGGAGTGGCTGGGTGCGCCTTTATGGTCGCCCGCTGTCCCTTTAATCTATTATCAGCAAAAGTAGGAGGATATATGCCAGTCGAGATCAGCGACATCGAGCACATCATAGCAGAACAAAATGTCTGGAGGCAAACAAGGGCAATCAACCTGATTGCCAGCGAAAATACGCCCAGTGAGGCAGTGCGAAGGGTACAGGTCTCAGATTTTATGGGTCGTTATGCTGAGGGGCACCCCAATCAAGGAGATAAAACGAATCGTTATTACCAGGGAACCAGATTTATTGACGAAATTGAGCGCATGGCTACCGCAGAGCTACTCGAGCTTTTTAATGCACGTCAGGCGGATGTGCGTCCGATAAGTGGTAATGCTGCCAATACTGCTATTGCACTGGCCTGGCTGCGAGGTGGAGATACAATAGTAGCTAATTCTACCGACGCGGGTGGCCATATAAGCCATGGGGCTGTTGGAGTCTTTGGCAGGCGTATTCAAATGCGAGGTCAATCGCTCAAGTTAGGAGGTCCCAACTCCATCAATCTCCATTATTTGCCGCTTACCGAAGACCATTACCATATCGATAGTCAGAAAACCATCCAACTCATAGACCAGGTCTCACCCCAACTTATAGTCATGGGCAAGAGTCTGTTCCTTTTTCCTGAACCCGTCTCAGAGGTCGCAGCTTACTGCAAAACCAAAGATATACCCTTACTCTATGATGGAGCGCACGTGCTTGGACTGATTGCAGGAGGAGAATTTCAATCACCCCTGCAAGAGGGTGCGACATGGATGACTGCCAGTGTTCACAAAACTTTCCCCGGTCCGCAGAGGGGAGTAATTCTAGGCAATCTTGACGCTGAGGACGAGAAGAAATACTGGCCTGCCGCTGATCGTGGTGTATTTCCAGGCTCTTCAAGTAACCACCACTTAAATACTTTACCGGCTCTGATTGTTGCTACACGTGAAATGAAACAGTTTGGCCGTGCATATGCAGCACAAATTGTCCGCAACGCACAGGCACTGGGTCGCTGCCTGGATGAACTTGGTACTCCTGTAGAAGCTCGCGAATTTGGCTATACTAAAAGCCATATGATTGCAGTGAACGTTTCAAAGTGGGGTGGAGGCGTCGAGGTAGCTAAACGCTTAGAGGCGAACGATATCATTGTCAATTACAACATGGTTCCCGGTGATGCAGATCCTCGCAACCCCTCTGGTTTGCGTATTGGTGTGCCAGAAATGACCCGCTTCGGGATGGATGAGCGAGCTATAGCTGAACTGGCCCAGTTACTGCATGATGCAGTTCGAGGAAAAAATGTGAAAGAACAGGTGAATGCACTGCGTGGGCGATATGTCGAAATGAAGTACGTGTAAGGACAGTATATCAACCATTCTGAGCTTGCGGATGGCATGGCAGGGTTACGAAAAACCTGCTGCCCTGGCCTGCTATCCCAGCGCTTTCTACCCATATCCGACCCTTCATGGCTTCGACAAATTGTTTGCTGATATATAATCCTAATCCACTGCCCTGTATGGTTCGGACAGATCACGCTGGAGCCGGACAAATTTCTGAAAGAGCAGAGGCAGTTCCTCAGGCGGGATCCCGGGACCTGCATCCTGGACACAGATACACACCTTTTGGGCTGAACCAGGATCCTGTGCTTTCGCATCGATCTGGGTTGCACGGATAATCACTGTGGTCGGTTTGGGACAATACTTGAAGGCATTTGAGAGTAGATTCCGCAATACCTGGCGCAGCAGTTGACCGTTCGCCCAGACCATTAAATGCCCAGGGAGAGTGAGGAATACTCGGTCGGCTTCTACCTTCTGTGGATCGAGATGCTCGAGGACTTCACGTACCAGGGGAGCAAGCTCGATCAACTCGCATGGGGGAGGCTGTAACGCTTCCGTGACTGCCAGTGCATCCAGCACATGGTTGATCAGCAAGATCAGTTCCTGGCAACCCTCCTTCGCCTGGATGATGAACTGCGCTTGTGTCTCGGAATCAAGCTGTCCCTGATATTCAGTGAGGAGTTCGAGGTAGCCAAATAATTGAGTCAGGGGAGTACGTAACTCATGATTCACATTTACAATGAATTGATCTTTCAGTTGATTCAGCTTGCGTTGTTGCGCAGCTTGCTTGCGATCGGTCAGATCTTCTGCCACAGCTAAAAAGTAGAGAGGCATCCCTGTACTATCACGCACCAGTGTCACGGTCAGGTTGACCCAAAACTGTGTGCCATCTTTGCGCACAAAACGCAATTCATGGTGATACGTTTGGGACTCACCAGTGATTATGCTTTGGGCATACTCAAAGGCCGTGGAGAGATCTTCCGTGAGCATCACTGCATGAAAGGTGCTCTCTAGCAACTCTTCCTGGGTATACCCGAGCAGGTTACAGAGTTGCTGGTTGACCAGAAGCCATCGCCCATCGATACCCACATGTGCCATGCCAATCGGGGCTTGTTCAAAGGTGATACGGAATCGCTGTTCGCTGGCAAGTAATTCCTCTGCCAGTTGTTGCTGTTCCAGGCCTTCACCAAAATGGTGCTTTTGCTCGCTCTGCTCGTCAAGTGCAATACGATCTACTGTCGATAACGTTGTATCCCCAGGAGATAGTTGCAGATTCTGTTTACCAGGCACACTTGTATTTGAGTGATGTTTCACATTCATTTTTGATACCCTTGGGCAAACAAGCACAATACCAGCATGTCCCACCAAGTTCTTGAGCCTGGTACAGAACTGGACTCCAGGTCCAACAAGGGCAAGTCCTCCTTCGCCCCTGGAGTATTCATGAGTTCCTCCAGGTCGTGATGTTACTCTTTTTAGATGATCATGCAGTATGTCAATTACTCTACTTAGAAAGTATACAAGCAATTGTTGCGCAACAAAAATATTATAGCACAGAGGTACCTCTTCCTTGGACAAAGTACTGGTGAGGTTAAGCACACAGAGGTCAGAGCCATGTGCTATGCTATTAGATATTTACTTCTCCGACTCTCCTTCCTCTCGAGGGATTTGCCCTTTCCGTAGGGGCGAGAGTGGTGAGGAGTGGCTGGGTGGGCCTTTATGGTCGCCCGCCGTCCCCCTCCTGTGTAGCCCTCAAATTGCTCCGCTAACCATGCGTTTTTGTCCATCGGTAATCTTTCTTTGCGTTTTGTCATAATAATGACCTGTAAAACTTGACCGATGTGACTATGGATATTCCTGATATTCTTTCAATAAATCGACAAGCCACAGTTCATCGTGTATAGCAACACCAGCCTTCTGGGCCTTTGCAAGTTTAGAACCTGCATCTTCACCGACAATCAAGTGGCTAAGAGTTTTGCTGACACCAGAGGCAATCGTGCCACCAAGTCGAATGAGTTTCTCTTCTGCGACGGGCCGGGTCATACTTGTGAGCCGTCCAGTCAGTAGAAACGACTGACCGGCGAGTGGCCCTTCAACCGTCTTCTTTTCTTCCTGCATATTGAGTCCAGCTTGCCGTAAGCGTTCGATTAAGGCACGATTCTGCTCATCTTGCAGCCAACTATATATGCTCTGTCCTGCAACCGGGCCAATTCCGGAAACTGAAATGATCTCCGCTTCACTTGCTGCCAGGAGCTTGTCAATTCTATCAAATGCATGGGTTAAAACTTGCGCGGTCTTCTCACCAACATAGCGAATGTTAAGTCCAAAGATGAGTCGCCATAGGGGACGATGTTTACTGGCCTCGATACCTTTCAATATGTTATCCGCGCTTTTATCCTTGATACCTTCGAGCTCAAGCAACTGTTCGCGTGTCAGGCTGTAGAAGTCTGCCACACTCTTGATATACCCGGCCTCTACCAGTTGGGCGCACATTTTTTCACCCAGGGTTTCTATGTCCATTGCGCCCTTTGAGGCAAAATGGATAATACCCTCAAGATTGCGTGCCGGGCATTGCAGATTGGGACAATATGCCATCGCCTCAGCCTCATTCTTAATGAGTGGCGTTTTGCAAATCGGACAACGCTCTGGGAGATGATAAACCTGCTCTGCTCCAGTACGCCTCTCGACGATTGGTTTCACTACCTGTGGTATAACTTCACCTGCCCGCTCGACAAGCACCCAATCACCTATACGCAGGTCTTTGCGTTGAATGTCACCTTCATTGTGAAGAGTAGATCGAGAAACAGTTACGCCGCGTATATTGACAGGCTCAAGCAATGCCCAGGGATTTACTGAACCAGTCCTTCCAATATTGATTCGAATATCGAGCAGTTTTGTAGCCACCTGGATCGGAGGATATTTGAAGGCTATGGCCCAACGCGGATCTCTAGCAACAGATCCCAATTCCTGTTGTTGTACCAGGTCGTTGATCTTAATCACCACGCCGTCGATCTCATATGCAAGATTAAAGCGTTCCTTTTCCCATTTCTTACAGTAATCCCATACTTCTTCGAGAGAGTTAGCCAACTGGATGTGCGGGTTAACTGGAAATCCCCAATCCCGAATCAATTCTAATGCTTCCCACTGGGTGTGGAACTCTATTCCTTGCATATAGCCAATTTGATACCCGAAAAAGTCAAGGTGCCTGGAAGCAGTGATGCGAGGGTCCTTCTGTCGCAGTGACCCGGCAGCTGCGTTGCGCGGATTGGCGAAGATCCGGTTATCAGTCATCTCCTCATTGAGTTTTTCAAAGCTTTTCGTTGACATATAAATTTCGCCACGCACTTCAACCCTATCTGGGATGGATTGTTTGCGCAGGTTCTGTGGAATACTTCGCACGGTTCGAATATTTGGCGTCCAATCCTCACCGACCAGGCCATCTCCTCGTGAAGCCCCAACACTGAGACTGCCGTTATCATAGGTGAGCGCCATTGCCAGGCCATCAATCTTCAGTTCGCAGACATATGCGAATGTTGCGTTGGGGAGTATATTAAGTGCGCGCCGGTGCCAGGCTAGTAGCTCTTCTTCACTACGCGCATTGGCCAGGCTCAGCATAGGTACAGGATGACGATGTTGAGATACCTCCTGGACCGGGCTGGTTCCTACCCGCTGAGTTGGAGAGTCAGGCGTTTGTAGTTCTGGATGCTCTTGTTCAATGCGCTGGAGTTCTAACATCAACAGGTCATACTCGGCATCTGTCAGGGTTGGATTGTCTTGTACGTAGTATTGATAGTTAGCTTCTTCTATCTGGTGGCGTAATGTGGCTACGTGGGCTTCAAGTTGCTCAGCTTCGGTACTATTCGCCTGTTCCAACGCAGAGTTTTCAACTAAATGAGAAGTACCACCTTCCTGAGGAGTTGTTTGCGGTTCTGTCATCGAAAAAGCTCCCGGAAATAATCATTATGTAATAGTAACGTATTATTTCTATTCTCTAACAGATCAAAAAGGCTGGTAATGTCGCACTAAAGCTGATCCCTCAAATAAGCCGTTGATATAGCTACGCCATTGGGGAAAGAGTGGTCCTCCACGGAAATCTTCCACGTGTGCTTCGTATGAGGTCCAGATGTTTATGAGCATATATTGTCCAGGTTGTTCAATACAGCGTTCCACCTTTGTGGAAATGCATTCTGGATGTTGGCGTATGACATCTATTCCTTTCAAAATGGCCTGTCCTAGTTCGTCTTCTTTACCCGGTAATGCATTAAAGATTGCGACTTCAGTTATCATGTACAATTCTCCTTCTTTTTTATATCCTATCATGTCAGGCAAGATAATATTCTCTATTATGCGTTTTGCGATACCCCCCAATCGTATTGAAATGTCGATTGAATTTTATTCAGAGCAGAGAGGTCTGAGACAATAATACCCAACTCACGATTCTGGTCAAGCGATTGTGCTGAAATATTTTCTGAACCGATGAAAGCTACTTTATTATCCGCTACAATTATTTTTGCGTGCATATACAATTGCGAATCCTCTCGTACATGCACACCGCTCTGCGTAATAGTTGCAATTCCCTGGCTGTTACTATCTCCGGACGAGGTGCTAACAGCAGGTAATATGACTTCAACCTGAACGCCATGCTGCGCAGCATTGGCGAGAGCCTGTTCGATGTCGCTATCGTTCATTTCTTCTGCTTCAATCAGCAATGTTCTACGTGCGCTCTGGATCAGAGCTTTGAAGTCAATGCGCGAGTTGATGGGGCTAACTACCAGGTTAGGATCATTGAATTGCACGTTCGTGCGATTCCAATCAGCAATGAATATAGCTTCAGTTGCCATTACATCCTGGTGGAGTGTATCGATAATCCCATATTCGCGGTTTCGATATCCGCTGCTGCCGCTACTTCCTCCAAGGGCTGAACGAGAAAAGTTCGAAGTCATGATATAGGCGGTTGTGCTATCAATGATCATGCCTTTCTCATGAGTCAAAGCAAAGCTGGGATTAGTGAATTGCGTTTTGATACCTGCAGCCGCCAGTGTGTCCAGAGTTTTTGAAGCAGATACGCCACCTCCAAACGGGTGTGGCTCAAGCATAACGCGCACATCCAGGCCCCTATTAGCTGCTTCTTCAAGCGCGCGAATCACATTGCGGTCCGATAAAATATATATTTCTAGCCAGACAGATTTTTGTGCATTTCCAATGGCATTTGTGATAACTTGCTCTCCATCATCTGGTTCAACAAAAACTTGCACTCCTTGCACACCAGATCCGATCCCGCAGTTGCTCTGGCATTGAGGACTGTTGCTGATTCCAGGAAGTATGTTACCGCTGCAGCTGGCCAGAGCTAAACATATCGCTATGACTACACAAGAAGTGAGAAATCCGAAATATCGCTTCATGAATTAACACTCCATGATGAACACACGAAAAAAGCGCTCGGCTTAAATGTAATACATAGAAAAGCCGAACGCTTTTGCAAGTTCAAAATGTACTAACGATGTAAGGCGATAAACAGGGGTGCCAATACCAGGGTAATGGTGCTGAGCAGCTTAATTACCACGTGCAGCGATGGACCAGCAGTATCCTTGAAAGGATCACCAACTGTATCGCCCACCACGCTTGCCTTGTGTGGCTCGCTGTTCTTACCCAAAACTGTACCAGATGCGTCTAGCCGGTCAATCATTTCTCCCTCGGCATTCACACGCAGGTAACCAGCCTCGATATATTTTTTGGCATTGTCCCACGCGCCTCCACCATTGTTCAGGAAGGTTGCAATCACAATACCGCCCATGGTTCCAACCATGAGCAATCCCGCTTCGGCTTGAGGGCCAAGGATAGACCCAACTGCAATGGGAGTCAGTACAGCAACAAGACCAGGTAATATCATCGCTCGCAGCGCGCCACGTGTACTGATGTCTACACAGCGAGCGTAATCTGGATCAACCCGATCAGCTGGATCTTCTGCCATAATCTTGGGATTGTCGCGGAACTGGCGGCGTACTTCTTCGATCATGCGTTTAGCAGCAGCGCCCACTGCGCGAATTGCAAGCGCACTAAAGAAGATAATCAGTGTAATACCCAGTAACGCCGCGATGAACACCGGGATATTAGCCAGGTCAACCGTGTAGTCCGAAGTTTGGTGATTGTATGAGTAGAGTACATCCAGGTAAGCGCTAAAGAGCAAGAATGCCGCTAGAGCAGCGGAACCAATACCGTAGCCTTTTGTCAATGCCTTTGTAGTATTACCCACACCGTCCAGAGCATCTGTGATGTCACGAACAGCCTCTGCGCCACCACCCATTTCAGTGATGCCGCCGGCATTGTCTGTAATGGGACCAAAGGTGTCCATTGCCAGGATATACGCACAACTCATCAGCATGCCCATGGTGGCTACCGCAGTTCCAAAGATACCACCGGGATTGATAACATGGGGTATGTTCGTATTTAGGATTGTCACCTGGCTTCCCAGGAAGAAGGAAAGTCCTAAAGCGGCAGAAATAGCCAGGACTGGAAGGGCTACACACTCAAACCCGACAGCGAAACCTGTGATAATCGTCGTTGCGGAACCTGTCAAAGTTGCTGCAACAATCTCACGCACTGGTCGCCAGGTGCCAGCAGTGTAGTACTGTGTGATGTAAACAATAGCGACACTCAGCAGAATACCGGTAGTACCGGCCAGGCCAAACCATACCCAGGGAGGGACCGAAGGAGCAAAACTGCTGGCAGTTGATACTCCTGCCCCATTCAACAAGAGATAACTTCCAAGGAATACGCCGATAATGGAAAGCCCGCAGGTGATGAAATAGCCAACGTTGAGCTGCTGCATTGCAATCTCTCCGGGATCTCTACCAGCTGCTTTATCCGGCTCAATCACACGTGATGGGCGAATCCAGAGCAAACCTACAGAAGAGGCAATCAGGCCAAAGGCACGTACCACGAGTGGGAAGAGGATCCATCCAACATTGTTTGTGGCTGCATACAATGCTACACCCAGAATCATTGCGCCGATATTCTCAGCTGCTGTAGATTCAAATAGGTCGGCGCCACGGCCAGCGCAGTCGCCAACGTTGTCGCCAACGAGGTCTGCAATAACTGCGGGATTGCGCGGGTCATCTTCAGGAATACCAGCTTCTACTTTACCAACAAGGTCAGCCCCAACATCAGCGGCTTTCGTGTAGATACCACCGCCGAGCTGAGCGAAGAGAGCGACGAAACTGGCGC
>Ga0187780_10004675_pt1 | contig 10241 bp, 11 predicted proteins | sample 1015_Q2_SP10_20__FD_132429 | JGI IMG/M metagenome (GOLD analysis project Ga0187780, IMG submission 132429) | Tropical peat soil microbial communities from peatlands in Department of Meta, Colombia - 1015_Q2_SP10_20_MG | ecosystem: Environmental > Terrestrial > Soil > Wetlands > Peat | place...
CCGATGGATCGGCTGATCTGCGGCGACGTCGGCTACGGCAAGACGGAGGTGGCGCTGCGCGCGGCGTTCAAGTGCTCGGCGGAGGGCAAGCAGGTGCTGATGCTGGTGCCGACGACGATCCTCGCGCAGCAGCACTACGGCACCTTCTCCGAGCGTTTGGCCGACTATCCGTTCACGCTCGAGCACGTGTCGCGCTTTCGCACGCCGGCCGAGCAAAAACAAGCGATCAAGGGCTTCTCGGAAGGGCGCGTGGACATCCTGATCGGCACGCACCGCGTGCTCTCGCGCGACGTGCGCGCGAAGGATCTTGGCCTGTTGATCGTCGATGAGGAGCAGCGCTTCGGCGTCAAGCAGAAGGAGCTGTTGCGCCAGCTGAAGCTGAAGGTGGACGTGATCTCGATGTCCGCGACGCCGATCCCGCGCACGCTGCAGATGTCGCTGGCGGGGCTGCGTGACATCTCGGTGATCGAGACGCCGCCGGAGGGGCGCAGGCCGGTGCGGACGTATGTGGGCGAGTACGAGGAGGAACTCGTCAAGCGCGCGATCGTGCGCGAGCACGCTCGCGACGGACAAGCCTTCTTCCTGCACAACCGCGTGGAGACGATCGAAGAGACGGCCGAGCGTCTGCGCGCGCTGTGTCCGGGCGTGCGCTTCGCGGTGGCGCACGGCCAGATGGGCGAGGGCGAGCTGGAGAGCGTGATGATGGACTATCTGCGCGGCGGCGCGGAGGTGCTGGTGTGCACGTCGATCATCGAGTCGGGTATCGACATCCCGCAGGCGAACACGCTGATCGTCGAGCACTCCGACCGCTTCGGCCTGGCGCAGCTCTACCAGATACGCGGGCGCGTGGGCCGCAGCCGCGAGCGCGCGTACGCGTACCTGCTCTACGACTCCGCGGCGGCGCTCACGCCGGAGGCCGCGCAGCGCCTGTCGGCGCTGTCTGACTACACCGAGCTCGGTGCGGGCTTCAAGATCGCAATGCGCGACCTGGAGATCCGTGGCGCGGGCAACCTGCTCGGTGACGAGCAGTCCGGACACGTGGCAGCGCTGGGCTTCGAGCTGTACATGCAGATGCTCGATGAGGCCGTCGCGGCGGCAGCGCAGGAGGGAGAGGAGCAAACACAGCTGCCGGAGCCGGTGCGCCTGGATGTGAACGTCGACGCGTACGTGCCGGCTGACTATGTGCCCTACGAGCAGGCCAAGATCGACGTGCACCGCCGTGTCGCGAGCGCGCTCGAGGTGGCCGACGTGGAAAGGCTGCGAGAGGAGCTCGAAGATCGCTTCGGCCCGCCGCCCGAGCCGGTCGAGAACCTGCTGGCGTTGCAGCGTGCGCGCATCAAGTTCGGCCAGGCGGGCGCGCAGACGGTGAGCTTTCGCGGCGATCGCCTGGCGGTCGTGCCGATCGAGCTCGATTCGGCCAGGGCCAAGCGGCTGCGCGAGGAGCTGCCCGAAGCGCTGTACGAGGCGGGCCGATCGCAGGTCTCCGTGCGCGTTCCGAAGGACGGCGGCGATCGCTTTCCCAGCGTGGTCAGGGCGGCGGACGCGCTGCTCGCGGTCGTGCGCGAGGCCGCCTAGGCCCACCGGCGCGCAGGCCGCGCGCCACTTTTATCCGGACCTACGATCCTCGTTACGCGCGCCTTATCTGTTTTCGCTAGAGTGCCCGCGTCGTGTCCATGAAGATCAGGTCCCTCTCGGCGCTAGGCGCCGTTTTGTTTGCCCTCGTCGGGCTGTCCGCCTGCGGCGGCATACCCGGAGACGCGGTCGTGCAGGTCGGCGGCACGCCGATCACGAAGTCGGCGTTCGAACACTGGATGTCGGTCGCCGTCGCGTCGAGCTCGGCCAGCCCGACCGAAAAAACGCCGCTGCCGGTGCCGCCCGCTTACACGGCGTGCATCGCGCACCTGAAGGCCACCGCGCCGAAACCGGCCAAGGGCCAGAAAGCTCCGACGACGGAGCAGCTGAAGGCCCAGTGCGAACAGCAGTACAAATCGCTTTCGACCGAGGTGCTCGGCTTCCTGATCTCAGCGCAGTGGGTGTTCTCGGAAGCGGAATCGCTCGGCGTGAAGGCGAGCGACTCTGAAGTGCACAAGGAATTCACGAAAATCAAGACGACGCAGTTCCCCAAAGCGGCTGAATTCGAAAAATTCATGCAGACCTCGGGGCAGTCGGTGTCGGATCTGTTGCTGCGCGTGAAGCTGAACATGCTCTCGTCCAAGATTCAGAAACAGATCATCAAGAAGAAGTCCACCGTCACCCAGGCGCAGGTCGCCAAGTACTACGAAGAAAACAAGTCCCGCTTCGGTACACCGGAAAAGCGCAACGTGAACGTGATTCTCACGAAGACCGAAGCGCAGGCGAACAGCGCCAAGAAGGAAGTCGAATCGGGTAAGAGCTTCGCGAGCGTCGCCAAGAAGGTCTCGATCGACCCCACGAGCAAGGAAAACGGCGGCCTGCTCAAGGAAGTGGTCAAAGGCGAGGAGGAGAAGGCGCTCGACGAAGCGATCTTCTCGGCCAAGAAGAGCGTGCTCGGCGGCCCGGTCAAGACGCCGTTTGGCTACTACGTCTACGAAGTCGTGAGCGTCACGCCCGGCAATCAGCAGCCGCTCTCGAAGGTGCAGGCGACCGTCAAACAGCAGCTGGTCTCCACCAACGAGCAGCAGGCGCTGAGCAAGTTCGTCAAAGAATTCAAAAAGCGGTGGCAGGACAAAACGGAATGCCGCTCCGGCTACACCGACCCCGACTGCAAGGGCTACAAAGCGCCGAAGGGCGCGGCGGGCGGCCTGACCTCCGTCGAATAGGCGTCGCGCCGCCGAAGCTGCTCGCATGAGCCAGATCGAGCGCGTCCACGCCCGCCAGATACTGGACAGTCGCGGCAACCCGACGATCGAGGTCGAGGTGGGGCTGCGCTCAGGCGCGCACGGGCACGCGGCGGTGCCTTCCGGCGCCTCGACGGGCGAGTTCGAGGCGACCGAGCTGCGCGACGGCGGGCAGCTGTGGTCTGGCAAGGGCGTGACGCGCGCCGTGGCCAACGTCGACGGTGAGATCGCGCGCGCGGTGTCGGGCATGGACGCGGCCGACCAGCAGGCGCTCGATCGGGCGATGATCGCGCTGGACGGCACGCCGAACAAGTCGCGGCTGGGCGCGAACGCAATCCTCGGTGTGTCGCTGGCGGCGGCGCACGCGCAGGCCGTCGAGGAGGGCCTGCCCTTGTGGCGTTACCTGGGTGGCGAGGCGGCCGGCGTGCTGCCGGTGCCGATGATGAACGTGCTCAACGGCGGCGCGCACGCGGACAACAAAGTCGACTTCCAGGAGTTCATGATCGTGCCGTGCGGCGCGGCGAGCTTCTCGGAGTGTCTGCGCGCGGGCGCGGAAGTCTTCCACGCGCTCAAGCGCACGCTGCACGAGCGCGGCCTGGGAACCGCCGTTGGCGACGAGGGTGGCTTCGCGCCCGACCTGAGCTCCAACGAGGAGGCGCTGAAGATGCTCGTCGCGGGCATCGAGGCCGCTGGCTACACGCCGGGAGAGGACGTGGCGATCGCGCTCGACCCGGCGACCAGCGAGCTCTACCGCGATGGCGCGTACGTGCTCGAGCACGAGGGCCGGAAGCTGAGCGCGTCAGAGCTCGCGGACTACTGGGCTGAGCTCGCCGCGCGCTACCCGATCGTCTCGATCGAGGACGGCATGGACGAGGAGGACTGGGACGGCTGGCGCACGCTTACACAGCGGCTCGGCGAGCGCGTGCAGCTCGTCGGCGACGACGTGTTCGTGACCAACACCGAGCGCCTGAAACGCGGCATCGACACGGGCGTCGGCAACTCGATCCTGATCAAGGTCAACCAGATCGGCACTCTGACCGAGACGCTGGAGGCGATCGCGATGGCGCGCGAGGCGGGCTACACAGCGGTGATGAGTCACCGCTCGGGCGAGACCGAGGACGTGACGATCGCGGATCTCGCGGTCGCGACCGGCTGCGGCCAGATCAAGACCGGCGCGCCCTCGCGCTCGGACAGGGTCGCCAAGTACAACCAGCTGCTGCGCATCGAGGAGCAGTTGGGCGCCGACGCGCGCTTCCCCGGGCGCAGCGTTTTCCCCCGCAGCTGACGCAGGAGGTTCGCGCGCCGCACCGAATGTGTGGCGATGGCTAGCACGCGCGTGCGCTGGGACCGGCTAGGACGGCTGGCGATGCTAGGCGTGCTGGTGGCGCTCGTGTATCTGTACGCAAGCGCGGGCGCGCACGTGTTCGCGACGTGGCGCCAATCGCGCCGCGACAGCACGGTGGTCGCGAAGATGGAACGCGAACACGCGCAGCTGGTGCGCCAGCGCGACGCGCTCACGAGCGCGGGCGCGTTGGAAACAGAGGCGCGCCAGCTGGGGATGATGAAAAGCGGGGAGCAGCCGTACATTGTCGACGGCCTACCAAACAACTGAACGCGGACACACGCGCAGCAGCGGCGAGCAGCGAAGCACGCGGCCGCTGCTAGCCTCGGCGCGTGTCCTACGAGACGGCGATCTACCAGTGGCGTCAGGGCGAGCGCAGGCTCGCGCAGGCACCCGCGGAGCGCGTCTCTTTGCTCGAGCGCGTGACTGCCGCGCTGGTCGCGGAGCTGCGCAGACGCCTCGGTGGACGTTTCTCGACCGACGAGCTCGTGCAGCTCTACGAGCAGGGCACCTCGTGGAGCCTGCAGCTGGCGATGAAGCTCGCGCCGGAGGACCCGTGGGCGTGGGACGCCGGCGTGGTGGTGGACGCCGCCTTCGCGCGCTACCTGCGCGAGGCCGCCGACTTCGCGGGCGGCCGCAGAGAGGTCAGCGCGTAGGGCGACGCAGACCAAGCGAGACAAGGACGCAGCGAGCGTGGTGTGCTCTGCACACGAGCGAGCGAGGACGCAGTATCGCGCCGGTATGCGTCGCCCTAGTCGTCCTGCTCGCCGACGCGGCGGATGACTATGCGGTCCTCTTCGACTTCGACCTCGACTGGGCGATGGCCGGCCCAGTGCTCCGCATAGATGGGGTTCTCCTGTATGGCGGGGTCGAGCCACAAGCCGTAGCCCTCCTCGCCGTGGTCGAAGGTGCCCTCGAGCGGGCCGGTGTTGCGGGCGCCCGAGCGCCTGCCACGTCCGCCACGACGACTGCGACGGCGGGTGCGCGTGCCGCTGGGGCTCTCCTCTTCTTCCTCTTCGGCAGCTTCTGCTTCCGCGCGTGCGCGCTCGGCCTCCGCTTCCGCAGCTTCGAGCTCGGCGGCGATCAGCGCATCATCCTCCGCGCGCAGATCGATCTCCTCCGGGTAGTCGCCGCCTCCGCCGCTGGCGCCCTCGATCGCCTCTTCGTCGCTGACGAGATCGTTCTGACGCTTGAACTGCTCGATATCGCGAACGGTGACCTCGAGCTGATGGGCGACCCAGGCGTCGGTTCGCCCTTGTCGCACCCAGGCACGGATCTGGTTGAGGTGCGGGCGCAGAGATTTGCGGGGCATGGACGGTCCGGGAGACTAGCGCAAGCGCCCGCGGGGCGCTGCGGGCGGGTTGGCGCGGCGCGCCGAAGGGATGAGATTTGGCCTGCCCTGGGTAGCGACTTTGCCGATCGCCAAGCCGATTGGCCGATCCGATTCGGGGAATACATATCGCGTTCGGCCGGTCCTGCGACTATGCTTGCCTCTCCGGCGGTCTTGGGTTGCGCCGGGTCGCCAGTCGGCAATGAGGAAGGTGCACCCAAATGCTGGTTCTGACACGCAAGTCCAACCAGAGCATCATGATCGGGGACGAGATCGAGGTCTCGGTGCTGTCGGTCATGGGCGAGAAGGTGCGCATCGGCATCCAGGCGCCGCAGCGAGTTCCGGTGTTCCGCAAGGAGATCTACCTCGAGATCCACCGCGAAGGCGGCGCAGCGCCGGAGGGCAAGGACGGCACGTCGGCGACCGCGCACGTGGTCGACGAGTCGCTACGCGAGTTGGGCGACAGCTAGCTTCCGGGCGCCAGGGCGCCCTAGCCCAGGAGCAGGTACAGCGTGCGGAACATGACGACGGTGACGATCACCGCCGTGAGCAGCAGTGTGAGCACGAGCAGCACGAAGCGTACGCTGCCGCGCTTGTGACGACGCTCGGTTTCGCGCTTGCGCGTGCGCCGCTCGGCGGCGCGACGCAGCGAGTCGCGACGACGGCGGTCGAGTGATGCCTCGCGCGCGAACGCCTGCTCCCACTCCGCCAGGCTCTGCCTCATCTTCACGGCTGCGCCATCGCTCACGCGGGTGTCGCGGCTCGCTCAGCTCGCTCGTAGACGGCCACGAAGCGCAGGTAGTTCTCGGCGATCTTGCGCGCGCCGGCCGAGCGCTCGATCTTGCCGTCGACGTAGGCCTTCAGCGGGTCCCACCAGATCGAACGGCCGATCGCGAAGCCGACGAAACCGTCGACGGGCGCGGCCTGCGTCAGCCAGTGGTCGACCTTCGCGTCGTCGGCGCCGCGGCCGAGCACCACGCAGGTGACGCCGTCGCGTCCGCCGTTGCGTGCCTGTGCGACGAGCATTTCGCAGTCGGAGCGCTGGTCGACGCCCTCGATCTTCCACACGTCGACCTCGATGCCGGCGTCCTGGATCTCGGCGATCGCGCGCCGCATGAGCTCCGGGCGCAGCTCGGCGTCGTAGCGGTCGCTGTCGCCGCCGACGGCTTGCAGCTGGGTGTCCTCGGCGGGAACGAGCAGCTCGAACAGGAACTTGCGGTCGTGGCCCTTCAGCCAGTCGCTGAGCGTGCGCAGCTTGCCCAGCTGCTCGCGGTTGTCGTCGGCGCTGCCGTCGGGGTTGTAGCGCACGAGCACCTTCGTGAAGTCCGGGTCGAAGCGCTCGATGTGCTCGCCGAAGTCCTCGCCGTACTGGAAGTCGAACATGCTCTGGCCCGAGCGCTCGGCGGGCATCGCGAGCCTGAGGCCCTTTTCGCGCGCCTCGGCCGGCACGGTCGAGCCGAATTGCTCGTCGACGAGCACGCCGGCGGCGGCGGGGTCCGCGCCGGCGCCGACGGCCTGCAGCATGCCCTCGAAGATCAGGTGCTTGGCGTCGGCGATGATCGCGGTCTGCTCGGAGTCCGGTTCGCCCTCGATTCCGAAGAACTTCTTCTGGAAGGAGCCGCGATGGTCGAACGCGAGGATGTAGAGCTTGTGGTCGTATCCAAGGGTCATGCGCGTGAGTATTCCAGAGGCGCAGGGGCAGGGTCGAGAGGTCCTTAGAATGGTCTGGCGATGACCTCCGGCGCTGATCTGTTCGTGGTGTGCAAGCAGTGCGGCGCGGAGGTGAGCCCGTACATCACGGAGTGTCCGTATTGCGGCCACCGTTTGCGCCGGCGCGCGCCGAAGCTGCCGCCGGCGAACGCGCCTGCGCGCGCCGGGCTGCGCGGTCGTGCGCGCTCGCTGTTCGGCCGCTCCAAGACGGGGTCCATGGGTACGCCGACGCGCACACGCACGCGCCCCAAGGCGCGCAGCTTCGCGGCGGTCGAACGACCGTACGCGACAGTCGGTCTGGTGGCGGCGAGCTGCGTGCTGTGGGTGCTCGTGCACGCCGAACCGGAACTGTATTTGCGCATGGCGGTGATCGGGCCGCTGCACGGCGACTGGTGGAAGCTGCTCACGAACGCGTTCGCCTACGTAGACGGCGCGTACGCGTTCGTCGCGATCCTCACGCTGGCGATCTTCGGCTGGCTGCTCGAGCGCCGCCACGGACCGGTGGTGGTGCTCGTGCTGTTCTTCGCGGCGACCGCGGGCGGCGCGCTGGTCGCGCTCGCCGTGTACACGTACCCGCTGGTGAGCGGCGCCAACAGCGCCGCGCTGGCGCTGCTGGCCGCGTGGGCGGCGCCTGAGCTGCGCGCGGCGCGCGGCAACGCATACCGCGAGGGCGACCTGCTGGGCGCGGGCGCGCTCGCGGCGCTGCTGCTGGCGATGCCGTTTGCGCGAGACGAGGCCAGTTGGATGGCGGGCATGACGGGCGGGCTGCTCGGCCTGGTCGTGGGGTTGGGCTTGAGCCGCATGAGCGAGGCCGAGGCGTAGGCTTGCGGCGATGACGATGACCAACGCGGTGGTGCTGATCGAGGCCGAGCGCGATGCGCTGTCGAGTCTCGGCGGTGCGCTCGCTGACATCGAGGGCGTCGCGGAGGCCTACTCGGTGACGGGTGAGTGGGACTTCGTGGCGATCGTGCGCGTGCCCGACCACGAGCAGCTCGCGGAGGTGGTCACGGGCCAGATCGGCGGGCTGTCGGGCGTGGCGCGCACGCAGACGATGGTCGCGTTCGCGGCGTACTCGCGCCACGATCTCGAAGCGTTGTTCGCGATCGGCGAATGATCGCCTGACGGCGGGGCTGCGATGACGGCGTTGCCGATCAAGCCCGAGTACGGGCCGACGCTGGGACGGCTGCTGTCGCCGCGCTGGCGAGCCGCGTCGGCGCCCGTGCGTGGGTTGACGGTCGCGGTGCTGGCGCTGGTGCTGGCGGGCGTCGTTGGACTGGCGCTGACGCTACAGGACGCGAAGTACTCGCACGGTGGGCGGCTGCCGTTCTCCTTCGCCTACCGGGACCTGTATCGCGTCGCGCCTGATCCGGGGGGCTTCGTGAGGGTGCGCGGCGGCTTCCCGAACGGTGCGCTGAAGTACTCGTTCGCCGTAGCGCCGCTGCGCCTGCCGGCGTATTCGGGCGAACAGACCGCGGAGGTGCCGCTGTTCGCCACGGGCCTGGTGCGCGAACTCGCCGGCAGATATCAGGGCTTCGCGTTTCGTGGCGAGGGCAGGACGAAGATCAGCAACACCTCCAGCGGCTATCAGATCCTGTTCACCGCTCAGGTCGAAGGTCAGCGGGTGTACGGGCGCGACGTGCTGCTGCTACCGCCGGGCCGGGGCGTGCGCGAAGGCGTGATCGCGACAATGCTCGCGGCCTCGACGGCGAGCAAGCAGGTGCTCTCGCCGATCGAAGTGGGCACGACGGGCGTGCTGCTGCGGCCGATGAAGTCGCTCGCGTTCGGCTAGCGCGTGGGCGCGGGAGCCGGCGTGCCGCCCGGGCCGTTGGGCGAGGGCGCTTGTGGCTGTTCGGAGCTGGGGGCCGGTGTGGGTGTCGTCGTGGTGCCCGCGCTGGGCGGTTCGCTGGGCGTGGTCGTGGTCGTGCCGGTCGTGGTCGTGCCTGTGGTCGGCGTCGTCGTGCTGGGCGGCGTGGCAGTGGTTGAGGGCACGGTCGTGGCTGAGGCAGGGAGTTCCGTTGTCTGCGTGGCGACTTCGCTTACAGGCGGTGTGGGCGCGGGCTTGGGAGCCGGCGCGGCGACAGTCCCGGGAGCGGCGCCGTCGGTCGGCGTCGGCGTGTCAGCTGCGACGGTCGTCGCGGGCGCGACCGGCGCGAGCTTGGCCTTCTTGACGCGCTTCGCGTGCCGGTGGCGACCCACGAGCTCGCCGGCTGCGGCGTCGCCGGCAAGCCCACCGGTGCTGGCGCTGACGGGCTGCAGCGCCTGGTGGACGACGACCGGTTCTGAGGCGTAGTGGCTCGTGCTTTCGGCCGCGGCGCCGGTGCTGGCGGATGCGACCGGGTGATGCGGGTGGTGCACGACCGCGTTGTCGGCCGCGACCGCGCCGGCGGTGACGATCGCCGCGGTGGCGGTGACGATCGCGACTTTCGTGGCGATCGCCCCGGCGCCGGCGGTGACGAGGCCACTCGCGACGCTGGTGCCGCCGGCCGCGGCGCCGACTCCAGCGCTCGCGCCGGCGCCGGCGCTGACGCCCGCGCCGACGGTCGCGCCGGCGCCGCCGGCCACGTGCGCGCCCGCGCCGCCGGCCGATGCGGTCGTGCCGAGTTTCGCGAGCAGCAGCTTCTTGGCGAGCAGCAGTGGGCCGACGGGCAGGATCAGCGCGAGCGCGTGGTTGTTGTCCTTGAGCTGCTTGCGGAAGAACGAGCAGCGCTCGCAGCCGCGCACGTGCCGGCGCGCGGGCGTGCTCAACTTGGCCAGGCCCTCGGCGACTTCGCCGAGCTCCATGCGCACCTCCTCGCAGCTGAGCTTGCGCGCCTCGGCGGCCTCGGCGAGCGAAATGCGCGCGCGCACGAGCAGCGACTTGACCGACGGCACGGTCGTTTCCATCGCGTGGGCGATCTGCTCGTAGGAGAGCGCGTCGATCTCGCGCAGCAGCAGTGCCGTGCGCTGCGTCTCGGGCAGTTGGTGCACGTCGGCGATCAGCTCGCGGAAGCTCTCACGGCGCATCACCTTGTCGCCCGTGGACAGCCCGTTCTCGGAGAAGTGC
>Ga0187780_10004677_pt1 | contig 10235 bp, 7 predicted proteins | sample 1015_Q2_SP10_20__FD_132429 | JGI IMG/M metagenome (GOLD analysis project Ga0187780, IMG submission 132429) | Tropical peat soil microbial communities from peatlands in Department of Meta, Colombia - 1015_Q2_SP10_20_MG | ecosystem: Environmental > Terrestrial > Soil > Wetlands > Peat | place...
ATGGGAGCACGCGCTGCGCACGGTGATCGGGCCTACGATCATTAGCTCGTTGAGCCGCTCCATGTTGGGAAACTCAGTAACCGTCGGCATTGGCGAATAGCGGCCCCGAAAAATCTCGGTCAAGTACATCTTTGCGATGCGACGCGCGGTATTTTGTGTGTTGTGGTCGCTTTCGGTGTCGATCACAAGGGCCTCAAGGACTCCTTGCATACGAGCCTCGACCTCCTTGAGCAGTTGTGGCAGCTCATCGGGTTCGATGAATTTTGCAATGTTGTCATTGGCGTGGAAGCGCTCTCCCGCCTTGCGGATGCGCTCTCGAATCCGACGCGACACCGCGGTTGCGGAAGTGTCCTCCGAGCGTGGCGATAGACTTGCGGTTTTTTTATCTTCCATGGCGTCTACTCAATGGGCGCGGTCAAGGCCCCTATCCTAACCGGCATTGTCGCGGCGCCGGGGTGGACAGATTGCCGCCATTTCCTTACACCGATAAGGGCGAACGGATGCCTCGTTTCGCATGCGGTTTTGCTCGATCCAATCCCATCTCATGCTCGTCACACGAGCACGAACAAGAAAGCAAAGACAGAAAAATCCTCGCCCAAGGCCCCAGTACGTAGATCGACGAATTTTCGCACTTTTCCGGTCAGCCTTCGAACTTCCTGGGCCGAGGGGAACGCCCAAGAATCCGGCCCCTTCGACCCCGCGCAGTCGTATGATCCATTCGACCCTAGCAAGATGGGAGCAGGAACATGATCAAGATCTTGGTCATATCCGGTAGCCTGCGAACTAAGTCCTACAACACCGCGCTTGCACGCGCCGCGCAATCGCTAGCGGGCCCGGAGACGACGCTCGAGGTCGCCACCTTGCATGGAATTCCACTGTACGACGGCGATCTGGAAGAACGCGATGGAGTTCCTCAAATCGTCAACGATCTTAAGGCGCGAATACGCGCCAGCGATGGCCTGATTCTGGCCACACCCGAATACAACAATGGGATTCCGGGTGTCTTTAAGAACGCAATTGACTGGCTATCACGGCCACCAGCAGATATTCCAAAAGTCTTCGCCAATCGCCCCGTTGCCATAATCGGCGCCTCTCCTGGCGGCTTTGGCACGATCTTGGCGCAGACTAGTTGGCTCCCCGTGCTACGAACTCTGGGTTCGCGTCATTGGGCCGGAGGGCGCCTTATGGTGTCGCGCGCAAATCATGTTTTCGATGAAAATGGCGACATGACCGACGAATTAGTCCGCAAACAGCTGCAGGACTTTTTGCGCGGATACGTTCAGTTCGTTCGTTCGAATCCGATGCAGTGAGCCAAGGAGCTCGGCTGCTCGCGCAGCCAGAGGCTAGAGCGAGCCCATCTTGTGACCTCGAGCAGATTCGCTCTTAGAAATCACGACGCGCCCACACAAAAAGCCGGATCATCGCCGGCGGCCTGCTTGGACAACATGCAAATTGTCGCTTCGGCCAATTCCTGGCCACCTGGTCGGCCAGCTGCCCGGGAATTGGAATTGCATTATGCCTTTCGCATGGATAGATCCCCAATCGCTTGCTGCGCAATGGTCCCTGCAGCTGGGCACCCCGTTTGCTCTTCAGTAGTTCCTAATCGCGTGTTTGCTCCGATCCGCTGCTGGTAGCCGCCATGACCTTGAACAGGTCCATTGGTACCGGAAAGACGATTGTCGAGCTGCGATCGCCTGCGACCTGAGTTAGCGTTTGCAAGTACCGCAGCTGCATCGCCTCCGGACGACGTGCCAAAATTTGTGCGGCTTCGAGCAGCGTCTGCGCAGCTTGTTTCTCGCCTTCCGCATGAATCACCTTTGCGCGACGTTCGCGCTCGGCTTCGGCCTGCCGCGCAATCGCTCGGACCATCGACTCGTTTAGGTCCACGTGTTTGATCTCCACGTTGGTCACCTTTACGCCCCAAGCGTCGGTTTGCGCATCAAGGATTCGTTGCACATCCATGTTCAAACGCTCCCGTTCGGCGAGCATTTCATCGAGTTCGTGCTTGCCCAGCACCGCGCGCAAGGTGGTCTGAGCAAGCTGACTTGTTGCGACCAGAAACTTTTCGACCTGGATGATCGCTTTTTGCGGATCGACAACGCGAAAATAGACCACCGCGCTAACTTTCACGGAGACGTTGTCGCGCGAGATGACGTCCTGTGGCGGCACATCCAGCGTGACGACGCGCAGATCGACCCGCACCATCTGCTGGACGCCAGGCATCAGTATGACCAAACCCGGTCCTTTGACGCGCCAAAAGCGGCCGAGCAGAAATACGACTCCCCGCTCGTACTCGCGCAGCACGCGCAGGGACATAATGACCAGCACGATGGCCACCAGCAGCAGCACGGCGCCAAACCCCAGCGGAAAGTAAAAGAACATCGCGAGCCCCCTTCGATTGATGCGCCTCAGTGCGCCTCGGCGCTGAGTGCGACCACCTCTAGCGTCAGCCCTTGTACCGAGAGCACACGCACGCGCTCTCCGGGCTTTAGCGGCGAAGAACTGCGCACACGCCACGATTCCCCAGCCACGTGTGCCCAGGCTTCGGCCCCGACCACTTCCGTTACAGTCCCCTCGGTGCCCACCAGCGCCTCCCTTCCGCTGACAACCGGGCGGCGGCGTGCGCGCAGAGCAAAACTGCCCGCTCCAAAAATAACCAAAGCCGAGCTAAGCGCTAGTGCGGCTATAACTCCCAGCGGAATCCCAAATCCCGGAACCTCGGGTTCGATCAGCATCAGCAAACCGGTCGCCAAAGCGGCGATTCCACCTACGCCAATCACGCCAAACGTCGGCAAAAACAGCTCCGCTACCATTAGTGCACATCCCAACAAAATCAAAGCAACCCCCGCCCAGTTCACGGGCAGCAGTTGAAAGGCATACAACGCCAACAACAGGCAGATCCCACCCGCAACGCCCGGCACCGCCGCTCCCGGGTGCAATACCTCGATGAACAAACCGTACACACCGAGCAGCATCAGTACAACCGCGACCGTCGGATCGGAGACAAGGGAAAGTAGTCTGGTCCGCCAACCGGGTTCGATGCGGATCACCGAGGCGCCTGAAGTATGCAGTTGCACCTTCCCGTTGGCCAGTACAACCGTCCGACCGTCCAATTTGCGCGCCAGATCATCAACATCGGTAGCAATCAGATCGATCACATGCGCCTTCAGCGCCTCCTCGGCCGACAGGCTGCGCGCCTCCCGCACCGCGCGTTCGGCAAAATCAGCGTTTCGACCGCGCAGCTGTGCAAGGCTGCGCAAGTATGCGGCGGCGTCATTGACGACCTTTTTGTGCATCGTACCGGCCTCACCCGATGGTGATGACTTTCCCTGCGGCTCATCGGTTGGCATTCCCCCGCCAATTGCGATGGGTGTTGCCGCCCCCAAGTTCGATGCGGGAGCCATCGCCGCGATATGGCTCGCGTACAAGATGTAGGTGCCGGCACTTGCCGCGCGCGCCCCTGAGGGACCGACCCACGTCGCCACAGGAACTGACGAACCCAGAATCTGTTTGATGATTTCCCGCGTCGAACTATCGAGTCCACCCGGGGTGTCAAGTTCGAGGACCACCAGCGCGGCATTGTTCGCACGCGCCTGTTCGAGTCCTCGGTGGAAAAAATCGCTGGTCGCCGGCCCAATCACGCCGTCGTAATGCAAGACCTCGATCGCCCCGCCCTCGGGAGAACTCTGAGCCCAAGCGGCCGCGTCCATCCCGTACGCAAGCACGCACCCGAGAAGGGCCACAACGCTTCCGAACAACGTGCGCAGCACGCCGTTGCCTTTGAAGCACCGCACATAAGGCATTGGAGCATCCACTGATGTTCGATCATCACCCTTCGGGGCGGCTTGCGCAAGAACGCCAGAGGAGCGCCGGCTTTAGAAGGCAGCGCCGCCTCTTAGCCAATCGCGGCTTCGCGGGCATTCAAAAGCTGCCCTTTGCCGCCGCGTCAGCATGCCAATCGAGAAAAAACCGGATCATTCGGTGCACAGCCGCTGGCTTGCGGCTAGCCCATTATCGCCTTGAGCGCAGGCGCACTTGGGTGCCGAAACGACCTTCTTCCCCTGCAAACGAACCCCACTTCACAGGGACGTGCAAGCGAGGCGAGTTTGCCTGTAGCGCTTAGGAAGTGGCCTGCGGGGCGATCAAGGTCGCGTCCGTGCACAAAGTCCCAAAATAGGCATCGGCCCAGCTGGCGGCTTGTTGGGCACCACGCAATCCGGCCTCCAGCCCCGATTGTGTCGTGTTAACGAAACCCCGAATCATCCATGCAGCGGAGCTCGAACCAAGTGGGGAATCCGGATCTGCGATTTCGGCGAATTCGGCTATGTGACCATTAAACCGTGCAACCTGCGCTTGTGCGATCTGCAAAACTTCGGCCCCGGTGCCGCTCGCAATGCCGTAAGCATCGCGAGAGTAACCCGCAAGTTCCTCTAACGCCGGCGCCATGAATCCCAAACAGGCCGCGAAGACATCTTGCGGATCCATAGAGCCTGAGAGGCTGCGGCTGACTTCCGCGCCACGTTGAAGCGCCGAGCGATACGCGGCAGCATTTAGATCGAAGGATTTGGCCGCGCCGCTAAACAGTGACTCACGCAGCGAATTGCCCGTAGCGAGGTTGGATTTTTGAAACTCGATCAGTTGTGTGGCGATAGTCGTAAAGCTCATTGCGTATCCTCGAACAAGGTTTCGATTGCCGGCTACTTTTTACCGCGTTTCTTCTTCTTACCTATTATCGCTGCGTTGCGCGCGTCGACGAGACTTTGCGATCACACAGTGGCGCTATGACTTCAAGCAGATTGGCACTCCCCAACTTCATCATGACGTAACAGGAAGCAAGACGGGGCTATTTGCTCACCGTCGGCGCAACCGCGGAGTCTGTCTCGTTAGAGTGAAAAGGATCTGCTCTTGTTGCAGTTGGACCGTGTCCTTGCCTGGCGGCTGGCAATCTGAATTCACAAGAATCTGCTGCCTGAAATTTCTTTCAAACGCTAGTCGCAGCACAAGCTGCAAGCGCGTCACAGCTTTGAAATCGCAACTACATGATCGCGTAGCACGCCCCAGATAGACTCCCATTCATGTTGGAGCGCGCCTTTACGCGGGAGCATATTTAGTGAATCGCTACGCCTTTCGCATCCACTACAAAAGCGATCCACGGCGAAGCGACAACACTGCACTAAACGGCGACGACGCCTCCGGGGCGTTGCTGCGCTTTCGCGATGCACTTCCACAGTACATGGCGGAACTGAACTCCGTCGCAGAAGCGTCCGAACCTCTCCGGGGTCATGACAGCGCGATCCGGGTCAGTATCTATACCCATCTTGACTGGGCAAAGGCGTCCATAGCAATGGCCGCCTACGCCGACCGGCATGGCTTGCGCGCTACGCACGTCGCCAACGCTTTTGTCCCTACCGTCTGGCCTTCATCTGGCGGACATTCCTCCTGTAGCCGCAATCTTTGGCCTGACCGGGACGCGCAATAGGCGAAACGGCGCAAGCGCCCGCGATGCGCTCGGCAAGACGGATAGCGGCCAAAGGCACCACACCGGGGACCATGATGGTGGCGCTTGCGCCATGTGCGGGACCCGAAACCTAGCTCCTGGACGCGAGATTTCGCAACTGCGAAATTCGGTTTAGTAGATCCCGAGGTCGCTCGAGGACCGTGCGCACCTTGCCGGCATAAACCCGGCCTTCGTTGCCATCGAGAGTGAGCACTGCGCCTTCAGGAAACTCCGTGCTACCAATGCGAACGGTGTGACGATCTAGATCAATATGAAGATCCCGACAACCCACCAGGCAGACTTTTCCTAGATGGCGCGCAACGACTGCAGCGTGTGATGTGCGGGCCCCAAGCTCGGTAAGCAGGCCCGAAGCAATGGTTAGTGCTGCCAAATCCGCCGTTTCCGCCTGCCGTCGAACCAAAATCACGGAGGCACCGGCACCGCTGCGCTGCCGCGCGCGGCTCTCGTCGAAGACGATTTCCCCGGCGGCAACACCCGTGTTCGCGCTTGCGGCAGTAGCCAATGGCAAAAGTGCGCCACCCTCGTCAGCCACGATTTTTGTCACCGCGAGCGCCGACTCCGAGATTGCATCGACGCGACTTAGGGCCTCGGAGCGCGAAATGATGCCCTCGTCGTGAAGGTCAAGAGCGATGCGCGCGCCGGCCAACGCCGACCGCTTGCCCGGCCGGCTTTGCAGAAGATATAGCTGTCGATCCTCGACCGTGAACTCAAAATCCTGCATGTCGTTAAATTCGCGCTCCAGCTTGGCTGCCGAAACATGCAACTGTCGCCAAACTTCCGGTAATGCCTCGGCCAAATCCAAAGTGCCGTGTGCAGATAAGCGTCCGGCGACAACGTCCTCGCCCTGCGCGTTAAAACGAAAATCGATGATCGGTTCGGGCCCGCCGAGTATTGGATCGCGGGTAAAACCAACCCCGGCGCCCGAAAGCCCGCTTGCGTTTCCAAAAACCGAAGCCTGCAACGTGACCGCAGTGCCGGCCTCCTCGGAAATGCCATGGACCTTGCGGTAATCGATTGCTTGGGGCGTGCGCCAGGATGCGAACACTGCGCAGATCGCCCGCTCCAGTTGCTCGCGCGGCTCCTGCGGAAACGGCTCCCCGGCAGCTGCCCGATACACGTCCAAGAGTCGCCGGGTAAGGGTCCGCAGCTGTGCAAAGTCCAGCTCCCGTAGGTCCGAGATTTGCACGGCATCTTGTTCTGCTTCGAACGCCTCGGCCGGCACGCCAGCGACTACTTCTCCGAAGCTCGCTACCAGGCGGCGATAGCTGTCCCAGGCAAGACGCGGATTACCGCTAAGTCGTACGAGCCCGGGCAACGTCAAATCTGCCAGCCCGACATTGAGCAAGGTCCGCATCATGCCCGGCATGGAAACCGCAGCTCCGGAACGCACAGAAACAAGTAACGGGCGGCGCGGATCGCCGAAGGCGCGACCCGTGCGCTGCTGCAGCCATGCCAAGGCATCGGGCAGCTCATTGCGCAGCGCCTCGGGAAGCCCTCCGTGTTGCAATACGGGGGCGCACCAGCGAGTGCCGATTACCACTGCGGGTGGCACCGGTAGCCCGAGGGAGGCCATGCGCATCAGTCCCTGAGCCTTGCCCCCAATCACCTCAGCAGCGGGAATTAAGATCCCTTTCTCGGTGGGCGTGCCGATAAGGAAAATATCGGCCGCATTCATCCAGCCGCCACCGCACGGTCAAGCACCAGGTCGCGCAGTAGGTAAGCGACTGTTAGTAAATGATCGGTCGCCGTCTCCAATTGAAAGGCCAGGTCGGTCGCAAGCATCAGTCCAGCGCTACTTTGCGCAGTCGCAAGAATTTGCCGACGCGCGGCACGCAACTGTTCGTCACCCCGCCGCTCTGAGTGCATCATGCGCCAGGTCACTTCTAAAAACTCGTGCGAGTCCTCCAATGGCGCGCTCCTTCGAAGACCTCGTCCAATCGCCAGCGCCCTCACGTAATCCCGTACCCCGTCGAGTACCGTGTCCGCCAGCGGCAACAATACCTTTTGCAGTGTCCCGCCCAAAAGGGGCGCCGCATGCTCAGAGAGCAGTTCCATAACAAACATGGCTTCCTCTAACGCGTCGGCCACATCATCGGCACTACCTACCAATTGCGCAAATGCTCGACGCCGAGGATGTCGTTCCGCAAGTGATCGCGCTTGTGTCACTAATTCGTCCGCCTTGCTCTCCCAGGCCTTTGCCCTGGCCACCGCATCGCGGTCAAAATCGTGCGGATGAGCTAAGGAGTCACGCACCGCTAGGGCGATTTCGTGACAGTAGCTTGCGTGTTCGGCGGCAAGATCGAATTCGCTGGAGCGATCTTGAAGCTGCCGCCGAAGCAGTAAACGAACCTCATCTTCGATTTGTGATGATGCACGCCCATCGCGCAACCCCTGGGCACAAAGCGTCAAGGTGTCTACCAAAAACCTCTGCGCGGCGGCGTCGCCCAGCACGTCCTCTAGCGTGTCACCCAAACGAAAGGCTCCGTCACCAACGGCCTGCATCACCCCAAAGAGTAGCTGTTCTGCCCCCAAGCGCAGCCAACCAACGTGGCCGACCTCGCGGTCAGCCACGGCTCTGAGCACATTTCGCGCGCATTCCCTATCGACAAAGGCCTGCAGGCGCTTGCGCGCTCGGTTCCAGTCGATTAAAAACACAATTCGCGATCCAATGAAGCTCAGAACCTCATCCAAGGCAGCAAGATCCGGCGCCTCGAATGTCGCGGTACCCACCCAATAAACTTCGCCTAGGTTCAACGCGTCGCCCGCATGGGGTTGCACCACGCTCCAGCGCACGCCATGGCTACCCAGGACATCGCGAAAAAATTCAAAGCGCGTCTGGTGCAAATCCGAGTAGGTGAGTGTCAGAACCTTTCCGACAATCGCGATGACCAGAACGTGTGCTGCGTTGACGCCAATGTCATTTTGAATCAGCAACCGCTTGCCTGATCGCGTAGCCGCCGTGGCAAGGCCCGGATGGTCAAATTTCACCCACGCGGTTCGGTTTAATCCCTGCATAAATGCCACGACGCGTGCACGATCCTCCTTCTCCAGATTCCAGACGTGGGCTCCGTCCACCAGCTCGGCCGCCGTTTTAGCGACTAAGGCGTCTACGGCCCTATGCATGTCCATTACCAGCCGGTGCACAGTATCCAACTCTTTACCGCCCGCTCCGACGATGTGTGCGATCGCCGAAGGTCCCAACCGCGAAGACGAAAGGCCTTCAAGCCACGCGCTTTGGGCTTTCACGCGCTGCGCAATCTCGCCGCCCGGATCCACGGCGGTGAGCGGTGCAGCCATCGTTGCCATGTCCACCATAATCGCGCGGCGCAGATTTTCCAGCTGAGGAAATTCGTATTCACCTCCCACCCGGACCGCACCGACGGACATATCGTCGGGCCAAGTTTCACGAACGCCGGCCGCCACGCGCTCTCGTGACAGATCCATTGGGGCCGCGCTTGGTGCGTCCGCATGCTGGATCGCAACCTCCAATACCGAGAAGTAGTACTTCAAGCGGTCGTTAGCAGCCAACGCGGCGGCCGTCTGTGCAGGTAGCAGCAGACTTGCTTCGCCAAGCGTCTCTATAGCCTTGCGCTTTTCCAACATCGCGTCGTGGACGCCTCAAGAGATCTTGCATTCGTGGCTTCGCGCATCGTTCGGGACGCCCACAGCCCACACTATGCACCAAAAGGCGCAACCTGTTGCTGCAGAACGGCTTTAAGGTTGCGCGGAATCAATGCCAGCTTTGCGAGGTACTCCGAAATGTGACAGCGAAATGGCACTGTCGACCGTAGATAGGTGATTGCACGTGAGTTGGTTTCCCAAACTTCTAACGAACTTGGCTCCTCATGCGTCTTTACGCAGAAAATTCCTGTAACCGACATGGACAATAGTACGAACTTTTCGCCATATTTTCATGGCGTCAAACTACCTTGGCGATACAACGTTGCGCCGCCACTTTGTAAGGCTCCTTGCGAGCCTACCGTTGGGCGCTCGGTGGGCAAAGCATTCCGGACAGCGCATCGATGCGATTTCCAAGCGCGCTTGCGTCGGTCTTCGGATCTTGCAAAAGAAAAATAGGAGAAGCCATGGGTTACCACAAACCGATTTCTCCGTGTGCGGCGAGTTCTTTTCGCTCGATAGTTGTCCCGCTTGTAGGATTTCTTGCTCTAGGGTCAGTTGCCTTGCCGTCGCACGCAGGCGCCGATTTGGCACCTCGTTCACTCATCGAGCATCTGATCGTGATCATCGGAGAAAACCGCTCCTTCGATCATGTGTTTGCCACCTATCAGGCTGCGCCAGGGCAAAGCATCGATAACTTGCTCTCGAAAGGCATCGTTAACGCTAATGGCAGTCCGGGACCGAATTTTCAGCTTGCCGAGCAACGCTCCGCAGTAGTTGCATTTCCCGACAAATACGACATAAGCCCCGCGCAAAAGCAGCGCTACTCCTCGTTGCCCCCGCCTTTGGCCGGCGGTCCGACCAAGCCGTACTTTGCGCAAGGCACGCCCACTTCGGTGCTGACCCAGTATGAGAACGGACTGCCGAGCGAGTACCTGCGCTACTTGATGACCGGTGGCACAGGTCTGCCCCGTGGCACCATTGATACGCGCATTCCCAACGTCACTGCACTTCTCCCTGGGCCGTTTGAGCTGAGCTCACCAACACTGCCGTATGACGCCTACACCAACAGCCCGCCGCATCGCTTCTACCAAATGTG
>Ga0187780_10004679_pt1 | contig 10234 bp, 13 predicted proteins | sample 1015_Q2_SP10_20__FD_132429 | JGI IMG/M metagenome (GOLD analysis project Ga0187780, IMG submission 132429) | Tropical peat soil microbial communities from peatlands in Department of Meta, Colombia - 1015_Q2_SP10_20_MG | ecosystem: Environmental > Terrestrial > Soil > Wetlands > Peat | place...
CGATGAACTCAAAAGCCTCCCGCGCAATCCCTCGAAATCGAACACCTGCTCGTTAGGGAAAAGCTTTTCCTCGAACCTGCCCGCGCCGAAAAAATCCTGCATATGGTGCTCGCGCGGGTATGTTTCTGAGACTCGCGCGTAATCCGTCCCGAATTTGCGCAGAAACGCTTCGTATTCGCGCAGGAAGGGAGCCGTGTCAACCATCCGCTCATTCCAGAGCACCGCGACCCAGCCGTTCGGCTTCAGCACGCGCAAGAATTCGGCGCGCGTCGCGCTTGGCTCGAACCAGTGAAACGCCTGTCCCACGACGACAAAGTCCACGCTCGCATTCGGCAGCGTCGTTGCCTCGGCCGACCCGGCCACGCTGCAGAAGTGCGGATACTCTTCCAAAAGCTGCTCACCCGCCTCGCGCATCGCCGCGTTCGGCTCGACGCCGTACACGAGGTTCCCATTTTCCAGGAACATCCGCGCCAGCAGGCCCGTGCCCGACCCGATGTCCGCTACGACCGATTCTGGCCCTAGCCCGCATTCTTCGCGCAGTGTGTCGAGAATCGCGCTGGGATAGCTCGGCCGATATCGGACGTAATCTTCGACGCGATTCGAAAAGCGCTGCTTTGAGTCTCTTGTGTGCAACTCCCCCAATGCGAACCTGCTCACAAGCCCTTTTGAAATGCGTCCCAGAGCCGAATAACGCTGAATCCGAGATTCTTCGCCTGATGTGCTCTTCGGCCCGCCCCAACGCGGCCCCGAGGCTTGTAGCCGAGCCGCACCTCCTTATATCTGATTCTCGGAAACTCTTTTGTCATGCGCTCTGCCGCGAAACGAGCTCTAGCAAGAGCTCGTTGCTTTGATCCTCTGTATGCCTTCGAAAAGCAATGGATAAATAAACAACCTCGCCGGAATTTCTTGTCGTGGGCCCATTTCCAGATTTTTACAACGTTCGACGCCGGGTCCTCGCGTCGTAGTTCGGCCTCGATAAGAACCAGAGCTCGATTTTGCGAATCAATCCCCGCAACGTCGACAGTTCCGCCTCCGTCCAACGTCCAGTTCTTTTTCCACACTAGACCGCCGAATTTCTTCCGATGCCTCTTACGACCCATGAGCATCTTCGCCAGATCTTCCGAAAATTGGGTGGCTAGGTTCGTCGATTTCTTATGGACAGTCTTCATCAGGTCAGCCTCCTAGGGAAACTGGCGCAGAAAGCGCACGTCGTTCTGGAAGAGCAGCGGCAGCTCCGTGATGCCGTATTTCATCATCGCGAACCGGTCGACGCCGATGCCGAACGCGAATCCTGACAGTTTTTCCGGGTCATAATTCACAAAGCCGTAGACCGCCGGATTCACCATCCCCGCACCGAAGAGCTCGATCCAGCCGGAAAATTTGCAGATCCGGCAGCCGCTGCCCCCGCAGACGTGGCAGCTTGCGTCCACTTCCGCCGATGGCTCGGTGAACGGGAAATAGCTCGGGCGCAGGCGCGTCCTGGCTTTCGGTCCGAGAAACTCGCGCACGAAATATTCGACCGTGCCCTTGAAATCGCAAAAGGTGAGGTCGGTATCGACCGCGAGCCCCTCGATCTGGTGGAACATGTAGCCGTGCGTCGCGTCGGGATTGTCGCGCCGGTAGACCTTTCCGGGCACGACGATCCGCACCGGAGGCTTTTGCTTTTCCATCGAACGAATCTGCATCGGCGACGTGTGCGTGCGCAGCAGGTGCTCGGTGCGCGCGCCTTCGATATAGAACGTGTCCATGTTGTCGCGCGCGGGATGGTGCTCGGGGATGTTGAGCGCTTCGAAATTGTAATAGGGCGTCTCGATCTCCGGCCCTTCGACCACGCGGAAGCCGATCGAGAGGAAGATCTCGATCAGTTCGTCGAACGTCTGCTGGATCAAGTGCCGCGTCCCGATCGCCCGCTCGACGCCGGGCAGAGAAAGGTCAATCCGCTCACGCACCGCCGCAGCGCTTTCGCTAGCATCTCTAACCAACGCAGCAAGACCGGTCAGCATCGCGTCGATCTGAGCCTTAAGTCCGTTCAGGCTCTGTCCTACGACGGGCTTGATCTCTTTAGGGGCAGGCCGCAGCCAATTTTCGGAGATTCGTGTCAAAACGCCCGATTTTCGACCGGTCCATGCGAGAACGAACACCCGCCACTCTTCCGGATCACCGCGCGAACTGTGCAGGTTTGCTTGGTGGTCGAACATCCTGCGAAGTTCGCCAAACAATTCAGCGACCTTCTCAGGGGAATCGGCGCCGAGCTCTGCGAGAGTCTGTGTTGTGGGATCAGCGGCCATTTGAAATCTTTCGCGCCCAGCTTACTGCGGCCTCGCCGGATAAGCAGCGTTGTCGACAGCGGAGATCGTAGATTAGGTGACAGGGTTCGCACATTGCTTTCAGATGCGATTTGTCACTACAGCTGGGGGTGTGGCAAAGATGCGCTATGGTAAAGCGAACCTTCACCTTCCCTTTGCGTCGTCGGTACTTGGCCCAGGTACCGTTGATCTCTTCACATCGGCCATTGTGTTTCAGACATTCGCCCTGACATTCGCACTGTTCCTTGCCGCCAGCATTTCTTGATCGGCTGCGGATGTTGATTCCGATCTCCTTCCAGTCGGGCGGATACCGACCAGCATTCCATTTGGTTCTGGCTCGACCCTTTGGAAATATGACCTCGCCACCGACTTCTGTCTCCGGCTCGGAGAGCTCACCTCTTTTGCTGCGGATTGTTTCCCACGCCTTATAGGCAGCCTTGCGCTGTCTTTCGCTTACCTCTGGCGTCGGGCTCACTTTGTTCCTTACGCTGCGGGCTGCGACGGTGCGCCCGGCTTCATGTGCGGCTTAGCTGATGCGACCAGCGCCGCAAAACCTTCGGCGTCGCGCACGGCCATGTCCGCCAGAATTTTGCGGTCGATTTCGACGCCACCGGCCTTGAGGCCGTGAATCAACTGGCTGTACGTGGTGCCGTTCGCACGCGCGGCCGCGCCGATGCGCTGAATCCACAGCGCGCGGAAATCGCGCTTGCGCGCGCGGCGGTCGCGATAACTGTACCGCAGCGAGCGGTTCACCGCCTCTTTTGCCGATCTGTAAAGCTTTCCCTTGGTGAGGAAAAATCCCTTGGCGTGCTTCAGCAGCTTCTTGCGCCGGGCGCGCCGCTTCGTCCCGCGTTTTACTCGAGCCATTTCTGTTCTCCTGTGATGAGTTCAAAAAACTCGGTTTGCGCGGAGAGGAATCGCAGCCGCGCCGCCCGGCTCGCGAAAAGCCGGATTGCGCACTGCGACAATCTCCGCGGCGTGTTCGTTGAACTCCCGATCAACCCGGCAGGGCCGGGCGCGGGAGAAAAGGAAGCCAAGAGTTCCGGCTTCATGCGCCCTGAATCGCGCTTAGCACGATCAGGCTAGGCCGGCAGGCCCGCCGCGGCGGGATTCGCTCTGCCTGGCCACAAAAACTCGAAAAGCAGCTATTCGATTCCGTAAGGAAGCGCGAGACGCACCTTCGGGGCGTCCGCCGGGCTCACTTCCACTTTGTTCAACAGGTGCCGCATGCGCCGTGGTTTCTTGGTGCCGAGCAAGTGGCGCTTCCCCGACCGCCACCGCATCACTTTCCCCGTGGACGTGATCTTGAATCGCTTGGCGGCGCCGCGGTGCGTCTTCGCCTTCATCTTTGTATTCTTTTTCACGAGTTCCTCATTCCCCAAAATTCTCTGGGCTAGTTCTCCGCCGCCGGTTGCGCAGCACGCACTGGAGCGGAACCGCCCTTTTTCGGCGCCAGCAGTGCGAGCAGGATGTTTGCTTCCATCCGCGGCCCGAATTCCACCTGCGCGTGTTCTCCAATATCTTTCAGCAATCGTTCCATCTTGGCGCGGCCCACGTCCTGGTGAGCCATCTCGCGCCCGCGATGGAAGATCATCGCCTTTACTTTGTAGCCTTCGCCGAGGAACCTCACGATCTGGTTCTTCCGGACCTGATAGTCGTGCTCGGCGGTGGCCGGCCGGAACTTCACTTCCTTGATGTGCGAGCTCTTCTGGTGCTTCTTCTGCTCGTGGGCTTTCTTGTTGAGCTCGTAGAGGTACTTTCCGTAGTCCACGAGCTTGCACACCGGGGGCACGGCGTTCGGCGAGATTTCCACCACATCCAGCCCCGCATCCCGCGCTGCTTTCATCGCGTCGAACAGCGACATCACGCCGAGCTGATTTCCCGCCTCGTCGATTACACGAACTTCCCGGGCGCGAATGCGCTCGTTAACGCGAAGGCCGCTGCTTCCACCCCGTTCTGCGATAAACCCACCTCCCGGGCGCGCAAGGCTGGTAGCCGCGGCCCGAATCCTCTTCCCCGGCGCGCAGAAAATCGCGGCCCGAGGGACAGGGCAAAAAGTATAGCACGTTCGAGCCGCCCGCCCGCAATATCGGAATTACGAGCCTTTCTTGTCACTCGCGGAGCTGTCGCGTCCCTGATCCGGCTCGGCGCAGGCGCGAAGTGCGGCGTGCGTGGCGACGGCCCAGCGGGGAATGGCGCGGGTCGGGATGAACTCGATCACCTGCGAGCTTCCCCCTGCCACGGTTTCGTTGATCTCGTAGACGATGGGATTTTCCTCGACTTGGTCCTCATCGCGCGGCCGGACAAACTGGATGTTTTCGAACGCGTTGTACTGCGCCTGCACGGCCGGGCACTGCGCCGCGGTGAATGTCCACGTCTGGACTCTCAGCTCCGGCTTCATGTCCGCGTACGATTTCTCGGGGCCCTTCACATGAAGCGCCGCGAGCTGCTGATAGAGCGAAATGCCCTGCGCCTCGCGCAGAGTCGCTCTGATCGCGTGCGGATCCTGCGTGTTTTCGAGGATAAACGAGAACTCCAGCGCTTGGTTGCGGCCGCTCTGGTGCGCGCGGACGGCGATGAAGTCGCCTTCGCCGGTGCGAGTCGGAAAGAAATCCTCGAACGCCGCGAGAAAATGCTTGTCGGTCCATTCGCGCGCGGGATCGCTCTGCGGAAAACCGGGCGAGCACAGGAGCGCGAGCGCCGCGCAGAACAAAGCCACTTTTGTGGCGACCGAAGAGAGATTCCTCGACTCCGTCGCGCGTCCACCCCGCTGAGTCGGGGTGGAAAATGCAAAATGCGTGCGACTCCGCTCGGAATGACGCCACACTCGGCTCTTCTTGTCCATCGTTGCTATTGCCGCGCGCGGGAGTCTACTTCCTGGCGGAGGTCGGCGACGAATTGTTCAAGCGGGCGCGGGCCGAGATCGCCCTTTGAGCGGTGGCGGACGGAAACCGTTCCGGCCTCGGCCTCTTTGCCGCCCAGGATGAGCATATAGGGAATTTTTTGAAGCTGCGCGTCGCGAATCTTAGCCTGCAGCTTCTCATTGCGGTCGTCGTGGTGCACGCGGAAGCCCGCGTCCTTTAGCTGCTGCGTGACCTTCTTCGCGTAGTCCTCGAATTTTCCGCTGACGGGGAGCACGGAGACCTGCACGGGCGCAAGCCACGCCGGAAATGCGCCCGCGTAGTGCTCGATCAGCACGCCGAAAAAGCGCTCGACCGAGCCCCACAGCGCGCGATGGACCATCAGCGGCTGGTGCCGCGAGCCATCCTCGCCGACGTATTCGAGGTTGAATCGCCGCGGAAGGTTGAAATCGAATTGCACGGTGGTGAGCTGCCACGGGCGGCCGATCGCGTCGATCATCTTCACGTCGATCTTCGGGCCGTAGAAGACCGCCTCGCCGGGCATGTATTTGTACGGAATGCTCATGCGCTTGAGAGTGCTGATGAGGGTGCCCTCAGCGCGTTCCCATTCCTCGACGGTGCCGGCGTAGTCCCCGGGGCGCGAAGGATCGCGGGCGGAAAGCTCGACGACGTAATCGTCGAAGCCGAAAACGCGCAGCGCTTCCCAGGCGAATTCGATGCAGTCCTGAATTTCCTGCTCGATCTGATCCGGCATGCAGAAGATGTGTGCGTCGTCCTGCGTGAAGCCGCGTACGCGCATCAGGCCGTGGAGCACGCCGGAACGCTCGTAGCGATAGACGGTGCCCAGCTCAGCCAGCCGGACGGGTAGCTCGCGATAGCTGCGCAGGTGCGACTTGAAAATCAGGACGTGGCCTGGGCAGTTCATGGGCTTGAGCTGGTAATCGGCCTTTTCGACTTCGATCGCGCCGAACATGTTGTCGCGATAGAAATTCGCGTGACCGCTGGTTTTCCAAAGATCGAGCCGCATAATGTGCGGCGTGTAGACCAGATCGTAGCCATGACTGGTCAGTTCGGTGCGCAGCCAGTCTTCCATCAGGCGGCGAATCGTGCCGCCCTTGGGGTGCCAGAAGATCAGGCCGGGACCGGCTTCATCCTGAATGCTGAAGAGATCGAGTTCTTGGCCGAGCCTGCGATGATCGCGGCGCTTGGCCTCTTCGAGTTTGTGGAGGTACTCGTCGAGATCCTTCTGCTCGACGAAGCACGCGCCGTAAATCCGCTGCATCTGCGGATTCTTTTCGTCACCCTTCCAGTAGGCGCCGGCGACGCTCATGAGCTTGAACGCCTTGATGCGCCCGGTCGAGGGAATGTGCGGTCCGCGGCAGAAGTCGATGAATTTCCCCGTGGTGTAGAAGGAAACCATCGGCTCGGTGGCCTTCTCTTCGACCAGCTCGCACTTGAATTCCTGGTTGAGGCGGCGATAGAGATCGAGCGCGTCGGCCTTGGGCATCAGCTTGCGCTCGTTGGGAACGTCTTTCGCCGCGAGCTCATGCATCTTGGCCTCGATTTTTTCGAGGTCTTCGGGGGTGAACGGCTCGTCGCGCACGAACTCGTAGAAGAATCCGGTTTCGGTGGGCGGGCCGACGCCGAGCTTGACGTTGGGATAGAGTTCGAGGACAGCGGCAGCGAGAAGATGTGCGGCCGAGTGGCGGAAGACCTGCACCGCGTCAGGATCTTTCGCGGTGAGAATCGAAAGCTTCACGTCATGATCGAGCGGGCGCGAGAGATCGACGAGCTCGCCGTCGGCGCATGCGACGAGAGCTTCTTTCGCGAGGCGCGGCGAAATTTGGTTCGCGATCTGCGCGGCGGTGGAGCCCTGCGGCACCTCGCGGATCGCGCCATCCGGCAGCGTGATGTGAATGTTTCCCATTTCGTTTTTCGGGTTAGCCGAGGGTGCTCGAAAGGGCTGTCATACCCCCCCGTTTCATTGTCGGGTAGCCGAGGCCTCGGTCGTTCATTTTCATGGAGTTACGGCGGTTTCTATTCGGCAGCATTGTCGAGTAGAAGTGGGTAAAGCTGCTGCCATTCCGCTCGGCGGACCAGTGTCTCGCGGCTTCCTTGCTCTCGAATGTTTTCGCTTTCAACATCGTCATTTCAACTCGCGATTACCGTAGCACGATCCCCCGACGATTTCACGTCGTTGTTGGTGTAAACAATTGCGGATGCGCAGGTCCGCGAGCGCACCGACGACGCGGTATGCGGACCTGAACGAGTGTAGGCTGATTGCTCGACGCAAGTCGTGCGGGAAGAACGCGTGCGAGCGTCCGACACGAAGCGGCTACGGGATGATGACGCCGGGGAGGCCGCGGAAGTGGGTGTTGGCAGTGACGAGCTGGGCCTGACAGACGCGGGCGGTCGCGTAGACAATCGCATCCGCGCCCCCAAGCCGGTGATCGAGACTGGCGTTCGCTGCGGCAAGGGCGATCGTTTCGTCCATAGGCACGACGCGGCGGTGCAGCGCCTGCGACACAAAACGGTCGGCAACGGCGCGGCCCCGATGCTTGGCGAGATGCTTGTAGACCTCGTAGATGATCAGCGAGGGCACGACGACCGAATTCTCGTTTTCGAGATAGTGGCCAAATGCCGCGGCCTTCGAGTCGTCGGTGATGTACTCGAGCCAGCCGGAGGAATCGACGACGTACAGATCAGAAGCGCTCCGGGTGGTCACGATGCTCCTCTTTCCAGCGCATGCCTCGCGCGATGCCGCGCAGTTCCCTGATCGGACGATTCGGCACGAGGCGAAGCGCGCCATCGATGGAGTAGATCAAAAGCTCCTGGCCTGCCTCGATCTTGAGCTCTTCGCGGAGCGATTTTGGAATGACAACTTGAAACTTGGGGGAGACTTTTACCTTTTCTCGTTCCATTCCCCCTCACTCTCGCGCGGATAGTATCGACGGGCGGTTGGTATGTCAATTGGCGATCGATGGCTATCGCGTAATACGCAGTCTTGATCGTGTAGCCATCAAATTGAAATCGTGGATGTTAGCCTCTGACCAATCGAATTTCATTTTGGAATTATTTCGCGGAACGGATGCTCGCGCGGCCGTGCTGTGTGCCGCGCCCGCGCGGCAATTCGCGCGCGTCATGGCGTGCGAACTTTCTCGGTCGACGCGCCGACATCTGAAAATTCTTCAGCGAATTTTCTTCCCGCTCGTTCGTGACGTTCGACGAAGCCGCGATCAGCTCTGCGCGCCGTCGATGGTGAGAATGGTCCCCGTCGTGTAGGCGGAGCGAGGGGATGCGAGAAATGCGACGGCGTTTCCGATTTCCTCGGGCGTCGCCGCACGGCCGAACGACATCCCGCCGAGTAACTCTTTCCAGCGAGTCTCGTCTCCAAACTGCGCCTTCGCGCGACCGCGCATCATCACTTCCAAGCGCTCGGTCGCCACGGGACCGGGATTAATGCCGACGACACGCATACCGTCCTTCACGGCGCCTTTCGCGAGCGATTTGGTGAACGCCATCAGCGAAGCGTTTCCGGTGCTGCCCGCGACGTAGTTCGGGTCCAGGCGTTCGCCCGCGGCTCCAATAATATTGATGATGACGCCGCCTCGCCTCTTGAGGCTCGGATAGAGCGCCCGACTCATACTGATGTAACCAAATACCTTCAGATCCCAAGCTGCGCGCCAAGCGTCGTTTCCAATCGCAAGAAGATTTCCCGGAGGGATCGCGCCGGCGTTGTTCACCAGAATGTCCAACTCGGAGACTTCTGCGGCCACGCGTTCGATTGCATCCTGTTTGGAGAGATCGGCTGGCACAGTGCGCACGGAGACGGATGCTCGAAGCCGTATAGCGTCGGCGGCTGCGTTCAACGTCGTCGGATCGCGCGAAACCAATATGAGATCGCAACCCTCCCCCGCCAAGACCGTGGCCGTCGCGCGGCCGATACCTTTGGAAGCGCCCGTAACGAGCGCGAGCCTGCCGGATAATTGAAGGTCCACGCTTAGGTTCTCCTTTCGTATGGCTTCATTTCTTGCGGGCAGCGGCCCACGCATCCCACGCCGAGCCGGGCAGGTCGATCAAATGATTGAACTCCCCTGCTCCGCGGAGCCACTCGCCGCCATCGATCACGACCGATTCGCCGTTGATATAGCCAGATTGCTCGCTCACAAGATACGCCGCGAGGTTGGCGAGTTCTTCGGGGCGGCCGAAACGCTTCATCGGGTGGCGGTTCCTCGCGTGCTCTTCCGACTCTTTCGACATGAACAACCGCGAGAACGCGCCTTCGGTCGGAAATGGCCCCGGGGCGATGGCGTTGAGGCGGATGTTATAGCGGGCCCACTCAACGGCGAGGGACCGCGTCATCGAAAGCACTCCCGCCTTGGCACACGCGGATGGAACGACGAAGCCCGAACCGCAGTTTGCGTCGGCATACGTGGTGACCATGTTAAGAATCGTGCCAGGCTGCTTCGCGGCGATCCACCTGCGGCCCAGTGCGAGCGTGCAGTGAAACGTTCCGCGCAGCACGATTCCAACGACCGCATCGAAGGCATTCGGCGAGAGTTCCTCGGTGCGCGCAATGAAATTTCCTGCGGCGTTGTTTACCAGCGTGTCGATTCTGCCGAGTTCTCGTTCCGCCGCAACGATTGCTTGCTCGACCGCCGCGAAGTCGCGGATGTCAGCAGAGCACCAGGCCGCGCGCGCTCCCATCGCGCGGATGTCGCCGACAGTCTGATTCAGCGGGCCTTCGCGGCGGCCGACGAGAAACAAGCTGGCTCCGAGTTCGGCAAAGCGCAGCGCCATCGCGCGGCCCAGTCCCGTGCCGCCGCCCGTAATGAAAATCGTGCGGCCCTTCAGCAAGTCGGTTTGAAACATCGGCGTACCCCCCAAAATCGAGCGGTATTGTTCGCGCATCACGGCCCGCACCGCAAGTGACAATTGCCGGGCGGGCCTTCGCGAATGCCGGGAGACGGGTCAGATAACGGGTGCCAACCGGCGGGGCATTGTGCTATCTAGGGACGGCATCTCAAAAAGCTCGGGGAGGTTGCCATGGGGAAATTTGTGTGGGGC
>Ga0187780_10004680_pt1 | contig 10234 bp, 15 predicted proteins | sample 1015_Q2_SP10_20__FD_132429 | JGI IMG/M metagenome (GOLD analysis project Ga0187780, IMG submission 132429) | Tropical peat soil microbial communities from peatlands in Department of Meta, Colombia - 1015_Q2_SP10_20_MG | ecosystem: Environmental > Terrestrial > Soil > Wetlands > Peat | place...
CCTCTGGGGATCCCGTAAAGCCCGGACCCGGACGGTGCTGGATGGCCCTGAAGTCTTTTGAAGCGACGGGGGACATGTCGCTGCACTTGGGAGTAGCATAGCGCCGTTTGTTCGACACAGTCTTGCTGCTGAAGCTGTTCTTGGTCCCGATGCTGATCCTGGTCGCCAGCCTGGCAGGGAACAGGTGGGGTCCCGCCGTGAGCGGCTGGCTCGTGAGCCTGCCATTCACATCGGCGCCGGTGGTCTTCTTCCTGGCGATCGAGCAGGGAGGGGCTTTCGCGTCGAGCGCGTCGGTGGGGGTGATTCTCGGCCTGATGTCGATCACCCTCTTCGCGTTCGCCTATTGCTGGCTGGCGCTGCGGCGGAAGGGCGTGCCATGGCCATACCCGGTGCTGCTCGGGTCTGCAGCCTTCTTCCTCCTGACACTTGCCTTCGTGGACATCCCTGCGCCTCCGGCCGCCGCGTTCGCCGGAACGACGCTGTTCCTTGCTGTCGCATACCGGTTCCTGCCAAGGGCTTCGGCGTCTGTCACCGGGAACCCGCCTGTTGCCTGGTGGGAGATAGCGTTTCGAATGGTGGCCGCAACTGCGCTGGTCCTGCTGATAACTCAAGCCTCGGCAACCCTCGGTCCGCAGCTGAGCGGGCTCCTCACCCCCTTTCCAGTCTACGTCTGCGTCCTGGCTTCGTCGACGTATCGCCTGCAGGGAGCGGAGCCGGCTGCCCGCCTTGTCCGAGGGGCCACGCTCGGACTGTTTACGCCTGCGGTCTTCTTCCTCATAGTGAGCACGACCATCGCCTGGCTGGGGATCGGCCCATCGTTCGGGCTGGCGATAGCCGCGACCCCGGTGGTGCACGCCCTAGCCTACAGGCTGCTCAAGTTGGATCGGTAGGACCTGGGCTCTCGATGTACCTGGCGAAGGATTGAAGCTCCTCCATTGCTGAGGACTCCGCCTCCTGCCTCCCCTGCGTCTTGAAGAGCCAGGACCATCGTCCCTTCACTTCCACGTCTAGGGTTGCGGTGACTCTCGTCCCTCCGGGAACTTCCTCGAACGTGACGACGCTCCTCGCCCGGGTCAGCCTCGTCTCGCCATGGGATTCGACCCTCTCAGGCGGGATGAGCGTCACCTCCCGTGCGCCCGTCCGGGCGGTCCTCTCCAGGAACACGGCGTTTCCCTCCCTCCTTGAGACCCTCACCCCGTGCTTGTCCTTCGACCACTTCGGCATGGCCTCGAAGTCTGTGTAGGCAGAGTAGGCCTTCTCACGGGGGACCCCGACGACGAGAGAGACTTCGAAGCGCACGCCTAGGGGTCGGTGCCAGGGAGGCCATTAAGGGATTCCCGCGGTCGTGCGGGGTCAGACGTTAATACCGGAGATGCGGGGCCGGGCGGTCATGTCCGAGGAAGACGAAGAGCTGGAAGAAGAGGACGAAGACGAAGGCTGGGGCGACGACGAGGAAACCGAGGAGTAGGCCGCGGGAGCCTTCGCCACAGGGTCCAGCGACTACGAAGCTTTCGTTTCCTTCTTCGACGCGGTCTCCAGCTGGGGATACGGGCCGTTCGGATGCGACTCCCTGTACTCCTTCTCGAACGCCTCGGCCCTGGAGTCTTCCTGCCTGCTGCCCGGCTTCGGAACGTCGGACGACACCTTGGAACCGACCAAGCAGTTCGCCGGGAGGACTGTATTAAAATGGTGCACCCGAAGCGTTCAGGAGAACGGCGAATCTCCCCGGGTCCCTTTTAGGGAATGGGATTAAGGCCCGACGTCTGGGGTTCTGTGAGGATGTTCTGCCAGAAGTGCGGGAAGGAGCTGCCCCCCGGCGCCGCCTATTGCCAATCCTGCGGGGCCAGGGTCTGGGATTACTCCCCCGCAGACTGGTGGTGGGAGAGGCAGAGGTGGAGGTGGGAGCGGCACGAGGATAGGCGTGAGCGGCACGACTGGGAGCCCATCGATGCGGCCTGGGGCATGGTCACAGGAGTCGGCTACCTCATAATCATTGGACTGTTGATCTTCTGGTATCCCGACGTGTTCACTCTGATCGTAAGGTACCTCGAGAGCTGGGGCACCTACGGCCATCCTGTGCTCCCCGCGCACGCCCTCGGGCAGGCGGTGGTCTTCCTCTTCGCATCGTGCGGCGTCTGGGGGATTCTGACCTCGGGGCTGAGGCTCGTGCTCTCAAGCCGGCTGGCCAGGCCGCTGCGCGGCGTTGTGGGGGGCCTGTTCTCGCTCTACGTGGCCTTCATCCTCACTTCGTTCTACGGGGGGGCTCTCAACGGCGCGGGGCTGGTGCTCGCCTTCTTCGTGGGGCTCGCTGCCATGATCGTGGTCGACGGGATGATCTCTTTCTTCTTCCCCCGAAGAAGGCTGACCAAGCAGACCCCCGTCAGCTGAACGCCTTCGCCGGCAAAGAGAAGGGATTTTGGTGCTGTTGGTTACCCGAAGTTGATTTCGACGCAGATAGAGCGCGCACTCCTGTATCATGGGCGTGGGAGGTTGAGGACCCTACAGGTCGTCGTCTGTTCGAACTGCAACTGGAAGTGGACGTCGATGCAAGGGTGGCCGGAACGTTGCCCCCACTGCGGAGCCGGGCCTTGGAGGATCAAGTGCGCCTAGGTCGTGTTCTTCTCGTCGCCGCTACTTGTCGGGCGAGAGCCGCAAACCTTCCCTGAACGCGTTCAGATTCGCATCCAGGTTCTTCTCGGCCGTACTTTTCCTTATGGCTCCCTCCACGGATTCCGGCTGCACTAGCCTGAACCCCTGAAGAAGCGCGCCGAGCATGATCATGTTGGCGTAGAGCCCGTCCCCGCAAACCTTCCTGGCGGTCTCTGTTGCCCGGAACCGAAGGACCCTTGCTTTGGTTGGGGGGATCGCCTTCACCGATGTGCTGTCGACGACGAGGGCGCCCGTCTCCCGCAGAGCATCGATCAGTTCGTCGGTCGCTTCCTGGCTCATGGTCACAAGGAGATCGCTCTTCCGAACTGCCGGGTACCCGATCTTGTCTTCCGAGATTATCACCTCGCTCTTGGTCAGGCTCCCTCTTGCCTCGGCGCCGTAGGCCTGGGTCTGAAGGACGTTCTTGCCATCAAGCACTGCTGCCCTTCCAAGCACCACGGCCGCGAACACCACCCCCTGGCCTCCGCTGCCGCCGAACCTAATCTCTGTCTTCTCTGCCAGCTCCCATCCCCCTCCTCGTGATTTCTGCGACGGCTTCGTTCAGCGTGGGGCGGCGCCTGCCGAGGAACTCTCCGACCACTATCCTGTTGTCCAGCTCTTCAGGGGTCAACCTTCCGCTCTCCTCCACCGGGACGGCCTTCTCCTTCAAGTGCTTCAGAATCGCTCCCGCGTCGCCGTACCCCGACCTTCGTCCGAACCCCACGGGGCACTGGGTCACGACCTCGATGAATCTGAACCCCTTCATCTGGATCGCCTTCTTCATCGAGTCCCTGAGCTCCTTCGGATGGGCCGTGGTCCACCGGGCGGAGTATGCCGCGCCTGCAGCCATGGCGAGACTCACCGCGTCAATGGGGTGCTCGAAGCTTCCGTAGGGGGTGGTGGCCGTGGTCGTGTCGAAGGGCGTGGTGGGCGCGACCTGCCCGCCCGTCATCCCGTAGACCATGTTGTTCCCCATTATGACGATGATGTCGGTGTTCCGCCTGGCCGCGTGGACGAAGTGGCCCATCCCTATGCCGACGATGTCCCCATCCCCTCCGAACACGACCACGTTGAGCTCGGGGCGGACGAGCTTGATGCTCGTCGCCACCGGGATGCTCCTGCCGTGCAGAGTGTGGACTGAATCGGCCAAGTAGTAGGGAGACGGGATCCAGGATGCGCAGCCGATGCCGCTTGCGAAGCAGAACCCGTCGAGGTTCCTGTGTCCAAGCTCGTGGACAGCCCTGAGGAAGGTGTCGCTGAGCAGGTAGAGCCCGCACCCGGGACAGAAGGGGAGCTTCAGGTCCCGCATGTAGGTCCGAGGCGAAAATCCCGCCGCGCTCTCAGCTTGCACGCATGATCACCTCCAGGATCTCCTCCGGTGTGATGAGTTCGCCCCCTCCTATCTTGTTCAGCTTTACGACCCTGCGGCCCGTGATTCTCTCCACTTCCCCAGATATCTGCCCCAGGTTCATCTCGGGCACTATGATCCTGCTGGCGCTTCCAGCCAGCCTCGAGATCGCTTCCTCGGGGAAAGGCCAGATCGTCTTCAGTCGGACGTGACCGACCCTGACACCTGCGGACTCGGCGCGCTCAGCCGCCTCGTACACCGACCTAGAAGTGCACCCGAAGGATACGATGCCGACGTCGCAGTCCTCAGCGTTGTGGCGCTCAGTCTCCACGATGTCTGGCGCGTGGTCGTAGATCTTGGCATTCAGCGCCTCGATCATCCTACGGTGGACCGGCGCACCCTGGGTGAACCTCATCCCGACCTCGTCGTGGGTCGACGCTGTCACCGCGACGTTGAACCCCTCACCCACGGCGGGCATGGGCGCGACGCTCTCGGATCCGAAGAAGCGCGTGTCCCCCGGACCGGGGTGCCTGCGGTTCACGATCTCGAGGGCATCGCCCTGCGGGACTTTGACGCGTTCCCTGACGTGGGCTATGGTTTCGTCTGCCAGGAGGACGACCGGGGTCCGGTAGCGTTCAGAGAGGTTGAACGCCCGCACGGTGAGCTCGAACATCTCCTGGGCGGAGTTGGGCGAGAGGACTATCGCTGCGTAGTCGCCGTGAGTCCCCCAGCGTGCCTGCATCACGTCCCCCTGAGCGGATTTTGTCGCCTGACCAGTCCCAGGACCCGCCCTCTGCACATCCACCACGACGCAAGGGGTTTCTGTCATGAAACCCCAGCCGATGGTCTCCTGCATCAGCGAGAAACCCGGGCCCGACGTCGCAGTCATCGCCTTCCTGCCAGCCCAGCTTGCGCCCATGACCGCACCGATGCTCGCCAGCTCGTCCTCCATCTGCACGAAGGTGCCTCCCAGCTGGGGCAGGCGCTCGGAGAGATGCTCGCTGATCTCGTTGGCGGGAGTGATCGGGTAGCCCGCGAAGAAACGGCACCCTGCAGCCAGTGATCCCTCGACGCATGCCTCGTTTCCGGACCAGAACCGGGCCTCCTCCACGCCCATGGTTGTTCTCAAAGCTTGGTCGGGTCAGCCGACCCAAGCCCCTCATAAGTGGGGGAGTCGATTCTCGGCGGTAGAAACGAGGGCGAGCTCGTTTCACAAGGCGGGCTCTCACCACGCCCGAAGCCGCAGGCTCCCAAGCGTTGCTGGCCGCGACAAATGGGATGTCGAAGGGTTGCAAGCCTGATTCGAGGTCGCTGTTGGCCGAGAAGGGTTAAGTCGTGGCCGGGCCCAGGAGCGAAACGGATGGAGAGCATCTACATCGTTGCGCTCTGGCTCCTCGGAATCGCCCTCGTGGTGATAGGATGGTATGTCCCGGGGGCCGGAGGGTTCGCCTGGCTTGGAGCAGCGACCCTGGTATTCGGGGCGGCGCTGGCCTTCCGGCGCAGCGGGCCGCCTTGACCTCCCTCGGCAGATGGTCGGACATAACTCGGCCGAAGGGACCGGCCCGGTTCAGATGCTCTGAATCATGCTCCTGATCTGGGAGCTCACGTCCTGAATCGACAGAGTCGTCGAACAGTACTCGCACTTGACGAATCGGCCCGTAGGCATCGGAAGCACCGCGCCACAGTTCGGGCACTTCAATTCAATGGCGCCGAGACCCCCCTGACGTTCGGGCAGGGGGAGGCCCGAGGTCCTGGCCTCGTCCTCCTGAAGTATCTGCGCTGAAATCTCGGAGATCTTGTTGTCCACGTCCGTCTGGAGCGACTTGACCTCGGCCCCGTGCGCCTGCATCTCGCTGTCCTTGTGCAGCTTGGACGACAGTGAAAGGAGGGCGCTTCGCTGGATCCGGCTCTGCTCTCCGTACAGGACCTCAGAAATCGCGAACAGGTTGCGCTGAATCTCGGCGAGGTTCGCTATGGCCCGCCTGCTGCCGGGCGACAGGCCTTCCTCGCTCACCGGGTGGCCAGTCTTGGCCGCCAGCTTCCTGAGTATTTCGTCCTTCGAAGCCTGGGAAAGCATCTCGGTCTACATGAACCGCATCATCTGCTGGTAAAGCGTTTTGATCTCTTCAGCGGGCCCGGACAGGTCCATCTCCGACTTGAATCCCTGAACCCGGATTATGCCCCTCTTGGCTATGATGCCTTCCTCGCTGTACCTCACGCCCTGGAGGTCGTCGAGCCTCTGGACGACGACGTCGTCGTTCTTGAACAGAGCCCCCCTCTGGGCGTAAAGCAGGATGCGCCTGTCGCTGAGGATAACCTGATAGGCCTTGGTCCCGTATCGCACGTTGCGCCTGCTCGAGAACTTGACCTCTTCTCCGGGCATCAGATAGTCTCTGAGCGTCATGCAGCTCAGCTCGAAGACGAAAGGAAGCTCCAGACAAGGACGGAGACGACCATCACCACGGACCCGAAGAGACCCGCGATGAGGGCCTGGCTCGCGTCTGAGGATAGGCCGATGCTTTGGACGAAGTTGAGCACCGGTGTCTTGACCAGCCACGCAAAGCCTCCAAGCACGAACCCTACCATCCAGAAGCCGAGCAGCGCTGCCTTCCTGCCCAAGTTGATTCTACCCATGGATAGCGGGCACCGGTAAATCCGGACATGATAGAATTGCTTCACATGGAAGTCGAAAGTTCTACACGATTTTGCAGGCAGACCGACGAAGCCTCTCTTGAACCAGACGTTAGATACCACCCTGGCCCGGACAGGGGCGCCATGACGGTGTCCACCGTTGACTGAATTCTGGGACAGACTCTGGGAGAAGGAGAGGGAGTTCTTCGAATTGGCGGGCGGGGAGTTCAGGCACGGCGCTTCGTTCATCGGGGTTTCGTCGATCGCGGAGCAGTACTACTGCGAGTACAAGCTGGAAAACGAATTCGCGCTCGGGGAGATCCCCACTGAGACCAAGGACTCCGGTACGGCACTGCACGCCGAGCTGATGCCGACGGAGAGGATATCGCGGAAGGAGTTCGTCGAGCTTGTCGGCAAGAAGGAGCCGACCTTGGCGGTCCTCCGTGTCTGGGGTTCGGCGGGCGGCCTGAAGGTCGTGGGGGAACCCGACCACATGATCTGGGCCGGAGGGAAGCCGCTGTGGGTGTTGGAGCTCAAGACCACGAGGGGTGACCCCCAGCCTCTGTGGGAGGACCAGGAGAACCAGGTCAGGATCTATGGGCTGCTGCTCGACAAGATGGGGTTCGACTGCACGGAGATGCGGCTTGCAGTGGTGAGGCTGAAGTCTGGAGCCCTCAGCGAGGAGGAGAGGCGAGAATGGATACTGAAGGTCTCCGATGCCCTGATGCGGGGGGAGATGCCCGCGCTGGAGGTGAAGTACCGGGGAGTGATGAAAGCCCACCTGCTCAAGCACGACGCTGCAAAGGCAGAGAGGGCAGTCCGTTCGAAGGCCGGTTACTGGCTGCAGCAACGGGAGCCCACATCGAGCTCGAGTGAAGGGAAGTGCAGAGCCTGCGAATACAACGCGGCCTGTCCCAAGTCTCTCTACGGGCCAAGCTAGACCCTGTCGCGCAGCCAGTCCCCGTTCTTCCTTCCTGCTCTCGAGAATCGGACCTGAATACTTTCACCGGGCACTATGGAAAACATGTTCGAATGCGTCTCGTCTTAAATAGCCCGCGGGGTCAGCAGTGACATGGACCCAGTAGTCCATTTCGAAATCCCCGCCAAGGATGTCAAGAGGGCTTCGGCCTTCTACTCCAAGGCCTTCGGGTGGAACCTCAACCAGTTCCCGGGCTTCGAATACTGGAGCGTAGTCACCACCGACTCGGACCAGAACGGGATACCCAAATCCCCAGGGTCAATCAACGGAGGCATGGGGAAGCAGGGCGTGATGGCTCCGAAGGCGGTGACGGTCACCGTCAGTGTGGCAGACATCGACGCGACCCTAGCGAGCGTCAAAAAGCTCGGCGGAAGTCCCGTAGGCAAGAAGATGCCTGTGGGAGACATGGGCTGGTCTGCCTACTTCGAAGATACCGAAGGTAACGTAATCGGCCTCTGGCAGAACAAGGGGATGTGAGATTGGTCCGGGGCCCCAGAGCCCTGGCCTTCCCATTTATGCTGGCTCAGAACGAATAAATCAACCACCGAGGAAATCCGGCGCATGGGTGCGTGCCCCCAATGCAGCATGCCCATCGAGCACCTTGAGTTCCACTCCCAGACGGGGAAGTTCAGGCTGTCCGGTATCGTGCGCAGAGATGGGGATGCGGTAATCAATTTCAGTGGAGACCCTAACAAGGAACCCGGGTTCTACTGCCCCGTATGCGGCGCACTGCTCACCGAGGACGTCCAGACGGCCAGGAGAGTCCTGAGCGTCCCTGACACGGCTTCGTCGAAATAGAAAATCCAAGCGGCGAGCTTCGAGCTACGTCCGAGGCGTGAGCCGCGAACTTCGACCTGCCGGCATGCGGGCTGCGAGAGTGGACGAGGGCCGACAGTCGTGCTAGCTGGCCAGTGTTATCGTCACGGTATAGCTTATGCCTCCAGTCGGAACCTGGGAGGATGTTGCCGGGATCGACGCAAGGCTCAGTCCGTTCGGGTAGACGCTCAGGAATGCCACCGGGTTGTTTGCCGTGTTGAAGCCGTTCGTGGACCCCAGGCAGGTTAGTGAGACCGTCACGTTCGACGGGGTGGGCGGATCGAACGAGATTATGAAATTCTCGCCAGGTGGATGGGCCACCTGGATGGGGAAGGTGTACGGGACTGTGACGGTCCCTGTGCAGTATCCGTGAGTCGCCACGGTGATGCTGCCCTGGCCACTCCCTGTTCCGAGGTAGGTGGCTGGGTCGATTGAGAAGGTGAACGAACCGGAGGCGGTCTGCGTTGAGTTCCACTCGACGGGTTTGCCGCTGCTGTCGTTGATCCCGAAGGGCCCGAGGGGAGTGACGTAGGTGAAGGTTCCCTTGTAGTTCACACGCCCCTGGGTTCCGGTCGACGTCGTGGGGCCGATGGTGATTGTAGAGGTTTGGCCGTTCGTCGCAGATGAGACGCTGCCGATGGTTACGGTGGAGGCACTGCTGCCTCCTGTTCCAGTACCAGTGAAGACAAGCACGTAGACACCGACGCCCGCTACGGCCAAGACGACAACAAGTATGACCGCAATCGCAAGGGGTGCAACGCCTGGGCGGCTAGTGCCTTTCAGAGTCTCGCGTGGGCGGAAATTGCCGTTGCCCAGTTCACTCGCCTACAGTAAGCCGACGCCCGCGTGGAAGGCGGCCACGGTCACAGCGCCGATTATCAAGCCGATGATTACATAGACCACGAACGTCGCAATCACCACAGCTACGACGTAGGTCACGGCCCTTTCCTTTGGCGTCCCCAGCATTATCGGAAGCCCAAGGTAGAGTATGTACAGTCCGTATAGCACCCCGAGAAACGTCAGGACTCCCAGGAGAGGAATAATGTCGAGTATGCCTATCAGGAAGACCGGGGTGAAGATGAAAGCCGCAAGCCTGAGGCTCTTGATCGGGTCGACAGTCGAGCCGAAGGTGGGCGCCAGCATCCGGATGACCATTCCGATCACGTAGACGCCTATGACGTCTAGGATGTAGGCCAGGACTGCGCTGACGAAGGCGTAGGCTATGTAGGACCCTACGATGCCGGTAAATGCGAACAGGCTGTAGTACCACAGGTCGCCTATCAGTGTAGCGACAAAGGGGATCGCGGCCAGCACGGCGACGTAGTTCACCATGATCCCCCTCGTTGTGGCCGGAGCGTCCTTGTTCGCGGTGATGTAGCTCACCGGATTCCTCACCAGTGCGATGGCAGAGTTAATCGTGCCCATGATGAAGCCTGCAGCCCCCGAACTGGTGCCAGCGCTGCCCGGTTGAACCGTGGGCGACGGCGGTGGCGTCTCGGTAGGGGCGAACCCACGGAGGGGTTCTTGCGAATTGAGGTCAGGGGCGGATCGGTCTAAAACCGTCTCTTGCAATGTATTGGTCCCTCCTCCTTCATTCACACTATTTAACCCTGCGCTGGCGACCAGCCGAGGCCAACCTGGCCTTGGAGTCAACGCGTAGAAGATATGCCTCTCAGGAACGAATCTACGAGCCTAGAGCATAAATCCCTCCCCTGCCATCGCCTGCCCGTCCTTGAGCTCACCTGTCCCCGACGATCTGCAGAAGATACTGGGCCCGAATGAGCAGGCCCAGCTCTACATCGCCCAGAAGA
>Ga0187780_10004681_pt1 | contig 10234 bp, 9 predicted proteins | sample 1015_Q2_SP10_20__FD_132429 | JGI IMG/M metagenome (GOLD analysis project Ga0187780, IMG submission 132429) | Tropical peat soil microbial communities from peatlands in Department of Meta, Colombia - 1015_Q2_SP10_20_MG | ecosystem: Environmental > Terrestrial > Soil > Wetlands > Peat | place...
CGGAACCGTTCCGGCCGTCCCACGTTCGAGGAATCAAGCTGGAGCGGCAGCGGTGGTGAGAGTTGGAAAGAGTCGCCAGTGTCTTGAGCGGCCATCGCACTATCCGGAGTATGACGTACGAGCTTACCGCGATTTGTGACGCATGCGGTAGGCGCGTCACGTTTCGGGTGGACTCCTTCAGCAAGAAGTTCGTCGGCCGACCGCTGCCGAAAGGCTGGACTCATGTCCACCACGGTGGCCAGCCTGGGATTGTCACTCCTGAGATCGGGATTGCATGTTCGCGCGCATGCCTTGCCAAGGCGCGGAAGGCCCTCATCGCGAGCCCTTCCGGGGAACGCGCGACCTAACCCTAACCCTTTAGTGGCAGTTCACGCCCGCGCGCTCATTCATCAGCGGTTGCGGGAAGGAGGCGACCTGAGAAGTGTCGAGGGATTCCGTCGGAATCGAGGGACATGTCGGGGAGAATGCACCCCTTTGGCGCGAGCCCCGCCAGCTAAGGACAGCACTACCGAATGTGCCGCCGTGGCCCCCCTCGTCTGAGGGGCGGCTGCGCCATCCTCGTGTCATGGATTTGAACTAATCGAGAAACCCATGCCCCGCTATCCTGTCCCGGGGCGGGGCCATCGAACCCGAGTAGAGCCACCGTCCTCCTAACGGTTCGATTCGCGCTTCGCCCGGTTCTGCAGAAGGGTACCCGCCATGCGAATCTCCCCAGGGGGGAGAGGGTCGGGCACGAACGCGATGGGCATTCCTTCCGTAATGCGATTCAATCGAGGGGCGCGCCCCAGGGTTCTCGATGTCACACCAAGCGGCCGAGCAGGGAGAGAAGTCCGTCGGCAAAGGTACTGGCCCAGCAGACGTAGTCGTGACCCCCATCGAACTCCGCGTAGGTGACCGGGTACCCTTTCGCGACGAGGACGTCCCTCATATGCCGGACCCCGGCGAGCTGGGACACTCCGCCCCACTCGGGAATGGCCGTGGTCTCGAGCTTCCCGGTGTCGAGATAGAAACGGAGAGGGAGCTTCGGCGAGCGGGCGTACAGGTCCATGAGCGAGGTCCGACGGCCGCGCGCGTCCGCGCAAGGCCACGGAAAGCTCCCGGATTGGGCCAGGACGTTGCCGAAGAGCCGGGGGTATCGGAGCGCGGCGTACGCGGCCGTGAGGCCGCCGAGGCTCGAACCGGCCAGCACTACCTTCCTTGCATCGACCGACAGGCGGTACTTCCGAACGAGCCACGGGACGAGCTCTCGCCCGAGAAACTCGACGAACCGAGGATTGCCACCCAGTTCCGGGAACCTCGCGTGCGGTCCGTTCCCGACCAGCGCGACCACCGTGGGACCTAGCCGGCCGGCGCGCACCAGGTTCTCGACGATCGTGGGGACGGGAATCGCCTGACGATAGAGGAGGCCGTCGAAAACGACCAGCAGATGGTACCGCCGGCGGCTGGGGTCGAACTCTGCCGGCAGGTTGACCCAGACCGAGCGCTCGCCGGGCAGGAACCGGCTGGAGAGTCGGTGGTGCTCCTCGTGATAGGTGGGGGAAGGTGGGGTCCGAAGCCAGCGCTGAGCGGCCGCGCCGGGAAGTTCGATCACCGAGAGGGTATCGAGCGTGTCGGGGTCGTCCGGACTCTTGGGAAGAACGAACCGACGAGCGTTGAGAGGGTCAGGGCGAAGGGACTGCATGTACCGACCCAGTTCCCGATCGTCGGCGTCCCATCCGGGGAAGGGCCGGGGAGAGAACCGGTAACAGGCGCGCACGCTTCGCGAGAGCTGAAGCGAGCGGTACCAAACTCCGGCTCGGGGGATCAACCGCATCGCGGCCCCCTCGCGGGTCGATTCCGCCGCGGTCGTGAAGACCGATGCCGCGCGGCCAGCGTGGGCGGGCCGCCAGACGAATGTCACCAGAACGTCGTCGCGGTTCCCCGGAATCGCTTCGATAAGGGGGACCCCGTTGCGCACGAGGGCGCTCCAAGCACGGGCGATGGCCCGCTCTTTTCCGTGGACACAGGCACGAGAGAAGCTATTGATTCGAGAACTCTCTAGGGGTGGCGCGGTCATTCGATGACGTCTTTGGTCCGAGTTTGACCGCGGACGCTCAGTTCACCGGCTCCAGGCACCGGCCCGAGTTCGCTGCCTTCCCGGATGATTCGGGGGGCCCGCTGCCTCAGGACTTGCTCTTCGCGCGGCGTCGGGTCGCCTTCTTGCCACCTTCGGCGGGAGTCGCCTCTGGCGGTGAAGCCGGGGTCGCCTCGGTCGGAGCCGACGGGCCCTCGGCGGGCGGAGCCGCCTCGGGTGCCGGTTCGGAGGGAAGAGCCTCGGGGGGTGGCGGAGGAGGAGAGGCGAGCGGCGGAGGGGGCGGGGGCTCCGAGGGCGGTGCAGGCGGCGGCGGAGGAGCCGCCGGTGCGACGGGGGCCGGCGGAGGAGCCGTCACGGAAGGAGCCGCCGCCGCGTGGTGCGCCGCGGGTCGTGGGGTGATCGGGGTGAACTCCCCGGGTTTCCACGTGTGGGGCATGCGCAGGATCGAAGGGTCCTTCAGAAACAGGTCCGCGTGGCCGCAGGCCCGACAGATCCGGGTTCCCAGCGAGAGTTCCCCCCGGGAGCGCAGGGAGAGCGACCCACCCCCGAGGCCACCGGTCTTGAGGTCGTTCGCCCACACGAAGTCGGAAGCGCCGCAGTTACTGCACACAGGGGCCAAGGGAGTCACCCTAGGGTCGGGCGCAGGCGGGTCGTGCATAAAAGAGGTTACGGAACCGAGGGAGACGCGGGAACCGCCCTCGAACCCCGACGCGCCGGAACCTCCAAGTATCCTTCCGCCCGTTCGCGGAACGTATGCCGTCCCCGCGGTTTGCCCGCATCACCGTCGCCATCGACGGTTCCCCCAACTCGGACGACGCGCTCGCCGAGGCGATCGACCTCGCAGGCCAGTACGGAAGCGAGCTCACGGTCCTCACGGTCGCGCCGCTCACTCCGATCTACATGCCGGCCGCCAACTCGTACATGGCGACCAGTCCGATCTCACAGACCGACACGACTCGGTATCAGGCGCTCATCGAAGGGGCCGTGAAGCAGGCACAGCAGGCGGGAGTGGCCTCCGTCACGGGGGTCTGCCAGGAGGGCGTGGTCGTCGACGAGATCCTCGCCTTCCTCGAGACGCATCCGACGGACCTCGTCGTGGTGGGTTCCCGGGGGATGTCGGCGGCGAAGCGCCTCCTGATCGGTAGCATCTCCTCCGCCCTTGTCGCCCACGCACCGTGTCCGGTGCTGGTCGTGCGAAGCCGACCGACTACGAAGCCCGCTGAGTGACGATAAGCCGAGTCGGCACGGGAAGTTTGTGGGACGCTTTTCGGAGCGCTTCCTTCGCGACGTCGAGGTGCGCCTCGGTCGTGTAGACCGTCAGAAGCTCGGTGCCGATCGACGCGCGCACCGCGTGCCCCACCGGCTTTCCGAACGCCGCGCGCATCCCGTCGGAGATACGGTCAGCGCCCGCCCCCATCGCCATCTTGTGCTCTCGAAGGATCTGATGGGGGAAGCAACGGACCTTCAGGTGGAACTCGTTCGGTGCGGATTTCTCGAGGACCCGGACCGCGCTCACGCGCGCGGCCTCGAGCGCGATGTCGCGGACCTGAGCGGCCTCCTCCGTGCCGAGCGTCAGACTGTAGGGAAACTCGGCCCGAAGGTTGCCGGTATCGAACTGCGTGACCCGGCACGTCGGAATCCCGCCCATGTACTCCTGGCGGGTGTACACCTGCCCCTCGACCTTTCGGTACATGCGGGCGGGCTTGCGCGTCATGGGCGCCGCCGAGACAGGCTACCCACTAAAAGGCTTGCGGAGAGGAACCTACGCCGACCGGGCGGGCTGCAATCGGGCTCCCCCGGCCGCGGCCCGGATCTCGACCGTCGGGATCCCCTCAGCTCGCAACCACTCGAGGCACTTCTCTCGAGCCAGTAGCGACCGGGGCGAGGCGAAGAAGCTCTCCCCGAACATCGCTTGGGCTGCCCACGCCCCCCTCCGTCGCAGCGCCCGCACGGCCCGGGCAACCGCGGATGACGAAAGGCCCGCCCGGTCGGTGAACCGCTCGCTCAGCCGGAAGAATCGATCCTGGCTCGGGTCCCCGACCAATCCCTCCCAGCCCCTCGAGGCCCGCACGATGCGACGTAGGGCGGTGGGGTTGCCCAGCACCGAGGGCGACGGAATCGGTCGACCCACGACGCCGACAAGCAACGCGGAACGGAACGGCCGATGCAGGACCCGCCCCGCGGGAGGGATCCCCGGACGCTCTCGAACCTCGAGCCCCCCACCAAGAATCGCCGATACTCCTCCCAGACCTCCGCCGCCGAAGAGGTCCGCCAGATGGGCGACCTCTATCGCGTCGGCCCGCGGCCGACCCGCGAGCCTGCCGACCGCGAGCGCGGTCGCGAGGGCACCGGCCGCGCTGGTCCCGAACCCCTGGCCCACCGGGAGCTGGTGCATGAGGCGGACGGTGACGCGGCCGGAAAGTCCGTGCGACATCCGACGGGCGACCTCTTCCGAGATCGACCACGGCCCCGGACCCTCTCCCACGACCCGAAGACTCGAACGCGCGCCCGGCACGTGGGTTGCCTCCGCCCATACGCCGAGCTCGAGCACGACACCCGCCCCTACCGACCCCCGACCGCGAGGGTCCCGGCTCGTCACGTCGGGTCGAAACACCCCGGTGACGTGGCCGGGAGCGAACGCGCGGCTGGTACGACTGCGAGCGACCGTCATCGACCTCGCCCCGAGGTTTTGGTCGTGTGCACTTATAAGCAGACCCGCTTTATGATTGATAGCGACGCCGTGGCGGAAACGTCCGGACAACCATGAGCGAACCTGAAACGCCTGCTGCCGAGCACGACACGTTCGACCGCCTCAACTTCCTCGAGCTTCGGAACACGCAGCTCGCGGAGGCGATCAAGCGAGTCGAGAGCGAGCGTCACTACATGGAGGCGGAGATCCTTCGTCTCCAGCGCGAGGTGAAGCGTCTCAAGACGGAGCTCGACCGGCTGCGCTACCCACCGCTCATCGTAGGAAGTGTCCGGGACGTCCTCACGGACGGCCGCGTGATCGTCAAGTCCTCGACCGGTCCCGATTTCGTGGTGAACGCGGCCGAGACGGTGGAGCACGGGAAGATCACCGTCGGGAGCCGGGTCGCGCTCAACAAGCAGACCCTGGCGGTGATGGGGATCCTCCCCGCGTCCCTCGACCCGCTCGTCACGGCGAGCGAGATCGTCGACAAGCCGGCGGTCTCCTACAACGACATCGGCGGGCTCTCGGACCAGATCCGGGAGATCCGTGAGGCCGTCGAGTTCCCGCTCCTTCGCTCGGAGCTCTACAAGAAGGTCGGGGTCGACCCTCCGAAGGGAGTGCTCCTGATCGGCTCGCCCGGGACGGGCAAGACGCTGATCGCGAAGGCGGTCGCGCACCACACGAACGCCACGTTCGTCCGGCTTGTCGGAAGCGAGCTCGTCCAGAAGTACATCGGCGAGGGTGCCCGTCTCGTCCGGGAGCTGTTCCAGCTCGCGCGGGAGAAGGCCCCGACGATCATCTTCATCGACGAGGTCGACTCGATCGGAGCGAAGCGGCTCGAGGTGGCGACCAGCGGGGACCGCGAGGTCCAGCGGACGCTGATGCAGCTGCTCGCGGAGATGGACGGCTTTGAGCCGCTCGCGAATGTCAAGATCATCGCGGCGACCAACCGCCCCGACATCCTCGACGACGCGCTCCTGCGCCCCGGGCGGTTCGACCGGATCATCGAGATCCCGGTCCCCACCTACGGTGGCCGCGCCGAGATCTTCAAGATCCACACCCGGGGGATGGCACTCCACGAGCCGATCGACTTCGAGGCGCTCGCGAACCGGTGCGAGGGCGCGACCGGCGCGGACATCCGGGCCATCTGCACGGAGGCCGGGATGTGGGCGATCCGCGAGGAACGCGACAGCGTGACGACGGCGGACTTCGACCGTGCGATCGAGAAGGTCGTCGGCGAGGAAGAACTCCGCAAAGAGTCCGTCACGATGTTCGCCTGAACATCGGGGCTCGCCGCGGAAGCGGCCCTCCGATACCGGGGCTCGTCCTACTACGCGGGGACGGTGAACCGGCCGAGCAGGCGGGGGCCGGCCGGGACGGAGAGGTCCACGAGATACGCCGGCGCCCCGGCGATCCGCACGACCGGTCGGTCGGTCGTCACGCGCACATTGGCGGGCCCGATCTCCGCGATCTCCGCCGGGACTACCTGGAGCCCGTGGGAGAGGTGGACCGCCGCGCCGACGCCGGCGTCGCCCCGATAGTACCGGCACTTCGTGAACGGGCTCCCCGTCACCTCGGAACCCACCGCGAGCGACCCTTCCGGCGCCAGGACCTGGCCGCGGGAGATCTCGTCCACGTCCACTCCCTTGAGGGCGATCCCGACCCGCTCACCGCAGTCGGCCTCCTTCCGGTCGATGTCGTGCACCTGGATCGACCGGATGTCGAGGACCTTCGGGCTCGGCCAGAGGCGGAGCCGGTCGTGGGCGTGGAGCGTTCCGCGCCGCACGACCCCGAGGATCACCGTGCCGACGCCCTTGACGGGGAAGTAGTGGTCGACCGGCACCATGACCGTCCCCTCCACGGTCGGCGCCTTCCATCCGTCGACCAGGTCACGGAGGTGCGGTAGGTCGAATGGAACCCGAGGAGCCCCCTCGAGACGGCCCCCCTTCAGCGCTCGGGCGAGTTCCGCCTCGCCGACCCCCGGCCCGAGGACCACGGTCGTGGGCGTGTCGGCGAGCTCGACGGTGGCGATCGTCTCGGCCACCGACCGGGTGAGCTCGGGGACGACCAGGAGACACTGGTCGGCCATCGCAAGCGCGCTCAAAAGCGGCGGGAACTTTTCCGGGAACTGGGTCGGCTCGACAAGGGTGATCGCATGGCCCTCGGTCACCGCGTTGAACATTGTGACGTCGGACTCGGTCCCGTGCTTTCCGAGTTCCTTCGCGATGTTCGGCGCCCCGACCACTGCAACGGTGACCCCGGTCGTCACGATGCCTTCCCCGCCGCTTTGGGAGCGGCCACGGTGAGCACGATCTCTCCGTCCTTAGAATCCACCCTCACTTCGCTCCCGTCCCGGACTTCGCCGGCGAGCAGTTTGGCGGTGAGCGGGTCGACGACCATCCGCTGGATCGTTCGTTTGAGCGGGCGGGCCCCGAACGCCGGGTCGAAGCCGGCGGAGGCGAGGAGCGAACGCGCGGCCGGGGTCGCCGAGAGTCGGACCCGTCGGTCCTCGAGCCGGGCGGTGACCTGCGCGAGCTGGAGGTCGACGATCTCTTCGATCTCGGGCTCGGTGAGCGCATGGAAGATCACCACCTCGTCCAGGCGGTTCAGGAACTCGGGCCGGAACTGGACGCGCAACGCGGGCTCGAGGAGCTTGCGTCGCTCCTCGTCGCTCTTCGCTCCGGCGATGAGGTCCGAGCCGAGGTTGCTCGTGAGGATGACGAGCGTGTTGCGGAAGTCGACGGTGCGTCCCTGTCCGTCCGTGAGACGCCCGTCGTCCATCAACTGGAGGAGAACGTTCACCACGTCGGCGTGCGCCTTCTCGACCTCGTCGAACAGGATCACCGTGTAGGGTCGCGACCGGACGGCCTCGGTGAGCTGGCCCCCCTCCTCGTATCCGACGTACCCCGGAGGCGCCCCGATCAGTCTCGCGACCGTGTGCTTCTCCATGTACTCGCTCATGTCGATCCGGACGAGCGCCTTCTCCGAGTGGAACAAGAAGTCGGCGAGCGCCTTCGCGAGTTCGGTCTTTCCGACGCCCGTGGGGCCGATGAAGAGGAACGTCCCCATCGGCCGGTTCGGGTCCCCGAGCCCGGAACGCGCGCGGCGAACCGCCTTCGCGACGGCCGCCACCGCCTCGTCCTGACCGACCACGCGCTTCCGAAGGCTCTCCTCCATCGTGAGGAGCCGCTTCATCTCCCCCTGCAAGAGCCGGGTCACGGGCACGCCGCTCCACTTCGAGATGACGAGGGCCACGTCGTCCTCGGTGACCTCCTCCCGGAGCAGCGATCCCGTCGGGGTGCCCTCCGTCTCCTTCGTGAGCGCATCGACCTGCTTCTGGAGGTCGGGAACGGTCCCGTAGCGGAGCCGGGCCGCTGCCTCGAGGTCGCCGCCCCGCTCCGCCTGTTCCTCCTGCGCCTTCGCGTCGTCGAGCTTCGCCCTCAGGGCCCGGAGTTTCTCGACGTGCCCCTTCTCCCGCTGCCAGCGCGCGAGGAGGCCCTTCTCCTTCTCCTTGAGGTTCGCGAGCTCCTTGTCGAGCGCCTTGAGGCGGTCTCGGCTCGCGGCGTCCTTCTCCCGCGCGAGCGCGGTCCGCTCGATCTCGAGCTGACGGATCCGACGCGAGAGCTGGTCGAGTTCGCTCGGCCGGGAGTCGAGGGCGAGCCGCACCATCGAGGCGGCCTCATCGATTGCGTCGATCGCCTTGTCGGGGAGGTGGCGGTCCGAGATGTACCGGGCGGAGAGCGTCGCCGCCGCGACGAGCGCCGAGTCGTGGATCCGAACGCCGTGGTGGAGCTCGTAGCGCTCCCGCAGACCGCGCAGGATGGACACGGTGTCCTCGACCGTCGGCTCGGAGACCGGGACCGGCTGGAACCTCCGCTCGAGCGCGGCGTCCTTCTCGATGTAGCGCCGGTACTCCTGGGTCGTGGTGGCGCCGATGCAGTGGAGCGTTCCCCGGGCGAGCGCCGGTTTGAGCAGGTTCGAGGCGTCGAGCGCCCCACCTTCGGTCGCTCCGGCGTGGACGAGCGTGTGGAGCTCGTCGATGAACAGGACCACCTCGCCCTCGGAGCGTTCGACCTCCTTGAGCACCGCCTTGATCCGCTCCTCGAACTCTCCGCGGAACTTGGCGCCGGCGAGCAAGCTCCCGAGGTCGAGAGCTACGACGCGTCGGTCCCGAAGCGACTCCGGGACGTCCTTGGTCGCGACGCGTTGGGCCAGTCCCTCGACCACGGCGGTCTTCCCCACGCCCGGCTCGCCGATGAGCACGGGGTTGTTCTTGGTCCGGCGCGAAAGGATCTGGATCACGCGCCGAATCTCATCGTCCCGGCCGATCACCGGGTCGAGTTTGCGCTGGCGGGCGAGGGCCGTGAGGTCCCTCCCGTACTTCTCGAGCGCCTTGTACTGGGACTCCTCCGTGCGGCTCTCGACCGGATGGTCGGGACCCCGGAGGTCCTGGAGGGCGGATTCGACCGCCTGCCGCCGAACCCCGAACTCCTCGAGGAGGTCGCGGGCCGGGGAGGCGACGGAGAGCAGGCCGAGGAGGAGTTCGTCCGCGGTCGTGTAGCGGTCCTTCCGCTTTTCCGCCTCGGCTTCCGCGGCGTCGATTACTTTCGAGAGGTCCCGAGAAAGGTACTGGTCGGACGGCGCGACCCGGTCCGCCGTGGGGAGGCCTTTCAGTCGTTCCGTGACCCGGGCCTGGAGCCGGTCCACCGGCACCTTGAGCCCGGCGAGGATCGCCGTGGCCGGGCTCTCGGACGCGTCCAGGAGGGCGGAGAGAAGGTGCTCCGGCTCGACCGCCGGGTGGCGAAACTCGGCCGCCCGCTGGAATGCTTTCTCGAGCGCCTCCCGGGCGGCGTCCGTCAGCCGTTCAAGACGCATCGGCTTCGGAGCATCCGGGCGAGGCGATTTAAGGGCACCACCCGTCCCGCGCCCCGTGGCCGACCTCGCGGTGCGATGCGCCGGAGTGAGCCTCCGAAACCCGTTTTTGCTCGCGTCCGGGGTCTGGGGCGAGAGCGGGGAGTCGCTCGCCGGGGCGTGGAACGCTGGAGCCGGCGGGGTCATCACGAAGTCGATCGGGTCGGTCCCCCGCTCTGGGTATCCGAACCCCACCATCGAAGCCTACGACCGGTGGGGGCTCCTGAACGCGATGGGTCTCCCGAACCCGGGCATCGACGAATACCCGCGCGAGATCGAGGTCGCCCGCGGAGCGGGAGCAACCGTCATCGGATCCATTTTCGGCGGGGACCCCGAGGAGTTCGCCCGGCTCGCGGCCCGCATGGCCTCCACGGGCGTTGTGGCGCTCGAGCTCAACCTGAGTTGTCCCCACGCCGAAGGGTTCGGGACGGAAGTGGGAGGCACCCCGAAGGACGTAGAAGCGGTGGTGCGGGCGGTGACCAAGGTGGTCTCGATTCCGGTGATCGCGAAGATCACCCCCAACACGTCCGATGCCGCGGGCCTTGCCCTCGCGGCCGAGC
>Ga0187780_10004682_pt1 | contig 10233 bp, 9 predicted proteins | sample 1015_Q2_SP10_20__FD_132429 | JGI IMG/M metagenome (GOLD analysis project Ga0187780, IMG submission 132429) | Tropical peat soil microbial communities from peatlands in Department of Meta, Colombia - 1015_Q2_SP10_20_MG | ecosystem: Environmental > Terrestrial > Soil > Wetlands > Peat | place...
CCAGCCAAACGAGCCTGGCGTGCAACAATACTACGAAGAAATTATTTGGCGCTCTATACAGGCGATGCATTACGATGATGCACTCCTGGTAAAACTCCCACTCGACCGAACCATCTACGATGATGCTTATAGTCGCGCGCGTGGAGTGCAATTATCTGATAGAGCCATCGTCTACCTTGAAAGCATCATACAGCGCTTTCCGAGGGACCACGATATTGGAAATATCCTGCAGCATCTTGCTGTATCACAAGCAGATCTCAGCGAGCATTATAAAAAGGACGATATGGATGAGCTTGCTGAGCATTTCTTTGAGATAGCGCTGGAAAACTTGCAAAAAGCTATTGTAATAGACAATTCTGCACTCGCGCATATCATCTTAGCTGAGTTGTACATGGTCAACGACCGGAAGGAAGAAGCTGTAGCCGAACTGCAACTGGCGAAGCCACTAACCAGCAATAGAGATCAGGAAGCACAGATTGAAGCTGACCTGGCAAGTATTGCCATGGAAGATGAACAATATGATGAGGCCATAGAACATTTCAAACGAGTCGCCGCATTGAATCCAAACTATAATGGCGTCTTGATAAATCTTGGGCTTGCATATCGCAGGCAAGAGAAATATGATGAAGCAATTGCATACTATCAACGCGCACTTGAAGCCAATCCCAACGAAATTCCGATTTACGCCGAACTCGGTACCATTTATATGACTACATCGCAATTGCACAAGGCAATGGAGATAGTTGAGCAGGGTTTGCATCATCGCCCAGATTCTGCCCATTTGCATGCGTTGCTTGCTGCAATCTATTCTGAAAAAGGTGATCGCCGTCGCGCCCAATCAGAACTGGCAGAAGCGGAACGCATAAACCCTGACCTGGAAGTTGTGCAAGCAGTACGCGAAATGTTACACGCAAAGCGCAAATGAACACTTAGCCAGAAATATGAACATCTGAAAGCCAGGACAGCAGGTAATCCATGACACCAAAAAAAGACAAAGCCTTTGATCAATATAAGATCCTTGCAGAGGCAAGTCTACGCGAAGCACTTACAATCGACAACGACTATCTGGGACATATGCTTTTAGCCGGGTTGCTCAAGGAGAACCCGGATCGCCTCGACGATGCAGCAAACCATCTCAACCAGGCCAAAGCTCTGACTTCAAATGAAGATATACTATTGACCATTGAATATGGCCTGGGTGAAATAGCAATGGAGCAAGCTCAATATCATAAGGCATTGCAGCACTTTGAAAGTGTTGCAGCAATCGATCCGACCAATGCTGAGGCCTGGTACAATATCGCAGAAGCGCATAACTTACTCGAGCATGTTGAAGAAGCCGAGATTAATTATGCGCGAGCAATTGCTTTAGAACCTGAAATCATCGATTACTTTACCGCGCTCAGCAGGATGCATATGGAGCATGGACAGGCCTTAAAAGCTCGCTTAGTGCTCGAAGAGGGCTTACGCATAAATCCCGATTCCGCTCAACTGCGAGCTTTCCTGGCATTGGCTGTATCAGAAAGCGGGGATTACCGCAAGGCTGAAGAACTACTAGACGAGGCTGAACTGCTAGATCCAGAACTTGACATGGTAGAGATGTATCGCTTGCTTCTCAATATCAACAAAACCAGGAAACTACCGGCTGTGAATAAAACCAGGCAATTACCAGGCGCGCGTAAGACAAAAAAATTACCCGGCTTAAAGAGCGCTAAAAAAAGAGCCAGCAAAGAATGATCAGAGAAGAAGCTTCTATTACCTACCATACTGTCACGCTCGGCGCTCTGACTTACGAAGGCGCTGCGCTTGCTGAGATTACCGGGCAGAATGAGATTGGTGAACAGCATACACGTACGCTGCACGTGCCCGCCGGCCTCCCAGGAGAATGCGTTACGATTGCAGTCGAGGTGCCAATACCGCCACCGAAGAGACGTAAACGTTATTGGAAAGCACGCCCTCCACGTGTTTGGATTACCGAAATTCATCTTGCTTCACCGCTACGCGTCCAGGCATCGTGCCAGGTATTTGGACTATGCGGGGGCTGCCAACTACAGCATATGCGTTATGAAGCTCAACTCAAGTGGAAACGCTCGATTGTGCAAGAGCTACTGCATGATGTGGGTGGCTTCGCTCATCCAACGGTTCTCGAAACAGTGCCCTGTGATATCCCCTGGCATTATCGCAATCATATGCGTTTCTCCGTCAATCGTGACGGGCAACCAGGACTGACCGCAAGAGGCACGCATCGTGTTCTTCCATTAGAAAACTGCCCAATCGCACATTCACAGATCAACCTCGCTCTAAAAGTGTTGAGCACACTACCAAATCAGCGACCACAGGTCTTGATTCGCTGTGGAGTGGCAACTGGCCAGATGCTCATTCAACCTCATCCTGACTCGAACATCGCGGAGCAACTTGCCGGTGTGGAACTTGATCTGCATACTGAAACGATGGAGGAAAGGCTCTGCGCTGAGCTATTCCGTATTCGTCCAAGCTCTTTTTTTCAGACCAATACCGCACAAGCTGAAAAAATGGCCGCGATGGTGCTGGATGGTCTGGTGGGTTCAGTGCACCATTCTCACGAACATTCTCGCACCATCATCGATGCGTATTGCGGTGTCGGTACATTTGCGCTTCTACTTGCTCGACATGCAGACAAAGTTATCGCCATCGAGGAATCAGCCAGCGCGATTAAAGACGCGCAGTGGAACTTGCGGACAGTCAGCAACGTGGAAATCCTTAAAGGGAAAGTTGAAGAACTGCTGCCAATGCTGGGAGGTCACATTGACGGGCTGGTGCTTGACCCTCCGCGAGCGGGATGCCAGCAGGCTGTACTCGATGCACTTGTACAGCACCCCGTGGACAAGATTGTGTATGTTTCATGCGAACCCTATACCCTCGCACGAGACTTGAATATACTATGCAATCATCATACTACCTACCGTTTGCTTTCGGCGCAGCCATTGGATATGTTTCCCCAGACCGCGCATATTGAATGTGTAGCAACTTTGGAGCGTATATAGAAATGACGACATCTCTTCCTTTGTTACTGGCTTCTGCCTCACCACGGCGGAGGCAAATACTCCAGCTACTTGGCTTGCCATATACGGTGTGTACCCCACCTGTCAACGAAGATACGGTTCAGGAACGTTTTCGCGGCCCTGCCGAGGAGCTGGCACAATGGCTCGCTAAACACAAAGCAGCCGAAGTACTTAAATCGCATGATACCGAAGGTCGTTTAGTAATTACTGCCGATACCACCGTATTATTGAACGGTGAAATCCTCGGTAAACCACGAGATAAGGCGCACGCTCGTCAATTACTCCTTATGCTACGCGGGCGCTGGCACCATGTAATTACAGGAATTGCAGTGAGTTGCAAAATTGACGGGCAACACAGCATACAAGCCACAAGCTGCATTACTCCTGTATTGATGCGTAATTACAGCCAGGCCGAAATTGATGCCTATATTGCGACCGGTGATCCCATGGATAAAGCAGGCGCGTATGGAATCCAACATCCATCATTTCAGCCAACCCGGCATATCGATGGATGTTATCTCAATGTTGTCGGTCTTCCTTTGTGCGTGCTGGTTGATATACTGGCTGATTTTAATGTGTTTCCCATACTATCCGGACAGAGACAGAACGGTCAGGAAATAGCATGTCCGTGGTCAGAGAAATGCAGCCTCTGATTCGTGGTCGATACGCGCCAAGCCCAACCGGCGACCTGCACCTTGGTAATCTGCGTACTGCCTTGCTTGCATGGCTCTTTGCCCGTTGTACAAATGGACAATTTGTGCTGCGTATAGAAGACCTCGACCGGCCCCGCGTGCGTTCTGGGGCCAGTGAACGCATGCTCTTCGACCTGTATTGGCTGGGACTGGACTGGGACGAAGGACCCGATATTGGTGGGCCTCATACACCATACATCCAGAGCGAACGGCAGGAAATCTATACGGCGTACCTGCAACGCCTGTTAGATACAGATCTGATTTACCCATGTTATTGCAGTCGCTCAGAAATCGCTCGCGCTGCTAGCGCCCCGCATGGAAATGAAGGCCCGCGTTATTCCGGCAACTGCCGCTACCTGACACAGGCTCAACGCAGGCAACACGAGTCTCATAATCGCCACCCATCCATGCGTTTTCGCGTAGATGACCAACGGACAGTCTCCTTTACCGATCTGATGGTGGGGCCAGTTGAACAGCAGGTACAGCAAACTGTCGGAGATTTTATCGTCTGCCGCTCAGATGGCATCTTCGCCTATCAATTTGCCGTGGTCGTGGATGACGCACTGATGCACATCAACCAGGTCGTCAGAGGAGTTGACCTCCTCCAGTCCACCGCCCGCCAGATCCTGCTTTTCGAAGCGCTCGGATTTCAAATCCCTACATTTGCGCATGTACCACTTTTGCTTGATGAACATGGCAAAAGATTCTCGAAACGCACACAAAGCGCTGGACTGGAGCCATTACGTGTAGAGGGAATTACACCAGAACAGGTCATAGGGCAAATGGCAGCCGAGTGTGGGTTGGTGTATAGAGGGGAGAAGTTGAGTGCGTGGGAATTAGCCCAACGATATAAACAAAAGGGGTATGGTATAATGCGCTCAATATTCATCCAATAAAAGCATAGTTTTGATATTAGGAAATGTATGGCTGATCTGAAAACACAGATACTCATTCTTATTGCGTCCCTACTCGTTGCCCTTGTTATAGGTCTGATATTACGCTACCTTCTTGTACGTCGCCTGAAAAAGACTGTACTTGATAACTGGCTCATACAGATAATTGGTTTCCTCATTATCATTCCTCCTATCATTGTAGGCATTTTTGTCGCGGCTGCATTCATTGGTATTCCTGCCACTCAAATGCTCTACTACCTGCAACTTGTGTTACCTGATATATTCAGTAAAACAAATTTCGGTCAACTCATCTGGAATCTCTCACTTAGTATTCTGATATTTTTGGTAGCAATAGGCGTTGGACGTACATTCTTGAAGATTATCACTGCGGGTACTATGAAAGATCATCTCGACGTTAATGTTCGTGTTCTGCTTGGCCGGAGTGTGTACATCCTGGTTATGTTCGTCGCTTTCCTCTTCATTCTCGCTATCTGGGATATCCAATTCGGCATACCTGCCGCCGTGATTAGTGTCATCACCGTTGGCCTCACGTTCGTCTTTCAAGACCTGCTCAAAAACATCGTTGCAGGCGTCTATATCCTCGTTGAGGGGCCATTTCATATTGGGGATATTATAACCACAGATGTCTATACTGGAAAAGTGGAGAATGTTGAGATTCGTGCTACCAAATTGCGCATTTTTAGTGGCGAACAGGTTATTGTTCCCAACTCTATGCTTTTTACCGGTGTGGTTGTCAATAGAACCATCTATGAAGAGTCACGCTCTATTATCGTAATTACTATGCCCTTGGCTAAATATGAGAAAGGTCAAACAACTGCATGCATTCTCAATACCATTAAGGGCATTACAGGTGTGATGTTAAAACCAGAACCTGTACTGAGTCTGAGCAGTGTCGCAGGAGCTTTCGGCAACACTACCGGTGTAGTGAGTGGCTATACAGGCGAAATTATTACCCTCACATTGCAATTCTGGATTTCAGACGGGGATGTTAAGGTTATTTCTGATGCTATGATCGCTTTACGCGAGGCTCTGCCTATTGCTGATCTCACCATACGCGAACCGGCCGGGTTATGAGAACGACCAACAACTAATACCTGTTGTTTCTTTCAGGAGAGTAGAAACGTTGAAATATCAGAAGGTTTCAGCAACTATGCGGCGCATAGGGGTACTTGGAGGAACCTTCGATCCAGTACACTATGGTCATCTCGTGATAGCTGAGGAAGTATTCGCTACTCTTAATTTAACGGAGGTGCTTTTTGTACCTGCCGGACATCCACCTCATAAAACGATTGTAGAGATCACAGCAGCAGAGCATCGCTTGAAAATGCTTGAACTTGCAATTGCCTCGAATCCACATTTTACAATATCAAGGGCTGATCTGGATCGTCCAGGACCTTCCTATACAGTTGATACACTGCAATTGTTACGCAAACAATGGGGAGTGCATACTGCCATCTATTTTATTATCGGCGGTGATAGCCTCGAGGACTTGCTGAGTTGGCATAACCCTTCTGGCATTCTTGAGCAATTGACTCATCTAGTGGCCGTCAGACGCCCTGGCTATACTGAGTCCGAGGCATACTACGACTCATTAGATGCTCGCCTGCCAGGTATCAAGCAACGGCTGTTGGTTGTTGATGCGCCACAATTTAATATCTCTGCTACTGACCTGCGTAAACGTGTCGCTGAGGGGCGACCAATCAAATATCAAACTCCCGAAAGCGTTGAGTCGTACATTGTACAATATGGTTTATATAGAATGAATTTAGACAGAAGCGAATAGGAACAACTTCATGGCACCAATACAACTTAGCCTGGGGGATCGATTACGTCTGCGTAAGCCACATCCTTGTGGGAGCTATGACTGGGTGGTAGTACGCCTGGGGGCAGATATAGGCTTGCGTTGCGAAAAGTGTGGACGTCGTGTATTATTACCACGTGCGGAAGTTGAGCGACGCACGAAGCAGGTACTTTCTCGCGCAGTAGATGTAGATACCACGCCATCTATTGATTGACTGTGTAGAACATGATAATCAGGTCCTTTCAAAAAGTGGGATCAATGAGGGTTATACACGAGGAGATTGTGTAATGAATACAGCCGCTCCACAAAGAGGGTTTCAAACGCTCTTCAAGAACAGGAACTTCTTGCTCTTGTGGCTGGCACAATTGACCTCTATGACCATCCTCAACGCCTCAAACTATGCCATTATTATTCTTATACAAGATATTACTGGATCAACAACACTAATAGCTCTTGCTATTATCTGTTTTAGTATTCCCGCCGTGATCATTGGTGCTCCCGCAGGCGTCTTCGTAGATCATAGAAACAAACGCCGCGTACTGTTCTACAGCAATATTCTACGTGCAATTGCCACCTTCGGCTTTGTAATTTCTCTTGCGATTAATCGCAATGAACTTATTACTGTTTTTTTGCTCACATTCCTCATATCATGTATTGGCCAGTTTTTTACCCCGGCAGAAGGAGCATCAATTCCTCTGCTCGTCTCCGAGGAAGAACTAACCTCGGCGCTTTCGCTCTTCAATATTACATTCATGCTATCTCAGGCAGTCGGATTCATTATTCTCGCGCCACTCATACTCAGCTTAGTACCCACTTTTTCAATCGGCCATACCACCATAATTCCTTTTGAAGTGTTGTATGCCCTCATCGCAGTATTGTATCTGGTAAGCGCTTTACTCATTTCGCTCATTCCCGCCAAAGCCTTTACCGAGAGAAAGCGCGAAAGGGATGAGCAAAGAGGCACAAACACTCTCGACGCCTTACAAAATGTGTGGAACGAGGCGCGTGAGGGCTGGTCTTTTATCCGCCATAATAACCAGCTCTTTTTAGCAGTCATCCAGCTCTCATTTGCTGGCGTGCTGCTATTGATAATTGGTGAACTGGCAACACCACTTGTAACAAGGCTATTTCATCTTCCAGCCAGCCTGATGGCGATTGTATTCGCACCTGCAGGAGTTGGTCTGGTCGTCGGTTCAATATTGATGCCGCGCGTCCTCCAACGGATAAGCAAGGAGCATGCCATTTTTATTGGTAGTATTGTATTGGCAGGCACAATCGCACTGTTGCCACTATCTACCCTCCTTGCTCATTATATGGAAAAACAAGGGCTTAGCTCCAAACCGATTTATTTCGTGGCAGTTCCTTTAATTATGTTCACTGCTGGAATAGCAATTGACTTCATTAATATTCCTGCGCAAACTGCTATCCAGGAATCAACGCCTGAATGGATCAAGGGGCGCGTCCTGGCCTTACAACTCATGCTATACAATGCAATCTCCATCCCGATTCTGCTTTTCATTGGGGGATTAGCCGATACGTTGGGCATTGACAAGGTAATCTACCTGGTTTCTGTGTCCATTCTTGGTTTTGGATTTTGGGGCAGGTTTTATGAGCGCAGGCACAGGGACCTGGGTCCAAAAGACGATTTGTTAGATGAAAAAGCCAGGTTATCCGAACCTGAACGTGTGAAAAGTTAGTAATGCAGGAATATCCTGATGTGAGGACGAGATGGATCCCACTCAATCAACACAGATGAATCAATACTTGCCCTGGCTTATCATTGCTGGAGTTGTGGGACTTTTCCTGTTACTTCGTATCACACGCAAGGGATTGCGACGACGTGTTGACGAGATTGGTTACCGGCTCAGGGGCGAACGAGGTTTGATGTTCTGGTTCTGGCTCAATGCTCCGGGAGTCATGCTGCATGAATTAAGCCATGCAATTGCAGTTCTGCTTTTCTATCCCTTTGGCTTTCGTATCACCAGCATTACGCTCTTTCGTGTCCAACCCAGGGTACAAAGCAGAAATAGTGGTCGAGGCATGAAAACGAGCGGTAAACAATCACTCCAACTTGGAGAGGTACAATACACACGCCCTCAAGGTCGCCTGCTAACCTACATTGGAGATGGGCTTAGCGGCATTGCGCCTCTATTTGGTGGCATTGCCATGTTCATACTGCTCTACTGGTTAGCTACTGGCTATAATCTCTGGGATTATGTGAATAACCAGCACGCCATTCTGCGCCCATACTGGCCATGGTGGACATTGATTTTTGTCCCCTACCTGATCTTGACGGTCACTTCTGAACTCTGGCCCAGCAGCGCGGATTGGCATGGAGCGCGCTGGTTCGTTGGCGGCCTTGCGCTATTTATCATTGTGATAATAGCACTCCTCTGGCTTACCGGGCGCATTGTTTTTAATCATGCTTTGCTCCTTAGCACTTCTTCAATCGCTAAATATATAGATTTCGCTCTACTAGTGCTGGTTGGTTTATATCTGGTTTTTCTTGCAATTGCCGAGTTGCTCGTTCAGCTTTTGCGCAGGTAGAGATACTAAAGTTCCACAGGCAAATCACTACCTAATGAGCTAGCAGGTTGTCGCAGCATACGAACAGTGGGGCAGCGCTTTCGCATTCTCTATAACATTGAGGCAGAACAGGTCATTGTAGTGGTGGTAGCTCCTGATATCCGCAGAGTTGGTGATAAAAAGGACGTGTACGAACTTGCAAGGAACGGCCATTTTTACCTGAAATGTGACGGCCTTGTAAAGCTAAGAGGCGCAACCGTGATGATTTTGTGAGAAGTATACGCTACGCTCCTTGTAGAGACATTATGAGGAGTGGCAGTAACCATGGACACCAATCCAAATCCATCAATAGAAGATCCACAGGATAAGCAATCACCGCCAAGGTCAAAATGGACGAAACTGCTTCCTTGGGTCTTCTTGATCGCATTCTTCGCGTTGGCATGGTTCCTGACCTCGCTTCTGGGTCAGGCTGGAACACAAAGTACCGAAACGGTCAGTTACACCACCTTCGTGGAGCAGGTGAACGCCAACAACGTCACGTCTGTGACCATCACCGACTATACTGTCACAGGTGTCTTTGCATCGCCTGTGACTTCCGCAGATGGAACCACGAAGTCAACTCAGTTCACGACCACTGTCCCACAATTCGGCAATGATGAACTGATTCCACTGCTGCAACAGCATCACGTGGCTATTACAGTTCAGCCATCCAGCAGTGCAGGCACGGATTTCTGGTTGAATATCCTGCTTTTCTTGGGACCAATTGTCTTGATGATCTTACTCTTCTGGTGGATGAGTCGACGGGTGACGAGAACCCGAAACGGCATCTTCTCTTTTGGCAAGAGTAGAGCGCGACTCTACATGGGCGGTAAGACCCAGACGACTTTTGCCGATGTGGCAGGCGTTGACGAGGCAAAAGCAGAACTCGTCGAGATCGTGGAGTTTCTCAAAGAGCCTGCTCGTTTCCAGCAACTTGGTGGTAAGATTCCCAGAGGCATCCTGCTGGTTGGCCCACCTGGTGCTGGCAAAACCCTGCTCGCCAAGGCCGTCGCTGGCGAAGCCGATGTTCCATTTTTCTCCATGTCAGCTTCCGAGTTCGTCGAGATGTTTGTCGGTGTAGGTGCTAGTCGGGTTCGTGATCTCTTTGAGACTGCCAAGAAAAGTGCTCCGTGCATCATCTTCATCGATGAACTCGATGCGGTTGGACGCGAGCGTGGGGCAGGTCTTGGAGGAGGGAACGACGAGCGCGAACAAACACTCAA
>Ga0187780_10004683_pt1 | contig 10232 bp, 8 predicted proteins | sample 1015_Q2_SP10_20__FD_132429 | JGI IMG/M metagenome (GOLD analysis project Ga0187780, IMG submission 132429) | Tropical peat soil microbial communities from peatlands in Department of Meta, Colombia - 1015_Q2_SP10_20_MG | ecosystem: Environmental > Terrestrial > Soil > Wetlands > Peat | place...
CGAGGCCCATCAGGCGCCGCCCCCTTGGCCGGCCCCGCGGCGCAGCAGCCAGGTGCGCACCCGGGCGCGGACGTTGGTGGGCGTGAAGGGCTTGGCCAGGTAGTCGGTGACGCCGGCGGCGAACCCGGCCGCGGTATTCTCGGCGCCCGTCTGCGCCGTGATCAGGACCACGGGGACCTCGCGCAGGGTCGGGTCCGCATCCTCGCGCAGGGCGCGCGTCACCTCCAGCCCGTCCCGGCCCGGCATCTGCCAGTCCAGCAGGATCAGGGCGGGCCGCTCGGCGCGCGCCAGGCGCAGCGCCTCGTCGCCGTCGCCGGCCGTCAGGAGGCGGAGGCCCTCCGGGCGCAGGGTGGTGGTCAGGAGCCGGAGGACGTCCGGGTCGTCGTCGGCGATGAGCACCGTCCGCTCCGCGGGCGCCGCGGCGGGCCGCGGCGCGGGGGCCGGCGCCGCCGCGGGCGCGGCCGCCGTCACTTGTCCCTCGCCGAGCTCCAGCACTTGGCCTTCCGCCGCAGCGAAGACCTCCAGGGCGCCCCCGGCGGCATCCGCGCGCCGGCGGCAGGCGTCCTGAAGCCGGTCCAGCGCCTCGTCGGCCCGGAGCGGGTCGTGGTGGAAGAGCGCCAGGCGCGTGGCCCCCGCCGCCAGGGCATAGTCCACCGCCCACTCCACCGGGGTGTGCCCCCAGCCAACCTTCGCCGGGTACTCCTCGGCCGTGTACTGCGCGTCGTGGATCACCAGATTCGCGCCCACCAGAAAATCCACATGGCGCTGGTCCTCCCGGTGCAGGAACACCGGGGCCGGCCACCCCCCCGTCAGCCCCATCTCCTTCGTCGTGGGGGCCGCATGGGGCTCGTGATCGACGGCGTAGACCACGGCCACGCCGTCGGCCTCCAGGCGGTAGCCCAGGTCGAGGGTGGCATGGTTCAGGTACTGGGCGGTGACGCGCACGCCGCCGATCCCGAAGGCCCCCTCGCCGAGCTCGTGGAACCGGATCGTGGCGCCGAGCTGGTCCAGGGTGACCGGGAAATAGGTGTACTCCATCTGGCCCGCCAGGGTCGTGGCCAGGTGGGTGCCCATTCCCCCGGGGGCGTAGATGTCCCATTCGTTGCCGGGGATGAACAGGGGGGCGAAGAAGGGGAAGCCCTGGATGTGGTCCCAGTGCGTGTGGGTGATCAGCAGGTGCCCACGCAGCGGGCGCTCCCCGGAGGCCAGCAGGGCCTGCCCCAGCCCGTGTGCGCCGGTGCCGCAGTCCAGGACGATGAGCGTCCCGTCGGCCGCGCGCACCTCCACGCAGAGGGTGTTGCCGCCGTAACGGAGCGTGGCGGGCCCCGGCTTCGCGATGGAGCCACGCACTCCCCAGAATCGGATGCGCATCATGGCCTCCTGGCGGGGTGCCCTGCCCCCGTGGTTCCGGTGCGGGAGATCCGGCGGGACCGCGGCCGGCGCCACCGCTCACGGACCGCGCGCGGGACGCCGCCTCCGGAACCCTTTCATCCTCCCACCACCTTCGCGCGGCCGTCAACTACATTGCTTGGAACCGTGCCTCCCGCGGGCCACCGCGGGCCGCCCGGAATGGGCCCCCGGAGGGGATGCGCCGCCGCAGCGGGAGCCGCGCGGCCATCGTGTTTCCGGTTGCGGGGACGCGCGAGGGCGTCATATCATCCCTTCGCCGCTGTGGGGCGGAGTGGGAGGGTCCATGATGCGAATCCTGTGTAGCATCGTGCGGGGCAGGGCGCTGCGGCCGACGGGTCTTTCGGGGCTGATGCTGGCGGTGGGGGTCATCGCCTGCGCGGCCGCCACGATCGAGATCCAGTCCGAGCACGATCGGCAGGCGGCGGCGGACGCCGCGCGGTACCGGACGTACGCGTGGATCCCCCGCCCGGGCGGGGCCGGAGAGGGGGCCCTCCTCCAGGAGGTCGCGCCATACGTGACCCGTGCCGTGGCCGATACCCTGCAGGCGAAGGGGTACAAGCCGGCCGAGGGTGCCGCGGACTTCCTGATCGGATGGGATGCCGCCGTCGAGGGAAAGGTGCAACAGACGAAGGTCGAGGTGGGCGCGCGCATCCCGTCGCCCGGGGCGCGCGTGCCGGGCCCCTTCGTCCCGCAGACCGTGACCGTGGAGAGAAAGTACGATGAGGGCACCCTCATCCTGGAGGTCGTCGATGCCGCGTCGGGAAGGCTCGTCTGGCGGGGCTGGGCCCAGGCCGAGGTCAAGTCCAAGGCGGATCCCGGCCAGCGCGAGGCCCGCATCCGGGAGGCGGTGGCGAAGATCCTCGACCAGTTCCCGCCCAAGCCGTGACGGCGCCCCATTGAAGAGGAAGAAGTGCAATGGGGCCACTGCGAAAATGAAACGGTGGTCCGGGTCCGGGACGCAAGTCCGGGACGTAGCGCAGTTGTCGTCTGGGAGGTAGGGAGGTACGTAGCGCAGTTATCAAAAGTATCCTTGACCGGCCCCCCCGCCAATAGCCTCCCGCCATGCGCCGCGGCCCCCGCCTCGACGCCCCCGGCGTCCGCCACTACGTGATGGTGCGGGGGATCGAGCGCCGTTCCCTCTTCCGCGACAACCGGGACCGGGCCGACTTGGTGCTCGGCGCGACGCGTCCGGCCCGCTGACGACAGGGATAGGGGCATCTTCGCCTCGAGCCGAAACCTCGACCGGGCCGCCCCCCTGCCCGGTGCACTGGGCGGGCCGCCACGCCCCCCTGAGGAGGCGTACGCAGCGCAGCGCGGCGGCTCGCAGGCGGCAGCGGCGCCGGCACTCCCCATCGTTGGCCTGGGTGCCCCCCTGCCCCTAGCCTTTCCCATCGGGGGCTGACTCCGAGCTCATCATTCTCTCCATCCGATTCCCGTCTCTATAATGATAGGGATCTATCCGCCCGCCCCCGGGCGTGGCTCGGGGGCTTCCCCGGGATGGTTGGGACAGGCCTGCCACGGGATGATTGTATTGTATTTTCTTGTAGTTACAGCGATGATGCATTTGCCAACCAACTCACGCTGCCCCACCCCGGTCCCACCAGACCCGCGGGACCGAATGGGTCATTGGCCCCATGTCCGGGAAAGTGCAAGATTGGCGCGGGGTTGCGGCCTGGCCCCGCGCCACGCCGGGGGGTGAGGGAATGGCCCTCGGCTTGCTTTGTCCGGCACCAATCCAAAGCGGTTCATCCCCACGACCCCCGGGCGCCCGGCGCCCCGTGTGCTGAAGAGGCAGCCCCCATGTATCGGCAGGAGCCACGCCCATGATCAGCATCAGCAAGCTCTGCTGCGGCGCGAAGGCGGAAAGCGACGGGCTGCGCTACGGGCACGGCCGCGCGGCGGACCCCGCGTCGCTCCGCCCCCGCTCCGCGGCGGAGCGGCGCCCCATCGTGGTGTGGAACGTCACGCGGACGTGCAACCTGCGCTGCATCCACTGCTATACGGACTCGGAGGCCAAGGCCTACACCGGCGAGCTCTCCACGGCGGACGGGTTCAACCTCCTGCGCGACCTGGCCGAGTTCCAGGTGCCGGCGGTGCTGTTCTCGGGCGGCGAGCCGCTGGTGCGGAAGGACCTGTTCGAACTGGTCGGCTATGCCCGGTCCCTGGGGCTCCGCCCCACGCTCTCCACCAACGGCACGCTCATCACGCCCGAGATGGCGCTGCGGATCAAGAACGCCGGGTTCACCTACGTGGGCATCAGCCTGGACGGCATCGGCCCGGTGAACGACTGCTTCCGGGGCGTGCCGGGCGCCTTCGAGAAGGCCCTGAACGCCTTCCGCTACTGCCGGCGGGTGGGACAGCGCGTGGGCCTGCGCCTGACGCTGACCCGGCACAACGTGGAGAACCTCCACGGCATCTTCGACTTGGTGGAGCGGGAGGACATCAATCGCGTCTGCTTCTACCACCTGGTCTACTCGGGACGCGGCCGCGGCATCCAGGGCGACGACCTCACGCTGGCCCGGACGCGCGCCGCGCTGGACGTCATCCTGGACCGCACGGTTGACTTCCACCGGCGCGGGCTGGACAAGGAGATCCTCACGGTGGACAACCACGTGGACGGGCCGTACCTGTACCTGCGGCTGCTGCGGCAGGATTCGGCGCGGGCCCGGGAGGTCCTGGACCTGCTCCGCTGGAACGGCGGCGGCACCTATAGCTCGGGCGTGGGGATCGCCAACGTGGACTTCAACGGAAACGTCCACGCGGACCAGTTCTGGATGCACCGCTCCTTCGGCAACGTGCGGGAGCGGCCCTTCAGCCAGATCTGGATGGACACGTCGGACCCGATCATGGCCGGCCTCAAGCACCGGCGCCCGCTCCTGAAGGGGCGCTGCGGGCGGTGCCGGTTCCAGGATGCCTGCGGCGGGGCCCTGCGGGTGCGGGCCGACCTGGTGCACGGGGACCCCTGGGCGCCGGACCCGGCCTGCTATCTGACGGATGAAGAGATCGGCCTCACGGCGGCGGACCTGGCGGAGATGGCCGCCGCCGGCGAGAGCTTCCCCTCGCCCCTCGCCGCCAGGGAGATCACCCATGCCTGAGGCGATGGGCGCGGCCCCGCCCCCCCGGCGCCCCCGCCCCGGGGAGCACGAGTTGCGCCTCGTCTTCTGGGAGACGACGGCCGGCTGCAACCTGGAGTGCGTGCACTGCCGGCGGCTGGACGTGGCCCACGAGATGATGCGGAGCGACCTGACCACGGAGGAGGCCTTCCTCCTGGTGGATCAGATCGCCGAGGTGGGGAACCCCATCCTGGTCCTCTCGGGCGGGGAGCCGCTGATCCGGCCCGACATCCTGGATATCGCCCGCCACGGGCGGCAGCGGGGCCTGACCGTCTCGCTGGCCACCAACGGCACCCTCGTCACCAGTAAGCTGGCGCGCGCCATCCAGGCGGCCGGCATCGCCCGCGTGGCCGTGAGCCTGGACGGGGCGCGGGCCGACACGCACGACCAGTTCCGCCGCCAGCTCGGCTCCTTCCACCGGGCCCTGGAGGGGATCGGCTACCTGCGCTGGGCGGGGGTGCCGGTGCAGATCAACACCACCGTGGCCCGGCACAACGAGGCCGAGCTGGAGGCCATCCACGACCTGGCGGCGGACCTGGGGGCCGTGGCCCTGCACGCCTTCTTGCTGGTGCCCGTGGGGTGCGGCGTCCAGATCGCCGAGGACCAGATGCTCTCCCCCGAGGGCTACGAGGCCATCCTCCACCGGTTCTACGATCTGGCGCAGCGCGGCCGGCTGCAGTGCAAGGCCACCTGCGCGCCCCACTACTACCGGGTGGTGCGCCAGCGGGCGGCGGCGGAGGGCCGCCACGTGGTGCCGGCGCGGCACGGCATGGCGGCCATGACGAAGGGATGCCTGGCCGGGTCGGCCGTGTGCTTCGTCTCCCACAAGGGCGAGGTGTTCCCCTGCGGCTATCTGCCGGTGGAGGCGGGGAACGTGCGCCGTGCCCCCTTCGGCAGCATCTGGCGCCTCTCGCCCGTGTTCGCCAGCCTGCGGGACCCGGATTGCCTGGACGGGAAGTGCGGGGCCTGCGAGTTCATCAACGTCTGCAGCGGCTGCCGTGCCCGGGCCTACTACGCCACGGGCGATTACCTGGCCGAGGAGCCGTTCTGCGTCTACGAGCCGCGACGCAAATCAACGACCGCGCAGGTCGGAAGGAGGACCCATGAGCCGGAAGAACCGCCCGCCTCGTGAGCGGGCCGACGCGCCGCCCCCCGCCCGCGGGGTCGGTAGGCGCTGGGTGATGGGGGCGCTGGGGGCGGGGGCGGTGGCCGCCGCCGGGGGCTGGTACCTCTGGGCGCCCATCCGCACGGCGCGGGCGGGCAACCATCCGGAGCCACCGCCCGGAGCGAGCCTCCCCGCCACGCTTTCGCCGGCGCTCTTCGTAGGGAAGGCGGCCGCCGCCTACCAGGTGGCGCGCGAGATCCCCGGGACGCTGGCGCGGATCTACTGCTACTGCGGCTGCGACACGCTGGTGGGGCACAAATCCCTCCTCCACTGCTTCAGCGACGACCACGGCTCGGGGTGAGACATCTGCCAGGATGAGGCGCTGGATGCGTCTCGCATGGTCCGGGCCGGGTCCGACATCGCGGCCATCCGACTTGCCATCGATCGGAAGTATGCCCGCCTTTGACAGGCTGCTGAAAAAGGCCCAACATCTTTCCCCGCTGCCTTGGCGGCAGCGGGCGGGGCGTTGGCGCGCTTGCGCACTCGCTGCGGCGTACCCGGAGTACGCCTCACTCGGCCCTTCGCGCGCCGCCTTGCATATGGACCTTTTTGAGCAGCCTGTCCGGCAGCGCGTGCGGCGTTGGCGCGCTCGGACAATTCCCCGCCGCCGCCATTGCGGCAGCGATCGCGCTGCGGCGGACCGGCCCTCCCATTCCGCATTCCGCAATCCGCATTCCGCAATGGTGGGCGCCGCCTTGCATCTGGACCTTTTTGAGCAGCCTGCGGAGGAATGGGTTTTTCGGCAAGCATGTAAACGAGGGCCGGCGCCGGCGGCGGCGACGCGGGGGCGTCGGCCGACCGGCCTGCTGGGGCGCTGCCTTCGCGGGATGCTGGGGCTCGCGATTGCCCTGCTATGGACGGGTTCCGCGGGGGCGCACGGGGAGCACGGGGATGCGGCACCGGCCCTGCACGGCCGGGCCATCGTGCAGGTGGCCGGATACGAGGTCGAGCTGCTCTCGAACCCCGCGCCGCCGGTGGCGGGGCGGCCGGCCAGGATCGTGGCCGCCGTCCGCGAGGCGGGGACGGGCCGGGCCCCCACCGGCGGCCGCGTCTTCGTCGGCCTCGCCCTGGCCGTGGAGCCCGAGGCGTCACACCCGAACTCCCCTGAGCACGCCTCCCACGCCTCCCATGGCTCCGAGCCCTCCCAATTGACAATCCTCAATCGACAATCGCCAATTCCCGTTATGGTTCGCGCCGGCGAGGAGGGTTTGGCGGGAAACTACACGGCGCTGTTGCGCCCCGAGCGGAAGGGCCCTCACGTGGTGCGGGTGGAGCTCCGCGAGCTGGACGGGCGGCGTATCGGGGCCCCCAGCCCGTATGACGCCGCGGACCCGCACCACGGCTCCCATGAGGGCACCGGCGCGCCTCCCGCCGTGGTGACCTTCTCGGTGGAGGTGGCGCCGGCGCCCCCGCTGGTGGGCGCCACCATGTTGTGGGTGGCGCTGGTGGCGGGCGGCGCCGCCGCGGGCGGGTGGGTGCTCCGCGCGAGGGCCCGCCTGGGTGTGGCCGAGGGCGCCCGGCTGAACGTGCTGGAGGTGCCCTGGGTGCGGCGGGCCCTCGCCGGACCGTGGCTCCAGCCGACCTTCCAGGTACCCCTGGTTCTCGTCACGCTGCTGCTCGTCCTCCTCGGATTCGGCGACACGCAGGACCCGGCCCGCAATCTGGCCACCAAGCTTACCTGGACCATCTGGTGGGCCGGCATCATCTTCACCTTCGTCACCCTCGGGCGCGCCTGGTGCTACGTCTGCCCGTACGGCGGCCTGAACGATTGGGCCGAGCGGCTGGCCAGGCCGGCGCGCATGTTCCCCCGGGTGCTGCGGAACCTGTGGCCGGCCACGGCCATGTTCCTGCTGCTCACCTGGGCGGACGAGCAGCTCGGCGTCATCCGCTCGCCGGCGGTGACGGCGTGGATCCTCGTCCTCCTGGCCGTCCTGGCGGTGGGGGCGGGGCTCCTGTACCAGCGGCGCAGCTTCTGTCGGTACCTGTGCCCCATCGGTGGGGTGATCGGGCTCTACAGCATGCTGGCGCCGGTGGAGCTGCGGGCGGCCTCGGGCGATGCCTGCCGTTCAGACAAGGGCAAGGCCTGCTACCGGGGGAGCGCGCAGAGCTACGGCTGCCCGATGTTCGAGTTCCCCCAGGTGATGGACCGGAACACCTACTGCACCCTGTGCATGGAGTGCGTGAAGGGCTGCCCCATGAACAACATGGCCCTCAGGGCCCGGCCCTTCGGGGCGGACCTGTGGGCGTCGGCGAAACGCCAGTTCGACGAGGCGTACCTGGCGGCGGCCATGCTGGGCGTGGTTACCGTGGTGACGGCGGCCATGATCGCGCCCTGGCAGGCGTGGATGGTGGGCCTGGGGCGCCTCCTGCCCGTGAACCCCATCCGGTGGATGCGCCCCATCACCTACCTGGGCCTGGTGGACTCGGTGGTGTTCTTCGCCGTGGCCCTGGCGGTGGGGCCGGGACTTGTGCTGGGGGCGGCGTGGCTGGCGGAGCGGCGCGTGCCGGCGGCGGAACGGCTGGGGCTGCGGCGCGCCTTCACCACATTCGCCTACGCCGTCGTTCCCCTGGGCCTCGCCATGCACCTGGCCCACAACTTGGAGCACCTCCTGGTGGAGGGGCCGGCGTTGGTCCCGGTGCTCCAGCGCACCGCGGCCCGCTTCCTGGGGTTCGCCACGGGCGATCCGGACTGGCGCATCGGCCCCCTGGTGGCGCCGGACCTGATCCCGTGGCTCCAACTGGCCGTGCTCCTCGCCCTCTTCGGCCTCGCCCTGGTGGTGGCCCACCGGCTCACGCGGTCCGCCTACGGGGGGCCGGTGGTGGCCGCCCGTGCCGCCGTGCCGCTCTTCGCCCTCCTGGCGCTGGTGACGGCGGTCAATCTGCTCATCCTGGCCCAGCCCATGGGCGCGCGCCACGCCATGTAGGGTTCACGGGCGTCCCCGTGGCCCCTCCATCTCTCCTCACCGAAGGCTCGGCCCCGCAGGCATCCTCCTTCACGAACCCCTAGACCCGCCGGCACGAGGCTACCCCGGACCCCTTCGCCCACGGACTGGTGGGGGAGCGCGAGGCGGGCCAGCCGCCAGGATAAGCAGGCCCCCTTGACAGCACACGCCTCGGCACGGAGGCGAACGCACAACTGGCCCGTATTATTCACGAACAAGCGCGCCGCGTCCTGAGCGGTCTCTCACCCTGTCCCTGGCCGCCTTCCCTATCGTCCCCCCTTTCTGAAAGGGGGGCCGGGGGGGATTTTTGCGCTCAACTCTGCGGCGATGGTCCATTAGATAGCCTCCACAATAACATCACCGAAATCTCCCCTCCCCCCCTTTCTCAAAGGGGGGACGCCGCTTCGTGAATCATCCGGCCTGGGGCACGCGGCGTGCGCCGGTACGGTTCAAGTGGACCTTGACACGGCCCTCGGCACGGGCATAAATTGCTCGCCATTGCAGAGCCTACATTCCTGCACTCTGCCCGAGGCGAGGCAACGCAATTGACCATCGAGCCGGGGCGGCCAGCCGCCATTTCGGGTCCCGATCCCGACACGCGCCGCCCCCGCGTGCAGTTTCCGGAGGGCGCGTGCGACTGCCACGCCCACGTGTTCGGGCCGCCAGACCGGTTCCCCCTGGTGCCGAACGCCGCCTACATCCCACCGGCCGCGTCGCCACAGGACTACGCGCGGATGCTCAGCGCCATCGGGTGCCAGCGGGCGGTGCTGGTGCAGCCCAGCATCTACGGCACCAACAATCGCTGTATGGTTGCGGCCATGAACTCCGGGGTGTTCGATTTCCGGGGCGTGGCGGTGATCGAAGAAACAGCCGGGGACGCGGAGCTGGAGGCCCTGCACCGCGCCGGGGTCCGCGGCGTGCGTATCAACGTGGCGTCCAAGACCGCGGGACTCACGCTGGACCAGGCACCGCGCCTCGCGGCGCGGGTCAAAGGGCTCGGCTGGCACCTCCAGTTCTTCCTGCGCATCGGCGAGTCCCCGGCGTTCGAAGAGCAGATCGCCTGGCTCCCGGTGCCCTGCGTGATGGACCATTTCGCCCACGTGCAGGCGGCCGAGGGGGTGCAGTCTCCGGGCTTCCAGGCGCTGCTCCGGCTCGCCCGCCTGGAGCACGTTTGGTTCAAGCTGATCGGGCCGTATCGCATTTCCACACGGTGGCCGCTGTATCCGGATGTCGCGCCGCTGGCCAGGGCGCTCGTGGCGGCGGCGCCCGACCGCTGCGTGTGGGGCACCGACTGGCCCCACCCCAATGCGGCGCGCATGCCGAACGACGGCGACCTTGCGGATGCGCTCGGCGAGTGGTTCCCCGATGCGGCGGTGCGCCAGGCGCTGCTGGTCCGGAATCCTGCCCGCCTCTATGGCTTCGACTGAAGGGTCGGCCGGGCGCAGCGTGTGCGGGTCGCCATGAATCTAACCCACAGTATTCATGAAGCCGCTCGACACCCTCACCCATACCCTCTCCCTCAGCGAGGGAGAGGGTAAGTTTAGGATTCCCTCGCCCCCGGAGGGGGAGAGGGCAGGGTGAGGGGGCGCCTGAGACGCTGAG
>Ga0187780_10004685_pt1 | contig 10230 bp, 8 predicted proteins | sample 1015_Q2_SP10_20__FD_132429 | JGI IMG/M metagenome (GOLD analysis project Ga0187780, IMG submission 132429) | Tropical peat soil microbial communities from peatlands in Department of Meta, Colombia - 1015_Q2_SP10_20_MG | ecosystem: Environmental > Terrestrial > Soil > Wetlands > Peat | place...
ATGCAGAACGTCCCCCAGCTCGACACCGCGTCCGAGTTCTTCGACCAGCCCGGCTTCACGAACGCCTGGAAAGGCGTGATCGAGCCTCGGCTCGGCGAGTTTCGCCCGGACCACGTTCTCTTCTCCTTCCACGGATTGCCGGAGCGCCATCTGCGCAAGAGCGATCCGACAGGGCGTCGTTGCCTCGCGACGGCCAGCTGCTGCGAGGCCCTCGGCCCGGACAACCGCACCTGCTATCGAGCCCAGTGCGTCGCCACGACACGCGCCCTGGCCGGCGCGTTGGCCCTGGCCCCGGATGCCCATTCGATGGCGTTCCAATCCCGCCTCGGCCGAGAGCCTTGGATCCGACCCTACACCGATCAGTTGTTGCCCGAACTCCGAAGCCGGGGAATTCGCCGCCTCGCTGTGGTGTGTCCCTCGTTCGTGGCCGATTGCCTCGAGACGGTCGAGGAGATCGGGATTCGCGCGCGCGCGCAGTGGCACGCACTCGGTGGCGAGGAACTCCTTCTCGTGCCATCGCTCAACGCAGATCCTGAGTGGGTGAAGGCGCTGGCGCAGATGGTGCGCGGCCACGAGCGCTAGGATCGTTTCCGCGGACGAGCCTCCCCGAGCGCCTCTCGCGCAGCACGCACCAGGGCATTGCGCTCGCCGGCGCTGTTCAGGGCGAAGCGCTCGAAATCCTCCCCGATCTTGAGGTCCGCGAACAAACCCGCCGGATCTTCATGGAAGTGCAGAAAGGCTCTCCCCCCGCGATAGAAGATCCCAGGTTTCTTCTCCACGATTCCGGGAAGGCGGCGGAGCTGGCCCAGCAGCGCTTCGAGGATGGCCAAAGCGCGGGGTCCGGCGTGCTTCACGAGACGAGACCTGCTCTCAGCGCACTCGCCGCACGAACTCCACTCGAAAGTGTATCGGCGATCGAGACGCCGTCGAGCCAGCCACCGGCCAGCGAAAGCCCCCGGACCCGCGCGGTCTCCCTGTGCAGCTCGGCCATGAGCGTCCCGTGATGCCGGCCTGGCTGCGCGACCGCGCGAGGCCAGCGGGAGAGCGCCAGCAGGTCGAACCCCCCGCGCAGGCCCAGCGTGGCGTCGAGTTCCTTGCCCAGTTGTGAAACCAAAAGATCGTCCGGCTCGTTCATGGCCTCGGGCCAGCGCGCCCCTCCGAGCAAACAAGTGAGCAACGCTCGCCCCGGAGGTGCCCGATCGGGGAAAAGGCGGCTCATGAAGAGGCAGCCCAGGAGCTTGAGCCCGGACGCGCGAGGCACGAGAAAGCCAAAGCCTTCGATGGGCGCCCGCACCTCTTCGGGCCGCACGGAGACAGAGATGCTCACGACCGGAGCGTACGACACCTTGGCGGCCACCTCCGCTGCGCCGGGAGCCACGGAGCGAAGGAGGGCCGCCGCTTCAGCGGCAGGCAGTGCCACCACGACGGATCGGGCGCGAAGGAGCGGAGAAGAGCTTCCCGCGAACTCGAGGCGCAGCCCGTTGCCCTCAAGACCAAGAGCGGCGACCCGGCTCCTAAGCAGGAGGCGGTCCCCCAAGGCCCCTGCGAAGCGTGCCGCGAGTCCTCCAAGACCATCCCGGGCGGAGAAGGTCCCGGCGAGACCCCGCACGCGCGGCCGGAGCGCTCGACTGAGGAGGCCGCGCGCCACGCTTCCGTGGCTCCGCTCGAGCGCGGTCGCGAAGCCGAGTACGGCGTCCGCACCCAGCTCGTGTTCATCACCGGCGTAGATTCCCGTGAGCGCCGGCGCGAGAAGGGCCTCGGTTGCCTCGCGCCCGAAGCGCCGCGCGACAAACTCTGCCGCAGACTCCCCCTTGGCGTCGCCCCGCCGTACCAGAGGTTCTCCCAGGAGGCGAAGCTTGCCGCGGGTTGTGAGCAGTGGAGAACGAACGAAGGCCACGGGACCCAGGGGGACGGGCACGAGGCTGCCCCCATGAAACACAAAGCGCAGCCGACGCGCCGGTGACGCAGGGACGAGTTCCTTCTCGAGACTGTGGTCCCGGAGAAATGCGAGCGCCGGTGCCTTTACGAGGCAGGTGTTCGGACCGCGCTCCACGCGATGGCCGTGGATCTCCTCGGTCTGCATCACGCCGCCCGGCCGGTCGCACGCTTCGACGAGGAGGACCTCGAATCCGGCTCGCTTCAGCTCAAGAGCCGCGGCCAGTCCCGCTGCGCCCGCTCCGACCACCGCAACTTCGACTTCGTTTCTCTGCACGTTCTAGAGCGCCTCGCACGGGTGGCCGGCGCTCGGTCCTTCGCAGCATGTCATGGTGACCCCTCGTCGCCCGGACCGAGTTCGAAGCCTGGGCAGCTCACGCGGGAGGGCGGACCGGGAGTGCCTTCGCTGCCTGCACGAAGGCGCGCACTCCGGCGACCGGAGTCTCGGGCAACACCCCATGACCGAGGTTCAGCACGTGGCCCCGCGCTGGGGCCGCGGCGGCCGCGATCTCGCGCACAAGCTGCGCGATCCGCTCCACCGGGGCCGCCAGGGCACACGGGTCGAGGTTGCCCTGGACGCTGGCCCGGGCGCCTGCGCGCTCGGCCGCGGCGGCCATGTCCACGCGCCAGTCGAGCGACAGGACGTCGGCTCCCGACGCCAGCATCGCATCGAGCACGTGGGCGCCGTTGCCGACGTACAGGATGAGCGGCGCGCGGGCACGCTCCACCTTGGATGCAATCTCGCGATGGCAGGGCTGCACCCACGCCGCGTAGTCGGCGGGGGAGAGCAGGCCTGCCCAGGTGTCGAAGAGTTGCACCACCTGGGCGCCCGCTTCGATTTGGGCATTGAGGTAGGCCACGGTCATTTCGGTGAGCCGGGTGAGCAGGGCGCGCAGCACTTCCGGCGCGCGATACATCATGCGCTTCAGGATTGCGAAGTCCTTCGAGCCTCTCCCTTCGACGAGATAGGCGGCGAGCGTGAAGGGCGCGCCGGCGAAACCAAGGAGCGGCACGCTTTTGCCCTCGAGTTCTCGGCGCAACACGCGGAGAATCTCCATCACATAAGGCACGGATTCACGCGGGTCGGGGGTCCGCAGCGCCGCCACGCCTTCGAGCGAGCGAATCGGGTCGCGGACCAGCGGACCGGGCTCAAAATCGACGGCCACCCCGAGCCCGGTCACGGGCACAAAGATGTCGGAAAAGAGGATCACGGCCTCCACCTCCAGGAGGTGGAGCGGCTGGAGCGAAACTTCGACCGCTTTGTCGACGCGGCGGCACATTTCGAGAAAGGGAACGCCTTCCCGCGCGCGGCGGTACTCGGGCAGGTAGCGCCCCGCCTGGCGCATCAGCCAAACCGGGGGACGGTCGACCGGCTCTCCGCGGCAGGCCCGCAGCATGCGCTCGGTGGGATTCATACCTTCCGCCCCACGCTGGCGGGGACTAGTACCCGGACAGCCGCGCCCAACGCTCCCGGTGGTGGGAGGCATCGCCGAAGGTGATTTCTGCGACCCGCGCGCGTTTCAGGTAGAAGCCGATGTCGTACTCGTCCGTCATCCCCACGCCCCCGTGCATCTGAATCGCCTCGTTCGCGATCAGAATGCCCGCTTCGGAGCAGCGCGCCTTGACCAGGGAGGTCAGCTTCGCAAGCTCGGGATGGTCCTCATCCACGGCCCGTGCTGCAGCCATGACGCTCGAACGCGACAGTTCGAGTTCGATATACATGCGCGCCGCACGGTGCTTTAGCGCCTGGAACGAACCGATCGCGACGCCGAACTGGACGCGCGTCTTTAGGTATTTGAAGGTGATCGCCGCGGCTTCTTCCATGGATCCCAGCATCTCCGCGCACAGTCCCACGGTTGCGCGATCCACCACCCTCTCGAAGAGCGGCCCCCCCTCGCCCACCGTGCCGATGACATCCGAAGGACCCACCTCCACACGGGAGAACTTCACGAGGGCTGCGTTGCGGGAGTCGACCCGCCCCTGTCGGGTGATGTCGAGGCCGGGGCTTCCCTTGCGAACCAAGAACAGGGTGAGGCCCGCAGGATCGCGCTCACCCCCCGACGTGCGTGCCACGACCACCAAAGCGTCGGCCTGGTGGCCGTCCAGCACCCCGATCTTCTCCCCGGACAGGCGGAAGCCGTCCCCGCTCTTCTCCGCGCGGGTGGCCACCCGGTACAGGTCGTAGCGGCTCTGTGGTTCCTGATAGGCGGCCGTCAAGATGCAATCGCCGTTCACGAGCGGTGACAGCCACTCCTTTTGCTGGGCTTCCGAGCCCCCGAGCCGCAGCGCCTGGCCTCCGAGCAGAACCGTGGAAAGGAAGGGCTCCGGAGCGAGCGTTCGTCCGAGCGCCTCAAGAACCACGGCCAGCTCCGCGAATCCCAGTCCCGCTCCCCCCACCGACTCGGGAAATGGAATTCCGAGCCACCCGAGCTCCGCCATCTGCTTCCACAGCGCTCGCGAAAATCCCACCGGATCCCTTGTATCGCGCAGCTTTCGAACGCGCGACACCGGAGAGTGTTCCGACACGAAGTCGGCGGCGGTCTTCGCAAGCAGCTCCTGGTCTTCCGTGAGGATCAGTTCCACGTTCAATTTCTCCGCTAGTCGGGGAGGCCCAAAACCCGTTTGGCGATGATGTTGAGCTGGACTTCGGAGGTTCCGCCCTCGATCGAATTGCCACGCGAGCGGAGCCAGTCGCGCGTCGTCTCGAGCTCCGAGTCGGCGAATCCCGGACCCTCCCAGCCGATGCCCGAGGGACCGAGCGCTTGGATCATGAGTTCGTGGCGTCGCATGTTGAGCTCGGTCGCATAGACCTTGAAGATGGAGCTTTCGGGCCCGGGTCGGTGCCCGGCCTTCGCGCTGTCCTTGGCGCGCTGCACCGTAAGTCCAAAGGCCCGCGTGTCCATGTCCTCGAGCGCGACCCGGTCGCGCAGCACGGGATCGGCGATGCGCCCGTCGGCGCTCCCGAGCTGCTTCAGGGCCAGGCTCGCGAGCGCGCTGAGATGCGTGCGCGGTGCTCCTCCGCCCCCGCCAAAGGCATCGGCAATCATGCTGCGCTCGTGACCGAGCAGGGCCTTCGCCACCGTCCAACCCGCGTTCACCTTGTGAACCACGTTGCGCAGCGGTACACGGACGTTTTCGAGGTGGGTCTCGCAGAAGGGCGACTTGCCACTGATCAAGAGGATCGGGCGAACGGAGACGCCCGGCGTTTGCATGTCGATGAGAATGAAGGTGATTCCGTCCTGTTTCTTTGCGGCGGGGTCGGTGCGCACGAGCGCGAAGATCCAATCCGCCTTGTCGGCGTAGGACGTCCAAATCTTGGTACCGGTAATGATGAAGTCGTCCCCCTCCCGAACGGCTTTGGTCTGCAGGGAAGCGAGATCGGACCCTGCACCCGGCTCGGAGTAGCCCTGACACCAGCGAATCTCACCGCGACAAATGCGCCCCAGGTGCTCTCGCTTCTGCTCCTCGTTCCCATACTGGAGGAGGGTCGGTCCGATCATCGTGAGCCCGAAGCCGATGAGGGGCGGCGGGAGGCGGAGCTTCGCCATCTCTTGCGAGAGGACCTTCCCTTCCGCCGGGGAGAGACCCCCTCCGCCATACTCCTTAGGCCAGGTGGGTGCGGTCCAGCCTCGTTCCGCCATGCGCAGAAGCCAGGTCTTCATGCCCGGGACCGCAAAGGTCGGATTGCGCCCGCCCCAGTTGCCTTCGAGATCATTCGCGGGCAGTCCCGCGATGTCGGGCGGTGCATTCTTCGTCAGCCAATCCCGGGTTTCACGGCGGAAGGTCTCGAGTTCTGCCATTCGGGGTCTCCCTGCACTGTGTTGCGCGGAGAACAGTTTAACTCCACAGACGCATCGCGGCCTCCACCCTCGCTCGGGGGGGTCGGCGCGGCTACTCTGCGCGCCGTGCGCGTCCTTCTTGCAAGCCCCCGCGGCTTCTGCGCGGGTGTGGACCGGGCGATTGAGATCGTCGAGCAGGCCCTCGAGCGCTTCGGCGCCCCCGTGTATGTGCGCCACGAGATTGTCCACAACCGTCACGTCGTGGAATCGCTCCGGGCCAAGGGCGCGGTATTCGTGGAAGATCCGGCCGAGGTACCCGAGGGCGCGCTCCTGGTCTTCAGTGCCCATGGCGTCTCGCCGGCGGTTCGCGAGGCTGCCGCGGAGCGAAGGCTTCGCATTGTCGACGCCACCTGCCCTCTCGTCACCAAGGTCCACGTCGAGGCTTTGCGCTTCGCGCGGGCCGAGCACGAGATCATTCTCGTAGGCCACGCCGGTCACGTGGAAGTCGAGGGCACCATGGGCCAGGCGCCGGAACGCATACACCTCGTCCAGAACGTGGCCGACGTGGACGCACTCGAGATTCGGGACCCGGAACGCCTCGCCGTTCTGACGCAAACCACCTTGTCCGTCGACGACACGCGGGACGTGCTGGAAGCCCTGCGCCGGCGCTTTCCGCAGATCCAGCTTCCCCGAAAGGACGATATCTGCTACGCGACGCAGAACCGCCAGAATGCCGTGAAGCAGCTGGTCCGTGACGCCGACGTGGTGCTCGTGGTGGGCGCCCCTTCATCTTCGAACAGCAACCGGCTGGTCGAAATTGCGGCCAAATCGGGCGCGCGTGCTCACCTGGTACAATCCGCCGACGAAATCGAGTCTTCCTGGCTCGAAGGCGCGACGTGCATCGGGGTGACCGCAGGGGCCTCGGCCCCGGAAGTCCTCGTGAAGCAGGTGGTCGAGCGCCTCCGCAGCCTCGGCGGGCGCGAGGTGCGGGTCGATTCCATGCCGACCGTCGACGAAGGCGTGGTGTTCCAGCTACCCCCAGAGCTGCGCTAGTGCCGGTGCGTCCAGAAGCCGACGATCCTGAAGCCCAATTGAGCGAGACCGAACTCTCGGGTGGAGAGCCGCCGGACGATCCGGAAGCCGGGCCCGCCCTCCCCTCCGCGGCGCTCGCTTCCCACGCCGCCCGCGCCCCGGTTCCCCCGCGGACCACCCAGCCGCAAACCGAGCGCGAGATCTGGGCCTTGGCATGGCCCGTCATCTTGTCGCAGGTGCTCGCCAGCATCGTGAGTCTCGTCGACATGGGTATGGTGGGCCGCCTCGGGCGCGACGCCCAGGCGGCCGTGACCTACACCAGCCAGTTCCAGAACCTTGCGCAGTCCATTCTGTTCGCTGTGGGAACCGCCTGTGTGGCGCTGATCGCCCGAGCGGTCGGTGCGCACGAGCCCCGGCGCGCCCGCACGGCCCTCGCGGGGTCCCTCATTCTGTCGGCATGGATTGCCGGTGCCTTCACAGCGCTTGTGCTTGCCCTGCCGGGTCCGCTGCTCGTCTTGCTCGACGCGGCGCCCCATGTGGTGCAGACCGCGATCCCCTACTTCCGGTTGACACTGGGCTCGACGCTCTTTCTCGCCGTTTCGATCATCATCGAGAGTGCGTTCCGCGCGACCCGGCGCACGGAACTCGCGCTCTGGATCGCGCTGGTCGTGACCGCGGCGAAGATCTTCCTCAATGTCTTGCTCATGTTCGGCACGCTGGGTTTTCCGCGACTCGAGCTTGTGGGAGCCGGCCTCGCGACCTTGCTGTCACAGATCGTTGCGGTCGTGCTCTTCGCTGCGACGTCCCAGCGCTCGGGCGCGGAGACACCGCTTCGGCTCTCGCCCGCGGACTTCGGAAACGCGCGCTCCATGCTCGGCCCGATCACCCGGATCGCGCTCCCCGCGATCGGCGAACGGTTGGTTTTGCAGGTCGCCATCATGACCTACGTGACCGTGTTGGGACACTATGGGACGGCCGAAGTCGCTGCCTACGGAATCGGTACGCGCCTCATGTCCTTTTCCTGGATCCCCGGCACCGGATTCTCGGTGGCTGCGGCGACGCTGGTCGGGCAATGCCTCGGTGCACGCCGACCCGATGAGGCGGCGCGCGCGGGCTGGCGTGCGGCGCGCTTTGCCCTGATCGTCTCCATCATCCTCGGTTTCGCCTTTGGCCTCGCACGCGAACCCATTGCGCGGCTCTTTACAACCGACCAGGGTGTCGTCCAGGCGCTCGGGCCGTTCATGCTGCTGCTCGCCCTGGCCCAGCCTCCCATGGGGGTCCACTTCACGCTGGGAGGTGCGCTCCGCGGTGCGGGCGATACCTGGACCGTGCTCGTCGCGGCGACGCTCGGCAATTGGGGCTTCCGCGTGCCGATCGCACTGGTCGCCTCGATGGGGCTTCAGCTCGACGTGATCTGGGTCTGGGCGGCGCTCATCGCGGACCACTTCGCGCGCGCGATCTGGCTCACGATTTCCTTCCGCGGCGGCAAGTGGCAAGAGCGCGGAGTGTAGTCCCCGAGCCGGGCCAAGAGGATGGCTACCGGGTCAGGCGGATCTCGAGAATGCCGCGCTGCGCGTAGCGTCCCGAAAGGCGAGACAGAAGCAGCCCGGCTCGGATCTGCCATCCGTACTTCTGGGCGAGAACCGAAAATGCATGTTCCATGTCCTGCGGCTCTTCGACGAGACGCGCCTCTCCGTCCACCCATTCGCCGTGTACGCGACCACGAAGATCACACGCCGCCAGGCGCACCCGCTTCGTGGCGCGCACCCGCTTTACTTTTCCCGATCCCCGGTTGGTATACACGAAGAGGCGTCTGCTCTTGGTGCTCGGATCGCGGTCTTCGGCAATCCAGACGGGGGTCTGTACCTCGCGCCCGTCCCGGCGAAACGTGGCCAGGGATACATAGCGCTCGCGCGCGGCGTCGAGGCTCACACGCTGGCCGCGATCTCGAAGACGAGACGTCTCTCCGGCCCCTCCGCCACGTCGACCCGCACCGTGCCCCCCCGTGTGAGCTTGCCGAAGAGCAACTCCTCGGCGAGTCGGTCCTTGAGCTCTGTCTGAATCACGCGCCCAAGAGGACGCGCGCCGAAGAGCGGGCTGTAGCCCCTTTCCGCGAGAAGGCTGCGGGCGGCGGGGGTAAGTACGAGTTGGACCTTCCGGCCCTTCAGCTCACGGTCCACTTCGGCCACGAACTTGTCCACCACCCGGGCCATCACATCGGGACGGAGTCGTTCGAAGGTCACGACTTCGTCCAGTCGGTTGCGGAACTCTGGGCTGAACAGCTTCTCCACGGCCCGCGATGCATCGCCCTTGGGCTCGCCCGAAAAGCCGATCGCGCGGCTCGTCATCTCCCGGGCACCGAGGTTCGACGTCATGATGAGCGTCACGTGCCGGAAGTTGGCTTCGCGGCCTGCGTTGTCGGTCAGGGTCGCGTGGTCCATGACCTGAAGCAGAATGTCAAACAGATCGGGGTGTGCCTTTTCGATCTCGTCCAAGAGGACCACGGCGTAGGGGTGCTTGCGCACCTTTTCGACCAGCTGGCCTCCCTGGTCGTAGCCCACGTAGCCCGGTGGCGCGCCGATGAGACGCGCCACGGCGTGTTTTTCCATGTACTCGCTCATGTCGAAGCGCAGAAAGGGAACGGCGAGACAGTGGGCGAGCTGTTTCGCGAGCTCCGTCTTCCCTACCCCTGTAGGGCCCGTAAAGAGGAAGGAGCCGATGGGCCGGTTCTCTCCGCCGAGCCCAGCTCGGGCGCGCCGCACCGCGCGCACCACGGTCTCGACCGCAGAGTCCTGGCCAAACACCACGGACCGGAGCTCGGGTTCGAGATCCTCCAGACGCTTGCGATCCGAAAGCGAGGCTTGGACGAGGGGAATGCGGGCCATGCGCGCAACGACGCCCTCCACCTCGCGGACGCCTACCGTCTTGCGTCGCTGCGCCGCCGGCCGCAGCCGCTCGGCCGCACCCGCCTCATCCATCACGTCGATCGCCTTGTCCGGGAGGAAGCGGTCGTGGAGGTGCTTCACAGAGAGCTCGACGGCCGCGCGCAGAGCCGGCGCCGTGTAGCGCACGCCGTGGTGTTCCTCGTAGCGTGGGGCGAGTCCCTGGAGGATCCGGACGGCCTCTTCGGCGGAGGGTTCGTGGATGTCCACGCGCTGGAAGCGTCGAGACAAGGCGCGATCCTTCTCGAAGTGGCGGTACTCCTGGTACGTGGTTGAGCCCATGCAGCGAAGCTCGCCCGACTGAAGCAACGGCTTCAACAGATTCGACGCGTCGACTGTGCCCCCCTGCGCAGAGCCCGCGCCGAGGATGGTGTGGATCTCATCAATGAACAGGATCGGACGAGGCCGACGCTGGATGGCCGCCACGAGCGCTTTGAATCGCGCCTCGAAGTCACCCCGATACTTGGTTCCCGCGAGCAGTGCGCCGAGATCGAGCGCGAAGATCTCGGCTCCTTGCAGATCTTCGGGTACGCGACCGGCAT
>Ga0187780_10004686_pt1 | contig 10230 bp, 13 predicted proteins | sample 1015_Q2_SP10_20__FD_132429 | JGI IMG/M metagenome (GOLD analysis project Ga0187780, IMG submission 132429) | Tropical peat soil microbial communities from peatlands in Department of Meta, Colombia - 1015_Q2_SP10_20_MG | ecosystem: Environmental > Terrestrial > Soil > Wetlands > Peat | place...
CGCTGTGCCCGGCATCGACATCCTGCTGGTCGGTTCCAACGACCTGTGCACGGCGATGGGCATTCCCGGCGAACTGAAGAGCCCGAGGCTCCGCGCGGCCTTCGAGACCGTGGCTAAGGCCTGCGCCGCGCACAACAAGATTCTCGGTGTCGGCGGCATCCGCGGCGACGTCCCGCATCTTGCCGAGCTCATCAAGCTCGGCGCTCGCTTCGTCATCACGGCGTCGGACGTGCAGTACCTGATGAAGGCAGCGCGCGACGAAGCAGCAGCCCTGCGCAAGGCAGCATCATGAAGCTCAAGCTGCATCACATCAACTTCGCCACCACCGACGTGAAGGCGATGGACAAGTTCTACCGCGACGTTCTCGACATGCAGACGATCCCGGACATGGGGCGTAACCGCAAGCGCGACGAAGGTTATCCGGGCGACGTTGCCTTCATCACCGACGGCGCGATGCAGATGCATATCGCCGAGAAGGACATGGAGATCGGTTTCCGCACCGGAAAGGTCGTCAACCCGGTGCACCGCGGGCATATCGCCTTCCGCACCGACGATCTCGACGCCTTCAGGAAGCGCCTCGACGAGCAAGGCATCAAATATGCCGATTTCGGCGATTGGGCGATGACCGGTTGGAAGCAGATTTTCTTCTACGATCCGGATGGCAACGTCGTCGAAGTGCACCAGGCACCGAAAGACGCGCCCTAGCGCGCGTTGCGCCGCCCCTCACCCGGACCCCACTGCCAGAAGTCGCGGCCCTCGTCCCGCATGAAGCGCGCTAGTATCATCATGTGCACTTCGGAGGCGCCGTCGACCAGCCGCGCCGAGCGTGCCGAGCGATAGATCCATTGCGCCAGCGAATCCTGCGAGAAGCCGCGGGCGCCTTGTAGCTGGATGGCGACATCGGCCGCCTTGTGCAGCGTTTCCGCGACCTGCACCTTGGCCATCGACACTTCCTTACGCGCGCGGCTGCCCTGATCGAGCATCCAGGCCGCGTGCATGGTGAGCAGCCGGCCGATTTGGATCTGCTGCGCGACCTCGCCGAGTTTGATCTGCACGCTTTCGCGGTCTGCGAGCTTGATGCCGAAGCCTTCGCGTTTGCCGACGTAATCCTGCGCGATCTCCATGCAGCGCTTGGAGAAGCCGAGCCAGCGCATGCAATGCGTGAGCCGCGCCGGGCCGAGCCTAATCTGCACGACCTTCAGACCGTCGCCTTCCTCCAGCAGCACGTTCTCGCGCGGAATCTCGAGACCGTCGAATTCGAGCTCGCAATGCCCGCCGTGCTCGTGCGGCGCCATGATCGGGATGCGGCGGACAATGCGCCAGCCCGGCTGATCCTTGTGAAACAGGAGCGCGGTATGCCCTTTGCGTTTATCCTCGCTGGTGCGCGCGATCAGAATGAAATGTGAGGCGCCGTCGGCGCCGGTTGCGAACCACTTCCGACCCTTGATGATGTAGCGGTCGCCTTTCTTCTCGGCCCGCGTCTTGATCATCGACGGGTCCGAACCGCCGCCGGGCGCCGGCTCGGTCATGGTGAAAGTCGAGCGCACCTTACCCTCGACGATGGGCTTGAGCCATTTGTCTTTCTGCTCGCGCGTGCCGACGAGCTTGAGCACATTCATGTTGCCGTCGTCGGGCGCCATGCAGTTGATGGCGAGCGGCCCGAAGATCGAGCGCGCGGCCTCCTCGTAGATCGCGGCCCAGGCGACCATCGGCAGGTCCATGCCGCCGTATTCCTTGGGCGACTGCGGCGCCCAGAGGCTCGCTTTCTTCGCCTTCTGGCGCACCGGTTCTAGCCGCTCCGGCGGAATATTCTCGTGATCGGTGAAGTTCGCCGGGTCGTTCTCGAGCGGCAGCACTTCCTTCTCGATGAAGGCACGCACTTTCAGACGCAGGTCCTCGATCTCGGGCGATAACGTGAAGTCCATTGTCGCTACCCCTTGATCTGGATGACCTGGCCGCCGTCGACCACGATGGTCGCGCCGGTAATATAGCTGCCGGCATCGGACGCGAGCAGCAGTAACGCGCCGTTGAGCTCACCCTCTTTGCCAAAGCGGCCCATCGGGATTTCGCGCTTGATCTTGTCGCCGGCCTCGCTTGCCAGATAGTCGTCATTCATCTCGGTGACGAACCATCCCGGTGCAATGGCGTTGACGCGCACGCCCTTGAACGCGAGCTCGACGGCGAGCGCCTTGGTGACCTGTACGACGCCGGCCTTGGCTGCGGCGTAAGCGACCGCGCCCTTGGCCACCATCAGCCCCAGCACCGAGGCAATGTTCACGATCGCGCCCTGCTTCTTCGCCGCCAGCATGCGGCGCGCCGCTTCCTGCGCCCAGAAGAAGACGGAGTCGAGATTGGTAGACAACACCTTGCGCCATTCCTCGGCCGGCATTTCGACGGCGCGGCCGCCATGGGCAATCCCGGCATTGTTGACGAGGATTGTGACGGTGCCGAAGGCCTTCTCGGCGGCATCGAAGGCGCGCGTCATCGCGGCGCGGTCGGTGACGTCGGCTTCGATGGCGACCGCCTTGCCGCCCTTGCCTTCGATCTCATCTTTGAGCGATTTGAGCCGGTTGGCGCGGCGCGCCACCAGTGCGATGGCCGCGCCATTATCCGCGAGCGCACGGGAAAACTGAACGCCCAATCCGCTCGACGCGCCGGTGACCAACGCAACGCGGCCTTTGAGATCGAACATGTCCCCGGCTTTCATACGTCGTTCTTATACCTGTGGAATGGACTGGTAAAAAGGCCCGTGTAATTTGCAGGCCTGACACACTGTCGATTCGAGCGGGGACCGTGGAACGCCTTCTCAAGGCAACCATCAACAGCTGGCACGGCCTCATCGCCTGCACCAAATCCGAAGCCGCGTTTCGCGAGGAACTGGCACTCCTGGTGACCGGCACACCGCTCGCCTTCTACGTCACTGGAGATACCGGCGAGCGCTTCGCGCTGATCGGCGTGCTGTTCTTCCTGCTGATCGTCGAGCTGCTCAACACGGCCATCGAGAAGCTGTCCGACCGCGTCACGCGCGAAGACGATCCGCTCATCAAGCGGGTCAAGGATATGGGCTCGGCCGCGATCTTCCTATCGCTCATCGCGGCCGGCGTCACCTGGATCTGGATCGTCGGGAAGCGCTTCTGGTTCTAGCGGTAGAGCGCGTGCGGCAGTGCGGTTGCGAGTTGCGGCACGAACCACAGCACGACCAGCGCGAACAGCTGGATCAGCACGAATGGAATGACGCCGACATAAATGTGTCGGGTCGTGATCTCCGGCGGCGCGACACCGCGCAGATAGAACAATGTCGGCCCGAGCGGCGGGTGCATGTAGGACGTCTGCAGGTTCATCGCCATCATGATGCCGAGCCAGACCGGATCGACCCCCGGCATCTTCAGCAGCGCCGGCGCGACGATCGGCACGACGACGAAAATGATCTCGAACGCGTCCATGACGAAGCCGAGCAGGAACATCGCCAGCATCACGGTGAGCAGCGCACCGCCGACGCCACCCGGCAGATTCGACAGCGCTTTCGTCACCATCACGTCGCCGCCAAGCGCGCGGAAGACCAGGCTGAACACCGTGGCGCCGATGAGAATGAGATAGATCATTGCCGTGATCTGCGTGGTCTTTTCGACCACCGGCCCAAGCAGTCCGCGCCAGCCGCTCTTGCGCAGCGCGAGCAATAGCGCGCCGATTGCGCCGATCGAGGCCGCTTCGGTCGGCGTCGCGATGCCGCCGAGGATCGAGCCGAGCACCGCAAGGATCAACAGGAGCGGCGCGATCATCACCTCGGTGAGTCGGCGCGCAAGCGCGAGGCCACGCGGCGCTTTCGGCTCGCGCGGCAACGCGGGGGACGCCCGCGGCCGCACGATGGCGACAGCGACGAGATAGAGAAGATAGAGCGCGACCAGAGCAAATCCCGGCAGCAGCGCGCCGGCGAACAGATCGCCGACATTAACCGAGCGCGGCGCAAAATTGCCCTGCGCAAGCTGCGCGGCCTGATAGGCGTTGCCGAGCTGATCGCCAAGCAGCACCAGCACCGTCGCCGGCGGGAAAATCTGCGCCAAAGTCGCAGTCGCGGCGACTGTGCCGGCGGCAAGCCGCGGGTCGTAGCCGAAGCGCAACATCGCCGGCAGCATGATGAGGCCCATCGTCACGGTGGTTGCGCCGACTACGCCCTTTGCCGCCGCGAGCAACGTGCCGACGAGCACAACGGCAATGCCGAGACCGCCGCGCAGGCCGCCGAACAGGCGACCCATAGTCTCGAGCAATTCCTCCGCAACGCGCGAGCGCTCTAGCATCACCCCCATGAAGAGGAACATCGGAATGGCGAGCAGCACCGGATTGGTCATCACGCCGTAGATGCGCTCGGGCAGCGCGCCGAGAATGCCGAAGCTCATAACTCCGAGCGCGTCGCCAATGAACGCGAACGCGAGCGAGACGCCGGCGAGCGTCAGCGCAACCGGATAGCCCGCCAACAGCGCGACGATGACGGCCGCGACCATCAGCACGCTGAGCGTTTCGGCGAGCGGCATCAACGTGACCTGAATGCGCTCGCCGCGCGGATCGCCTGCGCAACGCCTTGCAGCGCCATCATCACTGCGAACACCGGGATGAGCGTCTTGAGCAGGAACACCAGCGGCAGCCCGCTCGTCTCCTGCGAGCGCTCGAGGGTCGCCCATGAGCGTTCGGCAAACGAGCTCGACAGCCAGAGCAACACGAGCGCGAACGGCACCAGCAGCAACAGGCTGCCGAGAAGATCAATCAGCGCTCGCGTCCGCGCCGTGGCATGGGCATAGAAGACGTCGACCCGGACATGGCCGCCGGTGCTGAGCGTCCAGGCAGACGCCAAAAGGAACAGCGCCGCATTGGCGTAAATGACGGTCTCACCAAGCCAGATCGAACCGAGTCCGAAGGCGTAACGCGCCACTACCAAGGCGAATTGCAGAACCACGGTTGCAAGCGCGAGCCACGCCACCGCGCGGCCAACGGCCGTCGTCAGACGATCGATGCGGTCGGCAACCACGGTTAGATGTCGAGCCATGCCCGATGATGACATAAAGCGCGCGCTTGCGCTAAGTTCGCACCATGGCAAACGACCACCACCATCACGATCACGACCATTCCGAACTGTCCGATACGCAACTGCGCGTGCGCGCGCTGGAGACGGTGCTGACGGAAAAAGGCTACGTCGATCCGGCCGCCCTCGACCTCCTGATCGAGACCTATGAGAAGAAAGTCGGGCCACGGAATGGCGCCCGCGTCGTCGCGCGCGCCTGGGCCAATCCTGCCTACCGCGCGCGGCTGTTGAAGGACGCGACCCCAGCCATCGGCGAACTCGGTTACGCCGGCCGCCAGGGGGAGCACATCGTTGCGGTCGAGAATACGCCGACGCTGCACAACATGGTCGTGTGCACTCTGTGCTCCTGCTATCCGTGGCCGGTGCTCGGCCTGCCGCCGGTTTGGTACAAATCCGCGCCGTATCGCTCGCGGGCGGTCGCCGACCCACGCGGCGTATTGAAGGACTTCGGCGTCACGTTGCCGGCCAGCACGAAAATCCGCGTCTGGGATTCGACCTCCGAGATCCGCTACCTCGTTGTGCCCATGCGCCCAGCCGGAACCGACGGCTGGACCGAGGAGCGCCTCGCAGACCTCGTCACGCGCGATTCCATGATCGGCACCGGATTGCCGAAATCGCCGAAGGACCTCGCGTGAACGGGCCGCAAGATCTCGGCGGTATGGACGGTTTCGGTCCGGTCGAGCCGGAGCCGAACGAACCCGTGTTTCATGACGACTGGGAGAAGCGCGCCTTTGCCCTGACGCTGGCGATGGGCATGCCGGGCGGCTGGAATATCGACCAGTCGCGGTTCGCGCGCGAGAACCGCAGTCCCGCCGAATATTGGTCGATGAGCTATTACCAGATCTGGTTCGCCGCACTTGAGAGAATGTTGAAGGAGCGCGCGCTGATCACCGACGATGAAGTCGTTGCTGGCCATTCGCTGCACAAGCCGAAGCCGGTGCCGCGCGTGCTGTCACCGGGCGACGTGCTCAAGGTCCTGCATCGCGGCGGACCGACCGAACGGCCGACCAACACCAAGCCGGCCTTCAAGCCGGGCAACGCCGTGCGCGCGAAGAACATCAACCCGCCGACCCACACCCGGCTGCCGCGCTATGTCCGCGGACATGTCGGAACCGTCGATCGCGTCATCGGCTTCCACGTCTTCCCCGACAGCAATGCGACCGGCGCCGGCGAGAACCCGCAATGGCTCTATACCGTGCGCTTCGAAGGCCGTGAGTTGTGGGGGCCCGACGGCGATCCGACATCGCAGGTGTCGGTCGATGCTTGGGAGTCTTACCTCACCCCGGCAGACTAGTTATACTTTCGCCAATGGCCCACGCGCACGACCACGATCATCATGATCAAGAGCACGGCTCGGAGCTCTCCGACATGCAGCTGCGTACGCGCGCGCTGCAAACGATCCTGACCGAAAAAGGCTATATCGAGCAGGCAGCGATCGACGAGCTGATCGAGACCTACGAAAAGAAGATCGGCCCGCGCAATGGCGCGCAGGTGGTTGCAAAGGCCTGGACCGATCCGAAATTCCGCAAATGGCTGTTCGAGGACGGCACCGCAGCGATCGGCTCGCTCGGCTTCGGCGGCCGCTCCGGCAATCACTTGGTCGCGCTCGAGAACACGCCTCACGTGCACAACATGGTCGTCTGCACCTTGTGCTCCTGCTACCCATGGGCGGTGCTCGGCCTGCCGCCGCTCTGGTACAAGTCGGCGCCTTATCGCTCACGCACGGTCGCCGATCCGCGCGGTGTGCTGCGCGACTTCGGTGTCGCATTGCCCAAGGACACGGAAATCCGCGTCTGGGATTCAACCGCCGAGCTGCGCTACATGGTCGTGCCGATGCGTCCTGCAGGCACCGACGGCTGGACCGAGGACAAGCTCGTCGAACTGGTCACCCGCGACAGCATGATTGGCACGGGATTCGCGAAATCGCCGAAGGATCTGCGATGAACGGCGCGGCCGACATGGGAGGCATGGACGGCTTTGGTCCGGTCGTGCAGGAACGCAACGAGCCGGTCTTTCACGCCGGCTGGGAAGGCGTCTCGTTCGCGCTCAACATGGTAACCGGCGTCGCCAGGCTCTGGAATCTCGATGCCTTCCGCTTCAAGCGCGAGAGCATCCCGCCGCCGGAATACGTCAACCTCAGCTATTATGGCCTGTGGACGCGGACGCTTGAGCTGATGATGCTCGAATACGGCGTCGCAACGCCTGCAGAGATCGAAGCCGGTCGCGCTATCGCGCCGTTCAAGAAGGCCCCGCGCGCGGTCACCGCCGCCGAATGCGCCGACATGGTCCGCTGCGGTTCACCCTATAACCGTCCGGCGCCGTCACCGGCTCTGTTCAAGGTCGGCGACAAGGTGCGAGCAAAGAATATGCATCCGAAGGCGCATACACGACTGCCGCGCTATGTCCGCGGCCATGTCGGCGAAGTCGTTCGCATCGTCGGCTGCCATGTCTTCCCCGACAGCAATGCCAGCAATCTCGGCGAGGACCCGCACTGGCTTTACACGGTGCGCTTCGACGGCCGTGAATTGTGGGGCGAACAGTCCGACCCGACGGTGCGTGTCTGCATTGAGGCGTGGGAGCCATATCTGGAGCCGGTATGATCGACCAAGCCGCGGCACGCCGTGCCGCCAAGGACGTCCCGAGCATCCCGCACGATGCCGACGGCCCCGTGTTCCGCGAGCCATGGGAAGCCGAAGCGTTCGCCATGACACTCGCGCTGCACGAACGCGGCGTATTCACTTGGAATGAATGGGCTGCGGCGTTGGGTGCCGAGATCAAGCGCGCGCAGGCGGCCGGCGATCCGGACACCGGCGAGACCTACTATCTGCATTGGCTGGCGGCGCTCGAACGGCTGGTCGCCGAGAAAGGCGTGACGACCGGCGATGTGCTGGCACGCACCAAGCACGCCTGGGTGCACGCCTGCGATCGCACGCCGCACGGCAAGCCGATCGAGTTACAACCGGACGACTTCCACTAGACCGCCATCAGCCGCTCGCTCACCATGTAGCCGGTGAGCAGCGCGAGGCCGAATAGGATGATCACCGCCGCGGCCGCGGTTTCCAGTCCACGCACAATCAGCAATCCTGCGCCGGGCTTCGATTTCGCCAGCCGTCCGGCGAAACCGCGCGCGCCGACGGCGATGGTCGCCACGATGGCGACAGTAATGGCGGTGCCGAGACCCATCGCGAAGGTTGAGGCGACGCCGATCCAAAACAGACCCTGCGCCAGCGCAAACACCAAGACGATGATCGCACCCGAGCACGGCCGCAGGCCGACGGCGACAATCGCCGTCAGGCCGCGCCGCAGCCAATGCGGGCCCTTCAGTTCTCCAGGCTCCGGCGCATGGGCATGGCCCCAGGCCGATGCTTCTTCTTCGCCATGGTGATGATGGTCGTGGCCATGGCCGTGATGGTGATGCGCATGATCGTGGCCGTGACCATGATCATGGCCGTGCGCGTTATCGTGGTGATGGTGGTCGTGATGATCGTGCCGCTCGGCGCGCAGCAGATTCAGAAACGACCGGCCCTTCACCCAGAACAGTCGCACGCCAATGGCCACGATAAGCGCGTAGCTGACGATCTCGATGACGCGCACGGTGTTCCCCATCGCGTGCGCGGTTGCGCCCAGCAACACGGCGGCGACACCGACGATGGCAATCGCGGTCAGTGCTTGAAGTACGGCTGAGGCAAATGACAAGATCACGCCGCGCCGCCACGTCTCATCATTAGCGACGAGATATGACGAGATCACTGCCTTGCCATGGCCGGGACCGGCGGCGTGGAAGATACCGTACAGAAACGAGATGCCGAGCAGCGTGTAGGCGGCGCTGCCATCCGCCTTCGAAGCGCGGATCAGGCTCGACAGCTGTAGATAGAATTTCGCCTGCTCGGCCAGAATCCAGCCGGTGAAGCCGCCGATCTCCGGCTCAGCGGTGCGCTTGAGACCGAACTGCGCCAGCGCCGGATCAATCGCCGCAACGACCAGGAGCCCACAGAAAACTAAGAAAACAATCTGCCGCAGGGCGGACTGCCGAACCATACTCGCATCCCCTTCAGCGCAAAGCCGCCCCCGCAGCTCGCTCACATCACGGACACTTCACGAGAATCTTGTTGGCGAAGAACGCACCCCAATTGGCGGCTGCTTCCGGATTCGTAGCGAGTTTTTTGCTCTCCTGAAACGTCAGCTCGCGCGGCAGTTCGGTCGCAAGCTTGCAGCCTGCTGGCGCGCCGACGAGCGTCGCCGGCGTTTCCTTCACCAACTCGAAGTCGATGAAATAGGTCGGATCGTAGATCTCGATCTTCAGATCCTTCGCCTTCACCGGCTGCTTGAACGGCAACGTGAAATTAAGCGTGAGGAGATCGTCCTTGTAGTCGAGCCAGTAGTCCGGCAGCGGCTCGGCCAGCGGCGTCTTCTGGCCGTCGGCGGTCGCATAAGTGAAGTAGTCATATTCCTTCAGCGACTCGACGTTGACCTTGGCGAGCGGCGCCAGTTCCTCCCGCGTGTATTTACCCTTTTCCTTCGGTTCCGTGCCCTGCAAGGCGAAGGCGGTGAACATGTCGTCGAAGGCCCAGTGTTGACGAATGCCAGTGACACTGCCGTCGGGCGCGTAGATGAGTTCGCTCTTCGACTTCACCCACACGTGCGGATGCGCTGAAGCGGAGAGCGTGAAAGCGAGACCAATGAAGAGGGCAAGAAGAATGCGGCTCATTGAGCGGACCATACCATGGACTACGGCGCAAAGGTGGCGATGCAGCCGTTACAAAGTTACGTGGGGTTTACACAAGCCGCCGAATTGCCGCATGACACACGGAGCGCTAGGAAGACGCGGCATGAACACAATGATCGTGCGATGCATGGCGGCTGCTGCGGCGATTGCCGCACTCGGGTCATGGCCGCTTCCCGCCGCCGCGCACATTATTTCCGGCGCGCAAGGCGGCTTTGGCAGCGGATTTGCGCATCCGCTCACCGGTCCCGATCATTTCCTGGCGATGTTCGCCGTCGGCCTGTGGGGGGCGCAGATGGGCGGTCGCGCAGTGTGGACATTGCCCGTGACATTTCCGCTGATCATGGTCGGCGGCGGCATCATGGGTATGCTCGGCCTGCCCTTGCCTGGAATCGAAATCGGCATCGCGTTGTCGATCCTCGCGCTTGGTCTC
>Ga0187780_10004687_pt1 | contig 10228 bp, 10 predicted proteins | sample 1015_Q2_SP10_20__FD_132429 | JGI IMG/M metagenome (GOLD analysis project Ga0187780, IMG submission 132429) | Tropical peat soil microbial communities from peatlands in Department of Meta, Colombia - 1015_Q2_SP10_20_MG | ecosystem: Environmental > Terrestrial > Soil > Wetlands > Peat | place...
CTCACCTGCCTGAATCCCCCCTCAACTTCAGGTAGTCGAGGTGCAACAGACCCGTAAGTATTTACGGGAACCATTTCGAATCTTGGGCGAGATGTCTTCCGCCGAGGAGAAGTTCCTCGTCCTCTGCGTAGACAGGGACGACGACCTGGGAACCAAGGCCAAGGTAACGTCACCAGTCGTGGGGAGGGATGCGGCTCTGACCGCGGCAACGAAGCTCGCCCTCGCAGACCCCGAGGAGGCGGATGCCAACGCTATATTTGCGGCTGTGAAAAAGTACGACGAGCTGGTGAGGGCCAAGACCCCCTGCGAAGTGGCCGTCGTTTGCGGTGAGGTCAACAGGGGGTTCGAGGCAGACCGGAAGCTGGGCAGACAGATCACCTCGCTCCTCTCCGGTTCGGCATACTCAGGGGTCGTACTCGTGTCGGATGGGGGGGACGACGAACAGGTGGTCCCGATAATCCAAAGCATCAAGCCCATAGTGTCAGTGGAGAGGGTGGCAGTGAAGCACTCTGAGTCCGTCGAAGAGACCTATCAAGTACTCGGAAAGTACCTCAGGATGCTTGTCTTCGACCCCCACTATTCCAAGTACGCCTTGGGCGTGCCAGGACTCATATTCGTCCTTGTGGGGATCCTAATCGCCGTGGGCCAGACGGCAGTCGCAGCGCTCGTAACCCTCCTTGTTTTGGGAGGCGCCTTCCTGGTCAGGGGGTTCGGCGTGGACAGGACCGTTGCAGGGATGCTCCAGCGTGGCCCGACGGGGTACATCCGTTTGTTCTCCCTGGTCGCCGGAGTGATTGTCGTGATTGCGGGCATCGACTCCGGCTATGTAGCCATGACGGCGGATCCTCACTGGCCCCTGGTCTATTCTGACCCTGCCCAGCTCCTCACCTACGGAGGGACCCTTGTTGGCCAGTTCCTCGGCGGGAGCCTGAATTTGGTCTGGGTAGGCATCTCGGTGTTCGCAATAGGCGCCCTCCTCTCGCACGTAGCGAGGGACAGCGTGAGGTGGCGGCGCGACAGCTATGTCCTGATCATGCTCGCGATACTCTACTTCCCGGTGAGGATTTTCTCCGACTTTCTCGTCAACGGCACGGCTGAGGCTACCTTCTTCCTGATTTCGTACATCCTGATAGGGCTAGCGGCCATCTTCGTTCTGACCATCACAATTTATCCGCGTGTCAGGACGCGGTCCACTCCAGAAAACGAGTAGCCCATGCTCGAATCCGCTCTAAGATACCTGGGCGTCTACAGGCTCTACGAGAACAGGCTGAGGGCCCAGGTCGAGGGAGACGACATCCCCAGTCACATAGGGATAATCCTGGACGGGAACAGGCGCTGGGCCCAGGACCAGGGAGTAATTCGGGGCATCGGCCACGAGGAAGGTGCCAACCGGGCAGAGGAGCTTCTCGACTGGTGCCATGAGCTAGGAATCAAGACTGTGACCCTCTATGTCCTTTCGACGGAGAACCTGGACAGGAGCCCCGACGAGCTGAAGGAGCTCTTCAAGCTGATTGAAGCCAGGCTGACGAGGCTCCTCAGCGACGAGAGGATAGTGAAATACAGGGTCCGCGTCCGGGCCATAGGGCACCTCGACCTCCTGCCTCCTTCTACGGTCGGGGTACTGGAGGCGATAGAGAAGAAGACCATGGATTACAGCGACCATTACCTCAACATTGCCGTCGCCTACGGAGGGAGGGCAGAGATTACAGACGTGGTGAAGTCTGTGGCCCAGGACGTCAGGAGCGGCAAGCTTAGCCCGGATTCGATAAGTGAGGCCACGATTTCGAACAGGCTGTATACTTCATTCCTCCCGAACCAGGAGCCAGACCTGATAATCAGGACGTCGGGGGAGGAGAGGATGAGCGGCTTCCTCCTCTGGCAGGGCGCCTACTCGGAGCTGGTCTTCGTTGATGTCTTCTGGCCTGCGTTCAGGTTCATTGACCTCCTGAGGGCGGTCAGGACGTATCAGAAGCGAAGGCGGCGTTACGGCAAATAGAGGAACAGATAATAACCGAACACGACGAAGGGAATCCCGGTTTGAAGGTAGTACTGGGCACGCTCAAGAACAAGGGTGACGAATTGGCAACCTTCCTTGAGCCGAGGGTAGGGGCGAAGCCTTCGCTCTCAGGGGACGCCATCGAGATCGAAGACGAGGAAATCAGAGAAGGGGTCAAACCCCGGCAGGTCAAGACGTACATCAAGAGGTTCCTCTTCATGAATGGGGTCAGGAAGAACTATAGGGTCTTCGTGTCCGGGAAGGAACTAACCATTCAGGAGATAGAGCTGGGAGAAGAGGAAGAGGAGGAGGAAAAGAAGCCCGAGAAGAAGGTCGAGGAGGCCGAGGAGGAGGCGAAGCCGGCCGAGCCAGAAGAACCCGAAGCCCCGGAGGAGCCTGAAGTACCGAAGGCGAAGGAGGCCGAAGCAGCCAAGGAGCCCAAGGCGGAGAAGCCGAAGAAGGCGTCGACGAAGAAGCCTCGGGCGAAGAAGAAGAAGCCCGAGGAAGAAGCCTAGGCTGAACGAGCCCTCCTGGCACGCTTCAATCGCTGTTCCCGGAGCAGCGCTCTGAGGTAGTTCCTGCATTCCCTCAGATCCCTCAACGCTTGGCGGAAGTCGCCGAGCTCGAAGTTCTCCGCCCCCTTGCTCAGGCCCTTCAGTGCGAACTGCAGGGCTTGCCTCTCGTCGGGGACCGAGTAGACTTTGAGCTTGATGAACCTTCCCGGGTTCTCCTCGTCCAGGTCGAACTTGATGAAGGCTATGCTCTTCTCCACCTCAAGGTAGGCGGTCCAGACTGACCGCACCTCCCCGGCCGAAGGCTCCCCGGCAACGGTGCGGAGCGCAGCTTCGACCCTCTTGGACGCGTCGGCGAGGTCGGCAGAAGTCTCCTTCCTCCACTCGCTCACGCCGCGGCATCGGGTCCTTCCCTTTTAGAGAACTGCCCTGATTTACAGCCGTTCACGTTATTAACGGGGTCAGAGACGGCTGACCGACTTTGCCGAAGAAAGATGAGCCGAGGATCGGCGGTGCGTGCTACGTCGGCGTCGACTCGCTTGTAGAGCTCGGGAGGCTCTCCTGCGCCCTTGAGCGGGCGCCCTTCCCGCTCTTCGCGTTCAAGGAAGGGAAGTCCACGAGGATTGCGGCACAGGCAGACCTGTTCATGGGGACGCCCATCTTCTATTACTTCGACAATGGGCAGGTTGACGAGTTCCTCGCCTACAGGATAACAGGGGAGGGAGAGGAGGTCCAGCTGGTAAGTTCGGCCAGCAACGCGTCTTACCTTTACGCCCCGGTCATCCGAGTCCGGAGCATGCCGAAGCCCCTGGACCCGAAGAAGGACTTCCAGGACAAGTTCATGTCCATCGAGGTGGAAAACCTGCCGAGCCTGGTCAAGGTCGGGGCATACAAGACCCTCTTCGAGGAGCCCCCGCTCCCGCTGTTCGCGTTCAAGGATTCCTCTGGGTGGGTCATCGGCACCTTCGCTCGCATTGACGACTACGAAGAAGCGTCCATCTTCTTCTACACCCACGTCAAAGAGGAGCCGTCAGGATTCCTGAGGTACTCTTACGACAAGATAACGGAGACCACCTATGTGAAGAGGACAGACGAACCTGGGTTCCACTACATCAAGGTGGTGAAGCTCACTGAGCCTCACCCGCTAGTGGAATTCTAGGGCGGCTCCGTTCACAAACTTCTCGGCTTCAGCCAAGGTCAGCTTAGAGTTGTCGTAGGAAGCCTTCTCCAGGGCTTCGCGATAGGGGAACCATCCGAACCCCTGGTGCTCGAATGATATCTTGACTGCCTCGTCATCTGTCTTCGCGAGGACGTAGACCACCTGCTTGTGTATGTTCTTTCCCTCCCGCCTGTAGAAGTATTCGATCACCTTCCTGAACCCGGGAACGATTTCGATTTTCCCCATCCCGGTCTCCTCCTGGACTTCCCTCCTGACAGTTTGAAGCTCACTCTCCCCCTTCTCGACTCCTCCCTTGGGGAAGTCCCATCGCCCTGCGTTCTGCAGGAGGAGGTAAAGCCTCCCCTCTTCGGTCTCGCGGTAGACGACGGCTCCCGCGGACCTTTCTTCCATGCCCCAATCTGCGCGAGGCGGCGATTATTAGGATTCTCTCAGGGGTGCTTCCAAACCATTAAAACCGCCGGCCCCGCCTTGGGATTAGAGCCTCTCATATGACCCGCTTAAGGTGGGCGTTCGGATCCTGAAGTTCGTCGGCAGGCTGAAGGACAAGGTCCAGAAGGAGAACCTATGGTTCTTCATCCTCGTCTTGTTGTCGGCCAACGAGCGGTACGGCTTCGAGCTCAGGAAGCTGATGAACGAGGAGTTCGGGTTCTGGAGCGGGAACGTCACTGCCTATCGGGTCCTCTACGACCTCGAGAAGTCGAAGCTGGTCAAGGCAGAGACGAGGAACAGGAGGAGGTACTACAGGATAACTGAGCTGGGCCGTCAGGAGCTTGTTGAAGCGAGGATGTTCCTTCGGGGCCTGGTCGCAGAGTCCGCGGAGTCCGCGGGAACTGGATGACTCGGTGTGAGAGCTATGTTTTACAATGGTAAAATAGGGGCCCGAGAACCCTTTAGCACAGGTCTCTAGAATGGCCAGGATAAGGGTCGCCATAGCCGGGGTCGGGAACTGCGCGTCCGCTCTGGTCCAGGGGCTCCGGTACTACTCGATGAAGGGTCCCGACGAGGGGCTGACCTACTGGGACGTCGGCGGTTACACGCCCAAAGATATCGAGTTCGTCGCCGCCTTCGACGTCAACTCGAAGAAGGTGGGTAAAGACCTGTCCCAGGCCATCTTCCAGCGTCCCAACAACACGGTCAAGATCACCGAAGTGCCGAAGATGGACATCAGGGTGAAGAAAGGTCCGGTCCTCGACGGCATCGGAAAGTATCTCAAGGAGGTCGTGGCGATCTCCGACGAGTCCGAACAGGACGTCGCGCAGGAGTTGAAGGACTCAGGAGCCGAGGTCCTCGTCAATTATCTTCCGGTAGGAAGCACGAAGGCTTCGGGGGCATACGCCGAAGCAGCCATAAAGGCCGGGGTCGCGTTTGTCAATGCCATCCCCGTTTTCATAGCATCCGATAACGGTTGGGCGAAAAGGTTCGCAAGTGCGGGGCTCCCAGTGGCGGGGGACGACGTAATGAGCCAGGTGGGGGCCACGGTTCTCCACAAGACCCTCGTGAAGATGGCGGTAGACAGGGGGGTCAAGGTGGACGAGACATACCAGCTCAACATAGGTGGAGACACAGACTTCCTGAACATGCTCGAGGAGAGCAGGTTGAAAGACAAGAGGGAGAGCAAGACCAGCGCGGTCAGGGCGATGTCCCCCTACGAAGTGCCGACGCGGATAGGCCCCAGCGACTACGTTCCCTTTCTGGACAACGACAAGGTCTGTTACATCTGGCTGAAGGGGCGCTACTTCGGAGGCACAGTGGTGAAGATGGACGTCAAGCTGCACGTCGTGGACGCCTACGACAGCGGGGGCGTCATGGTGGACGCCATTCGTGGAACGAAGGTGGCCCTGGACAGGGGGGTTACCGGCCAGCTGGAGAGCCTTTCGGCCTTCTGTTTCAAGCACCCTCCCATACAGATGCCCTACCCTGCGGCCAAAGTCGCCTTTGAAGAGTTCACTTCGGGGGAGCGGGAGCGCTAGGCGCGGCCTTCCAGCGGACGTAGAAGGCCACACCCAAAACAGCCAGGAGTATGAAAGCTGTCGGTATGATGTACCTGGTGGTGACGTCCTCGCCGATGGCGATGCCTCCACTCGAGGGGGTGATCCCGTTTATGGTGATCCCGGCATACTGGAAAGTCAGCTTGGCCTTGTCGAAGGGAACAGTAATCCCTGAGCTCGCCACGGCTGTTGCGGACGCCGTCGCGGTCGAGTTGGCGTTCATGGACCCTGGCGAGAAGGTAAGGACCCCACCCGCGACGGATGCGCCCTGAAGGTTCGTCAGTCCTAGCCCCGAGGGCACAGGGATCGTGAATATCACGTTTGAGACCCCGACGCCTGTGGGGTTGGTAATCACGAAGGTAATCGTGAAGTTCTTGCCTTCTTCAGGAGTTGGCGTTGAGGTTCTAATCGAAATCCCAAGAGGTTGGTAGACACCGACCTTGGGGCCTGCTCCCTGGACAGAGAAGGACGTTCCGCCGAAGTAGAAGCTCGCAGTCGCGCCCGTTCCCGTGAGGTTACCTGAGACCTGGGACGCGGTGACCCCATAGCTGAGGGTGACGTTCCCCCCGGCCGCTATGTTCCCAGGACCCTTCGACAGTGCCGCGTTGCCGGAAAGGGAGTCGAATGAGTCAGGGGTGGTCACGAGGGTCGCGTTGTAGATTGACGTAGGTCCGGCGTTGACCGCCTTGACCACGACCGTGGCTGCCATCCCCCCGAACAGCTGTCCGGGAGTGAAGTCCTTGGTCACCACGAGGCCCGCCGGGATATCAACGGCGTTGGAGGAGCCGCTGACCGAGAAGCCTGCTGTGGTTCCTGTGAACCCGATGGGCCCCATGAAGAAGTTGGTTGGCGCCGTGAGGATGTACTTCATGTATGCCGTTATGGTGGGGGTCGACGCGTTGATGAGAGGGTAGCTTAGGGAGAATACGCCCCCTGTGCAGCTCGCCCCCTTGGTGGCCAGCGACTTCCCGCTGATGGCGCCGCACGGGAGGCCCGACGGCAGTGTGGCCTTGGCAGCGAACGAGGTTACGTTGGCGGGCCCGACGTTAGTGATCGCGAAGGCCAGGGTCAGGTTGATCTCATGGTTGGAGAGGGTCGCCAGCGATGGTGTGACTGTAAGGGCGGGCAAGCCGATCTTCATGGCAGTATGAGAGAAAGCGAGCGGCATCACGTTTGAAGTAGAGTTCAGCGAAGTTCCCGCTGGGTCCTGATATGTAGTAGTGTAGGCCTTCGTCACGTTCCAATCAGTGAGACTCAGAGCAGATTCGGTGACCGTCACCGTGGCTGTACCAGAACCGGCTGCGAGTCCAGATATCGAATGCCCAGCCGCGACCACAGAGGACGCGGGCAGGGTCCCCACGTTGATGACCGTGACAGTCAGGTTCTGCTGACCTCCTACCGGCTGGCCGACGTTGCCATTCGGCGAAACCATGGTCTCTACGACGGCGTCGTCAGCCCCCAACGAAAGGCGGATGGGGTTGAGGGTGGCGGTCGCGCTGAACGTGAGTCCGCCGGCAGAGTATGTGTACCTGACAACCGACGCCGGAACCGTCAGGCTCCCTGTGGAAGTCCCAGTGTACTCGAGCCTGTAGACAGGGGTCACAGTCCCGGATGCGGCAATGCCCGAGGTGGGGGCCGTGTTGTTCCCACTGAGGAACTTGAACACGCCCGTCTTGTTCCACCAGTTGTCGGAGAAACTCAGACCGGTTATCGTATCGACGGTCGACAGATTCCTCAGGGATAGAGTGATCGCGATGTCGTCGTTGGTGTGAAGAACTCCCACGTTCACGGTCCGGGTAGCCAGGAGAGGCGCCGGGGCCTCGACAACGGTGGCGTTCACCTCGGTGACGCTCTTGCCGGGGGCCAGGTTCAGCAGGTACGAGCCCGTGAAGTGGGTGTTGTCGCTCGTCACCGTGGCCGGGTCTGACGATTTCACAATCCCATCAAGAAATGTAAGGTGTACAACCGACGAGGTGCTGTGGGTCGACGCCGTAAGGGAGGAAACGGTGGTCCCGAAATAGCTCAACACTGTGGGCCTCCCCGTCGAGTCGAGCGCAGATGCACTGATGGACCCAACGACGAGGGTGTGGGTGACCCCCGAGGAAGACTTCACTCCCTCGAGTGTGATGAAAGGCGAATCGGTGCCTGGAAAGGAAGTCTTGCTGATCGCGGACACGAACCCTCCTTCGGCGGTCGGAAGGAACGTCATCAGAGTCGCCGGCGCCAGGGCGGCGAAGGAAAGAGGACTGTAGAATGTGTAGGTGCCCGTCCCATTGGAGTAGGAAGCGAAGGTCGTAAGGAGGTATGGGTCCACGGCAGCTGCCGCGGCGGATGCGTCACCAAAGGAATCCGAGCCCACTGTGAGGAACAGCCCTTCAGACGGTATGAATGGGAAGGGCAGTAGTCCGTACCCTTTTGGCCCAAAAATCTGGAAATCGGACTGCCATGAAGCCGTCTTGACCATGGTGATGTTGTACCATGACAGGCCTGGCGAGGCCTCGAGGGAGGATAGCTTGCCCGAGCCGTTCACTCCACCGAAGGTGAAGTACCACAGAGCCGAATTCCCTGCGACAAAGACGTTCAGCTTCTCGGTGTAGGGCGTCTGCGCCGTTGCTTGCCGAACCGGCGCCCCAGCCAGGAGGATTAGGGCAAGCACGGAGACCGCAAGCACCTGAGAACGCTTCAAGTGAGACGCGGGAGGGCGCTCGATTCTCACTATAAAACCGTTGGCACTCCGGCTACTTCTTTCTGGTTGTTTCTTCCGCCGGGTCGTCGATTCCCCTTTCATTGAGGACGAATACCGTGTCCCGTTCTGGGTGGTAGGGGCTGTCGACCATCCTCGCGATTCGGTTCTTTGCGGCCTTCCTCAGGTATATCCTGTAGGTGCTGGTGTGGGCGACAACGTGCCCGCCCGTTGGCCTTGTCGGGTCGCCGAAGAACGAGTCGGGCGCCGCCTGGACCTGGTTGGTCACAACGACCGCTATGTTGTAGATCTCGGCCGTCCTGAGGAGCTGATGCATGAACCTGTTGAGCCGCTGCTGTCGTTCGGACAGGGTCCCTCTGCCGAGAAACTCCGCTCTGTAGTGGGCTACGGCGCTGTCGAGAATCACGAGCTTGATCTTGTTGGGCTCGATGACCCTGCCCAGGTCTTTCACTATGAGTTCCTGGTGGGCACTATTGTACGCCCTGGCGACTGTAATCCGTGACAGGATCTTCTCGGCGTCCAGATCCCTCGACTCCGCTATTTCCTGAATCCTTTCGGGCCTGAACGTCCCTTCGGTGTCGATGTAGACTGCCCCTGAGTCAAGCCCTCCCTCTCCCTTGGGCTGCTGCACCATCACGCAGAGCGTGTGGCAGATCTGAGACTTGCCCGAGCCGAACTCGCCGTAGAACTCTGTCATGGCCCAGGTCTCGATGCCTCCGCCGAGGAGGTCGTCCAGGTTCTTCGAGCCCGTGGAGACCCTGTCGATGGCCTTCCTCTTTGCGAGGAGGTCGGCCGCGTTGATGAAGTCCGGCTCCAGCTTGTTCATTTCGACGAGCTTCTTCCGGGCCTTGTTGTTCAGGTCCACGGCCTTTGAAACATCGATGTCGACCGCCTCGGCAATGTCCATGGGGCCCGCGGTCGCAAGGTCGAAGATGGTCTCGATTCCCGCGTCCTTCAACTTCTGCTTCGTGGCGGGTCCGACGCCCGGGAGGGTGTCTACTTCGAGGTCTTCTTTTTCGGTTTCAGTCAAACAAAGTTTGCGACCGTCTTCCACTAGATAAGGATACTTCAGGGAGAGATGCGCGAAACTGTTCTCGGGAAAAGGCTCGCCGAGCGTATGTGCTTCAGTCCCGCAATCCATCGGGTGGTCCTTTCCACCCCGATGCCGAACCCCACGTGTGGCGGCATCCCGAACTTCCTGAGGTCGAGGTACCAGGAGAACGCCTCGGCGGGGAGATCCTGGCTGGCGATCCGCTCCATAAGCTGAGACTGCTCGTGGATCCTTTGGCCGCCGGTGGCCAGCTCCCCGATTCCCTCTGGGGCCATAAGGTCGGCCGACATGGTGACCTTCGGCCTGTCTGGGTAGGTCATATGATAGAACGCCCGGGCGCTCAAGGGATAGTCGGTGACGAAGAAGGGGGCGTCGAAGGTCTTGCTGATTGTCCTCTCCGCCTCCGCGCCGATGTCGTCCCCCCACGCGAACGGGTGGCCAGCCTTCTCAGCGATCTCCAGCGCCCGGTCATACGTTATCCTTTCAAGGGGGAGGGAGACCTCCTTCAGGGTCCGTCCGAGGACCTTCAGGTCCTGTTCCCTGTTCTCCAACACACGCTTCACCATCATCGCAAGGAGCCCTTCCATGGTTTGGAGGTTTACTGACTGATCGGCAAAGGCCTGCTCCGACTCTATCATCCAGAACTCAGTAAGGTGCTTGTTCGTCTTCGACTTCTCGGCGCGGAAGGCAGGTTGGTAGATCCAGACCTTTTGCAGGGCCGGGAGCGCAGCCTCTTCGTAGAACTGTGCGCTCTGGCTCAGGTAGGCCGCCCTTCCGAAATAATCCACGGGGAAGAG
>Ga0187780_10004688_pt1 | contig 10228 bp, 5 predicted proteins | sample 1015_Q2_SP10_20__FD_132429 | JGI IMG/M metagenome (GOLD analysis project Ga0187780, IMG submission 132429) | Tropical peat soil microbial communities from peatlands in Department of Meta, Colombia - 1015_Q2_SP10_20_MG | ecosystem: Environmental > Terrestrial > Soil > Wetlands > Peat | place...
CCCTGGCCGGCGCCGCCGCAGCCATCGGGACCCGCGTCGGTGTAGAGGCCGACCAGGAAGCCCGCCGCGTGCAGCGTGCGCGTCAGCCACGCGAGGCCGTGGGGCCACTGCCTCGAGCTCACCGTGATTTCCCCATCGGGCGCGCGCGTGCCGTGCCACCAGCCGACGTCGAGCCACACGTAGCGGTAGCCGCGCTTCTGCAGTCCGAGCGTGATCAGCTGGCTGGCCTCATTCAGGATCGTCGCCTCGCCGTACTCGCCGCCGAGCGCGAAATAGGTGTCCCAGCCCATGTACGGCGTGGCCGCGAGAACATGCGCGCTCGCGACGCTCGCGTGCGTGTGCGCTTGCGCCAGCAGGGCGAGCGGGCGCGCTGTCGCGGCCGTGCCGCGCTTGGACGATGCGCTGAGCGCGATGAGCTGGCGCGAGAGCTGTGATTCGATCACGCCGATCACCGTTCCCACAACCGACAGGACGGCGGAGAAGTGTCCGCGCGCGGCGAGCAGGCGCCTGCCCGTCGCGCCGAGGGCAGCGCTCACCGTTGTTGTCACGCCTGCCGGCAGGTGGGCGCGAGTGCTCGCTAGAGTGACAGTCGCATGGCGCAGGCGCGCGGCGCGCCCGACGCGCGGTGTGCGCGCGCTGAGGGCGACGACGTGGCTGCCGCTGAGCGTCTCGACCGCCGTCAGGCGCAGCGCGATCTGACAGCCGCCGCCCGCGCTCGGCGAGCAGCTCACCGGCACGCTGATCTTTCCACGCCTGGAGCTCGCCTTGCCCACGCTCGTCTCGCCCACCGACACCGGGGCGCCGCCGGCGGGGATCGTCACGAATGCGCTCTTCGTCGAGACGCTGCCGCCGCCGGTCGTGGCTGTGACCTCGCACTGCAGGTGGTGCCCGCTGTCTTGACCCTTGACCGTGTACGTCGAGGAGTCGGTCGAGGGGATCGGGATCTGGTCACGCAGCCACGCGTAGGTGAGCCGCGCCGTCGAGCCTGACGGCGTGCTGGCGTGGCAGGTAAGTCGCTGGCCGACGGCGGGCGTGCCCGTGATCGACGGGTGCGGTGTGACCAGCGGGATCTGTGCGGAGACACCCGTTGTGAACGTGGCGTCTGCGCTGATGCCCTCTCCCGACGCGCCGATTGCGAGCACGCGGTAGTGATAGGTCGTATTCGGCGCGAGGCCCGCTATCTGAGCTGAGACCGTCTGGCGCCCGCCCGTGGCGGTTGGCAGCGACGAGCAGGGAATCGATTGTGTGTACGGGAGCGCTGTGCCGTATTCGAACGCGCACACACTCAGAACCGCGTCGTTGGGTTCGACCGCGCCCACGAGGGTCGCCGTGCTCGATGTCACCTGTGGGGTTTCAAGCGTCGCGATCGGAGCGGGCACGCGGGCGAACGCCCAGTCGCCGGCCGCGTCGGCCGCCACACAGAGCCCTCCTGGCAGGCAGGAGATGCCGGCAAGCGCGTTGGGGGCGTCGATGCTCGTCACCGACCACGTCGGTTCGCCTGTGCCCGGATCGTCGCTCGCGAGCGCCGCGCCATGACCGTCGCCAGCGACGCACACGCCGGAGGCCGCACAGGAGACCGCCGTCAGGCGTTCGCCGTCGATCGGCGTCAGTCGCCACGTGGCGGCCGAGGCTTTCGCGTTGCCCGGGTTGGCCGCGCTCGGATCGTTGCTGTACAGCGCGTCGCCGGGTCCGTCAACGGCCACGCATACCCCAAGCGGCGAGCACGAAACGGCGCGCAGCGCTTCGAAGTCGATTCTCTGCGAACGCCACGCGGACGGGCCGCCCGCGGGGTTGGCGCTCGAGAACACCGCGCCGGCATTGTCGACCGCCACGCACAGCTGAGCCGATGCGCACGACACCGCCGTCAGGGCATGGCCCGCGTCGATGCTCGCGGAGGTCCAGGCGCCGGCTGCGGGGTTGAAGCTCGTGAGTACGTCGCCCTGTTCGTCGACCGCCACGCACAAGGACGCGCTGGGGCAAGAGACGCCGGTGAGAGCGCTGCCGTCGATCGGCCTCGCGGAGGACCACGAGGCGGAGGCCGGCGCCCCGCTCACGAACGCATTGCCGAGTCCGTCCACCGCCACGCACAGCGATTCCGAGGCGCACGAGACCGCCGTCAACGACTGTTCGCCGTCGATTGTGGCCCTCACCCAGCTCGGCGGCCCAGCCGGATTTGACGTGCTCAACGCCCCGCCCTTGCCATCGACCGCGACGCACAGCGATTCCGTTGGGCACGAGACGGCCTTCAGGCCGCCTTTGGCTGGTGTCGCCGTCGAGGACCAGTTGAACGAGGGGCTCGCATGCGCGCCGGCCGGCAGCGCACCAAGACCGAGCGCCACCACGAAGGCAGGCAGCAGCGCTCTGGCAAGGCGCCAAGCAGCTCTCGGGCGGGGATGGCGCATGATGGGATCCCGGATAACGCGCAGAACCCCGCGGAGGCTACGGGGTTGCGGTGCAGGCCACGGCTGCGTCCTCCAGGCGGTCATCGCCCCAGAACAGCTCACCCTCGACCGCAACCGTCGGCACGCCGATAACGCCGAGCTCGTGTGCAGCGTCGGTGGCCTCGCGAAGCGCCTGCTTGATCTGCGGATCCTGCACCGCCGCCGTGACCTCGGCGCGGCCGAGCCCCGCGTGCTCGCCCGCGTCGAGCACATTAGCCGCGATTCCGAGATCGCGTCCCTGCTGGAAGGCGTCGCGAAAGGCCTGCAGCACGAACTCGCGCCCGCGACCCGCGGCGAACGCAAAGGTCGCGGCGCGCATCGCCAGCAGGTAGTCGCCGGGCCACGGGTCGGGCCAGCGCAGCGGCGGCAGGCCGTAGCTGCGCGCGCGGCGTTCTATCTCCGCCATCCCGCCCTCGCGGCTGCGCTGCGCTCCGCGTGCCCACGAGCTCCTGCCGCTCAGCTTGAACAGGCCGCCCAGCAGCACTGGCTGCCAAACGACGGGCTCTGGCAGCATCTCTACCAGCCGCTCGGCGGCGAGGTACGCATAGGGCGAGCCGAGGTCGAAGTAGAACGTAGTGCGTGCCATCTGTTCCATTTGCTGAGAAGGCGACCGTCCTATGATGCCTGACCTGCTCAGCTTTGGGGTGCTCGCGCTGATCGTGCTCGCCGGCCTCGGCGGGCCGCTGCTGGGCGTTCTCGCGCGCCGCTTCGTGCCGCTGGTCATCGGCGAGATCCTCGCGGGCATCCTCATCGGCCCCGCTGTGGCCAACGTCGTACACCCCTACGACTCCACCATCTCGACGCTCGCGGAAATCGGCTTCGCGATGCTGATGCTGACCGTCGGCATGCACCTGCCGCTGCGCGACCGACGGCTTGCGCAGAGCGCGCGCGAGGGCAGTCTGCTGGCGGGGATCGTGTGCGTGCTCGCGATTCCCGCGGGGTTGCTCGCGGCGGCCGTCTCGGGCTCCGGCCACGCGGCGATCTACGCGGTCGTGCTCGCGTCCGGCTCGGCGGCCGTGCTGCTGCCGGCGCTGGAGGAGAGCGGGCTCGCCGGCCGCGCGGTGATCACCGTGATGGCGCAGGTCACGATCGCCGACATACTCACGATCCTCGCGGTGCCGATCGTGCTGGCACCCGCGCGCGTCGGGCACGTGCTGCTCGGCGGCGTGCTGGTGGCGGCCGCGGCCGCGATCATGTACGCGGCCACGCAGCCGCTCGGCGGCCGCGAGTGGGTGCGCGGTGTGCGCCGCCTGTCCAAGCAGCGCTACTGGGCGCTCGACCTGCGCCTGTCGCTGCTCGCCCTGTTCGTGCTCGCGTGGATCGCCGAGAAGGGCGGCACGAGCATCCTGATCGCGGGCTTCGGCGCCGGCGTGATCGTGGCGTTGATCGGTGGTCCGAAACGGCTGTCCACGCAGATGCGGGGCGTCGCCGACGGCTTCTTCGTGCCGCTCTACTTCGTCGTGCTCGGCGCGCGCCTGGACCTCGCGGGGCTCGTGCGCGACCCGACGATGCTCGCGCTCGCCACTGCGCTCGTCGTGCTCAACGTCGCGATCCACCTGCTGGCCGCGCTCGCGCTACGTCAGGGAGCGCCGTCCGCGCTGGCCGCCAGCGCGCAGCTCGGCGTGCCCGCCGCGGTCGCCTCGCTCGGGCTCTCCGAGCACATCCTCTCGCCCGTGATCGCCACCGCCGTCGTCGTCTCGGCGCTCGTTAGCCTCGGCGTCAGCACCCTCGGCATCGAGCTGCTCGCGCGCCCGAGCGCCGAGGCGGGCGCCGCGCCCGGCACCCAGCCGGCGAGCTGACGATCGCGGTGGACCGAGCTCACGCCACCGCGACCGGCGCCGCCGGCTCGCTCGGGACCGTGAGCCCCGCCGCCGCGTATGCCTCGGGCGCGTCGAGCGTCTCGGCCTTGAGCAGCGCCTGGGCGAGGCCCTCGAGCTGATCGCGATGCTCTTCGAGCAGCCGCGTGACGTCCTGATGGGCGTCCTCGACGAGCTTGCGGACCTCCTCGTCGACGATCCGCTGCGTCTCCTGCGAGGTTTCGCTGATGCCCGGCAGCAGCGGCCCCATGCCGTCCGCCGGCAACACCGCGATAGGCCCGATCGTCTCGCTCATGCCCCAACGCCCGACCATCTGGCGCGCGATCTGCGTCAGCTGCTGGATGTCTGACTCGGCGCCCATCGTGATCGTGCCGTACACGACCTCCTCGGCCACGCGGCCGCCGAGCGCGACCTTGATCTTGGCCTGCAGCTCCTCCAGCGAGTAGGAGACCCTGTCGCTCTCGGGTGTCGCGAGCGTCACGCCGAGCGCCATGCCGCGCGGGATGATCGAGACCTTGCGCACCGGGTCGGCGTCCGGCGTGAGCATGCCGACGAGCGCGTGCCCGGACTCGTGGTAGGCGGTGCGCTCGCGGTCGGCCGGCGAGAGCAGGATGCCGCGCGGGGAGCCGAGCATGATCTTCTCGAGCGAGTCTGTGAAGTCGGCCATCTTCACCTTCTCGTGCTCGCGCCGCGCGGCCAGCAGCGCGGCCTCGTTGGCGAGGTTCGCGAGGTCGGCGCCGACCATGCCCGGCGTGGAGGCGGCGATCGCCTCGAGGTCGACCTCGTCGTCGAGCGGGATCGAGCGTGTGTGTACCTTGATGATCTCCACGCGCCCCTTCTTGTCGGGCGCCTGCACGGTCACGCGCCGGTCGAAGCGCCCGGCGCGCAGCAGCGCCGGGTCGAGGATGTCGGGGCGGTTGGTCGCGGCGAGCACGACCACCGCCTGCGAGGACTCGAAGCCGTCGATTTCGGTGAGGATCTGGTCGAGCGTCTGCTCGCGCTCGTCGTTGGCGCCCGTCACCGACACCTGTCCCTGGCGCGAGCGCCCGATCGCGTCGAGCTCGTCGATGAAGATGATCGACGGCTCGGCCTCCTTGGCCTTGGCGAACAGATCCCGCACGCGCGCGGCGCCGACGCCGACGATCGCCTCGATGAACTCGGACGCGGAGATCGAGAAGAAGGCCGCGTGCGCCTCGCCGGCGACCGCGCGCGCGAGCAGCGTCTTGCCGGTGCCGGGCGCGCCCGAGAGCAGCACGCCGTGGGGCATGCGCCCGCCCAGGCGCCCGTAGCGCTCGGGATTTCGCAGGAAGTCGACGATCTCGGTCAGCTCCGCCTTGGCCTCGTCGATGCCGGCCACGTCGTTGAACGTGACGCGGATCTGTTCGGGGTCCACGCGCCGCGCCTGCGAGCTCCCGAATTTGCCGAGCGCGCCCATGCCGCCGCCGGCTGCGGCCGCGCGTTTGAAGATCAGGATGAACAGGCCGACGATCAGCAGCGTGGGACCGAAGCCGAGCAGCAGCTCGACCCCCAGCGAGGTGCTGCTGGTCGTCGATTCGGCGTTGATGCGCACGCCCTTTTCCTGCAGCAGCGCCGAGAGCTGGCTGCCGTTCCAGAAGCTCGGCACCTGCGTCGCGAACAGCTTCGTCGCGGTCGCTTTGTTGTTGGGGTACTTCAGCTTGACCTTGAACTTGCCCTGGATCGTGTCGCCCTTGGAGGAGATCGCTTCGACCTCGCCGCCCTTGACGCGTTCCAGGAAGTACGGGCTGAACGGGACGGTCACTCGCGGTTCGCTGGAGGACGGCGTGAAGAACAGCACCGACAGCCAGTTCAGCGCGATCAGCGCGATAACGAACCACCAGAAGCCGCGCATGCGGTGCGGCGGCGGCCCGGTCTGAGCGTGCTCGGGCATGCCGCGGCCGTCTGGCGCCGGCGAGACCTGCCAGCCGCGCTTGTCGCGCGGCAGCGGAGGATGCGGTTCGGTGCGTCCCCCGTCCGTCGAGCGTGCCCCGTCTGCGGGGGCGCGTCCATCGTCAGTGCTCTGTGGCGCCTGTGCGTCTTGTTCTGGCACGCTTCCATCCTACGCCGCGCGCATGCGATACATTGCGCGGTATGGCACAAGCCACTGTGCCCACGCCGGGCGCGGTGGCGGCAGACGGACCTCCCGCTGCGTTGTCAATGCACCCAATCTGGCGCATGATGCGCCAAATTGGGTGCATGATGCGCGGGCCGAGTGGCGAGCGATCGACAGCGCCGCGACGTCACCGGTCGAACGGGCCGATGCTCGCGAGATAGCGGCGCAGCAGCGGGCTTGTGAATCTCCAGTCGCCGCGCCCCTTGCTCTCGATGATGGCCGCGTCGCGCAGCGCTTCCAATGCGCGACGGACCGCGCCGCGCGGCTGTTCGCTGTAGGCAGGCTCGCCGCGCGCGACGCGCTCGGCTACGAGCAGCCCGAGCCTGTGCAGCCTGCGAATTCGCTCGACTGACTGCTCGTGGCTCACGCGATCGGCGCGCAGCGCCGACAGCAGTCCCTGCTCGACTGTCTCGAGGTCGACCAGCCTGGTGTCGAGTTCGACGGTGGTCAGGTGGGTCTTCTGGCCGATCAGCATCGTCGTGCGTGGGTGCAGCTCGCCGTAGTCCACGATCCTCGACAGCGCGGCAGGCTCGATGGAGCAGTCATCGGCGGCGAAGCGCTCGGCCAGGCCCGCCGTCCAGGCGTCACGATCGATCGGCCGCAGGTCGTGGAATCCGCCGAACTGGTGCAGCGCTCTGTGGACCGGCGTGAACAGGTCGCGCATCAGGTGCTCGATGCTGCCGGCGAACAGGAAGCTGACGCCATCGGAGCGCTGGAAGATTGCGCGCATGCGCTCGGTTAGGCGATCGCTGTCGCCGTAGGGCCGCTGCTGACTTGCAATCTCTTGGAACTCGTCGAAGAAGACGACCATGTCCTTGCCGTCGGCGGCGGCGATCCGTGCGGGCAGCGCGAGCGCATAGTCGAGGTAGCCGTCCGGGTCGCGAGCCGCAAGCCCGGGCCTGAACGCGATCTCCAGCTCCTCGCCGAGCTGTGCCTTGGACTTCAGCACCGCTGAGGTCTGCAGCGCGTCCGCGACGAGGCGCCCTGCGCGGCGTGTCTGGTGCAGCGCGCGCCGCAGCGCCGAGCGGTTGGCGAGCGTCGTCGCGACCAGCGCCTCGGCGAGCTCGGAAGTGCTGGCGATCCGAAACAGGTCCACGCTCGCGGTGTACATGCCGCGCCTGGCGAGTCGGCCGATGACCGCGTCGCACACGCTCGTCTTGCCCGTGCGTCGCGCGCCGGCGAGCACGACGCTCGACCCGCCCGCCAGTGTCGTGGCGATCTCGCGCACGTCGATCTCCCTGCCAATCATCTGGCTGGCCGGGATCGGCTGATCGGTGGGGAAGATGTCGCTGCTTCGCTGGCGCGCCACGCAGCCATTATATGCACCCAATTCGGCGCATCATGCACCAATTCTGGCGCATAGTGCCCAGCGGCCCGACCATGATTGCCGGGCCGCTGCCTGTCTCGTTACTCGATCGCCGTTCGGCGAGCGCTCACGGCTTGGCTTCGCCTTTGCCGGCCGACGTGTTGCCAACGCCTCCAAAGATCGAGTCCAGTTCGCCGGTGATCACGTTTTTCTGACCGCCGCCGATCCAGTCGTTGTGGCCGTTTCCTTCGATCTTGTTTTTCTGACCCCCGCCGATGGTCGCTCCGGGGGCGAGCGCTTCGTCTTCATCGCCGTTTGCAACCGAAGCGAACACGCCGGTCGCTGAGTTTTCACGACCGTCGGTCACCGAGGCGAATTCGTTTGTGGCTTTGTTGATGTCGCCGTTGGCTATCGAAGCGAATTTGCCAGTGGCGGAGCCAAGTGCGCCGCCGGTTATCGAACTGAGCTCGCCGGCGGCGGAGTTTTCCTGGCCGCCGGTGATCGACGCCCAAGGGCCAGAGGCCATGTTGCCTGTACCTCCTCCGATCCAGGCGAAGACTCTGGACGTTGTGTTTTTCTCGCCGCCGCTGATCGAGCTGAATTCGCTTTCCGGCTTGACCACGTTTTCAGCACCCCCGGCGATCGCTCCCGCTTTGGATTCGACCATGTTGAATTCACCGCCCAGTACCGCCGCGTCAGGGGCGAGCCCCTTGTTGTTGCGACCGGCAATCAGGTTGCCGAAGCTGGTGAAGCCCTGTTTGTTGCCCACGACGATGTTGTGGGAGCCCGACTCTTCGGCCGCGGTGGCTTCTTCGTTGTACCCGACTACGAGGTTGCCCTCGCCGTTGGCCGTTTCGGTTTTGCCTTCGCCGTTGACGATTTGCACGTTGACGCCCGAGAACTGGATCGTCGGCTTGCCACCGACGCCGGTTTCTTCGTATTTGATGTGCGGCATCACCTTGTCGAGGACTGCGAGTTCGGCGGCGCTCGGCAGTTCGATCTTGCTAAAGCCCGCCGCGCACGTAGCGCCGCCGACCGTCGTGGGCCCTTTCACCGCGCCGTTTTTCGCATTCTTCACACACAACACCGAAGGCGACGCCAGCGCGGTCGCGGCGGCCACGGCGGCCCAGGCGAGCAACGCGGCGAAGACCACGAGCATGCGAGCGCCGGTCCTTGTAGACGACATGGGGAACCTCCATTTTGATCGGCGCGCGACGCAAGAGAGAGGGAGGCCCTCCCAAGCGTGACCCCCCGGCCGCGCATCCCAGCGAGGCCCAGCCTACGGTACGTTCAGTGAAGGCGCGCCGGTTGGATTGAGTTACAAATCCTTCACCGCTGCGCGCCGGCGAATCCGCCTTACCCGCGCAGCGGATTCACCCGCTCGTGAACCGCGCGGCCTCCTCCGACCCGCCGGTGGCGTCGCCCTCGCTGTATGAGTGCGCGCCGGCGCCGGCGAGCTTGCCGGCGTCGACGATCAGGTATTCCTCGCGGATCGGGCGCCCGTTGAGGAAGCACTCGAGGATCTCGCGCGTGCCGGCCGCGTAGCGCGCCTGCGCGGAGAGGCTCGTGCCGGAGGTGTGCGGGGTCATGCCGTGGTGGGGCATCGTGCGCCACGGGTGGTCTTTGGGCGCGGGCTGGGGGAACCATACGTCGCCGGCGTAGCCGGCGAGCTGGCCGCTGGCGCACGCGGCGGCGACCGCGTCGCGATCGCAGATCTTGCCGCGCGCGGTGTTGATCAGGTAGGCGCCGCGTTTCATCTTCGCGAGCATCGCCGCGTCGAACAGGTTCTCCGTTTCGGGGTGAAGCGGCGCGTTGATCGTGACCACGTCGCACACCTTCACCAATGACTCTGCGTCGGGGTGGAAGGTGAGGCCGAGCTCTGACTCGACCTCGGCGGGCAGGCGGTGGCGGTCGGTGTAGTGCAGGCCGACCTCGAACGGCGCAAGCCGGCGCAGCACGGCCGAGCCGATGCGCCCAGCTGCGACCGTGCCGACCTGCATGCCCTCCAAGTCATACGAGCGCGAGACGCAGTCGGCGATGTTCCACCCGCCGTCGATTACCCACTGATAGGAGGGGATGTAGTTGCGCACGAGCGCGAGGATCATCATCACCACGTGCTCGGCCACGCTGATGCTGTTCGAGTACGTCACCTCGGCAACCGTGATGCCCCGCTCGATCGCCGCCTGCAAGTCGACGTGGTCGGAGCCGATGCCTGCGGTCAGCGCGAGCTTCAGCTTCGGCGCCTTCGCGATCCGCTCGGCGGTCAGGTAGGCGGGCCAGAACGGCTGTGAGATCACGACGTCGGCGTCGGGCAGCTCGCGCTCGAACACCGAGTCGGGGCCGTCCTTGTCGGAGGTGACGATCAGCTTGTGGCCGCGCGACTCGAGGAACTCGCGCAGCCCTAGCTCGCCTGAGACGCAGCCGACCAGCTCGCCCGGCGTGAACCCGAGCCCTTCGGGGGAAGGCGTGGTCTGGCCGTCGAAGTAGCGCTCGATCTTGGGAACCTCATCGCGCGCGTAGGCCGGCGGGTAGC
>Ga0187780_10004689_pt1 | contig 10224 bp, 9 predicted proteins | sample 1015_Q2_SP10_20__FD_132429 | JGI IMG/M metagenome (GOLD analysis project Ga0187780, IMG submission 132429) | Tropical peat soil microbial communities from peatlands in Department of Meta, Colombia - 1015_Q2_SP10_20_MG | ecosystem: Environmental > Terrestrial > Soil > Wetlands > Peat | place...
AAACTACGCGCCCAATTCGTCAAACGCCTTGATGTCTTCCGCCGTGACCGGATTACGGTTCAATTGCTCGAGGAATCGCGCGTGATTCCAGACCTGCAGGTACGTCAAATTGCCCTGCACGTCGACTTCTCCCTTGATATCCGCTGATTCCCGCAAAATGGATGGAATCAAAATGCGCCCTTGCCCATCCATCTCTACGACTTGGCCGTAATAGTTGGTTCGCGCCAGGAATTTCTGCCTGGCGGGGTTGTAGGATGACCGCTTCGCGAGCCTCTTTTCGATCTCTTCCCACGCTTTCATGGGATAGACCCGGGCGTGATCGCCGGCTACGCTCGTCACATAGAACTTCTTGCCCAATCGCCGCAGTTCGGCCAGGAAGTCGGCGGGAATTTTCACCCGCCCCTTCTCGTCCGCCGTCGCCAGATAGTTGCCCCGCAGCATGGTTGCCTTTGAGAAGTTCGACCGGAGCGTCGGACTTGCGAATCACTCGCCTGCTCGCCTCACCCACTGCATTACATCTACTTCCCTTCTCCGCCACTGCCTACCACTTCTTCCCACTTTTCGCCCGATTGTAGGCGGCTTCTCTTTCTTGTCAAGCGGAATGTTGCAAGTTGAGAAAGAATTTTTCGATCGTCGCGATCAGCGCGCAGAAAATTTTCAGGCGGGCCAGAATGGGAAAACCACTAGCCGTAGTGGAGACTTATACGCGCTCGGGCGACGGATTGCGGTCAATGGGCGGAAAATCCGAAAAATGTTTTGTAAGAGTCAACACTAAGGCAGGACGAATCTTCGCGGTGGGAGTTTGTGGGAGATGGCCTCTCGCAAGGGCGCTCCTGTCTCTAGAACTCCAGCCGTGCATGAAATGCGATCATGCGAGGAGAACTGTCGCCGCCCAGACCCACTCCGAGCAAGCCGGTTGGGGGCGACGTAGCGTAGGTGAGTGCGCCGAAGCCTACTTGCGTGGATGGCTCGCCGGGAATGCCCGCGAAAACATTGCTTGGAAGTCCAAAATTCGGGTGGTTGAAGAGATTGAAGAACTGGCCCTCGATTCGCAGCGTCAGATGCTCATTCAAGGGGAACATTTTGGTCAGATAGAAGTCGCTCCAAACGAAGTCGGGGCCGCGAAAGGCATTGCGACGTGATGTTCCGAACTGGCAGGTTTGCGGGCTGTCGCCGCCGTAACATGCTCCCGTGCTTGGGTCCACGTCGGAGACAAAAGCGTCTGGGTTAAGCCACTGGATCGTGCCGGCCTCAGTGACGCCTGGAATGGTCTGGTGCTCATAGATGGCAACGCCCGGCACGACGCTCGCGAACTGCAGCCCGCCACCCTGCACGATACCGTTTCCACTAGCCGAATACGGCGTGCTAAGGAGAGAAAACGGAAGCCCGCTGTGCCAGAAGAAAGTTCCGGAGATCTGCCACCCGTTCAGCGCGTAGCCGAGCCGACGGTTCTTTGTCTTGATCGGAAGCTGATAGACGTACTGCGCATCGAGATTGTGCCGGACATCGTAATCGCAAGGGCCATAGTTCCGGCGAAGCTCTCCGGGCAACGGCGAGAGGATCGCACCCGCGGAAAACTGAAGAAATCCCCCATTTGAAACTTCATCCATGCAACGGCTGAACGTGTAATTGATTTGCCCTTCGAGTCCATGGCTGATGCGCTTCATCGCGGAGAGCTGAAGACCGTTGTAATGGCTCCCGGCCCCTGTCGAAAACTGCGTCACCGCGCCAAATCGCACGTCTGTGGGCTGTAGATACGGGAACGGCACAAAGCATCCGCGGCATACGGTCTGGTAACCGTTCACTTGAGTCAGATACGGCTCGTCCACTGCGCGCGTGCCGACATACTGCGCGCGCACGCTGGTTGTGGCGCTGAATTGATGTTCGATTCCGAGACTCCACTGCATGAAGTAAGGTGCGTGAAGTTCTCCCGAAGGAACTGCTGTAATTGCAACCGGGGGCAGACACGCTGCGGGATTTGCCTGCGGCGAAGCGCAGGAAAGCAACCCTGTGAAAAGCCGAGGCCGAAGGCCTGATTTGCCGCCACCGTCGCGTCGACTGCGCTTCCGGGAACTCCGGGTGCGATCGCAGTTCCCCCGACAGTACCGAGGAGGCCACCTTGGAAGATCCGAACATAGGGCGGATTCATGCCAATGGTGTCGGCGATGCTGCCGGGCAAGATATCGCTGAAGATGCCAAAACCTGTGCGAAGAACGGAATTGGGAGCAAATTGCCATGCGAACGCCGTGCGGGGTTGCAGAATCGCCAGCGGCGTCGAACTGAAGAGATCGCCGAGATGCGTCTGGATCGCTGCGTTTAATGGCTGATTCACATCGTGCGAGATTGAGGCGAAGGAACCTTGAAGCCGCGCAACTTCGTCGCGCGGATTGACCGGATTCGAATAGAAGCTGTTTCGGAGGCCGATGGTCCAGGTCAGCCTCGGTGTCAGCTTCCATGTATCTTGCGCATACAGGTCGACATTCAGGAAATTGAAAGGTTCGTGTGTGGCGAGCGGGAATGTTTCCGTCACGGTCGATGCAACGCCGTAGATGTACTGGGCCAGAGTGGCATACGTGACGGTCGGAACGGTTCCCTCGTCGAAATCGTAGTCGTTCAAGCGGAAGATTCTGGTATTGGTGCCGAAGCGAAATTCATGCGGGCCACGGCTCCAGGCCAGATTGTTGTTGATGAAAAAACGGGAGGCTCGCCTGCCCTGCAACCAAGTATTGTCGAGACCGCCCAATTCGGTGAAGAAGGGACTCGACCCGGCGTTCTCCGCAGTTGCTTCGAGCACGATCGGAAATGCCGCCAGCGTTTTCTGAAAATCGACCGGCGCGAAGAGGCTTGAATACCACGAGAATCCGGGATTGAAGTAGTTGACCAAGTCCTGCGAAAAAGTGTGCGTAAATCCCGCCGCAAACGAATAAAGCGGCTGGGGCGATATCGAATCGAAAAGCGGATTAATAGGATCGGTATAGGCCGCCTGCAAGCCAGTATCCGCCTGAAAACGGAACCAAGCCGTGTTCGCGCCATCCATGTTCCAGTCAACTCGGGCCGTCTGGACCTGCTCGCGATCGTCGCTCGAATGCGAAACGACTTGAAGATTGGCGCAACCCGCCCCCGCGATTCCGCCCGCATCTAGCGGGCATCCCAGAAGCGCATGCGGCGTGCCAGCCGTACTTCCGTATAGCGAAAACATCTGCTGATAAAACGGAATTTCCGCGGGCTCTGCCGCGTAGCATGGAGCTTCGCCGGACGCTCCGCAGCCGGAAGTTTCCCCGGATTGCAGTTGCTGCAGCACAAAACTCTGAAACGCAGCCGTGGGAACAATGGTGGGGGTTGCGATGGGCAATGCGATACGAACCCATTCGCTGTCGAAGAAGAAGAAAACTTTATTGTGAATGATCGGCCCGCCCAGGCTGCCGCCGAAATGATTCACTGTGGAACGCGGTTTGTGATTCGCGGGCGTTGCGTTTATGAAGTGGTCCGCCGCGTTGAGAATCGAGCCATTCCAAATCTCATAAAGATTCCCGTGGAAATCGTTTGTCCCGGATTTCGTGACGTAGTTGACCTGAGACGCGCCATATCTCCCTTGATCTACGGAGTAGGAAAGCGTGTTTACTGTGACTTCCGCGATGGAATTCAAGCCGAGCACGAGATTTGTCGAAAGTCCGCTATTGAGATTAGTGAGCGGATCATTGGTCTCTAGGCCGTCCACGATGTAGCCGTTCGAGAGCGCCGGGAGTCCATTGAACTGCACGTTGCCATACCCGTTTGTGCTCCCGACAAAATCGTTCCCGCTTCCGGCTGTGTTGATGACCGCACCGGGCGCAAATTGCAACGGGTAAGTAAGGTCACCTCCCGGATTGGGAAGATTCTCCAGCGCTGGCGCGTTCAGATTTGTGGAAGTGTTCGCGTTACCCGGATTGATAAGAGGAGGAGCGCCGCTCACTTCGATGGTTTGCCTGGACTGTGCTACCTTCATTCTAAAATCTACCACTTGCTTCTGTCCGAGCCCTGCGAACACCTTATCGATCTGCTGCGGGTCGAAACCCCCCGCTTCCGCCCTCACGGAGTAAGTGCCCGGCTTCAGCTGCGGAAAATCGAAACGCCCGTCTTGGTCCGTTTTGAGGGATCGCTGGAGCCCCGTGTCGCGGCTCGTGATATTTACGGTCGCGCCGGGAATCGCGCCTCCAGTTGCATCGGTGACCTGGCCCTCGATGGCGCTGGTGGTTTCCCCCTGCGCTGAAGAACGCTGAGCAGTAGCTACGAGAACAACAAAAGCTGCAACTAAACATGAGAGAACTGCGCGGACCATCATCACACCTCAACAGTTGCCGCCCACCGGATATATTAACCTAGGTTAACTAATAAAGTGAACTGGAGTTTAGTGCAAAGGATAAACGGGGTTGGCGCAGTTACACAAGAAGGATTCTCGTTGGTCACTTGTTGCGCGAAAGCTATGGCTGTGGAGTTTGCGGCGGATTTCGCAGCGAGTTGAGGTCGCGAAGCATCGACTGCTCGTCGGGGCTGAGTCCTTGCACAAACTTGGGGTCGTTCAGGGCTGCTTGCTGCGTGGCCGGGCTCATGTTTCGGAGCATCGCGAGATGCCGGTTGATCACCTGCCGCCGCTCCTGGGGCATGGCCTGCCATTTCGGCAGAAGCGTGTCCCGAACGTATTGCCGCTGTTCGGGCGTCATGTTCTCGAATGCCCGTTCAGCGTCCCGCGCCGCTTGCTTTTGCTCCGGCGACAACTGGTTCCACTTCTCGAGGTTTTGCCGAACTTGCGCTTGCTGTTGTGGTGGCAGGTTTCGGAAACGCTCGTTGTTCTGCATGAAGCGTTCCTGCTGATCGGGGGGCATGTCCCTTAGCTTCTGAATCCAAGGCCCTGGCAGGCCCATCATTCCGCGAGCGTTCGGCTGGCCCTTTGCTCCTCCGTTCGCCCGCGCTGCAGCCGCTGCTTCCTTGCGGGCCTGCTGACGTGCACGCCATTCTCGGAGTCGCTCGCCATTCTGCGCGGAAACTGCCTGTGTCGCGAGTCCTGCAGCGAGCAGCATGCATGTTGCGAATTTTATGAAGCGTCGCAGCACGAACCGATCTCCGTTAGTCGTTGCTCTCAGTCTGGGTCGTCTCCGGCTTCTGCGTCTGTTGTTCGGCGGCCGGCACCAACTCAGAAAGTGCATCCATCTTGGTCACCACGTCGTAGTTCTCAAGAACGCCCAAATCCTTGATCGCATTGAAATCCTGATCGCTCGACGCGGTCGTTGTAGTTGGCATTGGCGTTCCGGGATTGTCCGATGGCAGCTTCGCGATCCACACTGTCAGCGCGATCAGCAGCACGGCCGCCAGCGCCAGCCGCGGCTGCGGCACGAACCACGTGAACCACTTTCTCTGTGGCTCGGCGGCCACTCGCTGGCGGATTCTCGCGTCGAAACCAAGCGAGGGCTCGATCACCGGCAACTCGTCCATCAGGTTCGAGATCGCGCGAAACTCTTCAGCGCGCTTTCGGCAGGGCGCGCAGCTGGCGAGGTGCTCTTCCACTTCCCGCCGCTCGGCCGAATCCATCCGGCGGTCCAGGTACGCGATCAGTTCATTCGAAACTTGTTCGCACTTCATGAGGGCCTTCTCTCCCCCGCGCGCTCCGCCGCAGGCCGGGTGACCAGCGGCGCAAGTTGTACGCGCAGGCTTTCATAGGCGCGGAAGAGCAGCGATTTCAGAGCTGCCTCCGTGCAATCCAAAATTATCGCGATCTCCGCGTAATCTAGCTCTTCATACTTATGCAGCAAAACCGCCGCGCGTTGCTTCTCCGGCAGCGAAGCGATCGCGCGCTGGATGAACGCCACTCGATCCTGCTCGAGCAGGTGCTCGTCAATTCGCATTTCGCGGGCGGGCAGCTCGCGCGGGGCTGAGTCTTCCTCGCTGCCAACCGGCGCGTCGAGCGACACTTCCATCTTCTGATGCCGGTTGTCGCGCACCGAATTGAGCGCCACATTCGTCGCGATGCGGAAGAGCCACGTGGTGAACTTCGCGCTCGGAGTATACTGTTTCCGCGCGCGGTAGACCCTCAGAAAGACTTCCTGCGCCAGATCCTCCGCCGTTGCCGTATCTCGCACCATGCGATAGAGGAAGTTGACCAGCGGCGAGCGATACTTCACCAGTAGGAAGTCGAAGGACGCGTCATCCCCCGCCTTCACGTCCAGCATCAGTTGGACGTCGCTTCTGGCCATAGCCTCCACAGTCTATCTAACACGCGCCGGGCCATAAAGTTGCGGCGGTCAAGCTGCGACTTACATGCCAGTATCAAATGGGCGACTTGCTTGGTAGCATGGAGGGCCCTGCTAGTGTGTTGAACGGTTGTGCGTAAGATAAGACACTTATTTTTAGTACGTTACGAGAATTCCGTGAAATCCATACCTTTAGCCTTTCTTCTGCCGGTCCTGGCGGTAGCCGCACCACTCCACGGATCCCAGAAATCTTCAGATTCGCAAGCGGCCAGTACGACGGCCGATTGCAGCTCGACCCTTCATGACACCGCCATCTACTCGGCCGCTCTTCGCCAAACGGTGCTCAAAGGCCGGGACGATTCGACTCAGGTCGTACTTTACTCGCAGACTTCGGCAGGCCTTCCCCCTGGAATGGCTTCCTCGAGCTACACTGGCCCAGCCGATAGGGAGACACTCGATAGTGCCACCGACCCAGCCACCAAGAAAGACTTCGATGCGAAGGCCACTCTCCAATGTGATCTGGGAACGGACATCGAACCGGCGGGCCGCGTGACACTCGTAACTGCCAAGGAGACAAACAGGATTTTCAATCCGAGCGGGACATCTTGGAAGGGCTTTGTTCAGAAGTATCCGCACGCGGCCGGTTTCACTCTGCTCTCCGCGATCGGATTCAATGAGCCGCACGATCAAGCGCTCGTGTACGTTGGAAATTCCTGCAATCTTCTCTGTGGCTCCGGACACTTCGTCCTGCTCGAAAGGAAACACAATAGGTGGTCGGTCGTGAAGACGGCGATTCTCTGGACCGCTGGCCCCGCAAGTCAGTAGCGCCAAGCGCATCCGCGCGTTGTCGCTACCGACCGAACTGGCGGAGGTGATGGTCCGCGTGCAGATAGCCCCAGCGAAGCCAATCTTGCCGGCTCATCGGACCGAAAAATGGGTGTGCCGATGAAAGATTAGCCGCCGGCTCGCAAAATCGATCGAAAGTCACCACCAGCATTGCCCGGTCCCGTTCGAACTCCACTGGAGGGGTGCCACCGACGCCTTGCTCGACCTCCGGTCTCGTATTGACCCCGTGCGGCCATTCAAAAGGCACGCGCAGCGCGATCCATTTCATGATCGTGCGTTGAAAGAATCCCGTCGCCGGGCTGACAGCTTTTTCTCCGAGCGCGGTCCGATACGCATCGCACAAATGGCAGACCATCTGCTCGACCGTCATCTTTCCCCACCGACGTTGATCGGCAGGCGTTAGCGCCGAGATGCGCTTGGCGATGGAATCGCGGTCCACTTTTGTTTCGAGAGTCTGCACTGGATTAGCGCCAGACCTACATCTTGAAGATCGCTTTCAGCGCCAGCAGAATCGCCACGCCCAGGAACACCAGCCCGGCCATCCCCGCGTGCGGCTCGCGATTCACCTCGGGGATCAGATCGGATGCCGCCACGTAAAGCGTCACGCCCGCGGAAAACGGCAGCGCATCCGCCACGGCGCTGCGCAGCGCAAACATCAGCGCCATTCCAGCCAGCGTTGCTGCGCCCAATATTGCAGACGACGCAAACGATGCTGCGCGGCTCTGTCCGCTCGCCAGCATTAGCGACGATACTGTGAATCCCTCGGGAATTTTGTGCAGAAAAACCGCCATGAAGATCACGCCGCCGAGCCACGTCGATACGAGCAACCCGGACGCGATCGCGACGCCGTCGAAAAAAGTGTGAATCACGAGGCCGAGCAGTGCAGCGTAGCTCGCATGCGCGTGCGAGACTTCCTCGTGATGCGTCTCCTCGCCGAAATGAAAATGCGGAGCGACCGTGTGTTCGAAAAAGTGGACTAGAAAATATCCGGCGAGCACCAATACGAAAACAGCTGTGGTCGAGCCGCCGAAGTAATAGGAATGATTCGGGAACAGCAATACCCAGCTCTCACGCATGCCCAGCTTCACCGATTCCGGAATCATCTCGAGCAGCGCGGTGGCGAGCATGAATCCGGCGCCCAGCGCGATGAAGTATTTCAAGAAACGATGGGACCACTGCCGCCGCGCGACAAACAGCCCGCCCAGCACGTTCGCTCCCGCCGCCGTCAGCCCGAGCAGCAGCGCCACCAAAATCCGCGTTGTCTCCGGTGATTTCACAAAAAATATTCTTGGATCGCGGCTGCAATCCCAACGTCATCCTGAGCGGAGTGACCCGACTGTTTCGCATTTCGCGCTGCAGGCGCGTCGGGTCACGAAGTCGAAGGATCCCTCTCCGACTTCCTGCTGGCCGGGATTTCCGCTACCCCCCGTGCCGGAACAAAATCACGTCGCCGTCCTGCACGATGTAATCCTTGCCTTCGAGCCGAACCTGCGCCTTCTCGCGCGCCGCCGCAAAACTGCCCGCCTTGAGCAGGTCTTCCCAGTTAACGACTTCCGCTTTGATAAAATTTTTCTGGATGTCCGTGTGAATCGCGCCGGCGGCTTCCTGCGCGGTCATCCCGCGACGAATCGTCCACGCGCGGCATTCCGGCTCGCCGCACGTGAGAAATGAAATCAATCCGAGCAGTTGGTAGGTCGCCTGAATCAGCCGATCCCGCCCCGATGCCGCGAGGCCATACGCCCGCATCATCTCGGCAGCTTCGGCGTCATCGAGTTCTGCAAGCTCAGCTTCGATTTTTCCGCAGAACGGCACCACGGCCGTGTGCGGTTTCGACGCAAGTGTTTCCAGCTTGTGTTTCTGGATTGCACGATCGATTTCGCTCGCTTCGTCGTCGCCCAGATTCAAGACGTACAACATCGGCTTTCGCGTGAGAAACATGAAGCCGGTGATCATCTTCTGCTCTTCGGGCTTGAGTTCAAGCTCGCGCAGCGGCGTCTCCGCTTCGAGCGCCACACGGCAGCGATTCAGCAACTGCAGCTCGGCTTCGAGCAGCGGATCTTTCTTCTTTTTCAGGTCTTTCTCGATGCGCTCGATTCGCTTGGCCGCCTGCTCGAGATCGTTCAAGATCAGCTCGAGATCGACGTTCACGATGTCGCGCAGCGCGTCGATTGAGCCCGCCTCGTGCGGCACCGCCGGATCTTCAAACAGCCGCACCACGTGCGCGAGCGCATCCGCCTCGCGCAGCGGCACGAGCGATGCTTTATTCTTCTCGCGGTCTTTCTGAATTCCGCCGATATCGACGTACTCGATCGTCGCGTAGGTGATCTTTTTCGGCTTGAACACTTCAGCCAGCTTCGCCACGCGCGCATCCGGCACTCGCGCGATTCCAACGTGCGGCTGATTTGGTGCCGTGCGCGATTCGACGCGCGCCCGCGTCAAAATCCTGAAAAGACTCGTCTTTCCTACCAGCGGCAGCCCGATAATTCCTGTCTGCATAAGCGTTCGATACTAGCACAGCCGTTTGGGCGCAAGCCGCTTGCCGCGGCGCGCGGATGGCGTATATCATTTCGCTCTCTCCACACGACCACTGAGGAGATCGATGAAATATCTTTCCCTTTCTTTGGTTCTTCTGGCCGCACAGGCGGTTTCCGCGCAGGATTGGGCGAAGGCTGCCCTCGAAAATTCTCCGCGCCACCGCGAGTGGGTAACGGTGAAGCACGGCGACCGATCCGTCGAAACATTCGTGGCCTATCCGGAATCGAAGGACAAGACTCCGGTCGTCATCGTCATCCACGAAATCTTCGGCATGACCGATTGGGTGCAGGATCTTGCCGACGAAATCGCCGCAGCGGGTTACATTGCCGTCGCACCCGATCTGCTTTCCGGCATGGGACCGAACGGCGGCCGCAGCTCTTCTTTCGATCAGGGCAAAGCCATGGAAGCCGTCAGCCATCTCGATCCCGACCAGGTGACGGCTGATTTGCTCGCTGTCGCCGACTACGGAAAGAAGCTGCCCGCTTCGACCGGCAAGCTTTTTGTCGTCGGCTTCTGCTGGGGCGGCGGACAGAGTTTCCCCTTCGCGACGAATCGTCCTGATCTTTCGGCGGCATTCGTCTTCTACGGCGGCCCTCCAGATAAAGACGCGATGGCGCGC
>Ga0187780_10004691_pt1 | contig 10223 bp, 14 predicted proteins | sample 1015_Q2_SP10_20__FD_132429 | JGI IMG/M metagenome (GOLD analysis project Ga0187780, IMG submission 132429) | Tropical peat soil microbial communities from peatlands in Department of Meta, Colombia - 1015_Q2_SP10_20_MG | ecosystem: Environmental > Terrestrial > Soil > Wetlands > Peat | place...
TTGCAGCGAGCCACGTGAGGAAGGAGAGTGAGAGAACTTGAGTGAAATATTAGTCAAAAACGGGCACGTCTACGATCCTAAGAACGGCATAAATGGCGACGTCATGGACATCGCTATTAGTGATGGCAAGATCGCAGGCGAAGTTTCGTCAGCTGCTAAAGTCATCGATGCTAGCGGCAAAGTCGTGATGGCAGGCGGGATAGATATACACGCTCACGTCGCGGGTCCCAAAGTGAATGTCGGTCGTATAATGAGGCCAGAGGACAAGCTTTTCCACACCTCTAGGCGCTCTAATATGACACGATCAGGCGGCGGGTTTTCTGTACCGTCAGTATTCGAGACGGGCTACGTCTATTCAAAAATGGGCTACACGCAGGTGAATGAGGCGGCTATGCCACCGTTACTGGCGCGACACACGCACGAGGAGATGCAAGACACCCCCTTGATCGATCAGTCGGCTTATACGCTTCTTGGCAACAACTGGCTTGTGATGGAGTACATCAAACGGGGTGAAAAGGACAAACTCAACGCCTTCGTGGCATGGATGCTGCAAGCGACAAAGGGCTACTGCGTCAAACTCGTGAATCCTGGCGGTTCAGAGGCGTGGGGATGGGGCATGAACTGTGTCAACGTTTCGGATCCCGTTCCGTATTTCGACGTAACGCCCTCTGAAATAATCGCGGGGTTAGCAGAGGCCAATGAGGCTTTGAACCTGCCGACGTCGATTCACCTCCACTGCAACAACCTCGGCCATCCCGGAAACTACGAAACAACCATTGAATCCATAAAACTCTTAGAAGGTAAGCTGCCAAAGAGCCCTGAAGCCCGAGATCAGATAATCAATTTCGCCCACATGCAGTTCCATTCATACGGCGGAACCACGTGGAAAGACTTTGAAAGCGAGTCTGAAAAGATCGCTGATCGAATCAACAAGAACAAAAACATGACCGTCGACGTCGGTTTTGTGACGCTCGATGAGACGACGACCATGACCGCGGACGGCCCGATGGAGTTCTACCTGCACAACACGAACCACCTTAAGTGGGCGAACAGTGATATCGAACTGGAGACGGCAGCTGGCGTTGTGCCCTACGTATACAGCCCGAAGATTCACGTGTGCGGCATTCAATGGGCGATCGGGCTTGAACTGGCGCTCATGATAGACGATCCAATGCAGGCCTTCATCACGACTGATCATCCGAACGCTGGACCCTTCAGGCGATACCCGAGGATCATCAGCTGGCTTATGTCGCACCAAGCGCGGCTAGACCGCCTCGAAACGTTACATAAGTGGGTGCCTGATCGTGTGAGCATCGCTGGGATTTCACGCGTCTTTGACTTCTACGATATCGCTAAGATGACGCGCGCGGGACCAGCACGGGCTCTGGGACTTGGTGAAATGAAGGGCCATCTTGGCGTCGGTGCTGACGCTGACGTAGCGATATACGACTACAACCCGAAGACCATGGATCCCACGACGGATCCGGCTGGCATAGAAAAAACGTTCCAGAACACCGCATACACTATCAAGGGCGGCGACATCGTCGTGATTGATGGAGAAGTCGTCAGCAAAGGCAACAAGCGAGCAATCTGGGTTGACGCCACGAACGGTCTTACCGATCCCGCAGTGATGCAGGACATCGACAAGAAGTTCTTGCGGTTCTACAGCGTCACCATGAACAACTATCCGGTGCAGGACTCGTACGTCCATAACGGGCTTACCATCATTCCGGAGGCGGTCTAAGTGAAGAAGATCACCTTAAAGCCTAAGGACAAGGAGTACATGTACCTCGATGCGGATAACGTCACTCCGGATCACTTTGCCGGCAAGACGCTTGATGAAATTAGAGCCGTAGAGATCTACGAGGGCAAGATGACATATGCCCTCGAAGATTACTTTGACGTTAGCGGTGAAACCGACCCGGACCCCAATGAGATCGGCATCGTGATCGACGGATCAGTGCCAAAGGTGAAGTACATCGGCATGAGGATGTCTGCAGGAAGGCTGCTCGTGAAGGGCTCTGTCGGCATGTACGCCGGAGGCTGGATGCGCGGGGGACGACTTCGCGTCAACGGCGATGCCGACGCGTACGCCGGTATAGGCATGGAGGGCGGAGAACTCATCGTTGATGGTAACGCAGGAGACTACCTAGGGGCCAATTACCGCGGCGACTGGCGTGGCATGAAGGGCGGCAAAATAGTTGTCGGAGGCGATGCCGGAAGTGACATCGGCGAGTTCATGATCGGCGGTGAGATTGTCGTAAAAGGCAACGCGGATCTTCAAGCTGGTATTCACGCAAACGGCGGCAAAATCGTCATCGAAGGCGATGCAGAAAGCCGAGTCGGTGCTCAGATGACCAAGGGCGAGATCGTCGTGCTAGGTAATATCGGGTACTGGCTGCCTGGCTTTATTTACCAGAAAGATGACCAAATCGAGTATGGTGGCACTCAGCACGCCGTAAAGGTGTACAAAGGAGACCGCGGGGAGGGAGGAAAGGGCATCTTATACTACGCAGGGGCGTGAAACGCTCCTACCCTTTTCTTTTTTTGCGCCGAGTTCGGTTAGCGGAGACTGTATAGAGGCTGAAATAAAATGAGACCAATTCTGCCCGTTTTCAGGACGATTAGCATCGATTAGATATGTTCCAGCTACACGGAACTTGAAGAACAGCCATTCAACCTCCACTCTAGTGCGTTAACATGTCGCATTTTGGGTACCTCTGCTACCTACAGAAAGCTGAGTCAGACCAGTGAGTTCACTTTTTTGAAGTGACATTTTGTAGGTTTGGCTACATAAGTGCTCGCCGGTCTCGTCCGTCGCCACGTTATAAACGATCGAGCTTCCTTGAGCCACGTGCATCTCTCATAAAGCCCGGGAGCTTTCTTGATGCAACGCTGGCGTTACGAGGTCGTGAGAGGCGTCGCTCACATTTATACCAGTAGTTCCATACATGTAATAGCCATGTTCATGTGTGATAGGTACCAGATGGACGCGTACAAGGCCCGAGGCATTCTGCCTCACTGCAGTGTTCTCTGCGATGATGATTGCACAAATCACTCGCATACCGGTGGCTATTGTGAGCACCTATATCTCTTGATCCAGAATCAAAGTGATCTGGTTTATAAGAGCTTGGGCATCCCCACTCTCGAAGACCCGAGGGTAATATTGGGAGCGCAAATTGAAAACGTTGCCAAACGGGTCAACAAGGTCGGCATTGACGACATAATGCACTGCGCCATTGAGATCTCGCGCATCCTTTCGGGAGTGTCAGAAAAAGCTGATTTGAATGTTCCTGAAGACACGATAACTAGCCTCGCGCACGCAGTTTCATTAGGGCTATTTTTAGACGATCCAAGGGACGCAATAGACGAGAAAATGCTCGGAGTGCTGTTAACGCTCAAAAAACTTATTTCTAAGCACTCTGAGATGCACACCGCCCCCGATCTGGAAGATGATTTTGAGTAAGGACAGGCAAAGCTCCCACGTGTGCGTGGCATCCAAGCGCTTTGCGCCGGATACCTCGAGATATGCGCTCGGATAAAGAAATAAATGGACCATAAGGCTCACTTTTTTTTGCAGGTCTATGGCCGAATGGCATCTCATATGCTCAAGAGCAAGCCAGTTACCACCGGAATAATGAGATTATCATCTATATAAGCGGGAGTTACGAGCTCAGCCACAGATGTGGCCAGTGCAACTAACAAAGCTCGCGTAGGCGCTACGAAAAAGGCCAATATGATACAGGTCGACGCAAAGAAAGCTGACGTCCCCTCGAGCGTTTTTCCCCTAAAAAGAGTGTGTTTGCCCACGTAGTGGCCTGTCAATGTGGCGATAGAATCGCTAACTGCAAGAACGAGGATGCTAAGAGCGGCAAATTCAGGCGTGAACAGGAGAATGGCGATCAGCGTTCCAACAAAGAAGATTATCGCCCCCCTCGCGGTGAACTTACTCGGCCTGTCAAATCGTGAAAAGAGCCAAGCCAGGAACGCGACGTCGTACTTATCGTAGAGATAGACTGAGAGTAGCAAGCCGCCAATGAGTGATAAGTTGATGATGATCACAAGTGCGTGTGACAGCGAAACGACCAAGTAAGCAAGAAGAATGCCTAGCGTCAAATGCGCAATATTGCGCCGCAGCTCGAGCATACAGCCGTAGATATACCAGTGAGTACAAAAGGTTAACCAAATAGACCCGCCGGCAATCAGAAAGACGTACGCCGTTACCTTTGCGTCAACTCACGATTCTCACGTGAACGGTCGAACGATTGTAAGCGGCATGTAGGTTTTCCTCACGGCGTCTGTGAGAGCGTTTAAATACGGTCAATACGACAAGTGCTATTATCTCATGCCTCAGCTCATGCCGGGATTGCTATATGTCTTCATTGTCACTGCCGTATTTACAGTACTGCTCATAAGTGCCACGGCTGTGTTGCTCCTCTCTAGCGCTCGGGCAATCGTCCGCAGGCGATACATCAGCTCAATTTTCGGCGAAAAAAACGTTGCCAAGGCGTCGAAAAGTCGGCCTATCCTTGCGAAGCCCGTGGGCCTCCTCCTGAGTATTGAGGACGCAGAAACAAATCGCTTACTGACTACTTTTAAGAGGCCAGCTGAACTGAGGCTCTACCAAGACTTTTTTTACGCGAGACCCTATTTTTCCCGGAGCGCGTATCTCATACAAATTGAGGCGATTCACGAAATATCAATCACCGGAAACGTCCTCGTCCTGGCTCTTGAGTATCAGGGCCGGCGGATAATCGTTAAGTGTTGGGCCCGCAACCTTGCAAATTGGCGCAATAGGCTGGAAAGATTAATATCGGAGCATAAATAGCGTTATAAACGATAAGTCTAATTGTTGAGTACGGTGATTGATTAGCGAATGTCGCAAATCAAGCGATTAGTTTTGGACGTCTTAAAACCCCACGAGCCTACCATGGTCGATGTTGCAAGCGCTATAGGTGATATACAAAATGTTGACGGGGTCAATATGAGCCTGTACGAGGTCGATCAACAAACCGAAAATGTAAAAATCACTGTAGAAGGCAGCGACGTTGACTATGAACTGGTCCTCCGGACCATCGAAAACCTAGGAGGAGTCGTTCACAGCGTGGACGAGATTATTGCTGGGAAAAGAATTGTTGAAGAAGAAGAAACGCTCCACGATCGCGGATGAGCACGAATGGGGGCCTATTTTGGCACGCAGTGCCAAAAAGGCTAGCACGCTGCCTTTATTTTCATGAGCTTTAATATCGAGGCAGGACGCTACGTAATATTGGGGTCTGTCGACGGGCTTCTTGCCACGCTCGGTATTATAGTAGGAGTCTCAGTAACAAGTGCTCAAAACTCCGTCATTGTTAGCGCGGCTTTTGGAGGGGCAATCGCCCTAGCGCTGACCAATGGACTCGGATCCTATCTTGCGGAGAGCACGATCGAATACGGAAAACTCTCAATAACCGAAAGATCGCTCTTGCGTGACCTTAGTGACACCTATATCGAATCGCAAACGCGGCGGAAAATCATGAGAGATGCGTTCTCGTCGGGAGCAGCCAGTTTTATAGGAAGCCTTGTGCCCATCTCCCCTTATCTATTCTCCGTTGGCTCTACGATCGCTTCAGTCTCATTGAGCTTGGCGAGCTTAGTCATCTTAGGCGTTTATGCCGGCTATATTTCTAAGCGAAGTTATCTCATATCCGTAATCAAAATGGTGGGATTAGGGACACTAATAGTCATTGCAGTGCAGTTGCTAAGAGTAGGTCATTTGGTGCGGTAGGAAAACGCACTAGAGTCCTTTATCAATACACCATTTTATCCAGCTTCATATATGTGCCTGGGATACGATCCAGCCTTGTCTGTGACAACATATAATCGGCAGACCGTTTCACTCACTTGATCGCAACAGCAGGGGTGGCAGCTACCAGCGTCTGACGTTCTCTGTTCGAAATAATTAAGCTTTGTTATGTTAATAGCCGTCGCGGCAAGCGTGCACTTCTGGGAGAACGATTAAGATGTTTTGCGCGCATTTTGGCAGAGTAATGGAGGTGTAACTGGTGCGACGTGAAATTGCTGAGTATATGGGTCTCCTCTACAAGCGAGGACTTACGTCTTCATTGAGCGGTAACGTCAGCGCTCGGGCAGCTGATGTTGTGTACATCTCTCCGACGAAGATTCCCAGCTTCCGTGTCGTGAGGAGCGACGTATCCGTCGTGACGATGCAGGGCCTGCATATTGCAGGCAGAACGCCGTCGACCGAGCTACCCGCTCATCTCGAGATATATCGTGCGACCGAATGTAAGGCGGTTATCCACGTCCATTCGCATTATGCTACGGCGCTATCGTGCTTGGGGCACGATCTGGAACCACCAGATGTTGAAGGCAAGCATCTTCTGGGGCGCATTCCCTTGATCCCTTACGCCCCGCCCGGTACACACGAATTAGGTATCGCTATATCGCGCGGAATCGCTGCATTCAGCGGAGTGCTTCTCGAAAACCACGGACAGATCGCTGTGGGGGCCGATCTTGAAGAAGCATTTATACGAGCAGAAGCTATCGAGAAAGCGGCTCGGCTCGTTTTTGATTTGAAGCTGTTTAATCACCGATGAGTTGAATTATCACGGTTCGGTTACGTGGACGAACATCGAGTTCGATGAACACAAGTTGCTGCCAAGTGCCCAGCATCAAGGCGCTATTCGAAAAAGGAATTGTGACGCTCGGCTTTAAGAACGATGCCCTGATATGTGAGTGACCGTTGCCATCGTGCCATCGCTGATCGTGCTCATAAGGTATACCCTCAGGAGCGACACGCTCGAGTGCTCCTTTTATATCAGCAACTAGTCCTGGCTCGTACTCAATCGTCGTCACCGCCGCGGTAGAGCCAGGGACAAAGACAGTGAGCAAGCCTTCTTTCAGCGCGCTGTCTTTCAGAAACTGACGAACAGGGTCTGTTATATCTCTCACCTCGACGCCGCCAGACGTGCTCATGATAATACTGTGTGTTTTTATTGTCATGTAGATCTCCTCACCTTGCTTCACGCAAAGATTTGCTGTGTGCAGCGGACGCGCTGGTTCGTCAGCGCAGCCCAGCCGTACTAACGATCATTCGTGGGAAGCAATTCTTGTTCCGGCGATGCTCACCGCCACAAGGAACGCCAGAATGACGAGTATGTACCCGAGCGGCTCGGCTCCAGATATAGTGACGTAGGACAACAAAGCAGCGAAAAATGCGATGGCAATTATCAGGGCTATTACTTCGACCACCATTCTTTGCATAAAGGTTAAAAATACTTACGGTGAGATATGCTTTGCCGTTTGCACTCTGATTCGAGGAGCGTGATAATCAAGATGAGATTATTGGCAAGAAAGGTATTTTTCACAACCGGCGTTGGAACACACAAAGAGGATTTGGGAAGCTTTGAAATGGCGTTGAGAGATGCCGGCATTGAAAAATTCAACCTAGTTGCCGTAAGTTCAATACTTCCTCCAAATTGCGAAATTGTTATCAACGAGGAAGGGCTCAGCGAACTGATGCCTGGCGAGATTGTTTTCTGTGTGATGTCGCGAAACACGTCGAAAGAACCTAAGAGGCGAGTATCCGCTTCGTTAGGCTGCGCAATTCCACAGAATCAAAACGAATTTGGTTATATTTCTGAGCATCATGCTATCGGGGAGACGAGCGAACAAACGGGCGCCTACGCTGAGGGGCTGGCCTGCAGCATGTACGAGACGTGGACCGAAAAGAAACCCAAGGAAACGTTTAACGTCTCGACCTCCGCTATTGTTGGCGACGAAGGGTTATGGACGACCGTGGTGTCAGTTGCAATAATGGTTTTGTAATCAAACGATCATAACGAAAAGGGGGATCACCCGTGGAGTTAGAATGTCCAAGCTGCCGCGAACGCATCAACAGAGAGGAACTTATCGACGGGAGGTGTCCTATATGTAGGTGGCGCCACGAGGAGACAGTTTGGCAGGACGAGGTCGATGCTACTTTGTTCGCAGAATTCTATCGACTCGTCGAAAATATAGAAGACACGCTGGACAATCGTGCCTCTTCTGACATTCGTCCACCCTACAGGAGCGGTGCTAGATATGAAGTACTACAAGGGCGCACCGATAGTAAAACTCAGTATAGCTTTCCCTTAAGTGCATCTATGGTGGACAAGTTCAAGCTCAAAAAATGCGTCAGCTGTGGTAAGCGCCACGTTAAAACAGGAAGCAAACTGCTACAAGTGCGAATCTTTGCCCAAAAAACCACGCACCAAGTGATCTATAAGTGCCCGAAATGCGAGCATCAGCCCACTTAACCTAACCTATCGCATTCATGAAATTGAGCAATCTCAATGAAACGAATCGCGCTGCCCCTCCGAGGCTGATACTTACAGAAAGCAAGCACTCACATTTTATTCCGGATAAGGACGATCTGAGCTCTTCCGTGATCGAGCGTTTTCAGCAAGAAGTATATTGTCATTACAGAAACCACGGCAGGATCCTTCCGTGGAGGCTGACGGAAGATCCCTACAGAATACTGGTTTCGGAGATTATGCTGCAACAAACTCAAGTTGAACGGGTATGCCCTAAGTACGCGCTGTTTTTGTCCAGTTTTCCCAATTTCGAAACGTTAGCGCACGCCAAGTTACAACGTGTGTTGGAAGTATGGCAAGGCTTAGGGTACAACAGACGGGCACTCGCCCTAAAAAAGATCGCTCAAATAACCGTTCAAGAGTTCAAAAGTACGCTCCCTTCCGACTACGCGACATTAATAAGCCTGCCAGGCATAGGACCAGCAACAGCGCGGGCGATTCGCGCCTTCGCATTCAATCTGCCGGAGGTTTTCATCGAAACAAACATTCGGACGGTCTTTATTCACGTCTTTTTTGCTGATAGCCAGGGAATAAAGGATGCAGACATTTATCCGCTCGTTGAGCAGACTCTCGATCGATCAAATCCGCGGACCTGGTACTACGCTCTAATGGATTATGGGGTTCTGCTGAAAAAGAAGTATGAGAATCCAAGCCGGCGCAGCGCGCACAGTAGAAAACAAGCGGCGTTCAAAGGCTCGAATAGGGAAGTGCGAGGGCGGATCCTCTCCTTGATTACGGCGAATCCGGGGATAACGGAAACAGAATTAATGCGCAGGCTCGATAGCGATCCTGCGCGCATCTCACTTAACCTCGCCAAGCTCGAGAGCGAAGGCTTCTTCAAGCGTAAGCAGAATGAGTTCATCGTTGATTAAGCCTCACACACTCGATCGACATACGATAGTTGAGTTTTGTCAGTTTTGTCAGGCCTAAAAAAAGGTGGATCAAACGACGCGACAATATCACAAAATTGCAAAAAAGAACAGGATTTCGAATAAGGTTTCGCGATTTTTGGAGTTTTTATCAATTTTTGGACGTCACAGGGCTCAACTGCGCGGCGTTTGAGCATAAGGTACCATCTAGGCTTCAGTGTCAGTGGCCGCGTGGTGTGCTGGGAATTGGAAAGGGAGTGAGTGTGCCGTCGCTTCGCTAGAAGTGGACCGAGGTGGGCATAAGGATCCCCTTGCACACGGGGCGGGAAGAGGGACCGTTGGACAAAGCGGCACCCAATATATGGCGACGGGTAAAGGGGCGCCGCGGCGCCTCCTTTATTTTTTCTTACTCTTTACTAGACGTCGCCTACGGTCCCCATAGATACAGAGCGGTGCGAGAAGCGAGCGGACAACGCAGCCAGCGCATAACGAGGCGATCGAGACAATGACGGCTCCGTGTGACAAAATTGAGGTTACACAAGCCTTACCAGAGGAAAGCGAGAATAATCGTTTGCTACGAAGAACAGCGGCGAATAGCGCTCGTATAGCGCAATAAGTATAACGTCAGGGCCTACGTTGTTCATTTTTGGAAAACGGCGGCGTTAAACGTCGCCAACCGCTTGACAGCACGAATTGACAAGAACTGCGAGCGCGCAACCAAATCGCAACGTTTATGTGTCCTTCGCCAGCTCTCGCTGACGCTATTATTAAGGCACCTTTTGAACTGGTGGTTGCTGTGTGAGCCACCGAAACAAAAATGAGCTGATGTCGCATGAAACGAATGCTAATCCTCGCAGTGCTCTTCGTGCTGCTACTGTCGACCGTCGGGGCGACCGCGGCGGTAGCGAAGAGTACGACGGTTAGCGGAAACGTATACCCAGTCGCAGGCTATGCGGTTGGAGCAGTCTTGAAGGGGGCAAAAGCAACCTTCGATACGCAA
>Ga0187780_10004692_pt1 | contig 10221 bp, 9 predicted proteins | sample 1015_Q2_SP10_20__FD_132429 | JGI IMG/M metagenome (GOLD analysis project Ga0187780, IMG submission 132429) | Tropical peat soil microbial communities from peatlands in Department of Meta, Colombia - 1015_Q2_SP10_20_MG | ecosystem: Environmental > Terrestrial > Soil > Wetlands > Peat | place...
AAAACCTGCAGGCTGTATTGAAAAGTGCTGGAACATCGCTTGCTGGTATCATTAAAACTACTGTATATCTGACTCGTATGAGCGATTTTCAAGCCATGAATGCTGTATATGCAACGTATTTTGACGGACCAGATGGTCTGATGCCTGCTCGAACAACGGTTGCTGTGGCCGAATTACCGCGCAATGCGCTGGTTGAGATCGAATGTGTTGCTCTCGTTGAAAACTAACACGAGGAGTATTACAGTGAACGTTGTTACTATCTGGCGTACTACACTCGAACGGCTCGAAACATCTCCCATTGATGCAGTGTCTAAAGCCTGGCTTCTCTCAGCCAATTTGACTAATGCATTATATAATGGTATGGATGAATTCGATATTGATGCCCTGACCGATGACGAATCGCTCTATTTCACAATCCAGGTTCCCAGTACTCTTGCACGTGATGTCATAAATACTCGTTGGCGCCGCTCGATAGAAGATATCATAGCCGATGTCACCGGTCGGCCCGTAACGATTGCTGTCACAAATACACTCGACAACTCTGGTTTTTCCAATAGAGATATGGACAATCGATTCACATCGCCACGTTATCACCAAACCAACGATTATGCATACTATGATTTTCAGACGCAATCATCTCTCCAACATGATGTGCAAGAGCTTCAACACGGAAACCTGGATTCAGTCGAGCATTCAATTGAGGTATGGGACAATGAGCAGCATGGTACCTTGTTGCTTCACAATCGTCTTAATCCACGCTATACCTTTGACGCATTTATCGTCGGTAACAGTAATCGCCTCGCGCATGCCGCATCTCTTGCAGTAGCTGAAGCACCCGGTGAGTCATACAATCCTTTGTTTCTCTATGGCGGTGTCGGATTGGGCAAAACGCACCTTCTGCACGCTATCGGGCATCAGGGCGTAGAGACGGGACTCGCAGTCCTTTATGTCTCTTCAGAGCAATTTACCAATGAGATTATTAATGCTATCCGCTATCGAACCACAGAGGAGTTCCGGGCTAAATATCGATCAGTCGATATCTTGCTGGTGGACGATATTCAATTCATCGCAGGCAAAGAATCTACAGAGGAAGAATTTTTCCATACCTTTAACAGTTTGTATGAAATGAGCAAACAGATTGTGATTTGCAGCGATCGACCCCCCAAAGCCATTGTTAGCCTGGAGGAACGCCTGCGTTCGCGCTTTGAATGGGGATTGATTGCTGATATCCAACCACCTGATCTGGAAACGCGTATGGCAATTCTGCGCGTGAAGGCTGATGTACTGGGCTATCGCGTTCCCGATGACATCATCGCGTATATTGCAGGTCGTGTCCAGACCAATATTCGCGAGTTGGAAGGCTGCCTGAATCGTTTGCTGGCCTACCAGCAGTTACACCATACCGATCTAACAATGGAGGTTGCTCGCGCCGCCATGTCCTCGCTGGGTAACGATAACAAAGAGTCACATCTGAACATCCAACAAATAGCTCAAGCCGTAGCTGAGTACTATCACATCTCTCTCGAATCGATGTGTAGTAAGCAGCGTGACAAGCATATTGTCATGCCCCGTCAGATTGCTATGTACCTGATGCGCCAGGAGACTCAGGCTTCCTTGTTGGAAATTGGGCAACTGTTTGGAGGGCGCGATCATAGTACTGTGCTTCATGCATATGAAAAAATCGATCGAGCAGTGAATATTAATCCTGCATTGCGTCGCGAGATCGTCGCGATCCGTGAGCAATTGTTACGCGAATGATTCCTTGGGGAGATCTATGTTACCCTACACAGCCTACTTAATTGATCTTGACGGGGTAATTTACAGGGGCAATGAGTTGTTGCCCGGCGCAAGTGAATTCACGTCCTGGCTCGAGAAAAATCACAAAAAATATCTTTTTCTGACCAATAATTCTTTCGCGACAGGCACACAGATTCGTGCCAAGCTCGAGCGTCTCGGTATCGCTACTGATAATGCGCATCTGCTTACAGCAGGACAAGCAGCAGTACAAAATATTGCTCGACGCATACCTCAAGGGGTGGTATACGTTGTAGGAGAGCAGCCGCTTATCGACCTGGTCGAGTCAAATGGCCTGAAAGCGGCGAGCATAGATGCGCAAGAAGCGGATGCCGTCCTTGTTGGGCTCGACCGGGACTTCGATTATACAGTCATGACACATGCAATGAATGCTGTACGTTCAGGTGCCTTATTTGTCACCATTAATCGGGACCCCGTTTTGCCGATTGCCGGTGGTTTCATTCCTGGCTGTGGCGCTCTGGCAGCAGCCATTGAAACCGCGAGCGGTGTGACGCCAGAGGTCGTTGGTAAACCCGAGCCAATGCTGCTCAAGGAAGCTATGCATATGTTGGGCACCCAACCCGGAGAAACTGTTATGATCGGCGACGGTTTGCAAGTAGATATCTTAGGTGGACGAAATGCAGGAACGCACACTCTGTTAGTACTCTCAGGTAGCAGTTCACATGAAGACCTTGAAAAATCTCCCATCAAGCCCGATCATGTATACGATGACCTGGCTGATCTGATGAATGATTTAACAAAGAAGCACACTTCTACGACTTGATCACCGCAATACTACCTTCTGCGGCTCTTGAATCTCGCCCGTATTCTGCTTTGGAATGTATCTGTCAGCATGTCCAAGAGCAGTAAATGAAAAGGTGAACGGTATTAGAAATAGTAACACTCCAATTACACCGTATACCAGGGCGACATTTTGTGTCCACGAGATCGCGAAGCCTCCGAGCAAGCTTCCCAATGGAATAGCCGACCAGGCAAGCACGCTGGCGATACTCACTACTCTGCCCAATAAATGATTTGGGACAATTGTTTGCCGCAGGCTGCTGGTATTAATGTTAAAGAGGATACCTAAACCTCCAATCAGAGTCCAGAGCACAATAGCCATCCAATACATACGCATGAGCGAAAAAATGACCGTGAGGATCCCCTCTAACATTAATGCTCCCAATGCAACAGTACTAAAACTCCAATGTTTGCGTAATGGACCCGCCGCTAACGCCAAAATAACAACTCCAAGACTTCCAGCTGAGTACAAAAGGCTTGCCTGGAAATCAGTTGCTTGCAGCCGCACTTTAGCAAAAAAGATCAATTGATCATACGTTGTTGAGCCTACAAAGTTTACAAGCGCCATCATGATCGAGATATTACGCAATACCGGATTACTAAACACATAACGCAGCCCCTCTGCCACATCGCTACGTATACTGGTTGGAGCACGCTTCTCTCCCTTGTTGAAACTCATTCTAATGAGTGTTAGCGAGAATGATGATGCCAGAAATGAAACAGCATCCAACAATAAGAGCGCTGTAAGAGGTACCAATGTTACAAGCACACCTGCAAGTAAAGGGCCAACGATACTCGCACCTGAATAGCTTGCTTGAATTCGTCCATTTGCTGTGACCAGGTCATCTTGATTGACTAAACTGGGAATGGCAGCGAACTCTCCAGCCTGGAAGCAAATCGTCAATGTCGCGTGAATAAACGCAACAATGTAAATCCACCAGATAGTAAGTAAGCCAAAGGCAAAGAGCAACGGAATCGAAGCTACGATGAGCGCTCGCCCAATATCGGTACCAATCATCATTCGCTTACGATTTACACGGTCCACCCAGGCGCCCAAAATCAGTCCGAAGAGCAGATAGGGTAAAAAGGTAGCAGCTGCAGCTATACCAAGATCAATCGCCGAGCCACTGAGCTTATAGACTAACAGAGGCAGCGCAAATAGGGTTATTGAGCTACCGAGGTTTGAGATGGTCTGACCCGTCCAGTATTTCCAAAAGTCACGATTGAACTTTGTTACTTGCTTATTCTTTATAGTATTGGCTTGCATTGTAGACTCCTTTGCGCTTCAAGTTGCCCTGAAACTGCTATTCTTCAAGCTCAATAAACAGAGTATTGTGACTATGCTTGTGTTTCTATGCCGGGATTCCCTCCCAGTTAGTCTGGATCAGTCGATCCTAAGGGTAAGATCACAGCAGGGCCTTGTATATAGTCAGGTGCCATGAACATGGAGACAAGGATGCCATACACCTTACCGTTGGGATCAGGTGCCTCACTCAGTACCTCATCAACAAGAGATTGCAAGCGCTCGGAAAAGTACTTGACACGTTCTGAAGAAAGACGAACATGCGGAAATCCTGCACATTGATTAACATCTTCCTTTATATTCGCTTCTGCCTCAGCCAGTTCTTCGTAAGCTTTAGCAATGATATTAAGATTTATCGATGAATCACCTGTCACCTCACGCGGTAGATCATACTTGAATATCCGAGCCGTTCGAGTGTAGTAATTTGCAACGATCCCCCGTACCAGGCGACGAGCAACAAGCTGTGCTAACCCCGCCGCTTCAAGAACATGCAGGTGATGACCAATTGCACCAGGGCTAGCTCCAAGGATGTCTGCAACCTGTTTAGCAGTTGCTGGCTTGTTCTGAATTATGCCCAGTATTCGTGACCGTATAGGATCACTGATAGCTTTGAACTGCTGAGCCGTATTAATTACAATATGCAGTGGCAGTTCCGGCATAGTTACCGGTACATTCCCAGGTAGAACTGGAATCCCATCGACATTATCTTTACTTTGCAAAGCATTCACCAGCTCCTCATCTTTCCGTGTATTAATAATTCAGTTGATATCATATTTACATTACGTACAATGTTATTAATATGTGCCGAAATATTAGCATATAAAAATCAAAATGTCAATCTTTCTGAGTTCGCCAAAAGAAGTCTGAAAAAGATAGCGACTCTGTTTATCTCAGATCTGCCTTCTTCTACCAGGCCAGGATGGTCGTGACGGAAAAGAAGGACGCGAAAAGCGGAAATTCTGTATTGATTTCGACAGTTGTTGATCTGTCTCCTCCGGGAGCGCCATGAACCAGGTTGCGGAAAAGAACATTGTCCATCCCCAGATGAGCAGAGGTAGACCTATTGTCACCAGAGCCAGCTCAGGCCATCCTTTTGGCCAGAGCAGGAAGTAGTACTCCAAAGTAGCTCCCATTGTAAGCAATATCGCTAGCAGGATCGTATTGCGACTAGTGCTTACAATCGCCAGAACCAACGGCAAGAGCATGAACCATGGCCAATGTATTGGTAACAGTATCGTCAACCCTAGAAATATCCAACTGCTGAATAGCAAAACCAGCTTCAAGGTATCAGCAAGCCATAGACCAAACAACATGAGACTTCCAATAGTTATCCCTGCGAGTATCGTCCAATGATAGGGAGCTGAAAGCCAGGATAAAAATAGAGGAAATCCCAATGGCAAATATAGGACCGCTGCATCCAGCGAATGAACCGCATTTCCTTCTAAGAAAGTCCCCTCCAAATTCGACACGAAACCCATCAGCCCCCCCTCACGCGAGTAAGGAGCAAAAGCCAGAACAACAATGAGAGCAGAAAGACTTGTTAATGCTAACCACCACAAGAGCCGTCGTCCACCTCGCACTATACGTGTTTCCTTCCACAGTAACTTCAAGTAAAAGGGTAACAGCAGAAAGCAAAACACATTGAGGAGCGTTGCGAGTAGCACAAAAACCCAACTTAACAAAAATGAGCGGCGCTGGAAGCATAGTACACCCAGCAATACAACAGTAATGACTACTATTTCATAATGTGCTTCACTGACACCTATCAGGAGCACCAACGGATTCCACGCGAATAAGATTACCCCAGAAATACGCACCTCTGGTTTCATTTTTGCAAGGATCATCCAGATTAATATCACGTTTGCTAAGTAAGACAGTAGACCTAACAGGCGAAATCCAAACAAGATGTTCGCAACACTCTCACGCGCTACTAAAACAACTGGCAATGTCATGTCTATCCAGAGAGGTCCATAATGAGCAACGCCCAATCCTTTGTCTAATAAGAATATATGGAGGATATCAGCCGCATAAGCTGTAGGACTCACTACATATGGATTGACATTATAGAATGCTGCCATGCGCCCATAAGTGGCGTAGAGCAAAAGGTCCTGCGACATCACCCCAGGAGCAAAAATAAAGATGACGCCAAAAACTCCCGTGAGAATACATACCGTCCAGAAAAGCCGGGATCGATCCTTAGATGTGAGGCGCTCACGAACTACATTAGTACCCACTCGAGATGCAGCGAGAGTCAGAACAAAAGCCAGCATAAACAAAGCCAGGAGCAGATTAGGATATCCATTCCCAATTTTTGTTGATGAAACGCTAGTACCTAGATCAAATTGCGGGATATGTTGCAAACCCTGAACGAGAAAGGAAGCCCACGAGGTCCAAAAGAGATGCGGCAGCCAGGGGAACTTTGTATAGTAGATCTGGTTAAGAGGTGTATTACCCACCCCTGCCAGCAATGGATACATTGCCAGATAGATCAAGGCGAGAAGAAGCCCTAAACCAATCAGTTTTCGTGCAGCTCGTTTTGCATGTTGAGGCTGCTTTTTACTTATAGCAGCTTGTGGTAAAGCAGAATCTTGTTGTTGCTGCACCATAAGAGCAGCAGTTGGGAGAGTTACTCCTGGAAGCGCGGGTTGTGTTCTACGTGCGCGCATCGATCGCGCTTTGTCTTCACTGGTACGCCGTTGCATATCTTCCCCGTTCATAAAGAAAAGCCAGTTGCTGCATAAAATATGAGCCAGATATTGAATACTGTCCAAGAATGCGACGAAACACAACTACCCGTTACAAAAAACGTATTTCAATATGTTTTCCGCTTTTCCACTTTTCTATTGTATTAAAAGAATGTGATGGTGAAAACTTTCTTACACTTTCTATTGTCAGAAAGAGGGAACAATGCTATAATAGCGAGGTGCTTCCACCCCCAGGTACCTACCTGGTTTTCGGATGCAACAGGCACCTCCCGAGAGGAGTGCAAGCATATGTAAAAAAAGTAATGTCGCAGCTTAGCGTACAGCTGATTGCGGCAATCATTTTTTGCGTCGATATTGAATCGATGCTCCACCTGCTCTGGCAGTTACTGGCTCTTTTGCTCATATGTAATGTGACCAGACGCATACCCAAAGGAAGGAGGTGGCTTCGTGAGGCGTGACTATGAACTAGGCTTCATTCTCAACCCCGAAGTCAGCGAAGAGCAGATAAGCGCTATCCTGGAGCGCATTGAGAAGATCGTCAATAACTATGACGGTCAGGTCGTCAAAGTAAATCAGTGGGGTCGCCGCCGCCTGGCATATCCTATTGAGCATCATCGAGACGGCTATTATGTGTTTATTGATATGATTTTGACCCCCGAGGCAGTGCTCGAACTAGATCGAACCCTCAAGGTTTCTGAGGAGGTAATGCGACACTTAGTCAAGAGGCGCGATCCCAAAGCTGTGCAGAAAGAACGCGAAGAGCGTGAGGCTCGTGCTGCCGCAGTTCAAGCCCAGGCCGATGCAACTGCTGAGCCAGAGGCTGTAATTGAAGTGCAAACGCCAGTTGAGGCGGTCGCAGATCCAGAAGAGGAAATACTCGTCACCGGTGAAGAAGAGCCTGTAGTGCTCACCCCTGAAGAGATCGAGTATGTTCCACCTGCAATTGAGGAAGAAGAAACCATCGAAGCGTAGTGAGGATTCTTCCGGGTAGTTCGTCACCAGGTCTCATTGAAGGAGTTATCTAAAGCGTCACACACGCTGAAAGGATATTGACAGACAATGCTAAACAAAATCATGCTCATCGGGAATCTGGGAAGGGATCCCGAATTGAATGTTACAGCAGAAGGAACTCCAGTTACTAAGTTCTCTCTAGCCGTAAACCGGAATACCAAAACGAGTACAGGAGAGAGAAAAGAAGAGACCGAGTGGTTTAATATTGTTGCATGGAATAAGCTCGCAGAGATATGTGAGCGATACTTACACAAAGGCTCTAAAATCTATGTTGAGGGTCGCTTGACACAGCGCAAATATACGGATAGAGAAGGCACACAGCGAACCTCAGTCGAAGTCATTGCTAACGATATGAAAATGCTTGACTCCAAGGCTGCATCCAGCGGCTCAGAGAGCTATTCAGCGGCAGGCGTAGGTGACAGCAACGATCCCTTTCTTCCCGACTACCCGGACGACTTATCCTAAAGACCCGGAAGACATTCCTTTTTAGTGCAGAGAGCACAATTTGCACTAAAAAGGAATAAAGAGGAGAACAGTCCGTGCAAAAACGATACGAATCAGGCCCGCGTCGCGAGCGACCAGGCGGGCGTGGCGAGCGAACTTCTCGCCGCAAAATATGCCAGTTTTGTCACGATCACGTGCGTGAAATTGATTATAAGGACGCTAACCGTTTTATGAAACGGTACATTTCCGATCGTGGTAAAATCGAACCCCGTCGGAAGACGGGCACTTGCGCTAAACACCAGCGCCGTCTCAGCGTAGCAATTAAGCAAGCGCGACTTATGGCGCTGCTGCCCTACACCGCAGAGCATATACGAGGCATGTAGAGCTTGACTCTTATTGCACTACACAGCGAAGATCATGTGATGCTTCAAGCTAGAAAAGTTGCACACAATTCGTCTTTGCTGTGTCTGCGCGTTATGTGAACGGATACCAGCGCTCTTTGGCAGGAGGGAAGGAACATGAAAAGTCAGACTGAGCAGCCTGTAAAGCAAAGAACAACGCGTTCAAATAAGCCGAAAAGATATAATAGACAGACAGCGCACGTCGAAGCCCGGCGCGATGGCAAGCCACTCATTTTTGGATGGGGAAAACATCTTTCTCATGCAGAAAAGGTTAAAATTCAGCGTCGCGCCACGTGGGCAATCGCTGGCATTTTTGGCTTTCTTATTGTTGGCACAATCCTTGCCTTCTGGATAAATATCAATATCATCATTCCTGGACAACCAATTACTAGTGTCAATGGACACCAGATTCCGCAATCGCAGTTCCGCAAAATGGTAGCCGTGAAAACTCAACTTGAACTCAATAAGATCTACGGTAAACAAGGCCTTGTAGCCCAGGCCAACGATCTAACTAAACAGGACGCGGCGCAACTCAAGACAATAAATGATCTCACTCAGCAGGTTGATACACTCAACAAGCAAATCAAAGCATTACCGGCAGGGCCAGGTCAACAACGCACCGATCTCGAAAATCAGCTCCAGTCGACAAAAAAACAATTGGTTGCCGCTCAAGCCAGCCACCAAAATCTTACTCAGCAAATTAGCACGCTTAACCAGAGCACTATACCGCTGGAAAAACAGTCTTTCACGCAGTCGCAAGTTGCTAACGACAGCGTGACCTGGCTCCAAAATGACGAACTTATTCGCGAATGGCTCACCACACAAAGCCCTGCAATTCAAAACCAGGTGAATCCAACAGATGCACAGGTAAACAAAGCTCTGAATGACCTGAAAGCAACCCTGCCAACATCCACCAGCTATAGTAGCTTTCTCAACCAGATGGGTATTTCTAACGATGATGTAATCAGTATGCTCACTGTAAAAGTACGTCGAGATAATATGCAAAACTATCTTGCTTCCCAGATTGTTTCCCCCGCGTACCAGGTTCTGTCCCGTACAATCACTACTGACACTGAGGCAGATGCCACTAAGATCCTCCAGGAACTCAAATCTGGAGGCGATTTCGCCAAGATCGCGAGTAAGCAATCGAAGGACACAACGACTGCCAGTAGTGGGGGAAGCCAGGGTTGGTTAGCTCGTGGCCAATACGCGTTGAACCAGAATGCGGCGGTTGTGGAGAACTGGCTATTCGATCCTTCAAGATACATTTATGAATTGAGTCCTGTGTTGAAAGAAAACGGGTCATATCATATTGCACAAATTATGGGCATAGACCCTTCACGTCCTGTCGATGGTAGCATGCTCCAGACGCTCAAGTATAATGCCTTATCAAACTGGATCCTGGAACAACAGGCTTTACCCACTACCATGATTACGCCTGTAGACCAAAACAAGTTGCTCGATCCTACGAATCTGCCTCCAACATCTATATTGCCTGCCGGAGCTCCATCAAGTGGCCAAAATCTACCAACTGGACCCTGAAGAACTGCCAGCAGGGAAGAGGGTGAGGTTTATAATGAACTTTACCCTCTTCATACAATAAATACCATGGAGTAAATACAGGATCATGCATGGTTACTAGAGCATCATCTCCTTATCTAATACATCATTCTGAAATTCAAGAGCTTTTACAAACGGTCTCTCTCTACCTACATATTCCTTTCTGCCATACCCGGTGTCATTATTGCGATTTCAATACCTA
>Ga0187780_10004693_pt1 | contig 10220 bp, 6 predicted proteins | sample 1015_Q2_SP10_20__FD_132429 | JGI IMG/M metagenome (GOLD analysis project Ga0187780, IMG submission 132429) | Tropical peat soil microbial communities from peatlands in Department of Meta, Colombia - 1015_Q2_SP10_20_MG | ecosystem: Environmental > Terrestrial > Soil > Wetlands > Peat | place...
CCGCTCGGGTAAACTGGGTCGCATGATCAATATGCTCAATCCGAGGCCGACGATCGTCCACCTCAAGGACTACACCCCACCCCCATTTCTCATCGCTTCCATCGAGCTCGACGTGGACATCCACGAAGAGTTCACGCGCGTGCAAGCCACGCTGGCGATCCGGCGCAACCCGAGATCGGCCAACAGCGCAGCGCCTCTCGTGCTGGATGCCGACGAACTGGAGCTCGAGTCCGTCGACCTCAACGGTACGCCGCTATCGGCGAGCGCTTACGCAGTCGAGGCAAACCGGCTCACCATCTTTAGCGTGCCGGCGCAATTCGCCCTGACTACGGTTTGCAGGATCTATCCGAAGCAAAACACGAAGCTCATGGGGCTGTACGCGTCCAAGGACGGCTATTTCACCCAGTGCGAAGCAGAGGGGTTCCGCCGCATCACGTATTTCATCGACCGGCCGGACGTGATGGCGCGCTACAGCGTCACGATCCGCGCGGATAAGGCGGTCTATCCAGTGCTGTTGTCGAACGGCAATCTCGTGGCAAGCGGCGACGAGTCCCCCTCACCCCAGCCCTCTCCTCGAGAAGGAGGGGAAGAACCAACACGGCACTGGGCGCGCTGGGAAGACCCTTTCCCCAAACCCTCTTATCTGTTCGCGATGGTCGCCGCGAAGCTCGATAAGCAGGAAGACCGCTTCGTCACGCGCTCTGGCCGCAACGTGCGCCTGCAGATCTATGTCGAGCCGGGCAAGCTCGATCAGTGCGGGTTCGCGATGCAGGCGCTCAAGAAAGCGATGCGATGGGATGAGCAGGTCTTCGGGCTCGAGCTCGACCTGGATCAATACATGATCGTGGCGGTGGGCGATTTCAACATGGGCGCCATGGAGAACAAGGGACTGAACATCTTCAACACCAAGTATGTCCTGGCCCGCCCAGACATCGCCACCGATGGCGACTTCATGCACATCGATCGCGTCGTGGCACACGAATATTTCCACAACTGGACCGGCAACCGCGTCACCTGCCGCGACTGGTTCCAGCTCTCCCTCAAGGAAGGGCTGACGGTGTTCCGCGACCAGGAGTTCGGCGCCGACCTCTACTCGCGACCGGTAGCGCGCATCCAGGAAGTGCGCGGCCTGCGCGCCGCGCAGTTTCCCGAGGATGGCGGGCCCATGGCGCATCCGGTGCGCCCGCAGTCGTACATGGAGATCAGCAACTTCTACACCGCCACCGTATATGAAAAAGGCGCTGAGGTCGTGCGCATGATTCACACGCTGATCGGACGCGAGAACTTCCGCAAGGGAATGGACCTGTACTTCGAGCGCTTCGACGGGCAGGCGGTGACGACAGACGATTTCGTGCAGTCGATGCAGGACGCCAGCGGGACCGACCTCACGCAGTTCAAGCGCTGGTACGACCAGGCTGGCACACCCGTTGTCCAGGTTAGTAGTGCATTCGATGCGCAGAGTCGGCGCCTCTCGTTGACGGCAAAACAGTCCTGCCCGCCGACGCCGGGCCAGCCCGACAAGCTGCCGCTGCACATCCCCTTCGCTGTCAGCCTGGTTGGAGCGGACGGCGCGGAGATCCCACTCCAGCTCGAGGGCGAAGATCAAGCGGCCGGCGGAACTCGCGTGCTCTCGCTCAAAGCGCCCGAGGAACGCTTCGTCTTCATCAACGTTCCGCTGAAACCGGTGCCTTCACTGCTGCGCGGCTTCTCCGCGCCGGTGATTCTCAAGTACCCGTACACCAGCGAGGAGCTCACGCATCTGGCCGCGCACGACGCCGACGCGTTCAACCGCTGGGAGGCGGGACAGCGCCTCGCGCTGGACATTCTGCTGCGTGCGATTTCGGCACTGCAGTCAGGCACCGAGCCTACATTCCCGCAGTCTTTCGTGGCCGCCGTCGCGCACGTGCTGGCTGACGGCGCAGCCGACCCCGCGTTCGCAGCCGAAGCCTTGGCGCTGCCCTCGGAAGGCTATCTCGCCGAGCAGATGGAAGTGGTGGATCCCGATGCGATCCATGCGGCGCGCGTACGGCTGCGCCGGCACCTCGCCCGCTCGCTGCGCGCGGAGCTCACCGCGACGTATGGGAGCCAGCGCGTAATTGGCCCATACAGCCCCGATGCGAACTCCGCGGCGCGGCGCTCGCTGCGCAATCTATGTCTGGGCTACCTGATGGAGCTAGACGAGGCCGAAGTGCGGGCGCTGTGCATGAAGCAGTTCGACACCGCCGACAACATGACCGACGGCATGGCGGCACTCGCGGCGTTGGCCAACTGCGAATGTCGCGAGCGCACTCTGGCGCTCGATCGCTTTTACGCCAAGTGGAAGGCGGAACCGCTGGTGGTGGACAAGTGGCTCGGGGTGCAGGCGACCTCGCGCCTGCCGGGCACGCTCACCGAAGTGAGCCGCCTGCTGTCGCACGAGGCGTTCAGCATCCGCAATCCGAACAAGGTCTACGCGCTGATCGGAGGGCTGCGCAGTAACCAGGTGCGCTTTCACGCGGCCGACGGCGCAGGCTACCGCTTTCTCGCCGACCAGGTGATCGCGCTCGACGCGCTGAACCCGACTGTCGCGGCACGTATGGCGAGGGGCTTTGACCGCTGGAGAAAATTCGATGCGGGACGCCAGTCGCACGCCCGGTCCGCGCTCGAGCGCATTCGCGACACGCGAGGCTTGTCAAAGGATACGTTCGAGGTCGTCAGCCGGGCGCTGGCGTGATGCGCGTGCGTGCGTCAGCCCGCCCTGCGCTGCGCAGCGATCGAATCGTGTTGGTTAGTCGCCGGTCCCCTGCGCAACTTTCTCCGGCGCAGGGTTTGTCTGATCTTCTTCGCCGTTCGCAGCTTCCGGCAGCAGCGGATTGGCCTCGTCCTTCGCTCCGAGCGCGGCCATGAGCAGCCGATAGCGCAGATCGGCAGCACGGCCGATGGGCGGAGTCGGTACTAACTTGATTACGCTGCTGCGTGACATTGATGTCACCTTCTCGGAACGGGAAACGGGCAACCAGCCCCAAGCTGTATGCGAATGGTGTGCCCGCGGGGCGGTCTCCTTCCGAGCGAGGCAGGGTCCGGAACGAACGGATCAGCGGTCGGGCCAGGGCGACCGGCGGCCTCTGGTGCGCGGCGCGCCGCACCATTTGCGAGCGCCCAGCGTCAGATGGGCGACGAATCTCGCGCTGCTTCGCGAAACGCGTACTCGATTCTTACGGCGTGCGGTGCTCGACGCCGTACTTGGCGTAGATCCGATCGACGGTGCCGTCGTTGAGCATCTCGACCAGAACCGGATTGACAGCCTCAACCAACGCGTTGTCCGCTTTGCGCATGCCGACGGATACCGTCCACCCCAGTTCGGGCTCGTGGTCGTAGGCGTAGGCGAGCCCGAGCGGCCGGTCGGGATGGGTGTGGTTGTAGTAGGCGACCTTGGCAGGGCTGATAGCGGCAGCTTGGATTTCTCCGCGGAGCAGGTCGTCGATCATGTCCGATTCGAACGAATAGGGCGACGTGCGCAAGCCCTTCTTGCCTAGCACCACGCTCGCCAGAGAACCGATCATGACGCCGACTTTCGCTGGAGGCCGCACTTCGTCGAACGTCTGCACTGGCGGAACGCCTGGGGCGAGCGCAAGCGCAACGCCCGACTTCTGGTAGGGAACGGACAGCTTGAGCTTGCCCTCGTGCACCTTTGGATCGCTGAAGGCGTCCATCACGATGTCGCAGTTGACCCAGTTCGCGCGATAGTGCGGATAGATCCACAGCACGCGCAGCTCGACGCCGAGCCCCTGCGCCAGCGCGCGTGCCAGCTCAATCTGGAAGCCGGGCGCTTCCCCTTTCTCGCTGGCGTAAGGGAGCGCATCGGGATTGGCGCACAGTTCTATCGCGCCGCGGCTCTTGATCTCAGCAAGCGTGCGGGCTTGAGCTTGGCTCACCGTCAGCGCTGCCAACACCACGGCTGCAGTGCTCAGGCACGCACAAGTCTTTGCGATGGCATCGCGCATCGTCATCGAAATCACCTTTTGGTCAAACCGAATGTTGCGGGCGGGGCTGCGGGGCGTACAGCTGAACGTCCTCTTCCGGTCTCGCGCCGCGATTATATCAGGGCACGTCGTGCAGGCGCTCCAGAGCGTCCTCAGCCGCTGCCCGCCATGCGGCGTTGTGTGATGCCGCCAGCCATGCGCTCCGCGCGGATGAATTCCGCTGCCTTCTCGGCGATCATCACAGTAGGCGCATTGGTGTTGCCCGAGGTGATACGCGGCATGATCGAGGCGTCGACCACCCGGAGCGCAAGCACGCCGCGCACGCGCAGACAGTCGTCCACGACCGCGCCGTCGTCCTGTCCCATCTTGCAGGTCCCTACTGGATGGAAGATCGTCGTGCCCAGATCTCCCGCTGCCCACATCAACTTTTCGTCGGACTCGACCTCGGCGCCGGGTTTGAGCTCCCGCGGTTCGTATTTGGCGAGCGCCTTGGCCGCCATGATGCGGCGGGTGAAGCGCATCGAGTCCACAGCGACCCGGCGATCGTCGTCCGTGGAGAGGTAATTGAGCTTGATCGCCGGGTGCGCTCGCGGATCCGGGCTCTTGATACGTACGTAGCCGCGGCTGCTAGGGCGCAGATTGCACACGGAGGGCGTGATCGCGGGGAACGGGTGCAAAGGCTCGCCGAACCTGTCCAGCGACAGCGGCTGCACATGCCATTCGATGTTGGCCGACGGCTGCGACGCGTCGCTACGGGCGAATGCCCCGAGCTGCGAAGGTGGCATGGTCAGCGGTCCGGTCTTGAACAGCAGGTACTCCAAGCCCATGGCGGCCTTGCCCTGCACCGTCCGTGCGCGCTCATTCAGCGTCAGCACATTGCTGACGCGATAGACCATGCGCAGTTGCAGGTGGTCGTGGAGATTCTCACCGACGCCCGGCAACTCGTGGACGACCGCGATGCCCAGCTGACGCAGCAGAGCGGCCGGACCGATGCCCGACAGCTGCAGCAGCTGCGGCGATCCGATCGAGCCAGCGGAGAGGATCACTTCGCGCCGCGCCTCGACTATGCCCTCCCCCGCATGGGGCACGCGCAGCTCCACGCCGGTCGCGCGCTTGACGTTCTCGCGCGTCGTGACGCGAACGCGCAGGGCGCTCGCCCGCGTCATGACCTTGAGATTGCGCCGGTGCAGCACCGGACGCAGAAATGCGTTGGTCGCACTCCAGCGGACGCCACGGCGCTGGTTGACCTGAAAGTAGGCGTTGCCGAAGTTGTCGCCCCGGTTGAATTCGACGATCTTCGGGATGCCGCATTCTGCTGCAGCCTCACGCCAAGCGTCGAGGATCTCCCAGCTGACGCGACGTTCTTCGACACGCAGCTCGCCGCCCGTCCCGTGCAGGGCGTCGGCACCATGGGCATAGTCTTCCGTGCGTTTGAAGTAGGGCAACACTTCGTCCCACGACCAGCCCCGGTTGCCGAGCGCCGCCCAGTGATCGTAGTCTGCGCGCTGTCCACGCATGTGGACCATGGCGTTGATCGACGAGCACCCGCCCAGCACTTTGCCGCGCGCATAGCCGATCGAGCGGCCGTTCAGCCCCTGCTCGGCTTCGGTCTTGTAGCACCAATCGGTGCGCGGGTTGCCGATGGTATACAAGTAGCCCACCGGGACGCGGATCCAGAAATAGTTGTCCTTTCCGCCCGCCTCGATCAGCAGGACGTTGACATCCGGGTCGGCGGACAGCCGGTTGGCCAGCACGCAGCCCGCCGTGCCCGCCCCCACGATTACGTAATCGTAGGTACCCAGCGACCTGCTGGCCATGCCTCCTCCCGTTGTCGGTCTACGCTTGGCACCTCCGAATGGTAGCGCTTGCGAGCATCCCGCGGGTATGACCTGCGGTCGCAAGGCGGTCGCAAGGATTCCAGGCAAGGAAAATGCATGAAGTGACCGAGCGATCGCGTAAGGCCTGGAAACGATGACACAACCTACTCACCAGAACGCTCTGCCCCTGGGCTCCATGCTGATGGAGTACAAGCTTCAGTCCGTGCTCGGAGCTGGCGGCTTCGGCATCACTTATCTCGCCCACGACACGAATCTGCAGAAGGACGTCGCGATCAAGGAGTACCTGCCGAGCGCGGTCGCGGTCCGCGGCTCGGGTGGCACGGTGCTGCCGACGACCACGGGCATGGAGAAAGATTACCGCTGGGGGCTTGACCGTTTCATCCAAGAAGCGCGCACGCTCGCCAAGTTCAGCCATCCGCACATCGTGCGCGTGAATCGCTTCTTCGAGGCCAACGGCACCGGCTACATGGTCATGGACTACGAAGCCGGCGAGCCGCTCAAGGCCTGGCTCCAGCGCAACCCGTTCCCGCCGGAGCCGGCGCTGCGGGCGATGCTCGCGCCGCTGCTGGACGGTCTGGAGAAGGTACACGCCGCCGGGTTCCTGCACCGCGATATCAAGCCCGACAACATCTTCATCCGCAAGGACGGCGGACCGGTGCTCATCGACTTCGGCTCGGCGCGGCAGGCCGTAGGTGGCGCAACGCAAACTTTGACCACGATCGTGTCACCCGGCTATGCCCCATTCGAGCAGTACACCACCTCCGCCGAGCAGGGACCGTGGTCCGACATCTATTCACTCAGCGGCGTGCTGTACTTTGCGATCACGAGCCAGAGCCCGCCTGACGCCATCACGCGCATGAAGTCGGACGCTTTGACTCAGGGCCTGGGCGCAGCACGCATGCGCTACAGCGGAGCCTTCGTCGATGCCGTCGGCTGGGGCCTTGCGCTGGAAGAAGGATCCCGGCCGCGCAATATCGCGCAGTGGCGCGAGGTGCTGTTCGGACAGCGTCCCATGGCTGCGCCCGTTTCCGCGGCACCGGGCTCGCAGGCCGGGGCGAAGAACGCTTCTGTACCCCGCGCAACTCCGTCCCCGAGCAAACCACCTGCGACCGTCGCGGCCGACGCCATTGCGCGAGCGCGTGCTATGGAATTGGCGACAGCCGCCGCTGGGTCCGGCGGGCTGCGCCTGTCGGAAAGAGGCGGATTCCCCTGGAAGACGATGATAGTGGCCGTGGCCGGGATCGCGATGCTGGGGGTTGGGCTTCGAAGCATGCGACCGCACGCCCCCACCAATACCCCGACTGTTGTGGTGCTGAATTCCCGGCAATTAGTCGGACCCGGGGCCGAGACACATGCGCCCATGGTGCCTGTGCAGCCATCGCAAGTGGCGTCGCCCATGCCCTCAGCAGCCCCACAGCCGGTTGGAGCCGACGCGAACGTCCCCGCACCGCACGCCGAGGTGCAGCCAATCAATCCGCAGGCGACCTCGACGGCACCTGACAGCAGCCCGGCGGCCCGATCAGCAGGCGAAGCAGCCGAAGCGCAGGTCCCGACGCCCGCTTGGGAGCGAAAGGTCGAAGCCCGCTTCCACGCGGCCGACGCCGACAACACCGGGCTCACACGCGAGGAAATGGCCAGAAATTTCCCTCGCCTCGCCGCGCGATTCGACGAGATCGACGCTAACCACAACGGGCGCATCGAAGCGTCCGAGCTCAGCGCCGCGCTCCAGCAGCTCGCAGCCCAGCGCGGCGCACAATAGCCGTTCCCTGCACTCGTCGCGGGCTTGCCCTGCGCCCGCACAGCACCGAAAATGCCTCGAGGGCGCTGACGCGGCTCGCCGCGGTCGGCCCGATTCCTCGAGGATGCACATGGGCGCAGCGACGATTTCCGACAAGCTGACCGGGATGCGGGTTGTCCCCGTGCTGCGCCTCGCCACGCGCGCTGCGGCAGCAGCAGCGGTCGACTGCCTGGTAGAAGCCGGTTACGGAACCGTCGAGCTCACGCTCACCACGCCGGACGCACTCCAACTCATCGCCGAGCTTCGCAAGCGTATGGACAACGCGTTCCTGATCGGCGCTGGTACTGTCCTCGACCTCGACACGGCTAGACGCTGTCTGGATGCCGGTGCGGATTATCTGGTATCGCCCTGCCTGGTCGCGGGCATGGCCAGGCTCGCGCGGGATGCCGATCGAGCTGCGCTGAGCGGAGGTTTCACGCCCGGCGAAGTACTGGCGGCATGGCGCGACGGGGCGCAGATCGTCAAGGTGTTCCCCGCCTCGAGCGGTGGGCCCGCTCACCTCCAGGCGATCCATGCTGTGTTTCCCGAGATCCCGCTGTGTCCGACCGGCGGCGTGTCGGCTACAAATCTGCGCGACTATTTCGCAGCCGGCGCAGCCATCGTCGGCATCGGCAATAACATCATCGACCACAAGGCGCTGGCCGCCGGTGACCGCGCGCAGGTCAAGCGTTACGCGCGGCAGTTTCTCGAGCTTGCGCCGGGCGCACGTGAGTGAAGATGGGCGCGGCCGCCGACATCGTGTCCCTAGGCGAGCCGCTGTACGAGTTCAACCAGATCCCGGGCGAAGAACGCAAATATCTCCAAGGCTTCGGCGGAGACACCAGCAACGCGGCCATCGCTGCGGCACGCCAGAACGCAGCCGTCGCCTACGTAACGCGCCTTGGCGACGACGAATTCGGCAGACAGTTCCTGGCCCTGTGGCGAGCGGAAGGCCTGGATGTTTCCGGCGTCGCCATAGACCACGATGCGCACACCGGAGTCTACTTCGTTCACCACGGGTCGCAGGGGCACGTGTTCAGCTATCTGCGGGCCGGCTCTGCCGCGAGCCGCATGCTGCCGGAGCAGCTGCCGCTCGACTTGATCTGCGCGGCGAAATTTCTTCACGCCTCGGCCATCTCACAGGCCATCAGCGCCAGCGCATGCGACGCGGTTTTCGCCGCCATCGACGCGGCCAAGCGTGCGGGCGCCAAGTTCGCCTACGATTCCAACCTGAGGCTGAAGCTGTGGCCGCTGGCGCGCGCCAAAGCGGTGATTACGGCGACCATCCCAGCGGCTGACTATTTCCTGCCCAGCCTGGACGACGTGACGGCGCTCTGCGGGCTGGAGCAGCCCGAGGCCATCGTCGACTGGAGTCACCGCGCGGGCGCCAAGCGCGTCGTACTCAAGCTCGGCGCGCGGGGTGCTCTCGCCAGCGACGGCGTGCGCCGCGAATGGATCTCGCCCCATCGGGTCGAGTGCGTGGATGCAACCGGCGCCGGCGACTGTTTCGCGGGCTCACTGCTCGCACGTCTGGCGCTGGGAGATGATTTCTGGAGTGCGGTCCGCTACGCCAATGCCGCAGCTGCACTGGCAACTACCGGTTTTGGCGCAGTAGCGCCGCTACCGAGGCCGGAGGCCGTACGCCGCCTTCTGGGTAAGCTCTGATCAAGAGCTCACAGCCGCAGCCCTGAGGCGTAGCCGGTCAGCTCGAGATAGCCGCGCCCGACTTCGCGCCCTTCCTGCATCGCACGCACGGCCCCCTCCCAGTAGATCGTGCCTGTGCTGGCGCGCGAGTCCAGTTCCTGGTCATCCATGAGAGGTTCGAGATGAAGTGCCAGCGAACCCGCCTTCACGCGCATCGCAACCGGGTACTCGACGTTGCTGCGAGGCGAGCGCCAGCGCCGCATCGGGGTGAATTCAATCTCGCCGGGCGCAAGAGCCCTCGTCTTGCCTGAAGGATCTCGCAGGCTGCCGCCGGCCCACAGCTCGCGTCCGTCCTCGCGGCGAATGCGAAAGGCCATGAGCGCGCCGCCGTCCGACAAGTTGATTCCGACCCAGTCCCAGCCTGCGGCTTCCGGCGCGAGATACTCGCTCGACCATTCGTGATCGAGCCACGCCGTGCCCGTTACCGCCATGGTGCTATGCTCGACCACAAGTTCGCCAGCAACGGCAAGCTGCGGCCGGCTGTAGTAGTAGCTCGCCTGCTCGGACTTCGGGCCCTTGCGGCTGTAACCATCTTCGCCCTCGAGAAGGATCGACTGCGTCGGCCTGAATGTGAGGTGCATGCCAAAGTTTCGCGCGGCGACCTGCGCGACGTAACCCTCGGGCGCAAGCCGAAGCGACCAGTCCTCGATCCACACTCGGGTGCTTCCCGTTTCGGCGCCTGCCAGCCCTAGGCCTTCGCGCGCCGCACGCTGATCGTGACGCAGCCTTCCGAACTTTGCATCCGCAACCGCGGCGTGAGCGAACACCAGCTGCTTGGGAGCGAAGGCGCTTGGATTGTCTTCCTGAACCTGCGGGCGATTCCGGAAGAAGGTGATCTGCACCCCGAGCTCGTAACCGCTCGCATCACTCACCCATCCGGTGATGTACCACCACTCGGTCCGGTACAGCGGATGTGCGCCGTGATCGCGCGGGAACGCG
>Ga0187780_10004694_pt1 | contig 10219 bp, 8 predicted proteins | sample 1015_Q2_SP10_20__FD_132429 | JGI IMG/M metagenome (GOLD analysis project Ga0187780, IMG submission 132429) | Tropical peat soil microbial communities from peatlands in Department of Meta, Colombia - 1015_Q2_SP10_20_MG | ecosystem: Environmental > Terrestrial > Soil > Wetlands > Peat | place...
CACGCAGTGGTACCCGAACCTCGAGCAGGTGCGGTTCGTCTCCTCGGGGACGGAGGCCGTCATGAGCGCGATCCGGCTCGCGCGCGCGTTCACCGCACGGCACCTCATCGTCAAGTTCTCGGGCTGCTATCACGGCCATGCGGATCACCTGCTGGTCGCGGCGGGCTCGGGGCTCGCCACTCTCCAGAGGCCTTCCTCCGCCGGAGTCCCGCCGGCCTTCGTCGCCTCGACCCGCATCCTGCCCCTCGATGACGAGGCCGCGGTGCGCGCGCTCTTCGAGCGCGAGGGATCGCAGATCGCCGCGCTCATCATCGAGCCCGTCCCCGCCAACCACGGCCTGCTGCTGCAGCGCCCGGAGTTCCTCGCACTGCTGCGCGAGCTCACCTCGAGGGCCGGCGCGCTCCTCATCTTCGATGAGGTCATCTCCGGCTTCAGGCTCGGCAGGGGCGGCGCGGCGGCCGAGCTCGGCATCAGCCCCGACATGGCGACCTTCGGCAAGGTCATCGGCGGGGGCATGCCGGTCGGCGGCTTCGGGGCGGCGCGGCGCATCATGAGCCGGCTCGCGCCCGAGGGCGACACCTATCAGGCGGGCACCCTCTCCGGAAATCCCGTGGCGATGGCCGCGGGGCTCAAGACGCTCGAGGTGCTCGAGCGCGAGAACGCCTGGACCCGGCTCGAGTCCCTCGGCGCCGAGCTCGAGCGGCTGCTCGCACCGATCGCGAAGGCCGCGCCTTTTCCCCTGCACATCATCCGGCAGGGATCACTGGTGTGGCTGTCGCTGCACGAGGATCCGCGCCCGCGCACGGCCGTGACGCTCTCGCGCGAGGCGCTCGGGCGCTTCGCGAAGCTGTTTCATGCGATGCTTGCGCGCGGGATCTACCTGCCGCCCTCGCCCTACGAGGTGTGCTTCCTGTCGCTGGCGCACACCCGCGAGCACCTCGATGAGTGCGCGGCGGCGCTCAAGGAGTCGCTCGCGCTCGCTCACTGAAGCGCGCCTGCCATGAAGACGAGTCGCATCTTCCAGCTGACCGCGCTCCTGCTGGTCGTCGTGTCGGTCGTCCAGGTGGGCTACTGGCTCATCGACCTGCGCGGCCAGACGCTCGTCAAGGTCGAGAGCGCGCAGCGCCTGTACGCGCAGCAGCTCGAGGCCGCCCGCACGCTGCTCGCCTCCGGCGTGCCGGTCGGGAAGGTCGAGGCCGCGCTCCCGGATCTCACGATCAGGAGCGGGCCAGCGGGGAGCGAGGTCAGCGTCTCGGCGGGGGTGACGCGCCAGCTCGCCGAGGAGCAGCAGCACCGCTCGACGCAGTACCTCTGGGAGGGCGGATTCTTCCTCCTTGCCCTGTGTGCCTGCATCGCCGTGATCTGGATGGCGCTGCGCGCCGAGACTGAGGTGATCCGGGAGCAGGAGAGCTTCCTCGCGCTCGTCTCGCACCAGTTCAAGACGCCGCTCGCGAGCCTGCAGCTCTCGCTCGAGACCATGACGCTGCGGACGCTCACGCCCGAGCAGTCGCGCACGCTCATCGACCGCATGCTCTCGGACCTGCAGCGCATGGAGACGATGGTCGCGCAGATCCTGGACGGCGTGCGCCTGTCGCGCGGCCGGGTCGACCTGAAGCGCGAGCCCGTGCCGCTCGCCGGCGCCGTCGGCCGCGTCGTCCTGCAGTACCAGGAGCGTGCCGCGAACGATCGCATCAGCATCGAGACGGAGGTTCCGCCGGATCTGCAGGTGCTCGGTGATCCGCTCGCCGTCGACGTCGTGGTCCGCAATCTCGTGGAGAACGCCCTCGCTGCCGTCGCCCCCGTCGGCGGCGGCAAGATCGTGCTCAGCTCGCGCCGCGCGGGAGCCGATATCGAGCTCACGGTGCGCGACAGCGGCGTGGGCTTCCGGCAGTCCGATCAGGCGCGGCTGTTCGAGAAGTTCTCGCGCCTGCATCCCGGGGCAGGCTCGACCTACTACGGCACCGGGCTCGGGCTCTACATCGTCAAGCGCCTGATGCAGCTGCTGGGGGGCAGCGTCACCGCGCGCAGCGAGGGCCTCGGGCGCGGCTCCGAGTTCGTGCTCACCTGGCCGAGCGCGGCGTCGCTTCCCGCCACGGAGCCTTCGTGAGCGGCGGCGCCCGCGTGCTCGTGGTGGAGGACGATCCGCACCTCGCGGCGGGTCTTGCCGAGAACCTGCGCGCCGAAGGCTTCACGGTCGAGACGCTGCACGATGGCGCGAAGGCGCTCGGCTGGTTCTCGGGCGCGAGCTGCGATCTCATCGTGCTCGATGTGATGCTGCCGGGCCTGGACGGCTTCGCCCTGTGCCGCGCGCTGCGCGAGCGCGGCACGACGACGCCGGTGCTGTTTCTGACGGCGCGCGGGGATCCGGCGGACCGGATCCGGGGTCTCGAGGCGGGCGGGGACGACTATCTCGCGAAGCCCTTTCACCTGAAGGAGTTCCTGCTGCGCGTGCGCGCGATCCTGAAGCGCTGGGACTGGTACAAGGCGAGCTCGGCCTCGGCTGCGAGCGCGGTGCTGCGCTTCGGCGGCAACGAGGTCGACTTCCGCACCTTCCGCGCCCGCTCCTTCGCCGGTGAGGAGCAGGAGCTCACCGAGAAGGAGGCGATGATCCTCAAGGTGCTCGCCGAAAAGCCGGGCGAGATCGTCTCGCGCGAGGACCTCCTCGAGCGCGTGTGGGGCTACGACGTGTTCCCCTCGACCCGCACCGTCGACAACTTCATCTTAAGGCTCCGCAAGCGCTTCGAGCGTGACCCGGCGCAGCCTCAGCACTTCCTCACCGTGTGGGGCGTCGGCTACCGCTTCCTCATCGGGGAGCAGCACTGATGGCGCTCAGGCTCGGCACGCGCGGCTCGGCGCTCGCCCTGTGGCAGGCGAGGCGCGTCGCGGAGCTCATCCGCGCGCAGCCCGGAGCGCCGGCCGTGGAGCTCGTCGAGATCAGGACCGAGGGCGATGCCCGCACCGACGTGCCCCTGTGGCAGGTCGGCGGCCGCGCGTTCTTCACGCGCGAGATCGATCGTGCGCTCATCGCCGCTGAGGTCGATCTCGCGGTGCATAGCCTGAAGGACCTGGCGACGACCCTCGAACCGGGCCTCGAGCTCTCGGCCGTGCTCGAGCGCGAGGATCCCCGCGATGCGCTCCTCGCACGATCGGTCGACGGCCTCGCGGCCCTGCCGCGCGGCGCACGGGTCGGGACCTCGAGTCTGCGGCGGCGCGCGTTCCTGAAGCGCGCCCGGGCGGATCTCGAGCTCGAGGAGCTGCGGGGCAACGTGCCCACGCGGATCGAGAAGCTCGCGCAGGGCAAGTACGAGGCGATCATCCTCGCCGTGGCGGGCGTGAAGCGCCTGGGGCTCGAGCGCCACGTGACGGCGCGGCTCGATCCGCAAGCCTTTCCGCCCGCGGTCTCCCAGGGTGCGATCGGCGTGTGCACGCGTTCGGGGGATGCCGCAGCGGCGCGCTGGCTCCGCGCCCTCAATCACGGTCCGACGCACCTCGCCACCGCCGCCGAGCGCGCGCTGCTCAAGACGCTCGAGGGCGGCTGCCAGGTGCCGCTCGGGGCGCTCGCGAGCTCAAGCGGCGCGGACCTTGAGCTTCACGCCTGCGTGTGCTCGCTCGACGGCACGCGCTCGCTCGATGCGAGGGGCACGAGACGCGTTCGCGCGCTCGCCGATGCGATCGCCCTGGGCGAGGAGGTCGCCGGCCAGCTTCTCGCGCAGGGCGCAAGTAACATCATCGTCAAGGAGCGCCAGGCGAGAGCCGTGGAGGCGCCATGAGCACCGACACCGTACGCATGCCGCAGGTGAAGCAGCCCGGACCGCGCCGCGGCGCACCGCAGCGGGTGGTGGTCACGCGCGATGAGCCCACGGACGGCCCGCTCTCGAGCGAGCTGCGCTCGTACGGGCTCGAGGTGCTCGCCTGGCCGGTGCTCGCGGTGAGCGCGCCGGCCGATCCGCGGCCGCTCGAGTCCGCGCTCGCCCGCGCGGGGGAGTTCAACTGGATCGTGTTCGCGAGCCGCCACGGCGTTGCGGCCGTGACCCGGCGCGTACCCGCGCAGCCCCCGGGCGTACGCATCGGCGCGGTCGGGCCGAGCACGGCCGAGGCGCTGAAGGGGGCGGGCTGGAGCGCCGATGTCGTGCCCGAGGTCCGCACCGCCGCGGCCCTGGTCGCGGCGCTGACGCCGCACATCGTGAAGGGCGCTCGCGTGCTCCTGCCCTCGAGCTCCCGCTCGCTCCCGACGCTCGCCGAAGGGCTCACCGCACTCGGTGCCGAGGTGCTCAAGGTCGAGGCCTATCACAGCGATGCGGCGCCGCTCGATGTCGCCGCCTGCCGTGACCTCATCGAGCGCGCCGCGATCGGCGCGGTCACCTTCACCAGTCCCTCGGCGGTCACCGAGCTCGAGCAGTCGCTCGGGGCCACGCACTTCGAGCGGCTGCTCCTCGAGGCGAGCCCCGTGTGCTTAGGTCCCACGACCGCCCGCGCGCTCGCGCAGCGGGGATATCCGTGCGTGCTCGCCGAGCCGTCCAGCCTTGCCGGGCTCGCGGCCACCACATTCCAGCTCCTGCAACTCAAGGCTTAGAACCATGGGCTTTCCGCTTCAGCGACCGCGTCGCCTGCGCCAGAGCGAGACCTGGCGGCGCCTGACCCGCGAGACACAGCTGTCGAGCGATGATCTCGTGTATCCCCTGTTCATCGTGCCCGGTGCGCGGGTGCGCCATCCGGTGGAGAGCATGCCGGGCGTCGCCCAGCTCTCGGTGGACGAGGCCGTGCACGAGGCGCGGCGCGTGCGCGAGTCGGGCGTCGGCGCGGTGATCCTCTTCAGCGCCCCGGATCACAAGGACGCGCGGGCGTCCGCGTTCTTGGATCCCAACGGCCTCGTGCCGCTCGCCGTGCGGGCGATCAAGGCCTCCTGTCCGCAGCTGCTGGTGTGGACGGATGTCTGCCTGTGCAGCGCGACCGATCACGGCCACTGTGGGCACGTGCTGCCCGACGGCACGATCGACAACGACTCCTCCATCGAGACCCTGGCGCAGGTCGCGCTCAATCACGCCCGCGCGGGCGCCGATGCGGTGGCGCCGAGCGACATGATGGACGGGCGGGTGCTCGCGATCCGCCAGCTCCTCGACCGCAGCGGACATGCCAACACCCCGATCGTCTCCTACGCCGCGAAGTACGCCTCCTCGTTCTACGGCCCGTTCCGGGAGGCGGCGGACTCGGCGCCGGCCTTCGGCGACCGGCGCTCCTACCAGATGGACCCCGCGAACGCGCGCGAGGCGCTCAAGGAGGTCGCGCTCGACCTCGAGGAGGGCGCCGACCTCGTCATGGTGAAGCCGGCGGGCCCGTACCTGGATGTCATCCGGCGGGTGCGCGAGGCGGTGACCGTGCCCGTCGTCGCCTACCAGGTCTCGGGCGAGTTCAGCCTCATCAAGGCGGCGAGCCAGCGCGGCTGGATCGACGAGCGTGCCGCGGCCCTGGAGACCCTGACCGCCATCAAGCGCGCGGGTGCCGATCTCATCATCAGCTACTTCGCCCCGGATGTGCGTCGATGGCAACACAGCTGAAGCCCGCACAGGGCACGCCCGCCTTCCTCGGCGCCTGCCGCCGCGAGCGCACGACCCACACGCCCGTGTGGATCATGCGCCAGGCCGGGCGCTATCTCCCCGAGTACCGCGAGCTGCGCTCGAAGGTCGACTTCGTCGCGCTCACCCAGAGCGCCGAGCTCGCGGCCGAAGTGACGCTGCAGCCCGTGCGCCGCTTCCCGCTCGATGCCGCGATCCTCTTCAGCGACATCATGACGCCGCTGCAGGGCATGGGCATCGCGCTCGACTTCGAGCCGGGTCCGGTCGTGCGCTCCCCGATCCGCACCGAGGCGCAGGTCGCCGCGCTGCCCGCGCTCGTGCCCCAGCGCGATGTGCCCTTCGTCCTCGAGGCCGTGCGCCTGATCCGCCAGTCGCTGCCGCGCGGCGTGCCGCTCATCGGCTTCGCGGGCGCGCCGTTCACCCTCCTGTGCTACCTGGTCTCCGGACGTCCGTCCAAGGAGTTCGGGGTCGCGCGCAGCTTCCTTTACGCGCAGCCCGAGACCGCCGAGCGGCTCATCGACACGCTCGCCGATGCGATGGCCGCCTATCTTGCGGCGCAGGCCGAGGCCGGCGCGCAGGCGCTCATGCTGTTCGAGTCCTGGGGCGGGCTGCTCGCGCCGCCCGAGTACCGGCGGTTCGCCCTGCGCGGTGCGCGGCGCACGCTCGGGGCGCTGCGCTCGAAGGGCGTGCCGCTCATCTACTACGCGAACCAGGGCAGCGCGCTCCTGCACGAGGTCGCGAGCCTCGATGTCGATGTGGTCGGCGTCGACTGGCGCTCGCCGCTGTCGCTCGTGCGAGCACAGCTCGGGCCCGGCAAGGCCGTGCAGGGCAATCTCGATCCGGCGGCGCTGTTCGCGCCGGCGAGGGAGCTCGAGCGCCACATCGATGCGGTGCTTAAGGAGGCAGGTCCCGAACCCGGACACATCTTCAACCTGGGGCACGGCATCTGGCCCGAGACCGATCCGGCCTCGGTCGCGCATCTCATCGACTACGTGCACGAGCGCACGGCCCGGGGGAGCCCATGAGCACCCCGGCGAGCGCACTGCCGGACAGCGTCGTCGCGTTCGCGGCCACGGCCGCGAGCTACTTCCGGGATCTGCAGGCGAGGATCTGCGCGGCGTTCGAGGCGTTCGAGCCCCGGGCGCGGTTCGAGAAGCGCTCGTGGAGCCGGCCGGAAGGCCATCGCCTGCAGGGCGGCGGGGAGAGCCGCCTCATGCGCGGGGAGGTGTTCGAGAAGGTCGGCGTGAACGTGAGCCACGTGTGGGGCGCGTTCGCCCCGCAGTTCAAGTCCCAGATGCCCGGCGCCGCGGAATCCGACGGCCGCTTCACGGCGACCGGCATCTCGCTCGTTGCCCACATGGTCAACCCCTACGTGCCCGCCGTGCACATGAACCTGAGGTTCATGGCGACGAGCCGCGCCTGGTTCGGCGGTGGGACGGATCTCACCCCGACGTTTCCGTTCGATGCGGACACGGCGCAGTTCCATGCGGCGCTGAAGGCGGCGTGCGATGCCTACCGGAGCGATGCCTACCGGGAATACAAGGAGTGGTGCGACAAGTACTTCTACCTGCCGCACCGCCAGGAGCCGCGCGGGGTGGGCGGGATCTTCTTCGATGATCTCGCGAGCGGGGATCAGGAGCGGGACTTCAGGTTCGTGCGCGCGGTGGGCGAGGCGTTCCTCGCGGTCTACCCCCGCCTCGTCGCGCGCCGCAAGGACACCGCCTACGATGAGGCCGCGCGGGACAAGCTCCTCGTGAAGCGCGGCCGCTACGTCGAGTTCAACCTGGTCTACGACCGGGGCACGAAGTTCGGGTTCGGGACCGATGCGGATCCCGAGGCCTATCTCATGAGCCTGCCGCCGATCGTGAAGTGGTAGGGCCCAAGCACGCCTTCGGCTGCGACGCTCGAGCGCTCTAGCGCTTGCTCGCGGACAGGAGGTGTGCGGTCAGGAGCTCGTGCATGTAGCGGTTGAGCCGCTGCGGGGAACTCGCCCAGCGCTGAGCGGTGAGGCCGGCACGCTCGGCGGCGCGGTGCGCGCTCTGCCAGTGCTGCGCGGCGAGGCCCACTTCCTCGACGATCGCCTGCGGCCAGTGTCCCAACGCCCTCTTGCCGAACATGACACAGTCCCCTTTTTGCTGATCGCTTCGTCCTTACACGTTGGTAACGCGCGAGGCCGCTAAAGTTTCAGGAAAATGTGTCCGTTGGGGCCGACAGCGGATTACATCGGCGTAACGTTCCAACAGGTCGCGCTCGCACGACTCGGGCGCGGCGGCTTCACACCGCGGCGCGTGCAAGCGCGCGGGGTGCGAGGCGCAGGCGGGCCGCGATCGCAAGGCGGGAGCGAGCCGCTCCGTCACGGACCCGCGGGTCGCCGCTGACGCTCGAGGTCCGGTTGAGCCCGGCGCGAGCCGCCGGAGAGCGAGCGAACGGTGGTGACAGGTTGCCCGTGTCCCAAGGGGCCTGGGCGCGGGCTGCCGCTCTCCGGCGGCTCTTGACATAACGGCTCGTGCACAAAATGCACGACGGGAGCGAAAATCCCGCTCACAGAAAGTAATATCTGCGCCCGGGCTGCCAATTATCTCAGCGCGTTGATTTTGCAACGCAGCATCGGTGCAGGAGCACCGCGCAGCCGGACACGAGCACGAGCGCTGTGACAGGCGCTCATCGCGCGAACGAGAAGTGCCGACCTGCGAAGGCCGGCACGATCTAGGGGAGCAAAACTTGGCCCATGCACGCAGTGCTGCGAGGCTCGCAGCGCCACGATGAGCGCGTATTCGCGAGCCGTGCACTCGGGCGCGCCGCAGCCGGATGCGGGTGTGTTCCATGTTATGGCGGCGCAGTGGCCGGGCGCCGTGCTCCTGTTCGATCGCGATCTCAAGGTCCAGTGGGCGAATCCGTCCGCGGGACAGCTCCTCGGCGGAGAGTCGCGGGCGTTGAGCGGCGCGCGCTGGAGCGAGCTCACCCTGCCCTGGGGACTCGACCCGCTCGAGCTTGCGAGCCTGCTCGACGGGCGCGAGCTCAAGCTCGAGGCCGCGGCCTTGGCGGGCGGGGAGCTGCCCCTCTACCGCGGGCGGCTGACGCCGCTGTCGCTCGGGGGCCTCGTCACCGTGATCCTGTGCGTGATCGAGGCGGTCGCGAGCGAGGATGAGGCGCTCGGACTTCGCGAGGAGCCGCTCGCGAGCGCCCTCAAGGCCGAGATCGAGCTGCGCGCGACCGAGACCCGCCTCGAGACGGCGCTGTGGGGCGCGGGACTGGGCCTGTGGGAGACCGACTTTCGCAACGAATGGACGCGCTGGTACGGGGACTGGTGCCAGCGCCTGGACCTCGACCCCTGCGAGGGTCGCAACCACTTCGAGCGCTGGGACGCGCTCGTGCACCCGGATGACGTGACCGAGGCGGCGCGGCGCTTCGGGGATCACGTGCTCGGCCGGGAGGAGTACTACGACGCCGAGTACCGCATCGCCGACCGGCGCGGGCGCTGGCGCTGGGTCTACGAGCGGGGGCGGGTGGTCGAGCGCTCCGGCAACGGCGCGCCGCTTCGCATGGTCGGCGTATGTCTCGACATCGATGCGCGCAAGGGCACCGAACTCGAGCTGCGGCGCGGGCGCGAGCGGCTGGAGGTCGCGCTCGAGAGCGCCAGCGGCGCCATGTGGGAGCTCGATGTGAGCGCCGGGACCGATCCCCTCCACACCGAGTTCTTCTATCGCATGCTCGGTGAGTCCGTGGGCCCGAGCCGCGATCCGAGCTTCTGGTCCAGCCGCCTGCACCCGGAGGACCGGCCGCGGGTGCTCGCCGCGCTCGAGCGGGCGATCGCAGGCCAGGTCGATCTCTACGAGACCGAGTACCGCCTGCGCCACGCCGATGGTACCTGGCGCTGGGTGCACGACCGTGGCCGCGCGCCGCAGCGCCTGCCCGACGGCCGGGCGCAGCGCCTGGTCGGGTTCGTGGTCGAGATCACCGATCGCGTCCAGACCCAGGACGAGCTCAAGCGCAGCGAGTTCCGCTACCGCACCGTCGCTTCCATGGCGCCGGGCTATGTGTTCGAGTATCGCTTCGGCGCCGAGGGTAAGATCGAGCCCGTCTGGTTCAGCGACGGGCTGTCGGCGGTGTTCGGCTGCTCCCAGGAGGAGTTCCTGCGCCGCGGCGGCTGGGATGGATTCGTCGATCCGGAGTGCGAGATGGCCGACCGATTGCACCGCCGGCGCGTGCGGCAAGGGTTGCCCCAGAGCGGCGAGATCCGTGTGCGTACCGCGGACGGCAAACTGAAGTGGCTGTGGGCGAGCACGATGCCGCTCAAGGACTCGCGCACGGGCGCGGCCACGGGCTTCATCGGCTCGGCCTACGACATCAGCGCGCGCAAGCTCATCGAGAAGCAGCGCGAGGCGCTCGAGCGCGAGATCATCGAGATCGCGAACCGCGAGCAGCAGAGAATCGGCGGGGATCTGCACGACGGGCTCGGTCAGGACCTGACGGGCATCGCCCTCATGCTGCGCGGGGTGCACGCCCAGCTGCGCAAGGAGGGATCCGCCGCGCTCCTCGAGGTCGAGGACCTCCTGAGCCTCGTCAACGCTGCGATCGAGAGCACGCGGGCGCTCGCGCGTGGCCTGTCGCCGGTGAGCGCCGAGCGCGACGGGCTCGTCGCGGCG
>Ga0187780_10004695_pt1 | contig 10219 bp, 10 predicted proteins | sample 1015_Q2_SP10_20__FD_132429 | JGI IMG/M metagenome (GOLD analysis project Ga0187780, IMG submission 132429) | Tropical peat soil microbial communities from peatlands in Department of Meta, Colombia - 1015_Q2_SP10_20_MG | ecosystem: Environmental > Terrestrial > Soil > Wetlands > Peat | place...
GTGCAATGCGAAGAGCGCAGCGGCCGATTTGTCATGGACGTTCCGGCTTTCATGAAAACGTTGTGGTCAACGAAGAGGACTTTTACGCCGTGAGCGGATCAAAGGCCGATGACGTACCCCGAGAAACTCGTACCCCTGTGATTCTACGGGGCACTGCAAAACCCAAAAACCGGAAAAACGGACGAATTGCCGTCCACGGCCGGCCAAGTGCATGAGTCTATAATCCGCTTTTGCGTCAAGAGGATGGGCATGCGTTTCCAAGAAAAGGCGCTGACGTTTGATGACGTGCTATTGGTACCGGCCTATTCGGCCGTGCTTCCGCGAGAAACGGACCTAGGCACCCGCGTAACGCGTCGCATTCCGCTCAAACTGCCGTTGGTGTCGGCGGCGATGGACACCGTAACCGACGCCCGATTGGCGATCGCCCTCGCGCAGGAAGGCGGCATCGGAATCATCCACAAGAACTTTTCGCCTGCCCAACAGGCCGCGGAGGTGGCCAAAGTCAAGCGTCACGAAGCAGGCGTGTTGCGTGATCCGATTACGATTCCCCCGGACATGCGTGTTGGTGAAGTCGTTGAACTGACGCGCGCCCACAAGATCTCCGGACTGCCCGTGGTCGATGCGACCGGTCACGTGGTGGGCATTGTGACTAATCGCGATCTACGCTTTGAAACGCGGTTTGATGTCCCAGTTCGCGAAATCATGACGCCGCGAGAGCGCCTTGTTACGGTCCCTGAGGGCGCTAGCCTGGAAGAAGCCAAGGCCCTGATGCATCGCCATCGCCTGGAGCGAGTCGTGGTGATTGACGATGACTTCATGCTTCGCGGGCTGGTGACGGTCAAAGACATCACTCGTACCACTGAACATCCGTTGGCCGCCAAGGATGAACTTGGCAAGTTGCGAGTTGGTGCAGCCGTAGGGACAAGCGAGGCCGATCAGGAGCGCGTTGCGGCGCTCGTGCAGGCGGGCGTCGACGCGATCGTCGTGGATACGGCGCACGGCCACACCAAGGGAGTTCTCGATCGCGTTCGTTGGATTAAAAAGTCCTTTCCGGATGTTGATGTGATCGGTGGCAACATCGCCACCGGCGCCGCTGCTCTGGCGCTGGTAGAACACGGGGCTGATGCGGTCAAAGTCGGCATTGGCCCAGGATCCATCTGTACGACGCGTATCGTTGCTGGAGTCGGCGTGCCGCAAATCAGCGCAATCGATTCCGTTGCGCGTGCACTCGAAGGCTCCGGTGTGCCAATCATCGCCGACGGAGGGGTGCGCTACTCGGGCGATATCGCCAAGGCCTTGGCCGCCGGCGCATCGACGGTGATGATGGGCAGCATGTTTGCGGGGACCGAGGAGGCGCCTGGTGAGTTGGTGTTGTACGAGGGTCGCTCGTACAAGACGTATCGTGGCATGGGGAGCCTGGGAGCAATGAAGCGTGGGGCGGCGGACCGCTACTTCCAGGACAACGAGGCCAATGTCGACAAGCTCGTGCCCGAAGGCATCGAGGGCATGGTGCCTTTCAAGGGCAGTGTGGTGGCACTGGTCTTTCAGCTCGCCGGCGGAGTGCGCTCGAGCATGGGGTATTGCGGTTGCCGCACGATTGAAGAATTGCGCCGCCGTGCGGTGTTTGTCGAGATTACCAATGCCGGCATGCGCGAATCGCATGTTCACGATGTACGGATCACGAAGGAGGCACCCAATTATCGGGTGGAGTAGCGTGGCGTCGGCGGCCGCGTCTTCTTGTCGTTACGCAGCGTCCTAGCGCTTTTTCATGCAGCACGACCGCATCCTCATTCTCGATTTTGGCTCCCAGCTCACGCAGCTGATCGCGCGGCGCGTGCGCGAGGCAGCGGTGTACTGCGAGATCCATCCCTGTGATATGAGCGAGAAGGACATTCGCGCCTTCGCACCGCGCGGTGTCATCTTGTCCGGTAGCTACCAGTCCACCTACGAACAGGACACCGATAAGGCTCCCCCAGTAGTCTTTGAACTCGGCGTTCCGCTGTTGGGGATCTGTTATGGAATGCAGACCATGGCCCAACAGCTGGGGGGACGGGTGCACTTGGGTGCGAAGCGCGAATTCGGATTCGCTCAGGTGCGTGCGCGCGGGCACACGCGATTGCTTGAGGGCCTTCAAGATGCCACTGGCCCGCAGGGCGAGGGCCTTCTCGATGTTTGGATGAGCCACGGCGACAAAGTCGAACAGATGCCACCGGGCTTTGCGCTAATGGCTTCGACCGACAGCTGCCCGATCGCGGGCATGGCCGATGAGTCACGGCGCTTTTACGGTGTGCAGTTCCACCCGGAAGTAACCCATACTCGCCAAGGTCAAGCGATCCTCAGCCGCTTCGTTCGCCAGATCTGCGGCTGTCGGGGCGATTGGAACATGCCCGACTATGTCAGCGAGGCAGTGAGACAGATCCGTGAACAGGTGGGCACCGACGAAGTCATTTTGGGCCTTTCTGGAGGCGTGGACTCCTCGGTCGCCGCAGTTTTGATTCATCGGGCCATCGGCCGACAGCTCACCTGCGTCTTTGTCGATAACGGGCTCCTGCGCTTGGGAGAGGCGCAGCAGGTAATAGAGACGTTCGAGCAGCACTTGGGCCTACATCTGGTGCACGTAGACGCTTCGGAGCGTTTCCTTAGCAAGCTTGCGGGGGTGACCGACCCGGAGGCTAAGAGAAAAATTATCGGCCGCGAATTTGTGGAAGTGTTCCAGCAAGAGGCCGCCAAATGTGCCAAGGCGAAATGGCTTGCGCAAGGCACGATTTACCCTGACGTTATCGAGTCCGCAGGTGCGAAGTCGAAAAAGGCCATTACGATCAAGTCCCACCACAACGTCGGGGGTCTGCCCGAGTCGCTGCACCTTAAGCTGCTCGAACCGCTGCGGGAGCTATTCAAAGACGAAGTGCGCGCGCTGGGACTTGCCTTGGGCTTGCCGGCTGATCTGGTGCATCGTCATCCCTTCCCCGGCCCTGGACTTGGGGTAAGGATTTTGGGTGAAGTAAAACGCGAATACGCCGATTTGCTGCGTCGTGCGGACGCGATATTCATCGACGAGTTGCGCGCAAGCGGCTGGTACGACCGCACGAGCCAAGCCTTCGCGGTGTTTTTGCCCGTGCGCAGCGTCGGCGTTATGGGCGATGGACGCACCTACGATTGGGTCGTTGCGCTGCGCGCCGTTCAGACGCAGGACTTCATGACGGCCCATTGGGCGCCGCTACCCCACGAGCTACTGGCGCGGGTTTCGAATCGAATCATCAATGAAGTGCGCGGTATCAACCGTGTCGTGTACGACATTTCGGGAAAGCCACCGGCAACGATCGAGTGGGAGTAAGGGTCTTTCGAGATCTATCGAAGCCTATCGGGGAATAGCGATTCCGCGGCGTTGTTTGCATCGATCAAGCAGGTAATCGAGCGAGGCGGAGGCTCTGCGTCCACCCGGAGGTCGGAAACCGAGGGGTCGATGCGCTAAAGAGTCGGCGTCCGCCCGGCGGGCGAGTGTCGCGGTCGCGTCTGTGGCCGCGGAGAGCGACGGCGCCGATACCCCTTTCGGGTAGTCATATAGCTCCCCGTCGGGTTAGTGCCTCAACGCGGCGGGATAGGCGATGATTCCGGCGCACCGGACCGCGCTCTGACGGCGATGAAGCTACGAGGACGCTGCCAAGATCGGCTCGTGGCTGAGGCCACCTACGGCGTGTTCGTTCACGAGGCGCTGCAGTCAGTTAGAAACCTAGGACATCCCAGTCGAAGTCAGGACGCGCGCACGCAGACGGACCCCGGAACAGCCGATTTCAAAGGATCCACACGATGCCTTTCGCCCGTTTCCTCCAACCTCTTTTGCTTGTTGCGTTTGGCGTCTGGCTGACCTCGCCCGCGATAGCAGAGGACCGTGAAGCACAGCGTTCCGGTATTTTCGAACGGATCCTCGAGTCGTCCGGATCGCTCGACGAAACCATCGCCACGTTGGAGGACGCGCTGCTGAGGCCGACCGGTGCGGGCACGGCGGAAGCAGCGAGCAAGATAGGGTAGGGCACTGACACACAATCTGAAAAGGCGAACTTCTTGATGGACATTCCGCCACGCGACGGCGATGGTTATCTGCTGGACATGAACGCTTGGACACCCGACATCGGGCGCGCAATGGCCGAGGCGGACAGCTATTTGCTCGACGATGCGAAGTGGGCGCATATCATGAAAGCACGCGAATATTTCGAGGAGAGTGGCAGCGTCCCGCCGATTCGGATATTTGCAAAGTATGTTGGTGAGGACAAGAAGGATCTATTTGATCTTTGGGCGACCGGCCCGATGAAGCCGATCACAAAGTACGGTGGGCTGCCAAAGCCTACGGGTTGCGTCTGATCTACCGAGAATAGGGCGCAGGAGGAGCAAATTCCATGCTGAGCGTCAATCCGTTCGCCGTTGCGGGCGAGTCGCTGCCTGCCGGGTTCCTGCAGTGGTTCTTGGTGGTGATGGCCCTGGCTGTGGTGGCCGGGACGCTGCTCGACATGGTCCACAAGGGCAGCGCGAGGTATTTCTTCGCCAACATGCGCAAGTCGAAGGACAAGGGCCGCGAGATCGGGGGCGGTGAGCTGGCCTCGATCGCCGTGCAGACCGTGGTAGTCGACGTGCTCGCCTCGGGCGAGTTCTGTAACCAGAAACGCCGGGTGGCGCACCTACTCGGCATGTACGGGTTCGTCCTCTACGTGGTGGCCACGGCGGTCATGGTGTTCGGCTACCCCACCGGCGCCACGCCCACGCCGGCGATCTGGCCGGCGCTGTGGTGGATCGGCGCCCTGATGGTGCTATTGGGCGGCTACTGGTTCTGGTTCTTCATCCGCGTGGACGTCGCCGCGGAAGGTCAGTCGCCCTTCCGCCTGGCGAAGGCGGACCTCTTCGTCCTGTCACTGCTCGCGAGCGTGACGCTCGGGGTCGTCTGGGCCGCCACGGGCGGCGGCGTGGGTCTGCTCTTCTGGCTCTACATCATCGCGACCATCGTGCTCTTCGGCGGGGTGCCGTGGTCGAAGTTCGCCCACATGTTCTTCAAGCCGGCGGCAGCCTTCGAGAAACGGGTATCCAGGGCCAACGGCACGGCCGAGAATCTGCCAACGCAGACCCGTGACGATCCCGAGCAACAAAAGCGACACTCCATGGAACTGCTGCGAGACGCTCCGATGGACATGGGACTCGGCATCAAGCGCGAGGCGCCCCGCCACTATTAGAAAACAGGCAGCAACTTCAATAGGAACAGCTCAAAGAGCCGACTCATGCCTACCTTCGTTTACATGACGAGGTGCGACGGATGCGGACACTGCGTCGACATCTGTCCCTCGGACATCATGCACATCGACCCAACCTATCGCCGGGCCTACAACATCGAGCCGAACATGTGCTGGGAGTGCTATTCGTGCGTGAAGGCTTGCCCTCAGCATGCGATCGATGTGCGCGGATACGCCGATTTCGCCCCGCTCGGTCACAGCGTTCGTGTCGATCGCGACGAACGCAAAGGCACGATCGCCTGGAGGATCAAGTTCCGGGACGGCACGGAGAAGAACTTCCTGTCGCCTATCACCACGAAGCCCTGGGGCACGGCGATCCCAAAGCTCGCCAATGTTCCCGCGCCCAGCAAGGAAATGCGCGACGGCCAGCTCTTGTACAACGAGCCGAAATATATCCGCCTGGATGACGGCGGTCTGCGTACGCTCAAGGACGCTGGCCTTAAGCTGAAGAAAGGCGTGTACTACTGATGACCTACAACACGATCATCGAAGACGGCATCGATATTCTGGTCGTCGGCGCAGGCCTCGGCGGCACGGGTGCCGCATGGGAAGCCAGGTTCTGGGGTCGGGACAAGAAGATCGTCATTGCCGAGAAGGCCAATATCGATCGCTCCGGCGCGGTCGCCATGGGCCTGTACGCCATCAACTGTTACATGGGCACCCGCTGGGGCGAAAATAACCCCGAAGACCATGTCCGCTACGCTCGCATCGACCTGATGGGGCTGGTGCGGGAAGACCTGCTGTTCGACATGGCCCGTCACGTGGACTCCAGCGTGCATCAGTTCGAAGAGTGGGGCCTGCCGATCATGAAGAACCCGAAAACCGGGCGCTACCTGCGTGAAGGGCGCTGGCAGATCATGATCCACGGCGAGTCGTACAAACCCATCGTGGCCGAGGCCGCCAAGAAATCGGCGGACAAGGTCTTCAACCGCGTCTGTGTCACGCACTTGCTGATGGATGAAAGCAAGCCGAACCGGGTTGCCGGTGCCGTCGGCTTCAACGTCCGGACCGGCAACTACCACGTCTTCAAGTCGAAGACCGTGATCTGCGGCGCGGGCGGCGCCTCCAACATCTTCAAGCCGCGTTCAACGGGCGAAGGTGCCGGCCGCACCTGGTATGCGCCCTGGTCGTCCGCGTCCGCCTACGGGCTCATGATCGACGTCGGCGCGAAGATGACGCAGATGGAAAACCGGATCGTCCTGGCGCGCTTCAAGGACGGTTATGGGCCGGTCGGCGCCTACTTCCTGCACCTGAAGACGTATACGCAAAACGCTTTGGGCGAAGAGTACGAATCAAAGTGGTGGCCGGAGCTGCAGCAAATGGTCGGCAAGGAGTATCTCGATCCGGAAGCTTCGCACCTGACCCATCGGCCCATCCCGACCTGCTTGCGTAACCACGCATTGACCAGCGAAGTGAAAGCCGGCCGCGGCCCTATCCACATGGTGACTATGCAGGCCTTCCAGGATCCTCACCTGGAAGAAGTCGGTTGGGAAAACTTCCTCGGCATGACCGTGGGCCAGGCAGTCCTGTGGGCCGCCACCGACGTGGATCCCAAGAACGAGAATCCCGAGTTGACCACGTCCGAGCCTTACGTCATGGGCTCGCACGCGACGTGCTCGGGCGCCTGGTGCTCGGGTCCTGAGGACGTCTCCCCGCCCGACTATTTCTGGGGCTACAACCGCATGACGACGGTCGAAGGCCTGTTCGGCGCGGGTGATGCGGTCGGCGGCACGCCGCACGCCTTCTCATCCGGCTCCTTCACGGAAGGCCGTCTCGCTGCGAAGGCCGCTTGCAAGTACATCGACGACGGAAAGGCCGACGGCATCGTCGTATCCGATGCGCAGATCACGCGCCGCAGGAAAGAGATCTACAAGCCCCTGGAGCATTACAGGATCTACCGCAATGCGGTCGTGGCGGGCACCGTCAACCCGCACTACATCAACCCGCAACAAGGACTGGACCGCCTGCAGAAACTCATGGACGAGTATTGCGGTGGCTATACCGTCGGTTACATGACGAACGAGAAGCTCCTGAACATCTGCCTCAAGAAGCTCAAGATCATGGAGGAAGATCTCGAGAGCCTGGCCGCGAAGGACCTTCACGAGTTGCTGCGCGCGTGGGAGCTGAAGCACCGTCACCGGGCTGCGGAGTGCGTCACGCAACACACGCTGTTCCGTAAGGAGACGCGCTGGCCGGGCTACTACTACAGAGGCGATGTCATGAAGGTCGACGACGAGAACTGGCACGTGTTGACCGTTTCACGTCGCGATCCGGAAACCGGCGAATACACCATGGAGAAGGCGCCCTGCTACCACCTGGTTGCGGACGACGAGGTGACAGCAAGCAGCCTAACGCCGGCCCAGAAGCTCTCCACTTGAACATTATCGAAAGAACCGACGAGGAGATACGCGCCTTGGCCGATCCCCTGTGGCGCGATCTCCTCAAGTATTCCAACGAAGGCAAGTATGGGGAGTTCGTCAAGAGATTTGCGAAATCGCTGGCACTCGCCATGAATCAAGTCGTGGTGAATCACCAGTTCGCCAACAGCGAGCTGGCCAGGAACCTGTCTGAAAATGCCGACTATCTTGGCATCATCCGCCGCGGCGAACACGTGACGGTTCTTTACCGGCAACGGAGCACCAAGAAGCCGGGCGAATGGCTCGGCAGGCTCGTCCTCGGCTACGAAGATGGCGAGGTTCGGATTTTTGCGGCGTCCATCTTCTGAGCAGCAGGCCCGGATTCGACATGAGTGAGGCCATCCAGGACGGCAAGTTCGTCGAGCTCATCTACAGGGTCACCGACAGGAAATCGGGGCACGTCCTGACCGGCGTCGAATTCCCGTTGGGGTACATTCACGGACACAATGAAATCTTGGCCCCTTCCGTCCACAAGGCGCTGGAGGGCAGGTGCGCCGGCGATGTGATCGAAGTGCCGATCGATGGCAATCGCATCTTCGGCCCGAGAGACGAGTCGCTGGTCTTTACCGATCACCTCGAGAACGTCCCCGAGGAGTATCGGCAGATCGGCGTCTCCATCCTGATGGAAAACGACAGGGGCCAGACCCGCAGCTTCATCGTGACGCGGTTGGACGACGAGACGCTGACGGTCGACGGCAACAATCCGCTTTGCGGCAGGGAGGTCGTCTTCAGGCTCGAGGTACTGACCGTGCGCGACGCAACCGACGAAGAGATGAAAGCCGGCGGGGCGATCGGCGCGGGGCCCAACATCGACCCGTCGATAATGAGCCCGGTTTGAGCGGCAGTGGCGAATGGCATCCGACGCCCCGTCTTTGTTGCCTGGGCTTGCAATCCTGACTTCACGAAAAAAGGGGTGACCTATGAGCGAGCAAAAACCAATTACCAAGGTTCCTGACGGCCAGACGCGCTTTTATACGACGCGTCAGATGGCGCCGAACGCAAAGGGGTTTGTCGGCTACGAAACCGTCTGGAAGCCGTTCCAGAAGGAAGTCGAATACAAGGCGCCAAAGACGCCGTAGGGGCCATACCCAGGCGCAGGTGCGCATCCCCTCGAGAACGCTTTATCACGTGGCGGCCGTTGAACGTCCCTGGGCGGACGGCGCCAGCAGTCGGTCAGGGCACCGCCGCTTGTGACGGGGCGGACACGACCCGCAGATGGACGCGGCAGCGCTTCGGGCGCGTATCGCCGAGGTTCCCGCCAAAGGCCGGGGCGCGCGCCTTCGAGCTGACGCATACCAATGTGGGGGCCGCCCATTTTCCCCGACCGGAACACCGATCCAGCAATCTGACGATCGAACTGGCGGCGCCCAGGACCGCCGGCCGAGCATGACGATGTGCGAGCTTCTCGGCATCAGCAGCAGCCAGACGAGCTCCAGACTGTGCCGATCGCTTTCCTCATCTACTAGGCGCCGACCTGGGAGTGAATCGCCGCGGCCAACGTCTTTTTAGGGGTAAACCGGGCCTTCGCTTGGACGATGACGGTCACGAACAAGGTTGATGTCACGCGCGCCGAGCCACGCGGGTTCGCCACCGGGGTGAACGAGTTTGCCGGGTACGGGGCAGCGGGCGGGCGCAAGCTGCATACTTGAGACGGCGGAACCAGGAGATGCCGAACATCTGATCGCCGTGCCGAGCGTGACGGTAAGAAAGAGAACGGAAAAGCAATGTGCGACGATCACTTGGCCGGTTTGATGCTGCGGTTCGCCTGGCATCCGTCCCAAGCCACGGCGGTTTCCGAAAGCGCGTTCAGGAGGGGCCCAGGAGTCGATGGACCTCGATAGGACTCGAAAGGCGGGTTTTGCGAAGCTGCCCGGAAACCCGCGCTAATGCTGATGCCCGACGATCTGACGGGAAAACTGACGGTATGCATGCGCGGTGTGAATCAAAGTTCTATGCGAGTTAGCGGCTTACCGAAGCCGTTGACGATCAAGTGGTAGTAAGAGGCCGGCAATGTGGGCTTCCCAACGGGTTGGTTAAAAGCACTCTTTGGCCACGCCTGCGCTGACCGAGACGGCGCACGCTTGATGTGCCAAGGGTATTTCGTTCGAGCGGCGTAACGCGTCAAGGTTGCGGCCCCGGAACGGTCACTGCAGACTCGTAGCGCTGCACGCTAGAAGTGGCCGCCATAAAAATACACCCCAAGTCCGATTGTGAAGATCCAATCGCCCCACAATCCGTGCTCGAGCGAGACCAACGGCAACGAGCGCGTATTGGCGTAGGTGTAGGCAAACCGCAGCCCGCCGGCGAGCGATAATGCGGGCGCCAGAGGATTGCCCAGCTGCAAATGCGCCAGTGCAAAGGAACCGGCGCTTACGAGAATCATTGCCCGGCTAGCCGAAAACAGCGTCCGGTAGCGATGAAAAATGAAAACCCGGAAGATCAACTCCTGTGCGGCGGCGGAAGTTAAGGGGTAAAGAAAAACAATCGCAAGCCATAGGAGCGGATGCTCACGAGCGAAGGCGAAAA
>Ga0187780_10004696_pt1 | contig 10218 bp, 9 predicted proteins | sample 1015_Q2_SP10_20__FD_132429 | JGI IMG/M metagenome (GOLD analysis project Ga0187780, IMG submission 132429) | Tropical peat soil microbial communities from peatlands in Department of Meta, Colombia - 1015_Q2_SP10_20_MG | ecosystem: Environmental > Terrestrial > Soil > Wetlands > Peat | place...
ATCGCCGTGTCCTTCGCCATTGCCGCCTATCAAGACGTCAGGGAGAGAGCGGTCAACGACCTTGTGTGGATACCCGCGGTAGCTGGAACGGCCCTCGTGTTCTACTCTCTCGCCACGACGGGGCACTACGCCGACCTGGAGTTTGACGTAGTGAGGACTCTCCTCATCGGGGGAATGGCGTTCGTCATGGTCTACTTCGGGATGCTGGGCGAGGCCGACCTGATAGCGCTGGTCTTCTTCGCGGCGGATCCGTACGCGTTAGGCGTCTTCTTCGCACTCATCGGGGCGGTGATAGTTCTCGTCCCTCACCTCGCATACGTCATGTCGACAGGGGAGGGGAGAGGAAGCCACTTGATCCCGGTCTCGAAGTTCCTGAGGGAGCAGAAGTGGATTCCAAAGGCCACCATGTTGGACGGCGTCAGACACGAGGTGGACAGCGACGTCAACAAGGCCAGAGAAGAGGTGGAAGGCCTGCAGAAGGAGGGGATGCAGGTGGAGGTTGTCTACGGCGTGCCCGACGTGCTTTACTTCGGGCTCGGGTACATCCTCTACATCGCTTACCTCGTCTTGTTCAACTACCCCCTCTTCAGCTCACTCCCCTAGGATTCCGCCCCGGAGTTAGGTTAAATCCCTAAGGCGGAGAGCGTTGCGCGCAAATGGTGTTCGTAGTACTGGAGGGATTCTCTGGCACCGGGAAGACATCCCTCGCGATGGGGCTGGAGAGGCGGGGTTGGCTCAGGCTACAGGAGTCGGCGCACGCGGTTCCCAAGGAGGTGCCCGTCGCCGAGCGGGCGGACACGGCGGCCGACTTCAGCCTTCTCGGGGCGACAATGACGTACAGCTCGATAATCACGAAGCTAAGGGGGACGAGGAACATAGTCTCTGAAGGGTATCTCCTCGGAGACCTCGCCTACGCGAAAATTAGGTATGAGCTGAAGAAGAGCGATGCATACCCGTCGATGGTCACGATGGTCAAGCGAATTCTGCAGGAGCCTGCCATGAGGCCCGATCTCTACATCCTCCTGAAGGCGGGGGAGGAGACCATCGATATCAGGCAGAGGAGCAAGGACGAAAGAGAGAGGAACCCCACGGAGTTCTTCAGGACGAGGTATTACACGGCCCTCGAAGAAATTCACGTCGAGGTGAAGGAGAAGAACATGGAGGTGGTTGAGACAGACTCCGACATCGACGCGACACTTCAGGAGATTCTTCGGATACTCGCTAGACGCAAAGTGATAGCAGAGTGAAGCCCGAAGAGTGGGAGAAGCTCCTGCTCGGTGCCACCGAGAGGGTAAGGGGCAAAATCTCCATCCTTGCCCGAAGAGAGGAAAGAGGGAGGTCAGTAGGAATAGGGGCTTCGGGGGACAGGACACTGCTGGCGGACAAGGTGGCCGAGGACGAACTGATGAAGGCGCTTCTCAGCGTGACGGGAACTAAGGTCCTCAGCGAAGAAGCTGGTCTCCAGGGAGACCCGGACAGCAGCACGTTGGCGGTCGTCGATCCACTCGACGGGTCTTCGAACTTCGCCAGGGGCATACCGTTCTACTGCACCTCCGTTGCAGTGGTTGAAGGGGACTCTTTCGAAGACGTCAAAGTCGGAGTGGTCAGGGACCTGGTGACGGGAGATGTCTATCATGCCGTGAGGGGAAGGGGAGCGAAGAGAAACGGGGTCCGCGTGCATGCCAGCCGGGTCAATGATGTCTCGCGAGCGGTCCTTGGGATAGACATCAGCAGGGGGAGATCGGAGCTCATTGCGAGGTTGGCCCCCCTGATCAGCGTTGCCAGCCGTCAGGTCCACTTCGGAGCGAACGCGCTCGAGCTCAGTTACCTAGCAGACGGGACCATAGACGCTTTCATCGACATGAGGGGAAAGATCAGGATAGTAGACCTCGCGGCGGCCTACCTTGTGGCTGCCGAGTCGGGGGCGGAGATAACCGACCCGCGGGGGAACGAACTCGGGGCGGTGTTCGACCTGAAGCACAGGCTAAGCTTCGTCGCCTCGGCAAACGTGCACCTTCACAAAGAGATATTGCGGCTGTGCAGGCCCACGGGCCAAGGGGGGAGCTAGCGAGGATGAAGGTGTCCATAATCCTAGGGACCAGGCCTCAGATCATCAAAAGCGCGCCCGTGTACGCAGCGTTCCGCAGGCGCGGCGTGGAGTGCGAAATCGTGAACACAGGGCAGCACTACGACTATGAAATGAATAGGCAGTTCTTCACGGAGCTCGAGCTCCCTGCACCAGCTGCGGACCTCAACGTCGGGGCGGGTACCCCGAGCCAGCAAGTGTCTGACATAATCGCCGGTCTGGGCGAGCTGTTCGTGAAGGCCCGGCCCGAAATAGCAATCGTACCGGGGGACACCAACTCCGCGCTGGCGGCAGGAATCGCCTGCGTCAAGTCAGGGGTGCCGGTTGCCCATCTCGAGTCCGGATGCAGGTCTGGAGACTCCCGAATGGCTGAGGAGGTCAATCGTCGCCTGCTTGACCACATGTCTCACCTCTTGCTCTGCCCCACGTCGAGGTGCGTCGCGAACGTGGAGCGGGAGCGCGTGCTCGCAGACTGTGTCGTCAACGTTGGAGACACGATGTACGATTCGCTGCTGAAGCTGGCGCCCAAGGCAAGGGCGTCCGACCCCGCTCATGGGCTTGGATACGGTCATGGGGAGTACGTCTTCATGACGCTCCACAGAGCGGAAACGGTGGACGATTCCATGGCTCTGCGGAGAGTGTTGGGCGCGGCGGGGAACCTCCCTCTTCCTGTTGCGTTCAGCGTCCACCCCAGGACGAGGGCGCGTCTCAAGGAGTTCGGGATTCTCCCGCCCCCGAACCTGAAGCTGATGGAGCCGCTTCCATATATCGAGGCCCTAGGGATGGTGTCCGGATCCCGGCTGGTCATCACAGATTCGGGAGGTCTCCAGAAAGAGGCATTCTGGCTGGGCAAGCCGTCCCTCATAACAAGAGAGACGACCGAGTGGGGGGAGATAGTCAGGGCCGGAGCGGCCATTCTGGTTGGGACCGACCCAAAGAGAATCGAAAGGGGGTACGCGAAACTGCAGAAGGTGGACGCAGCAAGGTTCAGGTCGGCCAAGCGAATCTTCGGATCCGGGAACGCCTCTGCGAAGGTCGTCAAGGCAGTCGTGGGATACCTCAGGAGACTCGGACGAGACTGAGAATGGAACACCCCCAAGCCGCCCAGAAGAAGAGGATTCTGATGCTCCTCACGAACCCCTCACCTTCGATCAGAGGCCTCTGAAAGAAGCCCGCTCCGTCTGCGCAGCCGACGCCTACGACAGGATTATCTCTACTTCTTGAGCAGCCCCAGGTATATCTCGTCCCACCTTGATGCAACCGATTTCGCATCGTGCTCAGCGGGGAGGCCCTCGATGATTTTCCCCTCCCAGGTGACGACCTTGCAGCCGCACGCCAGGGCCTCCAAGGCCGCCTTTCCCACCGAACGGGCGACGGCGTGTTCGGGCGGCTTCCGCATGTCTATGTAGTAGTCGTATTTGGATAGCGTCTGAGGCATCTGCTCGTATCTGACGCTCCACCTTTCCAGCATGACGAGGTTCAAACCAAGCTTCTTTGCGATCGCCTCCGCGTCCGCATCCATGCCGTACCTGAAGGAGACGGCCGAGTCCGGTTCACGCCTTCCCTGCAGGGGTCTGAAGAGGTCGGTATCGACTGGGTTGGGGACGAACACCGCACTCGGCGGCGCCCCCTCGAGCAGGTTCGGAGTGGAGACGGCGATGTACTCTGCTTTGTTCCAACGCGCTTCCTTCTCCCGCCACCTCCCCTCGATGTCCGTGCCGTGATAGTGCATGACCACTGGCTTCGAATAGAGCCGCTTGAGCCAGGGAACGACCCTGTCGAGGGAGTGGACATGGACGAGATCCGCCGACCGGGCCATCCACAGTGCCCTGGCGAAGAAGCGCACGGCCCCGTCTGGATAGGCAGTGCCATAGGTTGTCAGAGCGACCCTGTCCGCCGCCTTGCGTGTTATCACAGTGCTGCTTGTGCCGTACTGGTTGTCGGTGAACTTCGCGATGACGCTGGCGACCCCGGCTGTGTTCCAGACGTGGAGGATTCGAGTGCTCAACCTCGTGAGCGGCAACGTCGGCTGGCTAAAGGCTTCCGAGGGAGCTAAAAACGCTGAAGAATGGAGAGAGGACGCGGAGTGAACGGAGCAAGGATGCCCATCTGAGTTGACTTCTAGCTTCGGACTCAAGTCGACGGGCCTTGTCGTCTTCTCAGGACGCTTGGTAAGCGCCGTGACAGGAATCATTTTCCTCTTCATGTTGGCGACTAGGCTGGGAACCTCGGGCTACGGGACGGTGGAGGTCATTGTGACCATCCTGACGTTCGCGTCCTTCCCGGTGGGGACCGTCGCCTACTGGGTGACCCGGGACGTCGCGAGAGGAAAGATGGTCGGCAGGACGGCGATGATCACGTCCGTGTTGCTCAGTGGGCTAGGGATCTTCATTTACTTCGCCTTCACAGTCTTCACCTACTCCACCATTGCAGCTTCGCTTGTCCCCTTTTTGCTTGGCGTGCTGTTGGTCCCGCTTTCCTATTGGGGAGGAGCTACCAGCGCGATCGTCACCGGTTATCGACCCTCAGCGTATGGATATTCGATAGTGGTGTCAGAGCTTGCGAAGCTTGGTGTAGCCTATGAAGCGCTGTATGTCTACAGGCTTGGGATAAACGGCGCGATTCTTGCGCTGCTCACCTCCTACCTTGTCCAGTCGACCGCGGGCTCATATCTCGTGAGGGTCACCACGGAGAATCGGTTCGACCCAGCCGAGGTCAGGCGTTGGACGAGGCTTTCTTGGCTCCCTGCCCTCAGCTATCTCCCTTCCTCCCTGGCAGTGGCGGACACCCTCATGGTCGCCCTGATCGTCCGCGGGACCGCCGTCGTCGGCACCTACCAGGTGGCTTTCACCGTTGCGGCGGTTGTCACATACGCGACGAGCCTGATATTCGCAATGTATCCTCTGCTGCTTCGGGGAGGGGATAGACGGCTCCCGGCGGTAAGCCTGGAGTACTCGATGCTGTTCGCCCTCCCAATGGCTGCGGGGTGCATCGCCCTGGCGGGCCCGATTCTGTTCCAGTTTGGGCCGAACGCCCTTCTCGGGAGCTTCGGTTTCGCCATCCTCGCTTTCATGTTCCTCTTCAACAACATCTCCCTGCTTCTGGACCAGACGTTGATGGGGACGGAGGAGGTGGACGTGGGCGAGACGCCGAGCTTATGGAGATTGGTCAGGAGCAACCTTCTCTTCGTCCCGATAGTGAACATCGCATATGGGATTTCGTACCTTGCAGCACTTTTTGTAGCCGTCTCCTACTCATCATATGCTGGCTTTGGGGTGTCAGCTGAGGTGGCGACCTGGGCAACGGTCCAGCTGGTCGCGACCTTTGTTTTCGTGCTCGTCAAGGCAAGAAGGGCAAGGAGGGTGGCATACCTGATACCCAGTATCAGCTTCGTCTACTATCTGGCTTCAGCCTGCATCATGGCTGTGGCAGTATACGAGGCGGCCCCCTACTTCGCCATGGAGACGCTGAGGACGGCGACCAATGTAGGTCACCTGGTTGTACTTGTGGCTTTGGGGGCTGGCTTGTACTTCGGGTTGGTCTATGCCCTGGACTCCAAGTTCAGGGGTATGGCGCGCTCGGTCCTTCGGCGGTTCTAGTCCGTCCGAGGTAGCCTATTCACTCTTTGGGGGTGCAGGCGTTCCGGTCTCCGTCGCAGGTTTCTCCGGCGCCATCTCCGGGATGTCCGTTATTGGCTCTGGGGGCGGCGTGGTCGCCATGGTGTACCCGATCCAGGCGAGTATCGCCAGAAGTACAAGGACCGCGAGAAACGCCGTTATCTCGAGGACCTGCAGCGGCCACCAGTAGATGAGAAGGCCGTAGACGATTATTCCGAGAACGCTCCCGACCAGAATGCCTCCGCCGATAGCTCTGTCGTTGGCCATGAAACAGATTGCCGGCCGGGGACGCAGATATAACGGTTTTGCGTTGGTGTGAGACTAGGACAGAAGCCGTTCCGCAATGGCGGGCGTCCCTCTCGTGTTCAGGTAGACTCCGGGAAATCCCTGGTCTCGGAGCGCCATGACCACCCCCCTCTCTGCCTCGAGCAGGGCCTGCTCTCCGTTCCTTGCTGCGTCATGGAGACTCTTCGGGAGCCGCCACCCGAAGTATGCTTCGCACTCCCTGACGTCCTTCAGATCACGGAACGGAAACACGTTGAGGAGGACACTGTCCTTCAGCTTAGCCCTTCGGAGGAGCTCAGCGTGCCCGGCCAGCACCTCCACACCCGTGGTCGGGGGCTGCGCCAGAAGAAAATCCGCGCCCGCCTTGAGCCTTTCCCTGGCCCTGACAACCTCTCCAAGGTTTGCGAGTCGGTCGACGTTTACAGGGGCAAGGAACCTGGTCGCCGCTCTAGCCCTTGTGCGGAGAAGGGCGGCTTCTTGTATCACTTCTGCAAGGCTCCGGAAATCCCTCACATTCGCCGCACCAGCGGCAGCCGGATAGGCATCTCCCCAGGCGAGCATCAGATAGTCGAGCTCCAAGGCCAGCCCCGTCAGCACGTTCGAGAGGAACTGGGGGCGGTTGAGGTCGCGGGCGACCAGGACAGGGGCGACCTCCACCCTGAGTCTCTCCTTCAGAAGTGCGGCCGCCTGAAGGGCCGAGAACTTCAGCAGCTTCGTGTTCTTGACGTCTGCGACGAGAAGAACGTCGGCATAGGGTCTCGCCCTCCTGGCGTCATCGAGAAAGCGCTCCAAGCGGCGCTCGAAGTCGATGCGATCCTCCCTCCTTCTGGAGTACGAAAACAGCGGGGGGAAGACCTCGACCATGCGGACGAAGCCCATCCTGTCTACGCCCTTTGCCTGATTATGAACCACGACCCGAGGGACTTCGCGCAGAGTTCCCCGTCGGCGTCCCTGACCTCCCCCTCGACCACTATGACGCTGTTACCTGCCCTCACCACCCTCCCTACCACCCTGAACGGGCCCTTCTTCAGGGGCCGGAGGAAATTGACAGAGAGCCCCATCGTGAGCTGGTCCGTCCCAGGGTTGACGCTCATCGCCGCCATGCCTGAGGCGTTGTCGAGGGAATACATGACTATGCCACCATGAACCATCCCGCCCCGCCTCGTCACGGCCTTGCTGTACGGAAAGCTCAGCTCGACCCGGCCGCTGCGAACCTTCACGACCTTGAACCCCACGATCGTGAAAAGGTCGCTGTCGACTGCCATGGCCCTCTCCAGCTCCGCTTCGATGTCCACCCCCTGCTTCCTCCCCAGGGCGAAAAGTTTCCTGAAGCTCCCGACCTCCTTGAGGAGCTCGTCGAAGCTCATCGAGGGGAAGGCGATCTTGATGGCTGTTTAACCGTTGCAGATTCGCCCTTATCTGAGCGAGGGGTTGACGTCGCGATGATGCAAGGAGAGCCAGTAGTTCAGGCCATTTAGTTTCAGAGACCTCCACAGACGATTGCGATCAGAATCGGTCATGGTTCATAAGCTGAAGTCTGATTCACGGAAATTGCGATGGTTTCTGACGCCGCGCGTGACGAAGGAAGTCTCCCCTCACCTAATCAGAATCCTCAGTCTGACAAGCGGTGCCGCTGGCGACGAAATGACGAAGACGTCCAGAGGTGGGCGACACTCTTCAAAGGTGGACTCACCATCGTCCACATAGCAGAACGAGAGAGCGTTGACCCAGGCACCGTGAGTCAGCAGTTGCACAGCCTCGGACTCACTGTCACTCAAGGTCACCACATGGTGCAACAGCTGCCTCTGAAGTATTCGCCGCAGTTCGTCGAGCTCGTTGACAAAGGACCCAACGCCGTGCTCGGATTTGTCAAGAACCGCGTATGGGGCATCCAAGCCAGTTCGTCAGGGGAGAATCAACTTCGGAACTTCTGCGAGTTTGTCAGGCTTCACCATCTGGGAGTTGGAGTTAAGGAGATGTCCAGGGTACTCTCAGTTCATCGGTCAACTATCTCACATTGGAGGGACGCCACCGACCAACCATATCTGATCAGGGCCCTGAATGACACATTGCCTCTTGTTCCACGGACGGAGTGGAGAGTGATGCCCATGCACCTTGTTTCAGGCGGAGCCGAACCCTCTGGCTGGATTCAGGTTCCGGAAGCGATTCGCTCCTATAGCGACGTGCTGGATGTCATCAACCAGATTCAGCCGCTCGAGGAAACCTACCGCCGCGCGAGCCCCTTCGGACTGACAAAAACCCAAGTTCAAGCGATGAGACCCGAGTTGTTTGCGTACCAGCTAGGTATCATGGTCGGAGACGCCGGCAAACTGGGTGGTCTGCAACCTCGGTACTCATCGATGAATCTGGACCTTCAACTGACGCAGAAGCAACCAACCAACGAGAGGCTTGGAGAGTTCGTAATGATGTGTGCTAACAGTTTCGGGATACAAATGGAACGCAAGCGGGACAAACAACCATCAGGTGCGACCGCCATGGGAGAACATCCTTCTGCGGCCTTTCGCTGGACTTCGGAGCGGTCCCCTCTGCTAGCATGGATGTTCTCTGTAGGACTCGGACTTAGCTGGGGGGAGACAACAACCACTCACCAGTTACGTATGGACTGGATTCTTGACACGCCGAGATTGTTCCGAGTCCGGTTCGTGCAGGGCGCTGCTGACTCGGATGGTTGTGTCAAGCACACGGTCGAGATCGCTAGTGTGCCGAATTCGCAGTTCTTTGCAAACGTCCTACAGAGCTTGGGAATAACGTCGGCACATTGTGGTTACGAGAAAGGCGAACCATTGAAGACGGTACTCAGTCTCAAACAAGCGGCAAGCCTGCCTATCTTCAACGAGTTCGTCAAGAGCTACCGGTACCAGAAGTTGATGAACCGAACCTAATCCTAGGTCCCCTACTCTTAACGTAACTCTTTCTAACCCACTAGGCGGAATAACTCGGAATGGACCGTAACTAGGCTTTCGCGGCTACTTTCTTCTCTACAGAGCCTTTCTGGGTTATTTCCTGAATGATTCCTGCCGCAACGGTGCTTCCAGAATCACGGAGCGCAAACCTTCCCAACTCAGGATACTCCTTGAATGTCTCGGCCACCAACGGCCTCAATGGCGAAATCTTGACAATAGCTGAGTCCCCCGTCTTCAGAGTCTTCGGTTTCTCCTCCGTTGGCTGCCCAGTCCTCGGGTCTATCTTTGCTATCAATTCGGAGATTGTGGCGGCCGTTTGGCTGGTTGCGAGGTGCAAAACTGGCGTGTAGCCTGCTGCGATCGCCGTCGGGTGGAAGACCACGATGATCTGCGCCCTGAACTCCTTCGCTATGGTTGGAGGATTGTTCGGCGGGCCGAGCACCGACCCTCTCCTGAACTCGCCCTTGGAGACGCCCCTGAGGTTGAACCCTATGTTGTCCCCTGCCATGGCCTCCTGCATCTGGGTGTGGTGCGTCTCGATGGACTTCACCTCTGCGGACAACCCCTCTGGCATGATTACGACGGTGTCCCCGACCTTGATCTTGCCCGTCTCGACCCTCCCCACCGGGACCGTCCCGACGCCAGTGATGGTGTAGACGTCCTGCACGGGGAGCCTGAGAGGCTTTTCGATGGGCTTCGGGGGCTCAACGAACTCGTCAAGCGCCTGGAGCAGGGTCGGACCCTTGTACCAGGGCATGTTGGTGGAGGGCTTGATCAGGTTCTCCCCCGTCCAGCCGGAGACGGGGATGAAGCGGATCTTGGACACGTTGTACCCAACCGTCTTCAGCAGGTTCTCGACGTCCTGTTTCGCCTCGTTGTACCTCGGCTCTGAGTACTTCACCGTCTGGTCGTCCATCTTGTTGATGCAGACGACGAGCTGGGTCACGCCGAGGGTCCTCAGAAGGAAAGCGTGCTCCCTGGCCTGGCCGCCGGCGCCGAGGGCCACGTCCTCCTCCCCCTTCTTCGCGGAGACAACCAACACGGCGGCGTCTGCCTCCGAAGCGCCAGTGATCATGTTCTTGATGAAGTCGCGGTGACCGGGGGCGTCGATGAGCGTGTAGAAGTACTTCGGAGTCTCGAACCTCTGGAAGGCGAGGTCGATGGTCACGCCCCTCTCCCTCTCGTCCTTAAGCTGGTCCAGCACCCAGGCGTACTTGAAAGAGTCCCCCGCGCCAGTCTTCTCCGACTCCTTCGCGAACTCCTCGATCATCCTCTGGTCGACGACGCCGAGGTCGAAGAGGAAGTG
>Ga0187780_10004699_pt1 | contig 10216 bp, 7 predicted proteins | sample 1015_Q2_SP10_20__FD_132429 | JGI IMG/M metagenome (GOLD analysis project Ga0187780, IMG submission 132429) | Tropical peat soil microbial communities from peatlands in Department of Meta, Colombia - 1015_Q2_SP10_20_MG | ecosystem: Environmental > Terrestrial > Soil > Wetlands > Peat | place...
CTCGGATCGTATTCAAAGCGCTCGCCGGCCGCGTCCACGTCCATGCCCTCGAAGCGGGAATCGAGCCGCCCAATGGTCCGCCGCTTGTCGCGCTCGAGCTCTTTGAACCAGCGAAAAGGACTGATGCGCAGGTTGGTCTGTTCGATGTATTTGGGAGTGAGCCCGGTGAAGCGCGCAAGGTCCTGTACAACCTTTTGATGCTCCGCCGGAGAGAGCGTATCGCCCTTTTCGAGCGCCGCGGCATATTCGCCATGTGCGAATTCACGCGCTTGCTGAGCCACTTGGTCGATGGGCAGGTTCTGCAAGTCGGGAGGCAGCAAATGGTGATACCACGCGGTCGTCGTATAAGTCGGCAGGAAAAATTCAGAGCGGTTGTCAGCGCCCCAGTTCGAGAAGGCCACCGCCGACACGAGCGCTATGCCGCTCAAGTAGATTTGATGCCGCTCCTGAAGAACGCCTGCCAGTTCCGCCGATCGCGTCGTGCCATAGCTTTCTCCGATGAGAAACTTTGGAGAGGCCCAGCGGTCATTGCGGTTGATGTATTGGTAGATGAAGTCCGCGAACCAGTTAGCGTCCGCGATGACCCCGTGGAATTGATTGGGAGCCTCGCCGGGCGCGGGGCGGCTGAACCCGGTCGAGATGGCATCAATGAACACGAGATCGGTTGCGTCGAGGAAGGAATCTTCGTTGTCCACCACCGTGTAGGGAGCGGGCATGCCGTGGCCATCTGGCGTCAAAACTACCCGCTTCGGTCCCATTCCCATGTGCGTAAACAGCGACGCGGAACCCGGACCTCCGTTGTACACAAAGCTGACGGGCCGTTTGGCCATGTCTGGCACATTCTCTTTTGTATATGCGACGTAGAACATCGACGCTTTCGGAGTCCCGTCGTCAGCTTTAATGTTATAGGTCGCGGCCGTCGCCGTGTACTTGACCTCCTGACCGCCGATCCGTGCCGAGTGATGCGTCACCGAAGATTTTTCTTCCGGGACTTGCGGGCGCGGCGTCTGCTTCCCCTGCGCGGCTTCCGGTTGCGCTGCTTGCTGTTCCGGCGGCCGCTGTGCGCGTCCCATTTGTGGTGGCTGCTGTGCGGGCGGAATGGTCATTTGCTGTGATCCTGATTCCGCGGGGCGTTGCGGATCGCTCTGGCTCATCGCTGCCGGCGAAGCGAGCAGCGCAAGAACTCCAACGAGAACAAACGGGTTTCTTCTCATTTCACACCTCTCCGTATTCAATTAAGAAATTCTAGGGCAACTCAGGGTTCGTCAAATGCACCAGAAGGTCCCGCCCACTCTGCGGAACCTCTCATTGGACGGACGAAGAGTTTGCGCAGTTTCATTTCCAGGCTTGCACTTCTCTTACGTGCCTTATCTTCGTCCTCTGGCAGATGCGAGTTGGTAAAACGCGAACTCTTTTGGCCTTTTGGCAGGGGGCGTAACGATTTCGTCTTAGTGTAGAACGGCGGCAAGCGTTTTAATCAGCAGCGGTTCCTGCTCAGGGAAAACCGTGCGCAGGTCAAGAATCAGGCGGTCCTCTTCCACGCGAGCGATCACCGAAATCCCGGCCGGGGCGCGCCGCAGCCGTTGCTCCAGCTTCGTCGCCGAATAGCGCGCGCTTGCAATGCGAATCACTTTGCTTGGCAGCGACTGCGTTGGCGTCGATCCTCCACCCGCAAGGGACTCTCCGTCCACAACATCAATTTCCACTTCGCCCAGCGGCAGTTCGGGCCGAAGTTCTCGAATGAAGTCTTCGGCGCGGCGCTTTAATTCCTGCGGCGTCATTCGAATCATGCGCATCGCCGGAATCTCGTCCCATGCCCCACGCAAATATGCCCCCAAAGTTGCCGCCAGCGCTGCAATCGTCAGCTTGTCCACGCGCAATGCGCGGAACAGTGGATGCCGCCGCACGCGCGCAACCAAATCCTTCTTCCCCGCAATGATTCCTGCCTGCGGTCCCCCGAGCAATTTGTCTCCGCTACACGTCACAATCCCGACACCCGCTTCGATGCTTTGCCGCACCGTTGGTTCCGTAATTCCATGCTCCGTCAAATCCACCATGCAGCCTGAGCCTAGGTCTTCGACGAGCGGGATTCCGCTGCGTTGGCTCAACTCCACTAACTCTTCGAGGGTGGGCTTGTCCGTGAATCCCGTTACCTTAAAATTCGACGGATGCACGCGCAGCAGCAATCTCGACTTCTCGCCGACCGCGTTTTCATAATCCGAAAGCCGCGTGCGATTCGTGGTCCCCACTTCGCGCAAAAGCGCTCCGCTTTGTTCCATAATTTCCGGAATCCGAAAGCCGTCCCCGATTTCGATCAATTCGCCGCGCGAAACAATCACTTCGCCGCCCCGCGCAAACGCCGCAAGGGTCACCAAAACCGCCGCAGCGCAGTTGTTCACCACGATCGCCGCTTCTGCTCCCGTCAAACGCGTCAGAAGCTCCGCAACGTGCACGTCGCGCTTTCCCCTGGCACCGGCTTCCAAATCGTATTCGAGGTTGGAATACTGGGTGGCGGTGTGGCGGAATTCTTCGACTACGGGCTCCGTAAGCGGCGCGCGCCCCAGATTCGTATGCAAAATTACGCCGGTCGCATTGATAACCGGCTGCAGCGACCGCGAGAGAATTCGTTCCACCAGGGAGGCGATGCGCTCTTCCAGCGAGGCCTGATTCGAGCCGAGCCCGGAGATTTCCGCGAGAATGGCGGCAGAAGCCTCTCCCGCGATGCGCGCGCGCAAATCGGCAAGCACCGTGCGCGTTACTTCGACCACCAGAGCCCGGTCCACGCGTTTCGCCAGTTCGGCCAGCCGGGGCTGCGCCAGCAATTCGTCCACCGACGGTATCTGCCGCAGAAGCTCCGACTGTTCCGTCGAAATCGCGGGTTTTCTGCCTGTTTCCATGCGAACATTTCAGCATATAGCCGGGCAGCGGGCAATGCCGGGGACTCTTCCGCGCTCAATTACCTGTCCGACCTCTACGCAGAACTCAATCCGGCCCAACTTGACCTGTCTGGCTTGCTCGATTCGAACTTCCGGCAACACCAGCCGTTGACGGCTCACTCCTCTGCTCCTAGCATGGAGCTTTGGGGGCTTCCTTCACGCATGGCGACCATTGACGAAGAGCTGGGCACTCTCGAGCGCGACATCCGCCAGCTCAAGATCGAATACGACCAATATTTCGGCGGCGGCCGCAAGCGTCCGCCCAACGAAATCGAATGGCGCATCGACCTCCTGATCAAACGCTACGCCGAGCGCGGCGGCGAATTGAAATTCGCGCAGCGCTTTCGCTTTAACAACCTTTCCCAGACTTACGCAAAATACAAAGACATCTTCCGGAAGAAACTCGCGCTAAAGGAAGAAGGAAGAACCCAGCGCCACTTCGGAGCGGCAGCGAAAGAAATTGAAGCGGCCCGTGCGAAGGAACACGCGCAGGAAGAAGCGGCGGCAGGGGCGACGGACGGTGGCGCGAAAGCATTTCGTATGACCTGTTCCGAACCCGAACGCGAACCAGAAAAAGTCGAGCAGTTGTACGAAGCGTTTTTGCAAGCGAAACAGCTCGCCGGAGAACACACCGGAAAGCTTTCGCGCTCCAGCTTCAACGAGTTCGTGCTCAAAAAGACCAAAGAATTGCAAAAGCAAAAGAACTGCAAAGACGTGGAATATGTCGTCGAAACCGTCGGTGGCCAGGTCAAATTAAAAGCTCTCGTAAAGTCTTGAAGCCTGCGTCGCGCCTCACGCCTAAGAATTCAGGGTCTTTCAGCAGTATTGAGCCAGGTCTTAACGACCAATCCTCACCAGTTCATTCCTGAACCCTCTCCGGGCACGTTTTCCACATCGGCGCACTTTCGGAATCCGTGCCGCACGCTTACACTGTTGTGTTTTTCTCATTGCGGAGGGCGACATGGCGGTCGAGCGCGCGCTGATCAGCGTGTTTGACAAGACGGGTATCGTGGATTTTGCGAAGCGGCTGGCAGCGCTGAAAATTGAAATTCTTTCGACGGGTGGAACGGCGAAACTGTTGCGCGAAAACGGAATCACTGTGCGCGACGTTTCCGATTTCACAGGTTGGCCGGAAATGCTCGGCGGGCGGGTCAAAACGCTCCACCCCAAAGTCCACGGCGGGCTGCTTTTTCGCCGAAAACATGCCGACGACCGCAAGCAGGCAGCCGAACATGGCATCGCGCCGATCGATCTTGTAGTGGTGAATCTTTATCCGTTCGAAGCGACTGCGGCAAAAGCTGGACTCACCGCGGAAGAGCTTATTGAAAACATCGACATCGGCGGTCCGACCATGCTCCGTTCCGCCGCGAAAAATTTCGAAAGCGTGACGGTGGTCTGCGATCCGGCAGATTATGGGCTGATCGCGTCGGAGCTCGAAAGCTCCGGAACCACCAGCACAACACTTTTCCGGCGAATGGAGCTTGCCAGGAAAGTCTTTGCAACAACGGCTCGCTACGATGGTTTGATTGCCATGGAGATGGAGCGCCTTGGCTTCGATCACAACGGCACTCTGAATCTTACCGAGATGCCAATCTTGCCGGAACGCCTCCATCTGTCCTTGTGCCAACATCAGTCGCTCCGTTATGGGGAGAATCCTCATCAATTTGCGGCGCTCTACGTTCCTGCCGGCAAAGCGCCGGAAGGATTGGCTGGCGCAAAGCAGCTCCAGGGAAAGGAGCTTTCGTATAACAACCTCGTCGATTTGGAAGCCGCGCGCAGCCTCGTCGCGGAGTTCAGAGAGCCGGCTGCGGTCATCATCAAACACAACAATCCCTGTGGTACCGCAGAGCAGGCAACGCTGCGCGATGCATACTTGAAAGCTCTGGCGTGCGATCCCGTATCGGCCTTCGGCGGAGTGCTGGCGTTTAACCGTACAGTGGACGCGGCAACGGCGGAAGAGGTGGCAAAACTTTTTGTCGAATGCATCGTAGCGCCCGGTTTCGACGGCCGAGCAAAGGAAATTCTAGCCACGAAGAAAAATCTACGGTTGCTCGAGCTATCCCCCGGCGGGCTGGACCCTGAACGCGAGCTCCAGCTAAAGAGGATTCTCGGCGGGATGCTTGTGCAGCAGCCGGACCTGGGCGAACTCAACGAACAGGAATTGCGCACGGTGACCAAACGCGCTCCAACGGCAGACGAGATGCGCACGATGCGATTCGCGTGGAAAGTTTCCAAGCACGTGAAATCGAACGCCATCGTGTTCGCGAAAGATGGCGCAACGTTAGGAGTTGGCGCCGGACAAATGAGCCGCGTCGATTCGGTCAAACTCGCAGTGATGAAAGCGCATGTGTCACTAGCGGGAAGCGTCGTGGCTTCCGACGCGTTTTTCCCGTTTCCCGATGGTGTCGAAGAAGCGGCCAAGGCGGGAGCGACGGCGGTCATTCAGCCCGGCGGGTCCGTGCGCGACGCCGATGTGATCGCCGCTGCCGACCGATTGAATCTCGCGATGGTATTCACCGGCATGCGTCACTTCTTGCACTGAGCCCACATCGAACCGCCATCGCTGAGCGGTTGACCCCCAAAACGCTCATTGCTTGCCGATGCGGTCGATTTCTTTCTTCAGGGCTAGTTTGTCGAGGCTGGCGTCTCCCGAGCGGCGTTATCGCAAACCGTAAAAACAAAATTCATTTTTGGAGCGCTAGGCTTGGCGAATTCGTCCCAGCTCTTGCTGCGCAGCTTCGCAACCGGGAGGCGAGCGGCCTCGAGTTGCTTGAGCGCGTAAGGATTTACCTGGCCCGCAGGATGGCTCCCGGCGCTGTAGGCGGTGAAATTCGGCCTGCCTTTGTAGTCGAGGATAGCTTCCGCCATGATCGACCGTGCCGAGTTGCCCGTGCAAAGAAATAGGACGTTGTAGTGCTGGCTCATTGGCCGTTCCTATGCAATTCAGTTGCAGCAGGTCGGCCCGCAACAGGATGATTTTGCCGCGGGTTTCACGCCGCGGATAAAGGCGCTCATAAATTTCCCGTCAATCTGCGGGCCTACGGTCTCGGGGTCCAGCCCGGCAGCCACAAGAAAATCCCTCGCTTCTTCCAGCTTGTAAACCCGCGTGGGTTCCACCTCAATCGATTCGAATCCCGCGCGCGCCAGCTTCTCGCGATATTCCTGCTCCTCAAGCGCCCCTGCGATGCACCCAACCCACAGTTCCATGCTCTTTCGAATATCCGCGGGCACGCTCCCGCGCACCACAACATCCGAAACAGCTAGCCTGCCGCCCGGCTTCAGCACCCGAAACGCTTCCGCCAACACGCGGTCTTTGTCTCCCGAAAGATTGATGACGCAATTCGAAATGATTACATCCACCGTGTTGTCCGCCAGCGGAATATTTTCAATCGCCCCTTTCAGGAATTCCACGTTCTCGACCCCGGCTTTTTTCTGATTCTCCCGCGCCAGCGCGAGCATCTCGTCCGTCATGTCCAGTCCGTACGCTTTGCCAGTTGGCCCCACTCGTCTCGCCGACAGGATCACGTCGATCCCGCCACCCGAGCCAAGATCCAGGACGATTTCTCCGGATTGCAGTTTCGCCAGCGCCGTGGGGTTTCCGCATCCGAGCGAAGCCGCTACCGCTTTTTCCGGCAACGCTCCTTTCTCTGCGTCCGAGTAGAGATCCTTTGTGATCGGGTCGCAGCCGCTTAGTTCCGCGCCTCCCCCGCAGCAGGCCGTCCCGCCGCTCGCCGCACGCTTTGCCGCTTCTCCGTATTTTTGCTGGACTGCTTCCTGGATGTTGGGTTCGCTCATGGGTTCCTCACTTCGAAATTTGAATCACCGACTCTGCCGGCACCGCCCGCGATCGGGTGCAGCATTCCTCGTACAGAAAACTCAGGACTTCGCGCAGCGCGTCCGTGTCCGCCGAATACCAGAGATACGTGCTTTCGCGCCGTACTTTCACCAGCCCTACCTGTTTGAGCTTTTCCAGATGGTGCGAAAGCGTCGAAGCCGGGATCCCAAGCTCCTCCTGAATTTCTCCCGCGACCATCCCGGTCGGGTGCGCCGCCAGCAGCAGGCGCAAAATCTGTAGGCGCGGCTCCGCCCCCAGCGCGGAAAACCGGTCCGCAGACCGCGTAACGAGCAATGGATCAGGCTGCTTCATATTTCGATGATTGCAGAAATATGGAAGCTTGTCAACTCTTCCTCCCGTCCACCCTTTTCCTGTCTCCCCGCATCCCAATTTCGGGGGGCGCCCAAGCTCTGGAAACGGTCCCTTCTTTCGCTTTTGACCGCGTTTCGGCCGCATGGGATAATTTGAGTTTCTGGGGCTACGATGAACCTTCAACGGATCAGCATTCTGGCCGTGTCCATGGGGCTCGCCGCTGTCGCGACCCTCGGGCGGACGCCGCAAAATCCCGACTCGGACAAGCCCGTTTCGCCCGCGCAAAATCAGCAAGTTCCTGCTGACACGAAGACTCCTGCCGCTGATCAAAACACCTCGCGAGCCGATGCCTATTACAACTTCACGCTGGGCCACATTTACGAGCAGCAGTACGAAACCACCAGCAACGCAGAGTACGCCACCAAGTCCATCGAGGCCTACAAAAAAGCCTATGCCCTGGACCCCAAATCTCCGGTGATTGGCGAGCGCCTCGCAGAGATGTATTGGAAGGCGCAACGCACTAAGGAAGCGGAGGCCGAGGCCAAGGAAATTCTCCGGCGCAATCCCGAGGATGTCCCCACGCGCCGGCTCCTCGGCAGGATTTATTTGCGTAGCCTGGGCGACGTCAACGCGGGCAGCGGCCAGTCCGAAGCCGCGAGCCGGGCTATTGATCAATTTCGGGAAATCAACCGCCTGGACCCTTCCGACACGGAATCCTCGCTTTGGCTGGCTCGTCTCTATCGTCTGAAAAACGAGCACGACAAAGCCGAGGAAGTTCTTCGGGGCATTCTCAAGACCGATCCGGAAAACGAACCGGCGGTTGAGCAACTCACCCAGCTTTTGTTGGACGAAGGCAAGTCCGTGGAAGCCGTCGCCCTGCTCGAAGGAATTACCAAACACTCGCCGACGCCCATTTTGCTGGACCTGCTCGGCGATGCCTACACGCAGACGCACGAACTGGAAAAGGCGGAGGCTTCCTATCGCAAAGCCGTCGAAATGGATCCCTCGGAATTAAGCCACCAGCGCGGCCTGGGCCAGACCCTCTATGCGGAAGAAAAGTATGAAGAAGCTCTGGCTGTTTATCAGAAGATTCTGGACCTGATGCCCGACGATTCCGACTTGTACCTTCGCGTTGCGCAAATTTACCGGGAATTGCATCAGCTCGACAAAGCCGAAGAAAACCTCGTGAAAGCCCGCCAGTACGCCCCCGGCAGCCTCGAGGTCATGTACAACGAAGGAATGTTGTACGAATCCCAGGGGCGCTATGACGACGCGATTCGGGTGCTCTCCGACGCTGTGACTGGCATCAAAGCGCAGCCAGTTTCCATGCCCTCGCGCCGGCGTTCGCTCGCGATTTTGTACCAGCAACTCGGGCAGCTCTACCGCGAGACCCAGAATTTTCAGGCTGCCGTTTACACGTTTGAAGAGCTCGGCCACCTCGGCGACGAAGAAGACCGCCGCGCCCGCATGATGATTATGGATACTTACCGCGCTGCCAAGGATTTGCCGCGGGCCCTTCAGACCGGCAAGGAAGCCATGGCCAAGTATCCGGCCGATCCCGGCATTCGCACCGGCTACGCCTTGCTCCTGGGAGAAAACGCCCAGACCGACGAGGCCAACAAAATTCTGCGTGCCCAGCTTCACGGCGATCCCGGTGATCGCGACACCTATCTCAACATCGCCCAGGTTTTTGAGCGCGCCCGTCGTTACAAGGAAGCGGAAGCTTCCGCTCGCGCCGCAGAAGTTTTGCCCGGCCAGCCCCGCGACAACGAAATGGTCTGGTTTCTCCTCGGCGCCATCTACGAGCGCCAGAAGCTGTACGACAAGGCCGAAGAGCAATTCAAAAAGGTTCTCGCCGTCAACCCCAAGAATGCTCCGGTGCTCAATTATTACGGCTACATGCTCGGCGATTTGGGCATCCGCCTTGACGAAGCGGAAGGCCTCGTGCAGCGCGCTCTCAAGGAAGAACCCTACAACGGCGGCTATCTCGATAGTCTCGGCTGGATTTATTACAAACAGAACAAAACCGCCGATGCCGAAGTGATATTGCGTAAGGCCCTTGGGCGCGAGAGCCACGATCCCACCATTCACTCTCACCTTGGCGATGTTTACGCGAAACTCGGCCGCCCGGACTTGGCCGCGGCGGAGTGGGAAAAGTCGCTTGCTGAGTGGCGCAAGTCTCTGCCCGGCGACCTGGAAGCCGACAAAGTCGCGGAACTCGAAAAGAAACTTTCGCAGTCCAAACACCGCATCGCGCAAAAATCCACCAGCAGCGACGCAAAGCCATAATCGAGCGCATGGCTGAAGTCCGCATTCCCGCCTTTGCCAAAATCAATCTCCGTCTGGATATATTGGGCAGGCGCACCGACGGCTTTCACGAGCTCCGCACCATTTTCCAGACCATTTCCTTGCATGATGAGCTGCGGCTGCTGGCCTCCCGCCACTCCGGCATTTCGTTGACCATTGACGGCAATGAATCTCTCTCCTCGGAACCGCCCCAACAGAATCTGGTTTATCGCGCCGTCGACGCATTACGTCGCGAGCTCAAGGTTCGCAGCGGCGTGGAAATCCGCCTGAAAAAGACGATTCCGGCGGGCCGCGGACTGGGTGGAGGCTCGAGTGACGCTGCCGCCGCCCTGTTGGGCTATCTGCAGTTGACGGGGAAAAAGCTAGCGCCAGCGCATCTGATGGAGATTGCAAGCTCTTTGGGGGCCGACGTGCCGTTTTTCCTTCTTGGCGGCCGGGCTTTAGGCGTCAGCAAGGGTGATGAAATCTATCCGCTCCAAGACATCCCCAAGCTCCATCTTCTTGTCGTTTCGCCAAAGGATGTTCATGTTCCCACTCCGGACGCTTACCGCTGGTTGAGGGCCAAGCCTCTCGGTTTGACAAATCGCGCCGCAAACTCTAAACTTTTAACGTTCTGTGCTCTATCTTGGAGCGCGCAGGACGTCGGCCTTTCCAATGATTTTGAAGGGCCGGTGTTCCGGCGCCATCCCCGGCTTGATCAAATCAAGCGGGTTTTGCTCCACAGAGGAGCTTCAGAAGCCTCGCTGGCGGGTAGCGGTTCGGCGGTGTTTGGCATATTCCCGAGCCCAGCGTTGGCGCGCCGAGCCGCTGTCGGGTTTCCGCACGA
>Ga0187780_10004700_pt1 | contig 10215 bp, 14 predicted proteins | sample 1015_Q2_SP10_20__FD_132429 | JGI IMG/M metagenome (GOLD analysis project Ga0187780, IMG submission 132429) | Tropical peat soil microbial communities from peatlands in Department of Meta, Colombia - 1015_Q2_SP10_20_MG | ecosystem: Environmental > Terrestrial > Soil > Wetlands > Peat | place...
AGATGTAATCGCCGGATGCCGGCGGAGACGCGGGCGCTCCCAAACCTTAAAATGCCGGGCCACTTAATTGCGCGTTATACAGAGCCTGGACTAAACGTGGCCGGACATATGCTGGGCTAGCAACTCGCGGCTGTAGGTGATGCGGCGATCCAGCACCACGGCCGCAAAGTAGGAGCAGCTTTCCCGCTCCGCTTGGGCCCAGCGCGCAATGCGCGGCAGCAAAGTACGGAACGCGCCGCGGAGAGCGGCCAGCATCGAGTAGTAGACACCCACCGCGCGAATCTCGCCGTCGTCGGCGCCATTTCCGGGGCACAGCCTCAGCAGCTGCACCAGACGCGCGAATTCTTCTTCATGCAGCTTATCGTCGCGGATTCCGGCAATCTCGCGCACTTGCGGCGAGAGCTCCGCTTTCTTACCCGCGGCGATCACCGAGCGGCAGTAGGAAACGAAGAATTGCAGCAGTAGCGCAAAGGAGATGACGCAGATGAGGACCGGAATAATCATCGGGCCCTCGCCAGCAGATGAGAGGTCACCAGGCGCGCGTCTTCCGAGACCTTCATCATTGTGAAAGCCCAGGCTGCGGGCAGCCAAATGCCGACGATCGGTGGCACCCAGCGAAGCACGGCCGGCTGGAGCGATGGGAAGAGATTGCGCAAAGCGTAGGCGGCGGCCGTCGCGCTGAAATAGACGCCCAGAGCCAGCACCAGCTGGATCAATCGTGTGCGCGTCTCGCGCAGCTTCAGTATCGCGCCCCAGAGCAGATAGGTAAGCACCACGCCCACAAAATAGAGATTCTGGCCCAACTCGACCACGAAGCGGCTCGTTATGTGGTCCTGATTGGCGCGGATCACCAGGTAGGAGAACAGGGCGGTGGCGCCGACGAGGATGATCGCGCCACGGCGCACGTAACGGCTGGCGTTCAGTTCCTGGAAAACGAGATCGTAGAACTGGATGATAACGAAGAAGAGCAAAATAGTGAGCAGGCTTTCAGAATAGTAGTAATAATACCAATATTCTACGGACGACCAGCCGCACTTTTGGATGGTTATATACTGCCCAGCCGTGACCAGCGAAGCCGCTAAGAGATAGATACCAAGGAAGATGTAGCGGAAGAAGTTTCTATGGATGAGAAAACACACCACCGCCCCGACTTCTACTAGGAAGCCTACAATCCAAATCGCGTAATCGATCCGGCTAAGCATTCACTCGACATCAATGAACGCGAAGCCTGGCTCTGTTCCGCGTCTAGCCGCTTACGTCTATCCCTTACCAGGGTGACGGCGGCATCGGGCCCGGCGTGTTTACCACCCAAGGTGAAGGTGGCATCGGTCCGGGAGTGTTTACGGCGAACCACGGTGAAGGTGGCATGGGGCCGGGCGTGTTAATCAACGCCTTGATTCCCATTGCACCCGTTAGAACCACCAGGGCAAGCACCGCAACCACTATCCACTTACTCATCTGACTCCTCCGAGAGGTGTAACTTCGCGGTGGAGTCTATGAGGAGTGGTTTGCCGTCAAGGGGAAAATTTCACACACGTGTGTCGTAAAGGTACACACGTACCCTTGCTGGCTGAGCCAGTGCCTCTATTCAGTTGTCCACGCACAGGTTAGAAACGGAAAACGACCGAGTCAACGGTACGTTGGTACTACTAGAACCCATGCCTACAACAAGTGGTTTTGCTTGGGATTCTTAGCGGCGGCTACAGACGTTGATCGAGGGCCTTCTTGATGTCCGGTCCGATGCGTTCGATAACTGGTGAACCGGGATCTTCGCCGACGTATTGCTGCATCACTGTTCCGTCTTTTCCGATCAGGATGTAAGTCGGCAGCGCAGCTGCACCATATTGGCGCATCATCTGGTGACCCGTGTCAAAGCGCTGCGTCCAGTTCATTCCATTCTGCGCAACGAATTGGCGCCACGGGCCTTCCTCGTCATCCTCGTTGACACTGATTACCTCGAAGCTGTCGCCTCCATAGACTGAGGCAAGTTGCTTCAGTCCCGGAAGCGCGTGGCGGCACGGTCCGCACCAGGTGGCCCAAAAATCCAGCAATGTCACTTTTCCGCCGCCGCTGCCGCCGGAGGAGCTATCGGGCGCGAAGCCAGGAGCTCTTTCGCCCGCCGTCAGCGGCGCCCGCGGCATATTGTCGTCGTCGAAGATTTTCACTGATTTCGCTTGGCCAGCCTTTTTGGCGCGGGCGAGCCGCGCGATTTCGCCAAGAGACAACTGGGCATCGGCTGGCGGAGCGGCGTCAGTTACAGCGGTCTTCGAATCCGCCGCCAAGGAATCATGCGTCGCATCGGCGTGCAGGGAATTGGCCGCAGGCGCTTGTGGCTCCGGCTTTGGTTTGTCCTGGGCCTTTGCGAGGCCGGGCAGCGCTAGAAATATCAGCGCGACGGCTGGAAAGATGTGATTGCGGCGCATGGCTTCGAACCTCCTACTATTTCGCGGCTTCGTTTTGTAGGCGCGAGGTTGCTTTGATTTAACAGGGCCGAACGGCGGGAGGGTCTATAGACCCTCCCCTACGGTTACGCACGCGATCCGTTTGCTTCATGGCTCGTTGACTGCGGTTGCCGGCCTAACAAAGAGAGAATCGTCTACCGGTGGATTGTTCTTAATCTGGGTGACGCGAATGGTGAAAATGTTGCCCTTTTCCACGTGACGGAAGCGGAAGGGAACATTCAGGCCGTCAACCGCGCGGTAGTCGTCCATGAAAGTTTCCACGGTGAAGTCGCCGCCGTCTTTGCGAAAGACGTCATCGGCGCGGACTGCCAGCCCAGTGGTGGTATCGAAGTAGACGAACAGCGTGTACTTCTTGTCGGGCGCGAACTGCACTTCGTAAGTCGAGTGCGGCCCCACCTGCACTATGCCCACAACTCGCCCGGGCATGTTCAGATCCAGGAGCCCCGCGCCGTTGATGAACGATGCGGCGCGCAGGCGGCTTTCGAGCGCGACGCCGGTGTAAGCGTGCACGCCGCCGGCCGGGTCTTCGATCCAGGCGGCTTTGCCGTCGCAAACTTCTCGAATCGTTATTCCGTTCGTGAAGGAAATCTTGAAATAGCGTTTGTTGGGAGTCTTGCTGAACTCTTCGATACCGGCGAAGCCCGATGCATCTTCGGTTTGATAGATGCCCTTGACGGCGCGAGTCGTGAATCTGGCTTTCGCGTCGCGCGCGCCGGTAGCATCCTCATATTTGCCGACGATTTCTTCAGCCGTGGGAAGCGGCTTATCGCCAGTTGCAGCGGCAGCGGCAGAAGCCGCAGGCGGAGCGGGCGCCGCCGAAATCTCCTGCGCGGCAGCGCGCTGGACACACGCGGACGCGGCGGTCGTCAACACGAAAACAAAGATGGCAATCCTGCAGCGCATAATTCCTCCCTCCAGCGGCGCACACCGCGTCTAATCTCAGTATGAGGCGAGGCTAATACCGGGCAACTTGCCGGAAGTACAAGCGTAGTGGACTGGGAAACTGGCCAGGCGAACAGGATGCCAAGCGTGGTGAGCTCGCATGCTTAGCCGGCCATTTTGCGGACTTGAGCAGCTCCGCGAATTCAGTTACGCCGCGGCCCGCTTCCGGCGGCCAGACCGAGTTCAGCGAGCGCGTGCAGATTCTTGACACGCTTCTTCAGCGCTTCGTAGCATGGTATTTTTGACTTGTGCCGGTGTAGCTCAGGGGTAGAGCGAGGGTCTCATAATCCCTAGGTCGTGGGTTCAAGTCCCACCGCCGGCACCAACTGCGCGGTAAGCCTCTCGCTTGAGTGAATGAATTTGCTTCACTCGATTTGATTCCCACGCCGTTGACAGCTTGCGCTGTCTCCTTCACGATGCACGCCGCGCACAGCTCCGGCGCGCCTGGCCGGTAGCGCAGAGAAGCCCTGGTGAATTCCTCACGCGCCTTGATTATCGTGAATCCGGTCGCCGGCGGCGGCCGGGCGCGGCGCATGCTGCCGGCGATTGCGGATTATCTGCGCGAGCAGAAGTGGCCCTGTGATTTCGTGCCTTCGGCGAGTACGGAAGACTTGCACCGCAAAGCCGCTGAAGCCATCGCGGCTGGTTGTGGCTGCGTCGTCGCGCTTGGCGGCGACGGCGCTTTCCATCATGTCGTCCAGGCAGCAATTGGCTCAAAGACGCTTCTCGGTTTTCTCCCGGCGGGCAATGGCAACGACATCGCCGCGGGGCTCGGTTTGCCGCGCGATCTTATCGAGGCCGCGCACGTACTCGTTCGCGGAACGCCGCGAGCGATTGATGTGGTTCGCGTGCGCAGCCTGGAAGCGAATGCGGCGCAAGTGGGAAGTACGAAGCCGAATGCATTTCGCGAAGCTGTATTCGTCGGCGCAGGCGGCGCCGGACTCGATGCCGAAGCGGCGCAGCTCGCGAACACGCGTTTCAAGCGCTGGCCGGGCGTCACGCGATACATCGCCGGCGCGCTTTGGGCCTGGCGGGATTTCCGTGCCGTTGAGTTCGAGGCGCTGATTGACGACGTTCCGTGGCAAGACCGCGCGATGTTCGCGGCGGTGGCCAACGGGCCGTGTTACGGCTCGGGCGTGCGCATCGCTCCGATGGCGCAGATGGATGATGGCTGGCTCGACATCACCATCGTTCGCGAAATGCCCTTGAGCCGCCTGCTTGAGGCCATTCCGATTGTGTTGCGTTCCGGCGATATTCGCTGGCGCGAAATCGAGCGCTTCCGCTGCCGCCGCTTCTCATTGCGCGCCAGTTCTCCGGCGCTCGTTCATGGCGACGGCGAACTGATCGGCACTCTCCCCGCAGAATTCGAGATTATTCCGAAAGCGATCCGCGTGCTGGTCCGGTAGCGCCGGCGTCCCTGCCGGCATCTGACGAGCGCAGAAGTCGACGAGGGCAACGGGCGTGCGCGGCCTCAAGCGGCGAACCAATGCGTCTCATTTGTTGGATGTTGCGCCGCCTTATATTCGGAGACCTGGCGTCTGGCGAGTTCGTAAGATGCCGGCAGGGACGCCGGCGCTACCAAATGGCGGAGAGCCGCGAACCAGCTCCTACGTTCCCGGCTTTTTCTTGTCCACCTTGAGGGTCATCTCGAGATCCTTGCGGGAATCGAAACTCGAGATGGTGCGGTTGCTCGAAATCAGATCGCCGTGCTCGGCATGAATCTCGTAATCCACATTCGGATCGAGCCCGCTGAAGCGATATTTTCCGGAGTCATCCGCGATGTAAGTTTTGATCGCCTGCGTTTTCATGTTTTTCAAATAAACGACGCTGGTCGGCTGCGGATTTTCCTTCGCGTCCAGAACGCTGCCGTGAACGGTCTTCAGTTGCGCGTCCTTCTTTTTGTCCTGCGGAGAAGCGAACGCTGCCAGAGTGAGCAGGAGCAGGAGGCACACGGCTGCGGTTGAGCTGAGAGCATGTGATTTCACGGGTCCTCCGATGGACCTCGCCTATGAGATGAGCGGAGAAGAGGGAAAGATGCCGAAACTCCGCCCGTGCGGAGTTACTCGGCCTCGTCTTCGATCAGGTCGCCCGGTTCGGCTACCTCTTCATCGTCGCTCTCGGCTTCTTCCTCTTCATCTTCGTCGTCTTCGGTGAGAGGAATGACGTGCACAGGATGCACCTGCGTCACCTCGAGCTCGACGTCGCACTCCGGGCAACTGAGAATCTCGCCTTCTTCTACTTCGTCTTCATCCAGGTCCATCTCGGCGTCGCATTCGGGACACTTGACCACGGCCACGGCCTCCTTCTGGCGTCGCTTCGAGAACTGCGGGCGTATTATATACCGCGCGTGTCAAGCTTTTGCGTGTGGAGCGTGTGGAAGTGTCGCCGAAACGTGAATATCCCGGCGCGCCGGTGGTGGGAGTGGGCGGAGTGGTGATTCGCGAGGGCCGGGCGCTGTTGATCAAACGCGGGAGCGCGCCGCTCGAAGGGCAATGGTCGATTCCGGGAGGAACTCTGGAGCTGGGCGAATCGTTGCAGGAAGGTGTGCGTCGCGAATTGCTCGAAGAAACGGGAGTTGAGGTTCGCGTTCTCGAGCTGATCGAAGTTTTCGATCGGATTTTTCGCGACGCTTCCGGCGAGATTCAATATCATTTCGTAATCGTAGATTATCTTTGCGAGCTGGTGAGCGGCGAAGCCCGCGCCGCCAGCGATGTAACAGCAACTGCGTGGGTCAGCGAAGCAGGTCTTTCAAATTACGGTCTCACAGAAGCTGCCACGCGAGTAATTCGCAAAGCCTTCGCGATGATTTTGTAGCGCCGGCGTCCCTGCCGGCATCCGGCGATTGCAAATCCCTTCACGCGTAGCACTCACGCGCAGACGTATCAATGCAATCCGCTCAGCGCTTTGCTCCGCGGGCGATCGCGGATGTTACGGCATTCGCGGTGGTGAGATGCCGGCCCCTCGCGGCTCGGGGTAAACAGGGACGCCGGCGCTACCAGCTCAGCCGAAAATCAATCTCCGGCCACCGCTTGCGGCAACTTGCCGAATCGCCGTTCGCGTAATGCAAATTCGCCGATGGCTGCTTCGAGGTCTGCGGCGTCGAATTCGGGCCACATTTTCGAAGTGAAAACCAGCTCGGCGTAAGCACATTCCCAGAGCAGAAAATCGCTCAGCCGGTGTTCACCTCCGGTGCGAATCAGCAAATCGACATCGGCGGTGGCGCGGCCCGCGTGCGTTACTTCGCCGAGGCGGCGCGCGAATTCGGCCTGCGTGACTTCCAGGCTCGAGAGCATCCAGCAGGCGGCGCGCAAGATGGCATCGCGGCTCGAATAATCAACGGCGATGCGCAGTTCGAGCGTGCGGCCGTGCGACGTCGCCGCTTCGGCCGCTTCGATGGCGGCTTTCAGCGATGGCGGAATGCGGTCGCGGCGGCCGATCACGCGAATGCGCACGCCGCTCGCGGCGCAATTGCCGGCTTCTCCCAGCAAGTAGCTTTCAACCAGGTCGAGCAGCGCCACCACTTCGCTCGCCGGCCGCTGCCAGTTGTCTCCCGAGAAAGCAAAAAGCGTGAGCGTCCCGACGCACAGCGCCGGCGCGGCCTGCACCACGCGACGCACGGCTTCGACTCCGGCGCGGTGCCCTTCCGGTCGCGGCAAGCCGCGCGCGGCGGCCCAGCGTCCATTGCCGTCCATGAGGATGGCCACGTGCAGCCGGGGGAAGTTCTCAATCAGCAAAGTTCTTTCATCTATAAAGTGCATGGGTAAATTTTTTTCCTCCCTAGGCTTCCCGCGTCGCCCGTATGAGCGCTTCCATATGATCCAGATACTTCTCGAGTGCGCGCCGCCCGCTGGCGGTCAGGCGATATTCCGTGCGCGGCGTGCGCCCCGCAAATGATTTGGTGCATGCAACATATCCCGCGTCCTCGAGCTTGCGCGCGTGCACGCTCAAATTGCCGTCGCTGGCCTGCAGCAAATCCTTCAGCTCCGAAAATGTAAGCGACGGATTCGCCGCCAGCGCGCTCACGATCGCCAGCCGCGTCCGTTCGTGAATCAGGCGATCGAGTTGCGTAGCCGGTACTTCGGCCGCAGACGAGGCAGCGCGCAATTTGCCGGCGCCCGCCGTTGCCTTGCGGCTCGCGAGCTTCTCCAATCGCTCCGCTCGTGCCGCGTTGCTTCTATCCGCCATAATTTCTCGCAATCACCGCGCCGAAAATCACGTGCAACCCGCCAAATCCCGCCGCCAGAAAAATATTGCCCCAACTCGCCGGCGAAAACAGCGCCACCGCGCCGAGCACCATGAAGCAAAGTCCCATCAAAGGCACCACGCGAATCGAAAAGGCTCCGCCGGTGATCACGCCCGTGCCGTAAAGCAGCAGCCAAACGCCCGGAATCGCCCAGATCAGCGCCGCGCGAAACAGGATTACGGTCAAGAGCGCGCCAACGAAAAGGGGCGGCGCGAAGCTGAGCGCGAATTTTCGTCCCGGTCCGGCTAGCATCGGCACGTTCGCTCGCCGCGCCTTGGTCAAAGTGGTGAAAGAGGCGATGGCCACGGCGATGAGCGCCTCGGCGATCCAAGTGATCATCCAACTCGTGGAATCCGGCTGCCGCGAAGCCACGGCGGCGGCGCCAATCGCGGTGATGCCCATGGCCACGCCGCCCCAACCCGGCACGGCGGTGAAAGAAGAGGCGCGCTCCATGGTCTCGCGAATGAAGCGCAGATTGTCGCGCGCGCGGTCATCGAGCTGCACGGGCGCGGGCCGCAGGGGGCGATCGGAAGGCAATGGTTCCATGGAGGAAGGCTAGCCGAAAACGAGAAGGATGTCAAGTACTTTGTATCGCAAAGCATAACTCTCTTTCCGCCCCTCTGTTATCCTCCTCCCGCCAATCTTTTCGGGAGGATTCACCAATGAACTCAAAATTGCTTCGTCTCAGCCTCGCGGCTCTTATCCTTTCTGCTCCAGCCTTCGCCCAGCAGCCCGCTGCCGCCCCCGCCAAACCGGAATCGAATCCGATTTCCAACCATCTCCGTGACGATGTCGCTGACAATGCAAAGAACATGGTCGCCGCGGCGGACGAAATGCCGGCGGACAAGTATTCGTTCAGTCCCACGCCACAGCAGATGACCTTTGCGCATTTAATTCTGCACGCCACGCGCCTCAATTATGGAGCCTGTTCTGAAATTTCCGGCCAGGCGAAGCCGGATGTGAAAATCGCGGATACGGACGGCAAGGACAAACTGGTTGCCGCTCTGAAAGTCTCATTCGATTACTGCACTAGTGCGCTCGCCAATGTGGACGATTCGAAGCTCGGCGACTCACTGCCGTTCTTCGGCGGCCGCACGATTTCGCGCGGCGGCATGATGATGACGCTCTCCGCCGAATTCGCCGACCATTACGCCATGGCGTCGATGTATCTGCGCCTGAACGGCCTGCTGCCGCCGACCGCGAAAAAGTAGCACCGCCGCTACGAAGCGGCCCTCGGATAGCGGCCCAGGATCGCATTCCAGCGGATGACCAGCAGATCGACAAACATTCGCACGCTATCGCTATAAACATTCACCTTCGTTGCCGGATCGTGCGCCCAAAGCACCGGGACTTCGACGGCTCGCAATCCATGCCGTTTGGCGAGGAACAAAATCTCGGGATCGAACCCAAAGCGCTCAATCCGTTGCTGCTCGAAAATGATTCGCGCGCGAGACATCACAAAAGCCTTGAAGCCGCACTGCGTATCCTCGAACGGCAAGCCGGTGATCACGCGCACGAAGCGATTGAAAATAATTCCGGCAATTTCGCGCAGCCGCGACTGATGCACGGTGATGAGCCTGCGATCGAGCGCCCGCGAGCCGATGGCCACATCGGCATTGGCGAGCGCCGCCAGCAGTTTGTCGAATTCTTCGATCGGCGCCGAAAGGTCGGCATCGGTGAACAGCGCGATTTCTCCCTGCGCTTCGCGCATGCCGTGACGCACGCTGTAGCCCTTGCCGTGATTTTCGCCATTGGACACCAGCCGCACGCCGCGCAAGGTGCCGGGCCAGTGCAGGTCCGCGTCCTGGACAATTTGCGCCGTCGCGTCGGTTGAGCCGTCGTCCACAACAACCACTTCGGCATCGACGCCGCGTGCCAGCAAGTAGGCGCGGATTTTCTCGAACGCGCGCGGCAACCGCGCGGCCTCATTAAACGCAGGGATTACGATCGAAAGCTTTGGAGGGGGGCGCTTCATGCGAAGTTCGCGCGCAGTCAGGCGGGCTGCAAGTGCCGCTCCCACGCGCGCGTCGAGAGAATTTCTTCCATCTGCGCCAGCGCGAAATCCAGTTCTTCATCACGATTGTAAAAATGCGGCGAGAGGCGCACGCCGGCCGCCGGGCGGTAATCCACCAGCACGTCGCGCGCGATCAATTCGCTTTTCACTTGCTTGGCGTGCGGACATTCGACCGATATCGTTCCGCCACGCTCTTCGGGATCACGCGGTGAATTCACTTTCCAGCCGCGCGCCAGCGCGCCCTCCATCAAGCGTTGCGTCTGGCGCTTCGATTTCTCGCGGATTTTCTCGATGCCGACCTGTGCCAATATTTCGAGGCCCGGCTGGCAGGCGTAGAGAGCCGGAACGTGCGGCGTGCCGTTCAAGAAGCGGAAAGAATCTTCGCGCAGATCGACTGCGCCGACTTCGAATTCAAAGGGACGCCGATGCGCGCTCCAGCCGGTCAGCGTAGGCGAAAGTTTTTTGCGCAAATCGGGCCGCACGTAGAGATATCCGATGCCCGGCCCGCCGCAGAGCCATTTGAGGCAGCCGCCGACGGCGAAATCCACATTCAG
>Ga0187780_10004701_pt1 | contig 10214 bp, 8 predicted proteins | sample 1015_Q2_SP10_20__FD_132429 | JGI IMG/M metagenome (GOLD analysis project Ga0187780, IMG submission 132429) | Tropical peat soil microbial communities from peatlands in Department of Meta, Colombia - 1015_Q2_SP10_20_MG | ecosystem: Environmental > Terrestrial > Soil > Wetlands > Peat | place...
GCGTTCGACTTGCATGTGTTAAGCACGCCGCCAGCGTTCGCTCTGAGCCAGGATCAAACTCTCGTTTGAAACTGGTGCACCCAATTTCGCCGCACAGGCATCGGGAACGTATCCCCATGCCAGCGCGTGCGCCATCGGGGCGAACTGTTGAATCGCTCGGTTCTCAATCCATCCGTCGGCTTCCGCAGACGAATGGTTAAACCAAACGGGTTCTGGCTTGTATCATCCGATTGTCAAAGAGCAGGTACTCCCAGGCCAGCTGGAAGGGAACCACAGACAAACGCTGATTTTACACGAGCGCCACAATATGTCAATAGAGTCTTCGCAAAGTATCTGGCACAGCGCCCTCTCCGAGCAAAGTACCAAGCGCTAAGCTACGATAAGAACACGGTGACACGAACGCACAGAACCTTTGCTGGGGCGCTCCTTTCCGCTATCCTCGCGCTGGGGGCGCTCTATCTCATTGATTACATGGCCCTGCGTTATCGCATCGCGCGCGACGGCCCGGGTGCGGCAACAGCAACGGTCACCATCCTGTACGGGACGCCGCTGAAGAACGGCGAGGTCAGCATCTTCTGGGACCAACCGCAGACCGAGACGTGCACCCGGTCGATCTTCCCGCATCTTGGCTACCCGCCTTGCTGGTACGCCAAGCGTCACGCAACGAAAATGATCAGCCGAAACCCTCCCGCCTCTGAGCCCGGGCCCCAGCCTCCGTCGTAGTGACCCAAGCCACGCAATCGCGTGATATGCATCACAGCCGAACGGCGAACCTTCCTGCAGTGTGCGAGACAGGAGGCCGGAAATGAGAACCGCCCAAATCACCACACCCGCGGCAGTCCGCACGATTCTTTTCGCGACCGATTTCTCCGACGCGGCGAAAAGGGCGCAGTCCTATGCAACCGGACTGTCGACTCGGTTCCGTGCCAAGTTGGTTGTCGCACATGCGAACGAGCCTCCCAACTACGGCCTGCGGCCCGAGAACTGGCGCGCCGCAAACGAACAGGCCGCCGCAAAAATGAGCGAGCTACAGAAAACGTTGACATCGACGTTTTCCGGCTTTGAAAGCGACTTCTGTGTCGATGAGGGGAGTGCGTGGCATGTCGTGGAATCGCTTCTCGGTAAGCGCAACGTGGACTTGATCGTTGTGGGCACGCGAGGCCGGACCGGAGTAGGAAAGCTCCTTTTGGGATCACAAGCCGAGGAGATTTTCCGCCACGCGCCGTGCCCGGTGCTGACGGTCGGCCCCAATGCAGTGGAGATGAAAGGCACGGAACGCGAACTCGGCGAAGTTCTCTACGCCACCAATTTCAGCCCGGAGTCGCGTGCCTCTGCACCGTTCGCCGTCACCTTCGCATTGACGCTCGGGGCACATCTGAATCTGTTGCATGTTGTCGAGGAGGCGAAGACAGGCGAGTTGGTACACCCCGAAGAGGTGCTGGCTTCCTCCGAGAGGCTGCTGGCTAGCCTGGTTCCTGAGGAAGCGCAATTCTGGCGCGAGCCCCGTTTCTTCGCCGAGCGAGGCGAGCCCGCCCAGAAGATTTTGCAAGTTGCCGAGCGCGTGCATGCTGGGCTGATCGTGTTGGGAGTTCGCAAGCCTACCGGAGTGTCTGGCGTTGCAACGCACTTGGCCACTGGCGTCGCCTACAAAGTGGCTTGCTCGGCGACATGCCCGGTCTTGACCGTGCGCGGCTAATGAAGACGTGCGTCGGAGGTGGACTATGACAGAAGTAAAGAATGACACTCGAGTCGCCATCAACAACATCCTCTATTTGACCGACTTCTCGCAGCCATCTGAGGCGGCCCTGCCGTTTGCCGTGTCGATCGCCCGCGAGTACGAGGCAAAAGTCTATGCCTTTCACGTCCTGATTCCGGCGGTATACACCTACACGACGCCGGAAACCGCTGCGGCTACACTCGACGCACAGGAGGACGATGCTCAGGCGAACATGCAGCGCGTCAATGCGCAACTGGCCGGTCTGTCGCACGAAACGATTGTCGAACGCAATACGGGTGTTTGGCCGGGCGTGGAGGCCGCGCTCAAAGAGTATGCCATCGATCTGATTGTGGTCGGGACGCACGGGCGCACCGGATACCAAAAGCTGCTGATGGGATCTGTGGCCGAGGAGATTTTCCGCAGGTCCCGTGTGCCGGTGCTTACGATCGGCCCCTCGGAGAAGCATGGTGCGCACCGCGGCGCGAGGTTTCATCATGTCCTGTTTTCGACGGACTTCTCAGAAGAATCTCTTGCCGCTGCTCGGTACGCGCTATCGATGGCTCAGGAAAACGAAGCGCGGCTCACGCTCTTGCACGTGATGAAAGGCCCAGAGGCTTCCGACAAAGCCACGGAGGACCAAATATCGAGTGCCAGTTTTCGGCTGCACGAAATCGTTCCAGAAGCCGCCGAGTCCTGGTGCCGCCCGGATGCCTTGGTTCGTTTCGGAACTGCCGCAGATCGGATTCTGGACGTCGCGAAGGAAGGCGATGTGGACTTGATCGTGCTCGGAGTACGAGGCAGCCACGGAGTGCCGGGCGCGGCTACGCATCTGGAGCGGGCCACGGCTCACAAGGTCGTCGCCCACGCCCTTTGCCCCGTTCTCACGGTCCGTGGGTGAAGCGGCGGGACTTGTCAAAAGTGCTGGGGCGGCCGATAGTGTGAGCGTGAGTTCGCCGACCCTGCCGCAGGAGGCTCCTCGCCCCTCTCCCGAACGCCGTCTGGTGAGGCGTGCCTCGCTGGACGGCATTTTTCACCCGCGATCGGTCGCGGTCATTGGCGCGACGGACCGCGAAGGCAGTGTCGGTTACTCGACGCTTGTAAACCTCATCCATTCGCCTTTCCAAGGGCAGATTTACCCGATCCATCTGCGGCTTCGCGAAATTTGCGGCCGCCGCGCGTACGCTCGAATCGGCGAAATTCCCCAGCCCGTTGATCTAGCAGTGATTGTCACGCCGGCTAGGACCGTTCCTGGGATTGTCGGCGAGTGCATCGCTGCGGGCGTCAAGGGCGCCGTCGTCATCTCCGCCGGATTTCGCGAGCAGGGGGCAGAGGGAAAGGATCTTGAAAGACAAATTGCCGAGCAACTCAGCAGGGACCGCTTACGGCTTGTGGGGCCGAACTGTCTTGGCGTGATGAACCCGACGATCGGACTCAATGCCACCTTTGCGCAGACGATTGCGTTGCCAGGGAACGTGGCGTTTCTTAGCCAAAGCGGCGCGTTGCTCACAGCGATTCTGGATTGGAGCCTCCGTGAGCAAGTGGGATTCAGCGCCTTCGTATCGACGGGATCGATGCTCGACGTTGGGTGGGGCGATTTGATCGACTACTTTGGGGACGATCCGAACACCGAGAGCATTCTGATCTACATGGAATCGGTCGATGACGCTCGCTCTTTTCTCTCGGCGGCACGCGCCGTGGCTATGAGTAAGCCGATTATTGTGATCAAGGCAGGACGCAGCGAGGCGGCTTCGAAAGCTGCGTCCTCACACACCGGCGCGTTGACGGGTAGCGACGAAGTTTTCGATGCGGTGTTGCGGCGCTGCGGCGTGCTGCGTGTGGAGAGCATTTCGGACGTTTTCTACATGGCCGAGGTGCTCAGCAAGCAGCCGCGGCCGCGCGGGCCGAGACTTGTGATCGTGACCAATGCAGGAGGGCCGGCCGTGCTGGCGACCGACGCGCTCATCGCGGAAGGTGGTGAGATCGCGACTCTCTCGGAAATCTCCCGGAAGGCATTGGACGAACTCCTGCCTCCGTTCTGGAGCCATGGCAATCCGATCGACGTTTTGGGAGATGCTGATCCGGAGCGGTATGCTCGCGCCATTGAAATCGCCATCAACGATTCCGGGAGCGATGGCCTGCTGGCAATCCTCGCACCGCAAGGCATGACCGATCCGGAGGGTGTGGCCGAGAGGCTGGCGCCCCATGCCAAGGCCCACGGCAAACCGCTATTGGCAAGTTGGATGGGAGGAGAATATGTCGAAGCGGGTGAGGCGACGCTCAACGCTTCGGGAATCCCAACATTTTCATATCCGGACACGGCAGCAAGGGTTTTCGTCAATATGTGGCGCTACACCTACCATCTTCGCGGACTCTATGAAACTCCTGCGATTGCCGACGATCCCAGCATAGCGGGCGAACGGGCACGAAAGGCCGGCGAAATCCTCGCGGCTGTTCTGGCACAAGGACGGACTCTGCTCACCGAAGTCGAGTCAAAACAGGTGCTGGCTCTCTACGACATTCCCACGGTCACGACGAAGCTTTCCCGCAGTGTGGAGGAAGCTGTCCAGGCGGCTCGCGAAATCGGATTTCCTGTTGTTTTGAAACTCCACTCCCGCAAAATCACTCACAAAACCGACGTCGGCGGTGTGAAGCTGGACCTACTGAGCCCGGACGCCGTAAGAAAGGCCTACCACGAAATCGAATCCAGCGTGACCTCACGGGCCGGAGCCAACAGTTTCGAGGGCGTCACTGTGCAACCCATGGTCAAGCAGGACGGTTACGAGCTGATCGTGGGAAGCAGCGTGGACTGGCAATTTGGCCCCGTTATCCTTTTCGGCTCGGGAGGTCAGTTTGTGGAAGTCTACCGGGATCACGCGCTGGCTCTGCCGCCGCTCAATACCACGTTGGCACAGCGGATGATGGAGCAAACCAAGGTATATAGCGCTATGAAGGGAGTTCGCGGACGAAGACCGGTCGATTGGGAGGCCTTGGAGGGTGCGCTCGTCCGATTCAGCTACATGCCCATCGAGCTGCCGCGAATCAAAGAAATTGATGTGAACCCGTTGCTTGCTGCGGCCGAAGGCTTAGTGGCCTTGGACGCTCGCATCGTGCTCTTCGATGCCGCAACGCCGCCTTCGGCCCTGCCGCGTCCGGCTATTCGGCCCTATCCCAGTCAGTATGTATCGCCCTGGACCATGCGGGACGGTCGGGAGGTACTGGTTCGTCCGATTCGGCCCGAGGATGAGCCTTTGATGAGGACCTTCCATGAATTGCTATCCGACCAGACGGTCTATCTCCGTTATTTCCATATGGAAGGGCTCAGTGCCCGCGTGGCACATGAACGGCTGATCCGCAAGTGCTTCATTGACTATGATCGAGAGATGGCTTTGGTCGCTGAAGCTACTGATCCCGAGACCAACCGGCGAGAGCTGCTGGGCGTCGGACGGCTGGCACGACAGCGAGATCCTCAGGAAGGGGAAGTAGCCGTTCTCGTCGCCGATCGTTTCCAGAAACTCGGGCTGGGGGCCGAGCTGCTGCGGCGGCTGATCGAGTTCGCCCCGAGCGAGGGGTATGCCCGAATCCTGGCTCACATCCTCCCTGAAAACACCAACATGCGAAAGCTCGCAGAGCGCTTTCGCTTTGAAATCGTGCCCCATGAAGATCCCACCGAAGTCCTCGCCGTTTTGAATCTTCAAAGACAGGCCTGATCCCAAAGACTGGTTGTTCTCCGTCGCTTGGACAGTCACGAACTTGCCGTAGCGCGTTGCAAGTGCTAATTTCCCGTGCCATGGGGCCCAGGGGAAGCCTAGGGGAACACGCTCAAGCGGGTCCCTCCGCTCAACGGTGGAGGCTGCTCGAATCGGCGCCCGATGCTCTCGTAATTGTGGATCGCGACGGGCGCATTGCTTTTGCCAATTCGCACACCGAAAAGATGTTCGGCTATGCCCCGAGCGAATTGCTCGGCCAAAACGTCGAAGTCCTTGCTCCGGAGGCCGCGCGGCAGGCGCACGTGCGGCATCGTTCGGAGTATACCGAGGCTCCTCGCACACGAGAAATGGGATCGGGTCTTGAACTCAGGGGCCGCCGAAAAGACGGGAGCACGTTTCCTGTCGAGATCAGCCTCAGCCCGCTGGAAGAGCCCGACGGCTGTTTTGTTGTCGCAGCGATTCGCGATACGACGGAGCGGCACCGAGTACAGGAAGCGCTGAGGCTGAGCGAAGAGCGGTTCCGTAGGCTCACGTCCGAGGTCACCGATTACGCCATTTTCATGTTGGATCCGGAAGGAAGGATCAGGACGTGGAATGTGGGGGCGCAGAGAATTAAGGGGTATCAGCCCGATGAAATCATCGGGCAGCACTTCTCGTGTTTCTATCTCGCGGAGGATGTCGAGCGAGGAAAGCCTGCCGAGGAGCTCGCCCTTGCGGCGCGGGAGGGTCGCGTTGAGGATGAAGGCTGGCGCGTGCGGAAAGATGGATCACGATTTTGGGCCAACATCGTGCTTACGGCACTTCACGACGAAGCAGGAAAACTCGTCGGTTTCACAAAGGTCACCAAGGACATCACCGAACGAAAGCGCGTCCGCGAGTCTTTTCTTCTCGAAGTCACCAATACCCTGCTTTCGAACCTCGACATCACCAAGCTACTAGCTGCCATCGGTGTGTGCATTCGTCATGTAAAGGATTTTGATTACGCGTCGCTGGCATTGTATGACAGCGAGACGAAGATGCTCCGCGTGCAATCGGTCGGGGCAGCGCCAGGCCGAGATCCGCTTCCCTCGGGAATTCTGCTCCCCATCACAGGATCACCGAACGGCTGGGTCTATGTCTCCGGCAAGCCTTTGATTCTGAAGGGCTCTCCGGGAGAGCAGTTTCCGTTTGAATTGCCGAAGCATCTAGCCCGTGAGTCCATCAAGTCAGGCTGTTGGGTGCCACTGATCGGGAGGGAAGGACCGTTCGGCACGTTGAATCTTTTCAGCCGCCAACCCGGGGCTTTTTCCGATGCCGACCTCGAAGCGCTATTGCAGTTGGGCAGCCAGATTGCCGTGGCCCTGGATAATGCACTCGCCTACCGACGCATGGCCGATCTGAACGCCCGATTGGAAAAAGAGAAACGCTATCTTGAAGATGAACTGCGCATCAGCAGCAGTTTTGAGGAGATCATCGGCGAAAGCAAAGCGCTGAAGCTCATTCTAAGACAGATCGAGACGGTTGCGCCGACCGACTCAACCGTTTTGATCCTGGGAGAGACGGGCACGGGAAAGGAGCAGCTCGCGCGGGCGGTTCACGACCTGAGTCCGCGGCGAAATCAGGCGTTTATTAAGGTGAACTGCGCGTCGGTGCCGGCCGGACTCCTCGAGAGTGAACTTTTCGGTCACGAAAAGGGCGCGTTCACCGGTGCGATTGCACAAAGGATCGGCCGATTCGAACTCGCGCATCAAGGAACACTCTTTTTGGATGAGATCGGCGAGGTTTCACTGGATCTTCAGCCAAAGCTCCTACGCGTTCTGCAAGAAAAGCAATTCGAGCGCTTGGGGAACAGCCGGACCATGACGACCGATGTACGCATCGTTGCGGCGACGAATCGTGACCTCGGCAAGCTCGTCGCGGCCGGACAATTCCGCAGCGACCTCTATTACCGGCTGAGTGTTTTTCCTGTGCTGGTGCCACCGCTGCGCGAGCGCGCCGAGGACATCCCCCTGCTTGTGAACTACTTCCTTTCCCGCTTTGCCAAGAGCATGGGAAAAGCGATCGACAGGGTCCCTCCGGACACGATGCAGGCGCTCATTCAGTATCCTTGGCCGGGCAATGTTCGGGAACTGGAGCATTTGATTGAACGAGCCGTGATTCTCTCGCCGGGCCCTGAACTGCGCATCCCGACTTCCGCGCTTGCCTATGGCGATGAAGCGATTTTGAAAACCTCCACGACGATACACGACGTCGAACGAGAGCACATCCTCCGCGTTCTCAGAGAAACGAGGGGTAAAATTGGTGGTCCAGGGGGTGCGGCGGAACGTTTGGGGATGAACCGCACCACTCTGAATTCCCGCTTGCAAAAGCTGAAAATCTCCCGGAAAGACTTTTGATTTCAGCGATCTTCGTCGGATTGGGTGTGGATCGTCACACGTAGCTGTGATGCCGGTCACTGTACCTTTCCTACCCATCTGGAATCTTACAATGGAGGAGCGGCCTGGATGATTCTTGCTAGGAAAGACCAAGAACACGAGTCATCTGGGTCCGCCCTGAAATGAGCCGAAAGTGAGGTAGGAAGCGATGACCGAGAAAGGAACGGCAGTCCAAGTAGCCAAGGAGCCAACCAGCCTGAAGCCCTTTCCACCCGACTTCTTCGAGCGCGCCCAGTCCATCTTCGAAGCGATTTCCCGCCGGGCTTACGAAATTTTCGAGGGCCATGGCCAGTTCGGCCACGATCTCGAAAACTGGTTCCAGGCAGAACGGGAATTGCTCCATCCTGTCCACGTTCAATTGAGCGAGACGGGTGACACACTGGAAATCAAAGCGGAGGTACCTGGCTTCAGCGAGAAGGAACTGTCCATCAACGTCGAGCCTACCCGGTTGGTTATCACGGGTAAACGAGAAACGAAAAAGGAAGAGACCAGGGGCAAGGTCATTTATTCCGAGACCTGCGCCGATGAGATCATGCGGGTCATTGAGCTACCCGCCGAAGTAGAGACGGAGAACGTGACGGCTACGCTTAAAAGCGGCATCCTCGAACTGAGCTTGCCAAAAGCAGCGAGAACGAAGGGTGTTCGTGTGGAACCGAAGGCCGCGTGAGGAGTGTCCATCAGCCGGGCGGTGCGGAGGGCTCAAAATCCGGCCGCCCTGGCTGAGTCTAGGACGTGAACCGAACGACCAGATGAGAAGGAGTGGAACCATGAAAGTTCAGGACGTCATGATGAGAACGCCGGCTTCTTGCAGCCCAGAAACCAATCTTGGTGCTGCCGTTGAGATCCTCTGGGCCCGCAATTGCGGCATGCTGCCCGTAGTCGACGCGAGGCAAAAGGTGATCGGCGTAGTAACAGACCGCGACCTGTGCGTCGCCCTGGGTACAAGAAACAAATTGCCCGGCAAAATGACGGTGGGAGAGGTGGCTAAAGGAGAGGTTTATGCCTGCCGAGCGCAAGACGATATTCATGTGGCCATGCAAACCATGGCACAGTACAAGGTCCGCCGCTTGCCCGTAGTGGATCGGGACGGGATGCTGGAAGGAATCTTGTCGATGGACAATGTTATCCTGCATACCGACGTTGGCGCATGGGGCCGTGGGAGTGATCTCTCGCACGAGGACGTTATTAAGACTTTGCAGCGCATTTACGGCCCCTCGCTGCCTCAGGTCGTTGAGGCGCGCACGGCCGCAGTTCACTGAGGAAAGGCACCAGAGTCTCGAACGAGGTACATGTGATTGAGAGACTTCATGATCGAAGCCAAGCAGGTCAACTTCTTGCGGCCAAGCTCGCGGCCTTCGGAAATCGCCCCGACGTCGTGATCCTGGGTCTGCCAAGGGGCGGTGTCCCGGTGGCCTGCGAGATCGCAAAATCTCTGGGTGCGGAGTTGGACGTATTTTTGGTGCGAAAAGTGGGCGTGCCCGGGTATGAAGAACTGGCACTCGGAGCGATCGCGAGCGGAGGCGTAAAAATCATTGATCCAGATGTCGCCGAGGAGTTCGGTCTGAGGCCGGGCGACATCGAAACGCTCGTGAGGGCCGAACAGAAGGAGTTGGAACGACGGGAAGTTGTCTTTCGGGGCTCTCGACCGATGCCAGATCTTCGGGGCCGCACGGTCGTACTGGTGGACGACGGTATCGCGACGGGATCGACGATGCGGGCGGCGATCGAGGGAGTCAAAAGACTGGGAGCCCCCCACCTCATCGTGGCTGCCGGTGTCATGCCGTTGTCGACCAGTCTGCGTTTGCGATCAGAAGTGGATGACGTCATCTCATTGCTAACACCTCGAGATTTTCGGGCGGTCGGTCTTTTCTACGAGCAATTTCCTCAGCTGAGCGACGAGGATGTATCGACGCTTCTGGAAAATGCCTGGAAGAGCGGCGCGCGCAATGCGGCATAGGCCCTTGAATCCAGGCAGGGAGTAGGTCCCATGACAGCCAATTCATCTGCAGGCGAAGCACCGGCCACAGTCAAAGAAGCTGACTACACACTTTTGACGGCTGCGCATGTGCCGCCGTGCATTTCGATCTATCTGACGAGCAAGCCCGTCGAGACTGCCCAGCAACGGCTCGTGCGACTTCGAAGCATGCTGCGAGCAGCGGAATCGCGCCTCCGCACTTTTTCGATGTCCGTTGACGAGGCGGAACCCTTGCTGGCATCCGTTTCGCGGGTGGTCGAAGCTGGCCAAAAACCGCATCCCGCGGCCCAGGGCCTCGCGATATTTATGAGCAAGGACTCGGTCAGCTACCGCTATCTGCGGGAGAGCGTGGCAGAGAGTGTCGTAGTCGGAAACGAATTCTTCGTTAGGCCGCTGCTGCC
>Ga0187780_10004702_pt1 | contig 10213 bp, 8 predicted proteins | sample 1015_Q2_SP10_20__FD_132429 | JGI IMG/M metagenome (GOLD analysis project Ga0187780, IMG submission 132429) | Tropical peat soil microbial communities from peatlands in Department of Meta, Colombia - 1015_Q2_SP10_20_MG | ecosystem: Environmental > Terrestrial > Soil > Wetlands > Peat | place...
CGCTGCCGAGTTGGATGAGGCTGGCGCGCAGCGGGAACGTATACACGATGTACGGATCGACGGACGGGGTGAACTGGGTGCAGTTGGGATCGCCACAGACCATCAGCATGGCCCAGAACGTGTACGTCGGCTTGGCGGTGAGCAATCGCACAACAACCTCTTTGGCCACGGCGACGTTCGACAACGTGTCAGTGAGTGGACCTTGAGCGGCTCGGGACGCGCTCCGGACGAGCCCTGTCCTTTCACATCGCGAGTAGTTCCAACGGCCTGTGCCGCGCGGGCACTGGCCTTGCGGGTGGGGACCCTGCACATCGGACCAGTAGGCTTGGAGTGCGCATTGGAATAGGCTTTTTGCGTCGGGGGAGTGTCCTCATTGGGGAAAAAGTGAGGCGGCGGTGTACTGCGATAACTGTGGATTGCAGATCTTCCCGGAACACCCGGTTTGTACGCGCTGCGGCAAAGCACCGACGCAGCAGTTCGTACAACTGGTGGCGCTGCTTATTCTGCTCCTGGCGATTGTCGGGAATTCGGTGGCAGGATATCTGCTGCTGCCGAAGCTGGCGGCCACGCACCCGCGAAGCTTCATTTTCCGGGCTTGGCTCTGGTCGGACCTGGAGAGCGCGAAGTATGGGTGGATGCCGGTGGCGGCGGCGCTCCTCGCGTGGGAGTACTTTGTCTGGCGCAAGGTCCGGAAAAAGAAGGCCATGCCGAGAATCAAGAGCTGGTTCAGCCGCAAGCTGCTGACCTTCGTGCTCGCAGCGGGGTTTGCGCCCATCCTTCCATGGTGGCTCCCCGCCGGTCAACCTTCCGATAAAACGCTGGAAGTACTCTCCCGGTACCCAGGGATGCCATGCATGGTGTCCTGGAGCGCGATTCTCATCGTAGCCATAGCCCTGTGCGTCAAGATGGAGACGCGCGACTTGCTGCTCGGCAGCGGGAAGGTCCTTTCAGCAGTAAGCCTGGGAGTGCTGGCAATCTTTCTCGCACTGACACTGCTGGGATGGTCTGTCACCTGAGCAGGCGAATCGCAGAGAAATTCCGAGCCGTACTTTCCGTCAGAAACTCTCTACAAAAAGATCGAAGCCCGGGTCGAAACCCGGGCTCCGTCTGGTTCAGGGTCCGAAGAAGGCGCCAGGGACCGATCGCCAACTCCGGTGGTGGGCTAATCGGGCATGAGGTTTGAGGTTGGATACTGCGGGGCTGCTACGGGGAAATCGTAAAGCGCGCTGTTCATGGCGGCACGCCTCAAAAGTTTGCGTAGAAAGGCTCTTTGCGACGCCGGCCGGAGCTTGAGATCGGAGAGTAGCCGGCGATAATCGGCGGTGCTTGACAGGCGCATGTCTTCCCTTCCGTTGCACGCGCGTTTCGGTTGCGAGTTCTGCGTCGTCTTTGCGGCTGGGATGACAATGACGTTTGCCATAAATCCTCTGGGTCTTTCCTATGCTGTTATTTGAGCTGTGCTCTCTGATTGAGGAGTGCTCACCAGCACGGCGCACTCTCTCTCAGAATGGCGCAAAGGACAATGCACCGCGGGTGAACCGAAGGTGGACGCGAGGTGAACTTCGCTGCCGCGTAAGTCATAGCACGATAAGAAGTTACCTTTATTTTTGGTGTGGAAATGTTTGAGCCGGGCTTTGCAAGAGAAACTTCTTCAGGCGCTCTGGCAAAGCGGTTCGGAATCTCGGGAGAGTCTGGTATATTCCCGACTGGTTCGGGGACGGAGCATGAATTCGACCAGAAGTGAAACGAAAGCACTGCAGTTTGGCGAATTTCGGGTAGACCCGCGCGCCGGGGAGTTATACCGCAGCAAGAAGAAGATCAAGGTGCAACAGCAGCCCATGCAGGTGCTGGTAGCCTTGCTGGAGGCTCGGGGGGAAGTGGTGACGCGGGAAGAGTTGCGGCAGCGAATCTGGCCCGCAGACACTTTTGTCGACTTTGAACATAGCCTGAACACCGCGATCAAGAAACTTCGGCAGGCTCTAGGCGACCGCGCGACCCGTTCCAAGTTTGTGGAGACGTTGCCGCGTCGCGGCTACCGCTTCCTGGCGGCGGTTACGGCGGTGGAAGGAAAGGCCGCCACAACGACTATCCCGGTCGACGGGCTTGAGGGAAGGGTGTTCAGCGTGTCAGCGGAAGAGGAGATTGAGTGCGTGGTAGGGCTGGCGGATGGGAAAGCCTTCGCCGAATGGCAGCGGTTAAAAGGGTTGGGAGATGACGTCGGAATTGCCATGATGATTGGGGAGAAGCGATTACTTCTGCTGACGCCCGGACAAACGGTGCGGCTTCTAGCGATTGATGGGACTACGGGTTGGTGCGAAGTGCGCGTGCTCGAAGGAGAGCACTTCGGCAAGACCGCACTGGTTAACCGCGAGTCGCTCCAAGAAGCGCCCGATGCGAAGCGCGATTAGATTCAGGCTCTGGCCTCTTGAGGCACAAACCGGGGAGTTTATTTGTTGGGAGCGGCAGAGGTAGTGCCCTCGTCTGAGACGGCCAGCCTGAGGACGAGAACCTCTCCATTGGAATGAAATGAGCCGCCAGTTGCGGTTTTGGCTTCCTTGAGCGGTTCCTTGGGCAGGAAGTGGAGCACTTCGGCAACCAAGCCGGTGCTGGAGAGAGTCTTTTCCACGTAATCGCGCTCCAAATCTATGTCGGGATCAATTTTGTGTGTCAGCCCGTTGTTGCGCTGGTCGCGTTCGAACCCGACATCGTGCGTGGCAGCTCCCACCCAAAGCATTTGGCCATTCACGGTGAAAGGCGCCTTCCAGATGCGCAGGTGATTGCGCGAGGCAACCACTTTAATCGGCTCGGCATGGGCCCATCCGTAATCCTGTGGACGGTTGAAAAGATAAAGCTGGCTCATGGGCATGGTCAGGTAAGACTCTTTTTCCAGGCTCGCCAGAGCTCCGCTTAGTACGGTGGCCTTGACGTCGGAGTCCACCTTTACCCAACCGGCAGAAGTGAAGACCTTTTTCATGGCTTCTTCATCGCCAAGGATCATGAAATTGACCATGTCGCCGGGATTCCCCGCCTTGTCGCCTATTCGCCGGGGAATTTTGGCGAATAGCGAATCATCAATGCCGGGGATTGACTTGACCTCCCGCGCGATTTCCTTAGGCACTTTGCTATCCGCGGCGTAGACCTCGACCTTTGCAGTGTAGGACCCTGTGGCTGTGTCGCTGGTGGCCTCGTTGATGCCCAGGGCAAGCTTGCCCCCCACGGGTGCGACGAGGTCTTTCTGTGCACCGATCAGGAACGGCTCGGCCACGTCAGCGTCTCCAATACGCCCGATGACGGCGCCGCGGCCTGCTTCATTCAAGGGCAAAATCCGGATCAGGTCTTTGAACCCCCGCGCGAGTCCTGCTGGTCCGTTGTCGGCCTTGGCATCGGCGTAACGGAGCGTCCCTTCGACCGACACCACGATGCGTTGCCCGGGTTCGATCGAGATTCCAGTGTCGGTCCAGACCTTGCTGCCATCCAAGGTGAAAGTTTTCGAGGCAATTTGTTTGGTTGATGGCGTAGCCGCAGAGCTTTTCGTGTCGGAAGATCCTGCCGCGTCTGGAGCTTGTGCGCCAAGACGACCGGGCAGAAACAGGAAGAGGGTGATGAACGAAAGTATAAGGAATCTCCAGGCACTCCGTGAGAGCTTCATGTGCATTTCAATCCTCGGTGGGCGGACACTCTATTCGTAGCAAACTGGAACTTTGCAGGCAAGTTGGACGAACGGAGAGGCTACCGTCACCCTCGCCCATTTCCTTGACTCATGGGAAACGCGCCTGTACATTGACTAAAGGCTGCGGCAGGGTGATTCCTGAATGTCCGTATCATCTTGACTTGATACCGCCATCCAAGCCTCATGAGCCTGCCTGGGCGTATCCGCATTTTCAGGGGACGGGTGCGCCAAACAAACAAGGGATGAACGAAAGAATTAACGAGAAGATTTGTGTTCTCTTGCTGGCGCTGGGACTGACCTGCACGGCGGCCCAGAGCCAAACGCCTGTCCCGCGGCCCAGACCCCGTATTGCTCCGGCCACCTCGGCGACCATTGATGTGAGCGAACCGATGTTCGCCACCATGTGCGCGCTATATGCCGCGGGGTACGAAAGCGACATCAACCCGGACAACTGGAGTGGCTTCCGGACCCAGATGCGCGAGCGGCTGAGAAATCAAAGGGGCCCGGCGGTGGATGCACTGAAGGAGTTCTACCGTGGACACCAGTTCCGCGATCCCGCGGCCATGCTCTCGCGCTTTGTCTGGTTTGGGTTGGTCTCGGGGAGCGCCCCGAAATTCCAACCGGTGCTGCGGCGGGACGAACTTCCACCGGAAGTGCTGGACCTGGAAGGTTTCAGCGACGTCCTTTCGAACTATTACACCGAGCAGAACATCCATGCGATGTGGCGGGATGTGCAGCTGCTGTACAACCGGGAAATTGAGCGCCTGCACGATTCGGTTTCGCAAATCCTGTTCCAGTCCGACGCCTATCTACGCCACGTGGCCGACCCCACGAAACCCAGAGGCTTTACCATCGTGGTCGAGCCCCTCGTCGGACGAATTACCAACGTTCGGAACTATGGGGAGCACTACGCGATCGTTCTAAGTGGGAGCGAGGAAATCCCGGTGGATGTGGTGCGCCATGCTTACCTGCACTTTCTTCTCGACCCGCTTCCGCTTCAGTACCAGCACGTTTTGGCCGTAAAGCGGCCGTTATTTGAGCTTGCCGCGAAGGCGCCGAGGATGCCCGACGACCTGAAGGACGATTTTGTGGCGTGGTTCACGGAGTGCACCGTGAGAGCGGCGGAGATCAAGCTGAAGAAGATGTCGCCGAGCGAGCGAGAAGTGGTTTTACAGACGAATGACAGGGATGGCTTCGTCCTCGTGCGACCCATTGTTCAGGCGCTGTCCGATTACGAAAAATCCGAACCGACCTTCCTCGATCAGTTCCCGGATCTCATTCGGGGGATCGATTTAAAGGCGGAGCAGACGAGAGTCGCAGCAATCCAGTTTGCAGCGGCCCGCGATGCTTCCCAAGCCAAAGATTTGAACAAAGAAGATTTGCGTCGCAGGCGCGCACGCACCCTGACGACCGTCCCTGACGACGATGCCGCGATCGCTTCGCTTACCGAAGGTGAAAAACACATTGCGGAGAAGAACCCGCGCGCGGCGGAAAGTTCGTTCAAAGCCGTGTTGGCAAAATACCCGGACCAGCCACGAGCTTGGTACGGATTGGGACTTGTGGCCCTGCTTGACCATGACGCCGTGAGGGCAAAAGAGGTTTTTGGAAGCCTGACCACAGGAGAGCATGCGGCTTCGCAGGATCCGATGGTGATGGCTTGGTCGCACGTGTATTTAGCAAGGATTCTTGAAGACGAAGGGCAGTTGGAACAAGCGAAGAATGAGTATCAGGCGGTGCTGACAGTCCAAGGAGCCCCGGCGCAAGCGCAGCAGGCCGCGCAAAAGGGCCTGGGGGATCTGGAGCTGAGGAAGCCGGCCGAACGGCCCTGAGTCGGAAATGAGGAGAAAGAGGCATGAACGGACATAACAGGTTGAACGGGAAATTGACACTGGCGCTGCTGGTGGCGCTTTTCGGAGCCGCAGCGGTTGTGGCGCAAGGGACTCCGCAACAAACGCCGGCAACCACCCAAGCCCCGGCCGACAAACCGGCGGCGCCCCAGGTCACTCCATTGACGCTGGAATCCACGCCCCCACCGGTGAGCGCGGAGGAGGAAGCAGCCATCAAAGCGTTTCGCGACGTGAAGAACGCAGACGAAGCGAAAAAGGACCAGATGGCCGACGATTTTCTGCAGAAATACCCGCAGAGCCGCTACCGGCCGGAGATTTACAACTGGCAGGTGAAGTCTTTTTACGGCAAGGGGCAGGTGGACAAGATGGAGGCAGCTGGCGACAAGGAGCTTGAACTGCTGCCGAATAGCCCTGACCCGCAGACGCTCGCCATTGTCGGTTCCACTTTGCCGCGGGCGATGAACGCCAGCACGCCGGATCCGCAGAAGCGGCTGACGAAGGCGGAGCAGTACTGCCAGAAATCCCTGGACATCCTCACGACCATGCCTAAGCCCGCGGACATGACCGACGAGGTCTTTCAACGCATGAAAGATCAGACTTCAGCGTTTGCCTACAGCGGGCTGGGAGTGGTGGCTTTCCGCCGCGGCAAGTACGCCGACGCCATCACAAATCTGGAGAAGTCGGTAAAGCTGGATACGCAGCCCGACCCGGTGAACTATTACCTTCTCGGTCTTTCCAACCAGAGGGCATCGCACTTTGACGATGCCGTCGCGGCATACACAAAGTGCGCGGCGATCCCTAGTGGAATGCAGTCAACATGTACGCAGGGGGCTGAGGAAGCAAAGAAGCTCGCGGCGACGCAACTCAGCGCGCCCAAGTAAGTACCGCCGCCGCAGTGCGGCTGGAGCGGAGAGAATGTCACCCGGTGACGATGAACAGCTGATGGAGCGGCTCGGGTACGAGTTTCGCGACGACGGCCTGTTGGATCGTGCCTTGACCCACAGCTCGGCGGTTCCGGAATTGCGGGCCGCCCGAGGGGAAGACATTTCCTTCGAAGGCTCCGTCGTGCAGGACAACGAACGCCTGGAATTTCTGGGAGACGCGGTGCTGGAGCTGCTCACCAGCGAGTTTCTGCTGGGAAATTTCCCGGAATGGACTGAGGGACAACTTTCCAAAAGCCGTGCGCGCATCGTCAACGCACATTCCCTGGAAAATGCGGCGCGGAGTTTGAACCTGGGCGATCACCTGCGGCTTGGCCGGGGTGAAGAGAAGACCGGTGGCCGGGACAAGCCCGCGCTTCTGGCTGATGCATTCGAGGCTGTGGTCGCCGCCGTTTATCTGGACGGAGGCCTGGAGCCGGCGCGGGAATTGCTGAGGAGAACCGTTTTCGTTCAAGCCAGCGAAGACGGCGAGCGTATTGCAGAATCCGATCGCAAGAGCGCGCTGCAGGAATTCTTGCAGGGGAAGGGTGGGCAGCTGGCCGAGTACCGGCTGGCCGGTGAAAGTGGTCCCGACCATCAGAAGACATTTCTCGTCGAAGTGTGGATCAAGGGCGAATGCCTATCGAGCGCCGAGGGCAGCACCAAGAAGGAAGCCGAACAGCGTGCGGCACGGCAGGCGCTCGAAAAGCTGCAGCAGGTGGAATTGAAGGCGAAGGAAAGGGAAGAGGTCGGACCGAATGCCGGATGAGACACTCACCCCGGAAAGCGTAGCGCCCCCGGAAGCTCCCGAGCAGGGCGCTCCGGCGGAAGCACAAGCGCCGGCGCCGGCGGAGGATGAAGCGCACGCCTTTGGCAGTCAGACGACCTTTTCGGAATATCTCGAATCGCTGCTGGTCACTGTCATTCTGGCGCTTTTCGGGACCAGCTTCGTGGTGCAGGCGTTCAAGATTCCTTCGCAGTCTATGGAGCGCACGCTGCTGGTTGGCGATCATCTGCTGGTGAACAAGTTCATTTTCGGTGGCCGAGGAGCCTGGTACGACAAGTTCTTGCCTTACCGCTCGCTGCAGCGCGGTGACATCATCGTTTTCAAATACCCGTACCAGGAACACCCGCACTTCGTGAAGCGCGTGATAGGCTTGCCCGGCGACCATGTGAAGATCGTGGATCAACAGGTCTACGTGAATGAAAAGCTCCTGAACGAACCCTACGTAGTTCACGATCCCGCATCCGGCTATGACCCTCTGAATTACTCCTTTCCGCCTGTCGGCAATCAGATGTATCTCTCGCAGGTGCAACCGGAGTGGGCGCATGAAATCCGCAAGTACATTCAGGGGGACGAATTGGTCGTGCCACCCGGAAAATTTTTCGCCATGGGCGACAACCGGGATCACAGCTTGGACAGCCGCTATTGGGGTTTTGTGGACCAGGAAGCGATCATGGGGCGCCCGTTCCTGATTTACTGGTCCATCGAGTCGAGCAGCTCGGACTATGGCGACAGCAGTTTCGCGCAAAGAATCCTTCGCATCTTTGATACGCTGATGCATCTGCCGTCGCGCACGCGTTGGAGCCGGATGCTGCACACCGTTCACTGATCGGCGAACGGCCGCGCGGCACGGCACGATTGAACAGGGTCTCGGGAAACTCCCATTGACATGAGTCGCCTTCGAAAATATGGGGGAATTGCGCTTTTGGTGCTGGCGCCGCTGATCGCAGTGCAAGTTGGCGTTTCCTTCCTGGTCAAAACTCATCGCATGCGCGCGTACTTGATCGCGCACCTCGAAAGCGCATTTGGGCGTCCTGTTCAGGTGGGCGATTTCTCCGTGCAGATTTTGCCCGTGCCAGAACTGAACGTGGAGGCGGTCACGATTGGCGAAGATCCCGCGTTCGGCCACGAGTATTTCCTGCGGGCGGAGCACATGACCGCGAGTTTCCGCTGGAGCGGACTGTTGCGCAGGCATTTCGACTTTGGAACTATTTCGCTCACGCGGCCCAGCTTGATTCTGGTGCGCAATGCCGCGCGGCGCTGGAACTTGGAAGGCTGGCTCCCTCCGGCGCGCGCGAAGGCCGGCGGCGCGCCCTCTGCCGCGGTCCCGCAACCTGCTCCCGAATCGGCCCATCACCTTCAGAAGATCGAGTTCGACGAGGGAAGAATCAATTTCAAGGTCGGCGACGAGAAAAGGCCGTTTGCGTTCACGGCAGTTTCGGGAAGCGTCGAGCAGGTGTCGCCCGGGCGCTGGCGATTGCGGCTGGAAGCGCAGCCGTGGCGCAGTGGCGTAACCCTGCAATCCACGGGGACCCTGCAAGTCGCGGGAGACGTGGCGGGCACTTCGGCGCGATTGCAACCCGCGGAGTTGCGGTTGCATTGGGACAAGGTCTCGCTGGCCGATTTGTTCCGTCTGACCACCGGGAACGATTCAGGAGTGAGGGGCGTGCTAGCGCTGGACGGAAACGCAAGCGTGGGGAAGGGCTCGTCCGGTACGGCGATTGATGCGAGCCAATGGCAATTCCAGTTGCAGGCGCGCGCGAGCCAGATTCACCGCTGGGATCTGACGGAGCGCGGGGACAATCCCCGGATCAATGTAAACCTGAAAGGGATATGGAATCTGGCGGCGGGGGAAGGACGGGCGGAGGAAGTGCGCGTGGAATTGCCAAAGTCCAACCTGAGCGGCTCGGCAGAATTGCGCGCCGTAGCTCCCGCCTCCTGGCAAGTACAGTTCAAGAACATGAATGTACGGGCGGAGGACTTGTTGGCATGGTATCGGGCATTTCAGCCGGATGTTGCCGAAGACGTGGCGATCGAAGACTCCATCACGGGAAGCATTACGGCCAGCGGTTGGCCCCTGAAATGGGAGGAAGGGACAATTGCGACCAGCGCAGGCACGTTGCGCGCGCCGGGAATCGGTCCGGCGCGGATTGAGCCGTTTCACGGCGTGATAAAAACTGGAAAGCTTAACTTGGAAGGCCCGCGAGTCAAATTCGCAGCGGAAGCACTTGCGCCCGCCCTCACGGAGAAAGGCGAAAACAGCGCGACAAAGCCGCGGAGCACGGCCACCCCGGAAAATAGTGTTGAAGTCGCCCTGGTTCACGATTCCGTCGCCAACCAGGGCGGACTGCGATTAAATTTGCGATTCGCCGATACCTCGCCGCTCTTCAAACTGGCTGCGGCATTTGGCCGCAAGGTGAATAAGGGGTGGGAATGCACAGGCGCGGCATCCGGGACCGTCTCGTGGGACTGGAGAAGCAGCCTCAAAGATCTTCGTCAAGGCGGATCGCTAGAATTGACAAAGGCGCAACTGCAGGTGGCTGGACTCAATCAGCCGCTGAAGATTGGCGAGACGCGCTTGGAGTGGAAAGAGGGCCGGCGCAGCGTTGCGATTGGAAAAGCGGAAGCATTTGGCGCGGAATGGTCCGGAACAATTGTTGAACTCGCACAAGCAGGTGCAGCCGAGCCACACACCTGGCAATTCCAGCTTCATGCCGATCATTTGGATGCGGCGCAGTTGGACCGCTGGTTCGGGCCACGCGCGCGACCCAATTGGTTGCAGCGGCTTCTGCCTTCCTTCCTTGGCACAAGCGAGACGGCCCCGCACGCAAGCGAACTTCTCCGGCAAATCTCCGCGGAAGGCATGCTGACGGCGGATACACTGAGCGTCGAAAAGATCAAACTGGCTAATGTGCGCGCGACGTTGTCCTTGCGCGACTTGCACCTGCTAATTCGCGAAGCCGATGCCGATTGGGCGGGAGGAAAAGTGAAG
>Ga0187780_10004703_pt1 | contig 10212 bp, 10 predicted proteins | sample 1015_Q2_SP10_20__FD_132429 | JGI IMG/M metagenome (GOLD analysis project Ga0187780, IMG submission 132429) | Tropical peat soil microbial communities from peatlands in Department of Meta, Colombia - 1015_Q2_SP10_20_MG | ecosystem: Environmental > Terrestrial > Soil > Wetlands > Peat | place...
AGCCGCCCTGACCCGCGCTGCGATCTGGATTACGTCCCCCAAACGGGCCGGCGCCGCACGGTTCGCGCGGCGATCTCGAACTCCTTCGGGTTCGGCGGGCAGAACGCCTCGATCCTGGCGGTGAAATATGGAGGCGCCGGTGGCCGGGGATGACGCGGGTGGCGGGTCCGCCCGGGTCGAGGGCGTGGCATGCGCATCGACCTGAGCGGGAAGATCGCCCTCGTCACGGGGGGCTCCCGGGGCATCGGCCGGGAGATCTGCCTGCGCCTGGCCGAGGCCGGCGCGCGGGTGATCCTCAATTACCACCGTTCCAAGGCGGCGGCCGAGGAGGCGGGGGCGGAGATCGCCCGGCGGGGCCGAGAGGCCGACCTGTTCGCGGCGGATATCGCGCGGCCCGAGGAGGTGGCCGACCTGTTCGAGCATGTCCGAAAGGAGCACGGGCGGCTGGATGTCCTGATCAATAATGCGGGGATCACGAAGGACAACCTGCTGCTGGCCATGGACCTGGCCGACTGGGATGCGGTATACGAGGTGAACCTCCGGGGGGCCTTCCTCTGCACCAAGGCCGCGGCGGAGATGATGCTCCTGCAGCACTCGGGCAAGGTCATCAACATCGCGTCCGTGGGGGCCGTGCGCGGCGGGCGCGGGCAGGCCAACTACGCCTCGGCCAAGGGGGGCCTGGTGGCCTTCACGCGGGCGTGCGCCGTGGAGCTGGCGGGCAAGGGCATCCAGGTCAATGCGATCCTGCCGGGCTTCATCGCCACCGACATGACCAAGCGCCTGCGGGCGCGCGCCGGCGATGCGCTCCTGGAACGGATCCCCCAGGAGCGGTTCGGCGACCCCGCCGACGTGGCCGACCTGGCGGTGTTCCTGGCCTCCGAGCGCGCGAATTACATCACGGGGCAGGCCATCGCCGTGGACGGCGGGTTGAGCGTCTCATGATCCGGTGCTCCCAGGGGGTCGATCTGGTGGAGGTTCCCGCCTTCCGAGAGGTCGTGCTCCGGCACGACCGGTTCCTGGACGACGTGTTCACCGCCGGCGAGCGGGCGTATTGTCTCTCCCGGAGCGATCCCTTCCCGCACCTGGCGGGGCGGTTCGCCGCGAAGGAGGCGTGTCTGAAGGCCGTGGGGATCGGCCTCTCCGGGGTCGGGATCGACCACAGCCTGCAGGAGGTGGAGGTGGTGAACGCCCCCTCGGGGCGGCCGCAGCTGGTCGCCCAAGGCTGGGTGTCCGCCATGGCCAGGAGGCAGGGGGTCCGGCAGTGGAGCGTTTCCATCGCGCATACGCCGGGCTGGGCGCTGGCCACCGTCATCCTGATCGGCGACCTTCCCGACACCCCTCACAGGTTGCTGAAGAGCCCGTTCTTCCGCAGGCTGCTCAAAAAGGTCCAGATGCAAGGCGGCGCGCGAGGCGCCGAGTGAGGCGTACTTCTGGTACGTCGCAGCGAGCGCGCGAGCGCGCCAACGCCGCAGATGGGCCTTTTTCAGCAGCCTGCTAGAGGATCCCGCCTGCGCCGCTGACGCCGCGGCGCGAGGGGGTGGGGACGGGGGGCATGCGCTATCTGTTGGTGGATCGCATCCTCGAGTGGAAGACGGGGGAGCAGATGGCGGGCGTGAAGAACGTCGCCATGACCGAGGACTTCCTGGAGTTCCACTTCCCGCGGAACCCCATCATGCCCGGGGTGCTGCTCCTGGAGGCCCTGCTCCAACTGGCCGGCTGGCTGGAGGCGGCGTCCTCGGACTTCCAGCGCTGGTTCCTGCCGCACAGCGTCCGCAAATGCATGTTCTACGGGTTCGCCCACCCCGGCGACACGGTGGAACTGGAGGTCCGGGCGCAGGCGGCGCAGGATCCCTCCAGGAGGTCCTTCGAGGGCGTGTGCAGCGTGCTCCGGACGAAGCGGGTGGTGGCGGAATTCGAGGGGGAGGCGATCCCGCTGGCGCACGTGGAAGACCCGGCGGAACAGCAGCGGATGTTCCACCTCCTGACCCGACGCGGGCCGATGAAATGATATGATGCGGCGGGAGGTGGTGGTCACCGGCATGGGCCTCGTCACGGCGCTGGGGGGGACCGTTGAGGAGAACTGGGCGGGCGTGGAAGCCCTCCGCACGGGGATCGCCCACTTCCCGAAGGACGGGCTGCCCCCTTTCTTCCAATACTGCGGCAAGGTGGCGCGGTGCGAGGTGCCGGAACATATCTCCCCCAAGCTGCAGGGGGAGATGCGGTTCCTCAATCGCGGGGCCCACCTGGGGCTGGTCTCGGCCTGCCAGGCGGTCTGGCAGTCCGGCGCGAAGCTTCCGGACACCGCCCCGGGCCGCCGCGCCCTGTACATCGCCTCGGGCGATTTCACAAAGGTCGGCTACGAGTTCATGCACCCGGCCACGCGGGAGGCCAGCGATGCCAGATGGGAGGCGGTGGACTGCCGGAGGCTGAACGACGCCGCGCTCCATCGGGTGAACCCCTTCTTTCTCCTGGAATCGATCTCCAACAACCTCTTCAGCTTCCTCTCCGCGCTGCTGGAGTTCCGGGGCCCCAGCACCAGCCTGGCCAGCCTCTCGCCCTACGGCGCGCAGGCCTTGGAGCTGGCCTGCCGGAGCATCGAGGGCGGGCGCGCCGACATGGCCCTGGCGGTGGGCTACGGGAACTGGATCACGGAGATCCCCGTGTATGAACTGGAGGGCCTCGGCCTTCTCTCCAAGTGCGCCTCCGGCCCCGGCTCCTTCAGGCCCTTCGACCGGTTCCGAGACGGATTCATCCCCGGCGAGGGCGGGGCCGCGCTGTTCCTGGAGGCCGCGGAGCCGGCCGCCCGGCGCGGCGCCATGGTCCTGGCAAGGATCCGGGGGTCGGCCAATTGCATCGAGCCCTCGCCGGGGCACGGCATCAGCGTTCCGCTGCGGGTCAACCGGCGGAGCATGCGCATGGCCCTGGAGGACGCCGGGATGGGCCTGGGGGACATGGGCTTCATCAGCGCCCACGGGAGCGCGACGCCGAAAGGCGACCGGTCGGAGCTGCGCTCCATCCTGGACGTGGCGCAGGCCCACGGGGCCGATGTGCCCGTGTGCGGGATGAAGCCGTACACCGGCCACATGGGGGCGGCCAGCGACCTGGCCGAGATCGTCCTGGGGATCTGCGCCCTCCAGCAGGGCGTCCTCCCCGCCACGCTGCACTTCCGCCAGGCCGAAAGGGAGTTCGCGGGGGTGAACATCTCCTCGCACCACCGGCGTTGCGAAAAGCGGGCCTTCCTTTCCCTCAGTTACGGCATGGGCGGCCAATCGTCGTCCATCGTCGTGACCACCTCGTGATGGTCTGACAGGATGCTGAAAAACTTTCTTTTGTCCAGGCTGCTCAAAAAGGTCCAGATGCAAGGCGGCGCGCGAGGCGCGGGGTACCCACGCAAGTGGGTCGGAGGCGTACTGGGGCCGTACGTCGCAGCGTCGCGCGAGCGCGCCAACGCCCCACCCGCCGCCGCCGGGGCGGCGGGAATAAGTGTTGGGCCTTTTTCAGCGGCCTGCTAAGCCCTCCGTGGCACGGCTCGCCACGACGCGGAAGGCAAGAAGGAGGGTCCTTCAGGTCCTCGAGTATCTGGGGGTGTACGGCCTCGTCCTGCTCTCGCGGACGCTCCCCCTGAAGGCGGGCCACCGGATCAGCGCGCTGGTGGGGGACCTGATCTACTACCTGCTGCCGGCGCGCCGAACGGTGGCCCTGGAGAACGTGCGCCACGCGTTCCCGGAGGCGCCGCGCGAACGGGACATCCGGGCCATCGCCAGGCGCAGCTGCCATTCCTTCGTCGCCTCGCTCTTCGAGACCATCAAGCTCAGGGCGCTCCTGGACCACCCGCAGGGTTCGGAGCGGATCGGGCGGGCCACCGACGGCTTGGACCTCCTGCTGAAGAAAGCCCACGAGATCCATACGGAAGCCGGCGGGTGTATCTTCGTGACCCCCCATCTGGGGAACTGGGAATTCCTCCCCTTCGTCGGCGTCCTGGCCGACATCCCGCTCGTCGTGGTCGTGCGGCCCCTGGACAACAAGTACCTCGAGCGGCTGCTGTACGGCTTCCGGTCCACCAGCGGCCAGATCATCGTGCCCAAGGCCAATTCCATGCTCACCCTGCGGCGGGCCCTCCGCCAGGGGAAATCCATCGGGATGCTGCCGGACCAGCGGACGATCCGGGCGATCTCGGTGGAGTACTTCGGGCGGAAGGCGACCACCACGCCGGTGCCGGCGCTTCTGGCCCTGCAGTACCGGCGGCCCATCGTGGTGGTGGCGTGCTGCCGGCGGTCCCGGGATTTTCAGTACGAGGGGTTCGTCAGCGACCCGATCTGGCCGCAGGCAGACGGGACGGAGGAGGCGGAGATCCCCCGCCTCACGCGCGAGATGAATCGCGCCATGGAAGGGATCGTGCGCAGGTACCCGGAGCAATACCTGTGGATGCACAACCGCTGGAAGACCTTTCGCACGAACAAGGATCTGTCGCTTCCGTGAGCGGCACGTCGCGTGGCGTTCGATGCCGGCGGCCAGCGGCGCCATCGGCCGCCGGCCCCGTCGGGGATGCGGCTCCCTTGGGTGATGGCGGGGCGTCGACGCCATGAGGCGGGGTTCCTGGCGCCTGCGTTGCCTCGTACTGATCGGCCTCTTCGTCGGCGGCTGCGCCTCCGTCACGTATCGGTATCGTGAAGCGACCTATGACCAGCGGATCGAGAAACACAGCGTCCTGCGGGGCCTCCGGTTCGACCCTGCCCTGGAGGAGCAGATCCTCGCGCTCGACCCGGAACGCATTGCAGGGAAGGACGTCCGGGAGGTCCTCGCCCGGGGTCCCGCCCCGCGGATCGTCAACCTGCACGGCGGCGTTCCCCTCGTCTACCTGGCCATGGCATCCTTTGCCGAGTTCCTCATCGGCATGGGGTATCCGGAGGGGAAGGTCCGCAATCCTCGGGATGGGACGTATTCGTACAGCCCCTACAAGAACAGCGCGGAGATCGCAGGCATCATCGCGTGGTATTACGAGCGGGAAGGCATGCCGCTGATGCTCATCGGCCACAGCATGGGCGGGATCCAGACGGTGAAGGTGCTTCACGAGCTGGCGGGAGACTTCGCCGAGCGAGTCGCCGTGTGGAATCCTCTCACGGAGGAAGCGGAGGAGAGAGACTCCATCATCGACCCGGTCACAGGGAGCGAGCACCCCGTGGTCGGGCTCAAGCTCGGGTACGCCACGGCCGTCGGTTCCGGGGGCCTGGGGAGGCTGTTTCCGAACACCTGGAACATGGTGGGCAAGCTCAGGACCATCCCGGATACGGTCGAACACTTCACGGGATTCTTCATCGGCCTGGATTTCCTCGGCGGGGATTTCTTCAGCTTGGTGGCGGATGCGAACACCTACAGACCGAATGGGTCCGCGCAGGTCCGGAACGTGCGGCTGCCCCCCGGGTACAACCACGTCCTGGTTCCCACCACCGCGCACCTGGCGGAGGACCAGGCGATACGCGACTGGATCAACGCCTACGTGCCGACGGACGAACCCGAGCTGACCGCCTCCTTCGAGGCGCCGAGCGACAATATCCTCTGGGCGGCGGACGTGTGGCATAGCGTGAAGAAGCAATGGTGTCTGGAGGCGCAACGATTGATCCGGGCCAAGCGGAGCCTGGAGAAGGCTCCGTGAGCCGGACGTCCGGGCCGCGGGGGAGGCTGCGCCCCCGCGCATCGCCCCGAAGGCCCGCGGCCCCCACGCGCTCCCAGGGGACGAAGTCGTGCGCGACGTGCCGGGAGTCATCCTGACCGCCACCATGTGGGCCTACTACGGGGTGAGCGTGCCCGTCATGGTGGCGCGCGCCCGGAGGCGGACCGGCCATCCCGTCGGCTTCGTGCCGGAGCTTCGCCGCGAGCGCGTGATGTGGCTGATCTGGGCCCCTTTGATGGCCGCCTGGATGGTCCTCCCCTACCTGGCCATCACGCGGCGGCATCCCCTCCTGGCCGTCCCGCCCATCGCGTTGGCGGATCCCGTCCTGGCGACGGCCCGCTGGGCCGCTGCGGTCTGCGGCGTCCTCTGCTTTTTCGGGGTCCTCACGTGCATCGCGCGCATGGGAACGAACTGGCGGGTGGCCGTCGTCCCTTCCCAGCGGACCGAGCTGGTCACGGAGGGTCTGTACGCGCGCATCCGGCATCCGATTTACGGGTTCAACGTTCTGCTGATGCTCTGCTCGGCCATCATCGTGCCCACCGTCCCCATGTGCGCCGTGGGCGCGGTCCACGTGGCCCTCATCGTGCTGAAGGTGCGGAACGAGGAACGGTTTCTCCTGGCGACCCATGGCGCGGCGTATGCCGCCTACTGCCGCCGGACGGGCCGCTTCTTCCCCAGGCTCCCGGCCCGGAACTCATGAGCGGCCCCCCGCGGCGTGTCCGATGGCCGTGAGCGTCTCCTGGAGACGCCGGGTTGAGGCCATGTCGCCGCTCCTCGTCGGAGCGCTCGGGCTGTTCCTTCCCCTCACGGGCGCGTGGGCGCAATCGCCCTACGCGGGCGAACTGCGCGCCTTTTACCCGCGCTACCACGAGAACCCGGCGCGGCTGGATGAGATTCGGGAGGGGCTGGAGCGTGCGGTGGCGGCCGACCCGCACGTGGAGGACCTCGTGGCGCTGGCGCAGGCGTGTTTCGCCTGGGGCGACATCCGGGCCATGACGGGCGCCGAGCGGCGGGGGGCCTACGAGCGGGGGCGTCAGGCGGCCCGGCGCGCCGTCGAGCTGGACCCCGAGAACGCGAGGGCCCACTTTTGGTACGCCACCAACAGCGCGCGGCTGGGCCAGGCCGACTGGGGACTTCGATCGCTCTTCCTGCTGCCGACGATCCGCGAGGAGATCCGGACCGTCCTCCGCCTTGACGCGAAATACATCCCCGCGTACGCCCTGGCCGGCAATGTCTTCTACGAGCTGCCGGGCTTGTTCGGGGGGGACCTGGACCAGGCCGAGGACATGTTCCGCAAGGGGCTGGAGCTGGACCCCCATTTCACCGAGGCGCGCCTGGGACTGGGGAGAACGCTGATCAAGAAGGGGCGGATCCCCGAGGGGCGGCGGGAGCTTCAGGCGGTGCTGGACGACACGAGCCCGCGGTACCCGGCGGACTGGGCCTGGAAGGACTCCAAGATGGCCCGCGAAGCCCTTGAATCCATCAAGGGCACCCCGTAGGCCCCCGGCCCGCCGCCAGCGGCGCCGCCGGGAAGCCTCTCACGGATCCCCTTCGCGTCCCTCCGTCAGGCATGGAGCGCGGCCCCACCGTCGACCACGAGGGTTTGCCCCTGCACCATGTCGCTGAGCGGGCTGGCCAGATACAGCACCGCGTCGGCCACATCCCGCACCTGCAAGAGCCGCTCGCCCACCATGCTCCTGGCCCGCCGCAGCGCGAACACCTCCTCGTGGCGGGGGATCTGCCGCGTCGAATCGGTCTCCACCAGCCCCGCCTGGAGCACGTTCAGGTTCACCCCCCGACCGCCGACCTCCAGCGCCAGGTGCCGCGTGAGGCTCTCCAGGGCCGCCTTGGTGCTGCCGATGAGGCCGTAGAGGGGCAGGGCCAGGTGCGAGCCGTGGCTCGAGAGGGCGATGACCTTGGCGCGGCCCGGGCCCCGCTCCAGCAGGGGGAGGGCGGCCTGCACCAGGAAGATGAGGGCGCGCGCGTTGGCGTTCATGGCCGCCTCGAAGTGGCGCGGGGTGGTGGCCAGCAGGGGGCGGAACCCCCCCGTGGCGGCGTTGCTGACCAGGATGTCCAGCGCGCCGAAGGTGTCCTTCACGAACTCGATCATGGAGGCGATGTCCTCCGGCTCGCCCACGTCCACCTTGACGGCGGCCGTGCGCCGCCCCAGGGCCTGGATCTCCTCCGCCACCTCCTGCGCGGCGGACCGCGCCGTCAGATAGGTGACCACGACATCGGCCCCCGCCTCCGCCAGCCGGACGGCGCACGCCCTCCCGATGCCGCGGGAGCTGCCGGTGACCAGCGCGACGCGGCCCGTCAGGTCGATCATGGGGCCGCCGCCGGCCGCCCCGCGACCCGCACGGCGGCCATGACCTCACCGCCCGCCGCGGCCACCTGGACCTCGCAGGGCCCTCCCGGCCGGGAACCCTCGCGGCGGACGGCGTACCGGCCGGGCCGGTCCACGCGGACCTCGATCCGGCCCGGCGCGAACCGCTCCCCCGCGTTCACCGCCTTGTAGAACGCCTCCTTCACCGCCCAGAGGGTCGCCGCGCGCCGGGGCCCCTGGTTCGCCCGGGCGCGGACCCACGCGCGCTCCCGTGGCGTGAACCAGAAGCCCAGGAAGCCCGCCCCCGGCGGCCGGATGGGCGCCACATCCACGCCCACGGCGGCGCCGGGCTCCTCGCAGAAAATGACCAGCACGAACCGGTCGGAGTGGGCCAGCGACAGGGCCCACGGCTGAACCCGCCCCTCCACCAGGACGCGGGGGCGAACGGCCCGGCCGAGCCCATCCCGCGAAAGGATCTCGATGCGCCCCGGGGCCGCGGCCCCCCGCGCGCCCAGGCGGGCGCCCACCCTGCTCAGGATGAGGTCCTTGCCGAGCAGGCGGCCGAAGAGCCAGGCCTCGCGTCGCCGCGCGTCGCGCAACCCGGCATACACCTCCCGCTCGCCGTCGCTGAGCCACGCCTCGCCGCTGGATCCGGGCCAGGAACGCCGCAGGGCGCTGCGGGACTCCAGGCGGCAGGCGAGGGGCCGGGGCGTCATCGCGTCAGCTCCCGGCGAGGATGACGCAGTGATGGCCCTCGGCGTCCAGGATCACCGTCCCGTCATCTCCGACCAGGGTGAAGTCAAAGCACGTGCTGCGCTCCTGCCGGCCCCGCAGGCGCACGTGGACCGTGCACGTCTCGCCGGCGTGCGGGGGGCGGCCGATGCGGAGCCGCTCGAAGGCCTGGGGGAGCTGGCGCACCTTGAGCCGCTGGCTGGCGAAGACCCCGCAGGCGACGAGGCAGGCGTCCAGCGCCGCCGCCGGAAGGATCCAGCCGGGCCCCCGCCACTCCCCCACGTCCGTCGGCGGGGGCGCCAGGACTCGCCCCCAGATGCCCTCCGCGTCCAAGGACACCTGTTGCAGGCAGCGGAGGCTCGGCCCGTGGAAGACGAGCCCCGCCTCGCGCGCTTCCCCTTCGTCCCGGTAGCGCATCGCCGTCCAGTCGCGGGGCCCCGCGGCCGCCGGCGCCGGCGGGAGGGCCGGCGGACGGTCCGCGATGTCCACGGTGCCTGCGAGGTAGACGCGGTGCGGGTCGATCAGCCTCCCCTGTTGATCCGAGAAGTCGGCGCGCAGTTGGCAGGCGATGCCGCCGCCCGTCACGGCCGCCTGGATGCGGACCTCCTGCGGCCGGTCGGAATGGAACCGCAGGCCGTTCAGGATCCGCACGTCGCGGAGCCCCACCACGGCGCGGGGGCCCGCCAGGATCGCGGCGGCCTCCCCCATGGCCTCGAGACCGATGACCGCCGGCAGCAGGGGGACGCCTTGGAACCTGTGATCCCGCAGGAAGGGGTCCGACGCCGGGTGGAAGCGGGCCTCCGCGGTCAGGCCCCGGCCGTCGTCCAGCGCGGCCAGGCCTTCGATCAGCGGCGCACCGGCCGCCCGGGCGCGCCCTCGGCGGTGGGCGGCCCGCTGGGCGGGGGTGGGCATGGTCCCGTCGAGATCCAGGATGCCGGGCTCGTCCAGGATGAGCACCTCGCCCTCCGGCGCCCCGGCGCGGAGCTCCTCCAGCAGGTGCTCGACCCCCTCGCGGGGCGGCATGAACCGCTGCCTCCCGACCGCCAGGGCGAGCCGGCTCTCGGGGCGCATGGCCATGCCGACCTCGTCCCAGGCGGGCCAGTGGATGGCCACGGAGGCGCAGGCCGGCCGCTCGTGGCGGAACGACTGGATGAGCTTGCACAGCATGTCCGAGGCCAGGCCATAGTCGGTCTGACCGATGCCGCCGAACCGGCCGCTGACGGAGCCGAAGGCCACGAAGTACGCCAGGGGGTCCCCGCGGGTCAACGCCATCAGGGCGGCGGCGCCGTCCACCTTGGCGCCGATGGTCGCCGAGACCCTCTCCCGGTTCTTGCGATCGAACCGGGCGGCCTCCTCGACGCCCGCCCCGTGCAGGACGCCCCGGATCGGCCCGTCGCACCGGCGGATCTCCTCCAGGACGCCCGCCAGCGCCCTCCGGTCCGATACGTCGCATGCGTGGTACGTGGCGCGGACCCCCGCCTCG
>Ga0187780_10004704_pt1 | contig 10212 bp, 11 predicted proteins | sample 1015_Q2_SP10_20__FD_132429 | JGI IMG/M metagenome (GOLD analysis project Ga0187780, IMG submission 132429) | Tropical peat soil microbial communities from peatlands in Department of Meta, Colombia - 1015_Q2_SP10_20_MG | ecosystem: Environmental > Terrestrial > Soil > Wetlands > Peat | place...
ATGTCGACGGTGAAGGGGAGGTTGAACCCGGCCATGGTCCCAATCCTCTCGCCTGGCGCCACGCATAGGAACTTCTCCACGGCAGCCTTCGAGAGCAGCCACGCCTGGGCACCCGGGAGGGGGACGTAGGGCGCCCTGGTGAACTCTATCTCGCCACCCCTGACTTCGGCGAAGTAGTTCGTCGGGATGGCAGCGAGGTCGATCCATGTCTCCTGGGATTTTCCCCAGCTCTCCCTGATTGTGTCCAGATACTCTTTCCTGAGGAGGGTGGGCATGGACGAGTCTATGCCAGAGAGCTGGTAGTGGGTGGGGCTCACCCCCACGACCTCGTATAGGACGTAGCGTTTCACACCGTCGACATCTCTTTCAATCGCGATGAAACTGGGAAAGTAGAGCCTGTCCAGCACCCTGTAACTGAACCTGGCCTCCACTATTGCGAGAGGGTTGGAAACGGTCAGCTCCCTTCCCTCGCTCTTCGACGTCCGGGTGGCGATGGTGTTCCGCTTTAGGCGGGCGTCGAACTCCCCTCCCATGGTGTCGAAGAACTGCTTCTCCTGCTCGCTGATCATGCTACTGCCTCATCCTGGCGTGTTCGGCCTCTGCCCGCTGCTGCCTATAAGGAGTGACGAGCCCGAAGATCTTCCGCCTGCTCGTCACACCTCCCACCCGAAGGTCGGCGACCCCGCGTAGAGAACTCCTGAGCATCCTGACCTCCGCCTTGACAGCCTTGTCTGCAAGGTACAGGAGCTGGTTGTGCCCGAACGCCTCGAATACCTCAGGGTTGTCGTTCATCGAGAGGACACTCAGGGCGAGGCTCGAGAGTTTGCTCATCTCGCCTCCTTCGAAGTATCCGTCGATTCGGGTGGGGCCTGACCTCTCTCTGACGGTGAACCTCCTCACGGCAGGGGTGTCGTACGTCGGGTCGAACTGCCTGTCAAAGAGGAAGACCTGTGACCGGACGCTCTGGTCGCTCTTCAGTGTCCTTAGCTGGAAGTAGGACCTGACAAAAAGCTGCTCTCGGGAAACGACCTTCCTTGCACTTCGGAGCTCATGGCCGAGCTCGACGACGGTGGAAAAGGCCCCGTCGTAACCCATGGTCCTCCAGGGGGTCAAGATGCTGGGGTTCTCGGCGCTGAGGATGGCCAGGAATGCCCTGTCGTTCTTTAGCAAGGGGGCAGGTGAGCTGAGCTTGACGAAGCCCTCGGCGGATGCGAAGGGGAGCACTGACCGAGCTACGTCCGTCGCCGTCGTGTCCTTTGCGATACCTACCAGAAGGCACCCTCGCTCCCTTGCCTTCTGGAGGACTCCCTCCAAGAGGAAGAGGGAGACCGCATTCACGTCAAGGATGGTGAGGTACTCATCCCCCTTCAGGGCGAGGGGATGGCGCGTCCTTGAGAAGACGTCCTTCGCGTACTGCAGGGAAAGCGCCATCACGCGCTCCCAGTAACCGGCGACCTCGGTTCTGGGCTTGATGCCGGATTCGGAAGAGTCGGCGAGCAGGGCGCCGTCAAGCTGCTTGTCCAGCTTGGCTAGGCGGGCCGCTGCCCGACGGGCTTCAGGCTCGGTCACGCCCAGCCCGGCCGATAGCTCGGCAAGGCTGCCGGCGGACTCCATAGAAGCCCTCAGGAGGGCGAAGTGAAGGTAACGCGGCCGTGTGGGCAGTACCATGGTGGGCGACCCTAGGTTCACCGCGAGGTAAGCGTCCAGGTTGGAGAGCCAATGTTCTGCTGACCACTTTCCGAGCCTGTTGTCTGCCCGTTTGAGCATCAGTCTAGCGTCGCGAGCCAGGGTGGAGTAGGTCCCGGACATCGGACGGTCGAGGAAGACGAGCTTAGCGTTTTCGCATGAGAGATAGGCGAGGTACAGTTCCCCCAGAGTCATGAAAGAGTTGGGGATTCTCTCCATCGAGTGCTCGAGTTCGATGTCAATCTCGGGCTCGCTGCTCATCACGCTGGACAGGTCCTCAGCCCAGAGGGGGACCGCCGCCGAGGCGCCCAGCTTGGAGTCGCGGTGGGCAGACGAGAGGTCGAAGCGGATGTGCTCGCCGACTGTGAAGGGGCAACTGTAGGCAGTCGCGTTCGCGTAGAAGAGGATCATCTGCAGCCTCTCGTCGAAATCCATCGAACCGTCAATGCCCGTGGCGACGTGCTCGCCTGGCCCGAAGAATTCCAAGGCGGTCTTCTCAGCCGCGCTGGCGTCCACGGGAAGGGTGAGCGCCGCCAGGTCCTTCCTCCGCGTGAAGGAGCTCGCACGGCCCTCAAACCTTGAAATCAAGTCCCGGGTCTGCCGTGAGAGGTCTGCGGCGATCTCGGAAGACATCCCGTCTGCGGTCGAGTTGGGCAAATGGCTTTTCCACCCCTCCCTGAGCGGATTAAAGAATAGAACCGCATTCATTTTTAACCCGGAGATGGGGGTCCGAAAGTAATGAAGTTCCTTCTCGAGCACAAGCTTCCGAAGAAGCTCAGGTATGCCAAGGTATTCTTCCAGGCGGGCCCCACATCGCTGGTTTTCTCCCTGGATGGGACAAGCGCCGACTGGCACGCCACCATCGGGAGGAGGGCGGTCCAGCTCACCGACGCCCAGTACGCAAGGCTTAGGTCGGAACTGCCGGCGGTGGAGATGCTCGACGACGACGGCCATCGGGTCTTGATCAGGAACGCCGCAGGCTTCGAGGAGCTCTGGGAGAAGCCACGGTGGGTCCTCGAGAGCGCACGCAAGCGCGGAGCCTGAAGCGGCGACCAAGTCCGACGACCCTCACGCCATGCTGGTTCTGGGGGACCACACCTTGCCGAACGGGCCCCTGGAGGCTTTGCCGGCGACACCGAAGACGAAGCGAGGCTCGCGATTCCCCGGCAGGAAGCCAGTGTCGAAATACGAAATGTGGAAGAGGTCGAATGCCCACTAGACGGGGGCGCTCCCCGCGGGCGCTTCAGTTACTCCCATCCCCCTGATCGACCTCAGGACTTTGATGGCCTCTTCGACGTGTTTCGTCGCGTTGAATTGCGAGTTGAAGATGTGTCTCACCACGCCGCTGCTGTCGATGATGTAGGTCACCCGCCCGGGGAGCAGGCCCATGGTGGAAGGGACGCCGTAGAGTTTCCGCACCTTTCCTCCGGTGTCGCTGAGAAGAGTGAACGGCAGGTCGCAACGGGAGGCAAAGTCTGCATGGGAACCCACGGAGTCAGAGCTTATTCCTACAACTTCTGCGCCCATCTGCCTGAATACCTCGTAGCTATCCTTGAACGCCTTCGCTTCGGCGGTGCACCCTGGCGTGTTGTCCTTGGGATAGAAGTAGAGGACGACCTCGCGGCCCCTTAGAAGGCTGCTTAGCTTCACTTCTCCCCCTTTCTGCGTCGGGAGGACAAAATCGGGGGCCCTATCTCCCACTTTTAGGTGCGAGTCCAAGTCAGAGGAACGACTCGTGCCCTTGCTGATTAGGTTTTTTCCAAATGCGGACGGGTTCGTTACAGATGCCTGAGGTCGCCCCTCGTTTCGGGCCTAGATCCTGCGAATCCTCACGACGGCGCCACCTTCCTTGCCAACATGGTAGTACACCTTCGGGTTGGAGATGCGGACAGTCTTCCCCACTCCCGAGATGACCTCGTCCGTGACGACATTGCGTTCGTTCTCCACCACGATCGTGACCTTCGAGCCTTTCCTTGCCCGAAGTCTTGCTGCCATCTTGGATGGAAGAGAGACCCCTGCGTCCCCATCGTCGAACTCGATGTCGACGGCTTCCCCTTCGTACTTTGTCGTACCGACGAAACCTTCCTTCGTGAGCGACGTGACGTCAACGACGAACACAAGCTCGGCCTGGCCGAGCGAAGTCACGCTATGCTAGCTCCTCTTCGGGGCCTTCGTCTTCGGGCATTTCGATTGGGATCTCCTCTTCGAGTACCTTCTCGCCGTGCTCACCCGTCAGGTCGTCTATGGGGTACCAATGGTTACGGCCGTCGAGCTTCTGCATCTCGACTTCGCAGAAACCTATCAGTGTCCGCCCCGTCATGACCCCGAGGTTTGCCCCGTTTGTGATGTTGACACTCTGGACCGAGACGGACTCGTCACCGAATATCGCTTCTCGGTGAGCGCTGACAATAACCTTCAGCCCCTTCGATGGCTTCAGTTCCATCGAGTGTGACGGACGGCTCGTTCGGATAATTAAAGGCTGAGGCTCTGGATGTCCCGCAGGATTTTTTTGGTTTCGGTTGCAAGGTCGGCGAGCTTCGCGGGTTCATTGCGCTTGGTAGCGTACGAGGCGGCGATCAGCGCCACTCCGGGCACGGCCGTGATCGGGTCAGGAGTGACCACGATCAGTGCCACACCCGCCTTCTTCAGAGCGGAACTTGGAGAGTTTGGCTTGGAGACCCTAGCCAAATGCCTGGACACGTCCTTGGTGTCGACGCTTGAAGCGACGCCACTCTTTGCCTCACTCAACCTCGTGAGAGAGTCGGCGACGGAACGGACGATTCTCTTCTCTTCCATGCGACACTCGCGTTTTCTCGTCGCATACGTTAATGGTTGCAGTCAAAGTGCGTTGCCACTTCGGTAAATTAATTACAGAGATGGTATCGTCTGTGTTCGTGCCCAAGCTCCTGAAAGATGCCGACGTAAAGTCACGCCTTAAGGAGCTGAAGGGGTGGAAGCAGGAAGGGAAGTTCATCACCAAGACTTTCGAGTTCGACCATTTCATGGACGCCATAGCCTTTGTGAACGAGGTCGCCGAGGCCGCCGAGAGAGAGGAGCATCACCCGGACGTCAACATCCGATACACGACGGTCAAGCTCTCGATACAGACGCACTCCCAGGGTGGAGTGACAGAATGGGACATCGGACTCGCTAGGGCGATTGAGAATCTCGAGGAAGCCTTCAGGAGGGAGACCGCTGGCTAGCGAGGTCGTAGAATCCAGCCTCCTGACCGATAGCATCGAAGCCTTTCGGCTCTATGGCCAACTCTTCATCAACGCGGCGTTGGGGAACCTCGACAAGGCGTTTGAGGCGCTGAACAAAGAGGCTGAACTGCACTCATGGCCGTTCCTGATAGGCTCCCTTCCCATCTTCTCAGAGCTGCGGAAAGACCCCCGGTACGCCCGTTTCGCAGCCAGGGTGGGGCTGCTCGTTTAGTGCATAGCATCCGCGCAATGCTCATATACCCCAATCGGTTGTATACCACCAAGTGAAGTAATGTGTCTGCAACTGCCATTCCAGCTGTAACGTCGTCCGGACAGCCCGTCCTGATTCTTAGGGAAGGGTCGAGCCAGAGTAGGGGCAAAGAGGCCCAGAGGAACAACATTGCCGCCGCGAAGCTGATTTCGGAGGTCGTGAAGAGCTCCATCGGACCGCGGGGCATGGATAAGATGCTTGTCGATTCGTTGGGCGACGTCACTATTACGAACGATGGTGCGACGATGCTCAAGGAGATAGACGTCCAGCACCCTGCAGCGAAGATGCTCGTCGAGGTCGCGAAGACCACAGATAACGAGGTGGGAGACGGCACCACATCGGCGGTTGTGCTCGCAGGAGCGCTCCTCGAGAAGGCCGAAGAACTGCTTGACAAGGACGTCCATCCGACTGTCATCGTCGACGGCTACTCGAAGGCCGCCAAGAAAGCCATTGAAGCCTTGGAGGACGTAGCGGAGAAGGTCAGCCCCGACAACAAAGACTGGCTCGTAAAGGTTGCGAGGACCAGCATGCAGACCAAGCTCGTCTTCAAGGAGGCCGAGGAGCTCGCCGAGCTGGTGGTTGACGCCACCCTTGCGGTGGCGGAGAAGGCCGAGAGGGGACACAGGGTCGACATTGACAACGTGAAGGTGGAGAAGAAGCCGGGAGGCTCTCTCAAGGACACCAAGCTAATCCAGGGGATAGTCTTGGACAAGGAAGTCGTCCACTCGGGCATGCCCAAGGTGGTCGAGAAGGCGAAGATAGCCCTCATCAGCGCCCCCTTCGAGATCGAGAAGACCGAGTTCGACGCCAAGCTGAACATCAACGACCCGTCCATGATGAAGAAGTTCTTGGACGAAGAGACCAAGATGCTGAAGGGGATGGTGGACAAGGTCGTGGAAGTGGGCGCCACGGTGGTCGTGTGCCAGAAGGGCATCGATGACATCGCCCAGCACTACCTCGCAAAGTCAGGCGTCCTTTCGGTCAGGAGGGCGAAGGAGTCGGACATGACCAAGCTCGCAAAGGCGACAGGAGCAAGAGTCGTGAACAACTTCGAAGACCTGTCTCCGTCTGACCTGGGATACGCAGCTCACGTCGAGGAGAGGAAGGTCGAGGAGGACAAGTGGGTGTTCGTCGAGGGGTGCAAGAACCCGAAGGCGGTGACTATCCTCATCAGGGGAGGGACACAGCGCATCGTCGATGAGGGCGAAAGGTCGCTCCATGATGCCCTGATGGTGACGAAGGACGTCATCGAGAGGCCAGCGGTGGTGGCAGGCGGAGGGGCCGCCGAAGCAGAAGCAGCATCCCAGGTCCTGAAGTGGGCTGACAAGCTCTCCGGCCGGGAGCAGCTCGCTGCCCAGAAGTTCGCTGAGGCGCTGGAGACGATTCCAATCGCACTGGCGCTGAACGCGGGCATGGACCCGATCGACGCCCAGGTGGAGTTCAGGGCCAAGCATGCGACGGAGAACGGCAAGTGGTTTGGAATCGAAGCGGCTGACGGGAAGGTAAAGGACATGTATCAGCGCGAGGTGTTCGAGCCGCTGGCCGTGAAGGTCCAGATCATCAGGTCGGCCACGGAGGCAGCCTCGATGATACTGAGGATCGACGACGTCATCGCCGCAGGTAAGACGAAGGCGCCTGCCGGACCCCCAGGAGGAGGCATGGGCGGCGAAGGCGGCGGAGACTTCGACTAAAGCCCATTAGCACCGCGAGAACGACCAAGACTTAATAGCGGAAGCGGGCCTTCCCAGAAGGATCTCTTGAGCGGTCCGGGGCAGGTGGAGGGCGAGCGAAGGCTCGCCGCCATCATGTTCACAGACATGGTGGGTTTCACGGCCCTCGCCCAGGAGAACGAAGAGCTCGCGATGCGACTCCTCGACGAACAGAGAAAGATGGTGCGCCCGCTCATTGCGAAGCACAACGGAAGGGAGGTCAAGACCATCGGAGACGCTTTCCTGGTCGAGTTCGCCAGCTCCCTGGAGGCGGTGAACTGCGCGGGCGAGATCCAAGGGGCCATGCGGGATGCGAACACTGCCGGCTCCAAGGCGAAGTTTGCGCTCAGAATTGGCATTCATCTAGGCGACGTCATACACACGGAGGGGGACGTGGCGGGAGACGCGGTCAACGTCGCCTCCCGAATCGAACCCCTCGCGCCTCCCGGGGGCATATGCGTCAGCGCCCAGGTGAGGGACAGCGTTCTCAACAAGACCCGCTACGCGTTCGACTCCCTCGGCACGCCGGAGCTGAAGAACGTCGCCACGGCGGTGGAGGTCTACCAGATAGCGGGGTTCGGGCCCAAGATCGGGCGGGCATCCCCGCCGGCCGTGGCTTCCAAGGACAGAATAGCGGTGCTCCCGATCGCAAACATCTCCTCCGAGAAGGACGAGGACTACTTCGCTGACGGGCTCACGGAGGAGCTGATTTCCTCGGTTTCGCGGACTCAGGGGCTCAGAGTGATAGCGAGGACCTCTGTGATGAAGTACAAGGGGACTGCCAAAGCCGTCTCAGAGATCGGGAGGGAGCTTGGGGTGGGGAACATACTCGAAGGGAGCGTGAGGAAGGCAGGGGACAGGGTGAGGATAAGCGTCCAGCTGGTAGACCCTTCCGACGAGGAACCCAAGTGGTCGCAGCAGTATGACAGGGAAATAAGGGACATCTTCGCGATTCAGACCGACATCGCCAAGCGGGTCGCTGACGCCCTCAGGTTGCAGATACTCGGCGTGCCGGCGGCGGTGACCCTAACCCGAAACCCCGAGGCATACATCTCGCATCTAAGAGGGAGGCAGTCATGGAACACCAGGACGGAAGCGGGGATCAGGCGGGCGATAGGGTTCTTTGAGAGGGCCCTTACAGAAGACGACCAATTCGCGAGGGCGTACTCAGGCCTCGCTGACTGCTACTCCACTCTTGCCCTCCTCGAGTTCATCCCCCCCAACGAGGCATACCCCAAGGCGAAGGAGGCCGTGGGGAAGGCCCTGTCTCTGGACTCGATGCTTGCAGAGGCTCACACCTCGCTCGGGCTCATCAGGTTCCAGTACGACTGGGACTGGAAGGGGGCTGAAGAGGAGTTCAGCGAAGCCCTCCGGATAAACCCGAGCTACGCGCCGGCCCACCACTTCTTTGCCGACTACCTGAAAGCCATGGGGAGGTTCGACGAGGCGCTCGCAGAGATAGGGAGGGCCCGGGAGCTGGACCCCCTGAATCTCGCCATCAACACCGGGGTCGGGCACGTGCTCTACCTTTCGAAGCAGTACGACGAGTCGATCGAGCAGTACAAGAGGGCGGTCGATCTCGACCCCAACTTCACCCTCACCCACATCTGGTTCGGGAGGCCCTATCTGGAGAAGGGGATGTATGCCGAGGCCATCTCGGAGCTGGAGACCGCCGTCAGACTCTCGGGAGAGGGGACACTCGCCCTGGCGATGCTCGGGCACGGACTTGGGTCGGCGGGAAGGAAGGAGGACGCTCGAAAGATCCTCGACCGGCTCCTAGAGCGCTCGAAAACGAACTACGTGCCTTCGTACTGGGTCGCCGTCGTGTACAACGGCTTTAAGGAGAAGAATCAGGTGATGACGTGGCTTCGGAGGGCATACGACGAGAGGTCCAGTTGGCTCGTCTGGTCCAACGTCGAGCCCAGGTTCGACTGGCTGAGGGACGACCCGGAGTTTTCGGCGCTGATGAAAGCGATGAAGTTCCCATAGAGGCTTCAAGCGTTATATACGGTCGGAAGGGCGTTCGGCTTCTGATGCAGGCGGAAGGGACCCGCGCCACGGCGGAGAAGATCCTTCAGGTTGCTTCACGAATGTTCGCAGAGAAGGGATTTGCCAACGTCTCCGTCCGCGACATCTGCAGGGAGACGGGCACGACGCCCCCCGTGATATACTACTACTTCGGGAACAAGAAGGGCCTATTCGAGTCGGTCGCACGGAAGCAGATTTCGATGGAGGACTTCATCCTGAACCTCACCCGGGCGACGGAGCTGAGGGATCCGAGGAAAGGGCTCGGTTCGTTCGTGTCGACCTACCTCTCGTCTTTCCCCGAGCACACGTTCGACGTCGGACTGTACATGCGCGACTCGGCTACGCTCGACAAGCACAGCGCCCAGATGGCTGCAGGATACCTAGAGAGGATCAGGGAGCTGGCGACGGGGCTCATCGAAAGGTCGATAGCCGGAGGGCACTTCCGCAAGACCGATGCCGACCTGGCCACAGACTGCCTGCTCGGGATGCTGAACAGGGTGATCTTCCAGCACATACACTTCGCGAAGATTCAGGATCGGGAAGCCTACGGGCGTTTCGTGACCGACTTCTTCATGCGGGCGATGAAGTAGCACAGAGTCGCCCCTGAGACCATCGACCCTGGGCTCCGACTGGGCCGTTTGGGATTCTGAACCTGGCGGTCTACTCTAATTTCGCGGCGTACTCCTTCAGCATCTTCCGGTACATGCTCCTGGGCGGGAAGCCGATGCTGCACAGATAGGTCGAGAACTTCACCCGCATCTTCGGGTCCTTGATCTTCCTTTCGATGTCTCTAATCTCCTGGCCGACGACCGCGTAGCTGGTCGCGTAGCCGGGGAAGCCTCCCTCGTGGGCGGGGAAGAGCTGGAAGTAGACGCTGCTCCTCGGGACGCCGGTGTAGTCGTGGGCCCAGTCGACAAACTCCAGCAACGTCTTCTTGCCGGTGTTTACCCAGACGTCTCCCACCACCCGCAGGAATCTGGTTATCCTCCAGCGCCTCGTCATGAACTGCAGCTCGAGGTTGAACTGTTTCAGCCCCCCGTACTTCTCTATCAGATTCACGTACGCCTTCTCTGTGGGTGACAGTTTCTTCTTGGTCTCCAGCACCTTGGAGACCTCGTAGAACTCCAGCTCCCTGTTGAACGAGAGCCCTTCGGTAATCGGCGCGCTGGTCAGGGAGGCCGCCATGACCTGAAGTTTTGGCAGTTTTCCGACGAACTCCAGTGCGCTGTTGGAGTGGTGCACGCAGTGGCCGTACTCCTCATGGACGAGCAGGTTGACCAGGGCGGCCACAGATTTGTCGGGGTCCCGCTTCGGG